>VOFI01002527.1_pt1 | contig 41047 bp, 62 predicted proteins | sample 5384131 | NCBI WGS metagenome assembly VOFI01 (sample SAMN12384728, study PRJNA508395) | human gut metagenome | isolation source: healthy gut H | host: Homo sapiens | reverse complement strand
TTCAGCGTATTACTGATCACGACGAGCGTTGAACAGCGCCGAACAACACGCCTGCGCGCCAGGCGCCACGTGCTGCGCAGCGACAGCGCGCGGCGCCCACCACGCCGAGCAGTTCGCCCGCCTGGGCAGCCGAGCGCAGCCGTTTGCAGCAGGTTGAAATCCTGAACACCATGCGCAGTCGCCTGGGGCAAGCCGTCTCTCGACGCCTGCCGGAATGATTCGCCCGGGCAGAAAACACTTCAGCTGAAGCCGGACGGCCGAGACGCCGCTCGTCCGCGAAATTCCAGTCGTGTAAATGCCGAAGGCGCAAGTCGATACGATGGGGTGGCCTGAGCGGGCGCGACGGGTTGGTTTTCTACGTTGGTCATATCGAAAGTCCTTCGTGCGGCGGGCGTAATTCGTCATCAGCAGCAGATGTTTGAAAGGCTGCAGCGGTGGTAAAAGCGTCATTTGCGGTTGCAGCGAGACAGTAGCCGATTTGTTGACGGGATCACCTGCGCCAAATGAGCCAGTTCACGGTGTCTCGCGGCAAAGTCGACGCCATGCGCGGGCGCAGTCATCAGGTGACGGACAGCTGGATGGCAGAATGATCGTTTGCCACCGTGCTTTCACAGCGCATCGTAGCGGGCAGCCTGTGCAAAGCAGCGTTCGCAGCCATGCAGCCGCCACGCTTGCGGTGCCTCTGACCACCACCCCTGGATAGGCGAGCGAGGCCGTAGCGGGATGGCTTCGCTGGCGGACGCACGGCAGTCTGCGCCAGCAGGCCTGCTCACAGCGGTACGAAGGCGTTACGTAAAAGCATCGCGTCGCGAGTGCCGCGCAGGTGAAACGACGACAAGCCGTGGCACCACCAAAAGATGAGCAGGTTGTCTGCAATCAAAAGCCATGCCATTAAACCAGCAGCCGAAAACAGCGGCGCCAGAAAGCCACCGGTGGAGCCGCGCAGGCCTCGCCAGCCAGGCGCCTGTTTCCCCAACTTCAGATGCGATGATCACCGATGCCACTGGTTAAAGCCCAACAGGTGCCCAGCCAGCGGGCCGAGACGGCCGTACGAGGTGACGCTGAGCGCAGCCTATGCTTTCCGCAGCGCACGCGAAGCGTGCCGCTTGCTCGTGCATTGTCGCGTATTCTTCACCTTACGATGACGAAACGCGGAGTGAAACCGCGGCGAACGCCAGATGCTGCCCAGCATCGAGTCGCCGTAGCGGTGGCCTGGGTGGTGAAAGCATCATTTGTGATGAGCAATACGATGTAGGCAGCATCGCTGGCGCCATGCCGGTGACTGGCGTTACGCACGACGGTGAGCAGGTGGTACGCAGCACAGCTGGGCAGGACGATGAGCGATGCAGCAGCGACGCTGAGAATGTCGCCTGCCGCGCAGCGAAGCCAACGGCGCAGCGACGACGGCGTTGCGAAATGAGTACCATGCCGGCAGGCCTGCTCGCTGCATGTAAGTCGCGAGCTGACCAGCCGATTCGGCGCCGATCTGGAGCCGCGTCGTCGCCGTCGGAGGTCGAAGCGGCATGCCGATGGCAGCAGGTCTCCGCTGCCGGTTACCCAAATTTTACCGGCCGCCATCACGCCGAAATGATCGCGCCGGTTGTTTTTCGCCCCCGTAAGCTTGGCGCCGGGGCATTTCAGCCGCAGGGAGCGGACCGCAGTCAAAATCTTTCGAGTACGATGCCAACAACGGTTAGATGGATCAGCCGCGTGCCATGGACCGGCAGGAGCGGAATAGTGGTGAACGGCGTTAATCAGTCAGCTTGCGGTGATGAAGGCGTAATGGAGGAAACAATTGTGACCCCTCGATACCGTCGCCCAGACGAGCAAAGCGTATGTCGAAGCCGAGGCTTCAGCCGTCCTTTCTGTTAAAGGGAGTAAATTGACTTCGGCAAACTTCGAGACCAGTCAGTCAGTCACGGCACGCAGGCAATCGCTGTCTCGGGAGTCGCTCCGAAATCGGTGCAATGCCGCACGGGTGAAGTCTGGCAGTAACAGGCAGCGGTGCCGATTTTGACGGTTTAGTCCAGTTCCAGTGGCTGCCGTTCATGACTTTCTCCTCATCGACATCACTTTAGCTTACGAGCGACGTAATATTTTTGCTCGTTATTCCATGGGTCACACCTCCACCTCGGTGAGCCTTGCCTGCGGCATGGCAAAGGCGCGCGATCTGGCGGGGGGGAGCGCTATAACGTGGTCGCCGTGATTGGCGACGGGTCGCTCTCGGGCGGATTGGCGTTTGAGGGCTTGGACAATCTTGCCGAGCTCGGCACCGGTGTGATCGTGATCGTCAACGACAACGGCTGGTCCATCGCCGAGAATCATGGCGGTTTGTACCGCAATCTCGCCGAGCTGCGCGAGAGCGAGGGCAAAGCCCCGTGCAACCTGTTCCGCGCGCTGGGCTTGGACTACCGTTTCTTGGCCGAGGGCAACGACGAAGCCGCCGTCGAGCGCGTGCTCGCCGAGCTTCGCGGCATTGACCATCCGGGTTGTTTTGCACCTGTGCACTACCAAGGGCGCCGGCTACGAGCCCGCCGCGGCCGACTCCCGAGAACTGGCACCATGTGGGCCCCTTTGACATCGAGTCGGGCGCGTACGACGTGTTTCCGCGCAATCGCTGCGAGGACACCGAGACCTACGCCGGCATCACGGGCGCCTACCTGCTCAACCGCATGCAGGCGGATCGCCGTGTGGTGGCGATCTCTGCCGCCACGCCTTTACATCATGGGCTTCACGCCCCTGCGCCGCGCTCGCGCGGGCAAGCAGTTCGTGGACGTGGGCATTGCCGAGGAGCATGCGGTCACCTATGCGGCGGGCCTCGCGCGCGCCGGCGCCAAGCCCGTGTTGGGGCTCTACGGCGTGTTTATGCAGCGTGCATACGATGAATTCTGGCACGATTTGTGCCTCAACAGCCTGCCCGCAGTCATTTTGGACTTCGGTTCGTCGGTGTTCGGCACCGCCGATGCCACGCACCTGAGCTTTTTTCGACCTTGCCCTGCAGGGAGCGCTGCCCAATCTGCGCTGCCTGGCGCCGGTGTGTCGCGAGGAGTACGAGGCCATGCTGGATTGGGCGCTTGCGCAAAACGAGCGCCCCGTGGTGATTCGCGTACCCGGTAACGGCGTGGTCTCGCGTCCGGAGTTGCTGGCTAACGGAGTTGTCGACGCCGGCGTCGCCCCGTGCTCCGCGAAAGCGGGTTGCACTGTTGGCGAGCAGGTCCTTCACGAGGAGGCAGGCGAGACGGTCGCACGGGCGGCGAGGCGCGCGACGCCGCGTTCGCCGATTGCGCGGGGCTCCCTGTGAGCTTTTGACGAGCCGCGCTACCAGACGGTCCCGCTGGCGGTGATGTCGCAGTGCTGGCGCTTGGCAGCTTCTTTGGCCTGGGCGAGCGGGTGTGCGACGCACTCACCGAGCAAGATGTAACTCCCACCTTGGTGAATCCGCGTTTTGCCACCGAGCTGGATGAACGCGCTTTGGATAGCCTCGCGACTTCGCATCACGTGCTCGTGACGCTCGAGGACGGCGTGCTCGAGGGCGGTTGGGGTGAGAAAATCGCCCGGTACCTGGGCCCATCCGCCGTCCGCGTGCTTTGCTATGGCGTGCATAAGGGTTTTCCTGACCGTTTCGACGCCGAAGAGCTGCTCGCTCAAAATGGCACAACTGTCGAGGCGATCGTCGCCGATATCCGCTCCGCGCTTCGCGATTTTTAGGCTTCGCGCTCATTTGGGCATACAAACTTTCGGTATTGGGAAGCTCTTTCGTCCTTCATCGAGTAGACCGTCATTTCTGCTTTCTGTCAACTGGGGTTTTGTTGGAATTTGCCGCGGTCTACTCGGGCGATGGCCATTAAGCTTCCCAATACCGAAAGTTCCTGATATGTCGGGCCTTGCGGTGTGGTGCCATGGAGTTTCCTCGCCCGACACGTTGCGTGCTGTTACAAGTTGCTGCCTGCGGGTAAAGACACCATACTTGTCGCAAAAATGTGACAAAATAATGCAATCGCTTCGGCAAACTAAAGTGATGTCGATGAAAAGGGAGAGGAATCTCATGAGCAGCAGCACTCGTTCGTTCATGTTCAACCGCCGTCAGGTGCTCGGCGCCGCTGCCGCTGGCGTTGCCGCCTTGGGCCTCACCGCGTGCGGCGGTGAGCCCGCCCCCCGCGCCCGCCGGTTCGGACGATGCAAACGCATCCGAGGACCAGGAGCCCGCGGCCCTCGATGCAAAGGCATATGACAAGCTGATTGCCTCCGGTGCCGTGGCTGACGACGCCACCATCGCCGCGAGTACGTGGGCGCAAAGATCAAGGACGCCGGGACCATGCGCCTGGGCGTGGTCCAGACCTCCATGCTCTTTAGCTTGCTCAACGAGAAGGACGGCAAACTCCGTGGCTTCGACGCCGGTCTGTCCCAGCTGCTCGTGCGCTATATCTTGGGCGACGAGTCCAAGTTCGAGTCCACGCAGGTGACCTCCGACACGCGCGAGTCCGTACTGCAAAACGACCAGGTCGACACCGTGTTCGCGACCTACTCGATCACCGACGAGCGCAAGAAGCTCATCTCCTTCGCGGGCCCCTACTACACCACGCAGCAGTCCATCCTAGGGCTCGCCGACAACGACAGCATCGAGGGTCTCGAGGACCTCGATGGCAAGAACGTCGCCGCCCAGTCCGGCTCGACCGGCCCGAGCATCATGGAGGAGCTCTGCCCCGACGCCAAGCTGCAGGAGTTCAAGACCGACGAGGAGGCCCGTTCGGCTCTTTTGCCCAAAAGCGCGTCGACGCGTACGTGATCGACCGCAACATGTTGTTCTCTGACATGATGAAGCAGCCGGGCAAGTACAAGATGGCCGGCGAGCCCTTTGGCCCGGAGGACCTGTACGGCATCGGCATGCCGCTCGACTCCGACGGCGTGGCGTTCGTGAACGACTTCCTTGTCAAGATCGAGGAGGACGGCACGTGGGAGGAGCTGTGGAAGCTTTTGTATCGGTGACCGCGCCGAGATCGACGAGGTCCCGCAGCCGCCCACCGTCGGCGAACTGTAAGGTCTCACCGTGCGGCCCGCACATGCGGCGGGTTCTACGCGCGAGGGGTGATTGGGCGGGGGGCACTCGCGTTTGCTCGGCGCATCTCGTGCGGGCAGGCGGGTGCCTCCGCTTTTATTTTCGCAGGTAACGATTGATTTGGGGAAGGAGAGACGCGTGAGCTTATCTGAGCTGCTCTCCACGTACGGGCAAAACTACGTGGACGCCCTGCTGTCGACATGGGGCATGACCGCGTTGTGTTTCGCGCTGGTCATGGTGCTCGCCGTCGGCATCACGGTGCTGCGCGTGTGCCCGTTCAAGCCGCTGCGCTGGCTGGGCGACGGCTACGTGCAGGTGTTTCGCAACATCCCGGGCGTGTCGCTGCTCATCATCATCGTGTACGCCCTGCCCAGCTTGAACCTGGTGCTGCCGTACCGCACCTGCGTGATCCTCACCGTCGTGCTCGTGGCCTCCGCGTTCGGGTCGGAGAACTTCATGAGCGGCATCAACACCATCGGCGTGGGGCAGATCGAGGCAGCGCGTTCGCTGGGGCTCTCCTTTGGGCAGATGCTGCGCCGCATCGTGATCCCGCAGGCCCTGCGCACCACGGTGCTGCCCATGACCAACCTGCTCATCGCCGTGATGCTCACCACCTCGCTGGGCTCGCAGGTGCCGCTCGACCCGGCGGAGCTCACGGGCGTCGTGTCCTATATCAACACGCGTGCCACGGGCGGCATCTTGGCGTTCGCCGTCTCCGCTGCCGGGTACGCGCTCACGGCGGTTGCCATCGCGTTCGTTGGCAACCGCATCGATAGGAAAGTGAGGATCGCGCGATGAGTGCACAGACCAAGGCGGGCGCTCGCGTCGCAGCGCCGCTCAGCATCCGCGATGCCCTCTACGAGGCTCCGGGACCCAAGACGCGCATGAAGATCCGCATCGGCACGGCCGTCTCGGCGGTGCTGGTGGCGCTGCTGTTGGGCTTTGTGGTGTATCAGTTTTGGGCGACCGGTCAGCTCGATCCGCGCTACTGGGAGTTCTTTACCTGGGGGAGCACCTGGGCGTACCTGATGGCGGGCCTGCGCGGCACCCTCACGGTGGCGCTCACCGCCGGCGCCATCGCGCTGGTGCTGGGCCTCGCCCTCATGCTGGGACGGACGAGTGGGATGCGCTGGCTCGCGGCCTTGTGCCGTGTGATCACGGACTTTTTCCGTGGCGTGCCTAGCCTGCTGCTCATTTACTTCTTCTTTTTGGTGGTGCCGCAGTACGGCATCCGGATGTCGTCGTTTTGATGATCACCCTGCCCGTGGCGCTCGCGGCCTCCGGCGTGCTTGCCGAGGTGTTTCGCGCCGGCATGAACGCCGTGCCGTGCGGGCAGACCGAGGCCGCCTTGGCGCTGGGCATGCGGCCGTTTCGCGTCAAGCTCAAGATCGTGCTGCCCCAGGCCATCCGCTACGTGATCCCTCGCTCATATCCCAGCTGGTCGTGGTGGTCAAGGACACCACCGTGGCGTACGTGGTGAGCTACCCGGACATGCTGCAGAACGCCCGCGTGCTCATCACCAACTACGATGCGCTGGTGAGCACGTATTTGGTGGTGGCCGTGATCTACATTCTGCTGAATTACGCCATCAACCAGCTGTCCGTGTACGTCGCGCGCCGCAGCGGTACCCGTGTGGTGAGCCGCTACAGCACCAGCCCCGCGTAGCGTCGGCTTGCCCGCAGGACGCCGCGTAAGGTTGCGCGGCCCGCGGGGCTTCGCAGCCTGGGAGCCCTCCTTCTGGCATCTCGGCAGGGCGCCCCTATGATTTAGGTGTCCATCAACCGGCCGCCGATAGCCTGCTGTCTCGTCCGCCATCCAGCTGTCGTCAAGCGGCTGCTTTGTCCATTGACCAACTGCCGACAACCGGCCACCTTGCCCGTCAACCAACTGCCTTGTCCGCCAACCAGCCGCCTTGTCCGTCAACCAGCTGTCTTGCCCGCCAACCTGCTATGTCGCCGCCTGTCTTGCGTGAGTGGAGCCCACGTTTCCGGCGCGCCCGCCCCTTGCCTTTGAGAGAACGGATTTCGATATGACCCTCAACGTAGAAACCTCAACCGATCGCGCCGCTCAGGCTACCCCCCATCATCGAGCTTCGCCATGTGGACAAGCACTTCGGCGACCTGCACGTGCTCAAGGATGTGAACCTTTCCGTGGACAAGGGCGAGGTCGTGGTGGTGATCGGCCCGTCCGGATCCGGCAAGTCGACGCTCTGCCGCACGATTAACCGCCTCGAGACCATCGATTCCGGCGAGATCCTCATCGAGGGTGAGCCTCTGCCGCAGGAGGGCAAGGAGCTTGCGGCCATGCGCGCCGAGCTGGGCATGGTGTTTCAGAGTTTCAACCTGTTCGCGCACATGAGCATCCTGCAAAACGTGACGCTCGGCCCCACCGAGGTGCTGGGTCTGCCCAAGGCCGAGGCGGAGGCCCGCGCCATGGAGCTGCTTGAGCGCGTGGGGTGGCCTCGCAGGCGCACAAGGTGCCGGCGCAGCTTTCCGGCGGTCAGCAGCAGCGCGTGGCAATCGCCCGCTCGCTCGCCATGCACCCCAAGGCGATGTTGTTCGACGAACCGACATCGGCGCTGGATCCGGAGATGATCAACGAGGTCCTCGATGTCATGGTCGACTTGGCGCGCCAGGGCATGACCATGATCGTGGTCACGCACGAGATGCCGCGACTTCCTGAATTCGATTAAGGGGCATTAACCATGACGGCAGCACAGAACCGACCGATTATCCTCGTCGCCCCGCGTCTTGAGCAGTGCCAGCCCTGCCTGAAAATGCCCGAACGCCTGGCGCCCGAGGAGACAGGTGCAACGGTGTTTCTCGATGCGATTCTTGCCGCGGGCGGCGTGCCGCTCATCATGTCACTCACCGACGACGATGACGTGCTGGCGCGTTATATCGACATGGCCGACGGCGTTGCCATTCCCGGGGGCCAGGACGTCGACCCGGCGCTCTGGGGCGAGGAAGAGCCCTATGACGAGCGGTTGCTATGCCACGAGCGCGATGCCTTTGAGCTGCGGTTGATCCGCGCCACGCTGGCCGCGGGCAAGCCGCTCTTTCGCCACGTGCCGCGGCATGCAGATTCTCAACGTGGCACTGGGCGGCACCCTGTGCATGGACGTGCCGAGCCTGCCCGTTCCCGAGGGCATGGTGCACTGGCGCCATTGCCCATTTTGCACGACCCCGCGCACCCCATTGTCGTGGAGGACGGCTCGCTGTTGTCGCGCGTGCTCGATTGGCGCGGCGAGGTCCAAGTGAACTCGAGCCACCATTGCTGCGTGGACAAGCTCGGCGAGGGCGTGCGCCTCACCGCCGTCGCGACCGACGGCGTGCCCGAGGCCATCGAGGTCGAGGGCCAGCGCTTCTGCCTGGGCGTGCAGTGGCACCCCGAGTACACCTGGCGCACGCTCGAGACGGACTTCAAGCTGTGGCGCGCGTTCGTCGACGCCGCTCGCGGGTAGAGCGGTCGCAATCGCCCGCGTGCAGGGCGCCGCGACCGTGCGCTTGCAGGTCCTGCTTGCGATCAGGGTTGACGCAACCGCCTTGTGCTTTCATGAGTATGGGGCGCAGTGTGGGCCGACCCGTTGTTCATGCGCCCCCACTCATCTCAGGGTGCTATTTTTGATCAAGGGCAGCACACGCTTGGCGAGAGACGGTGCCTACCCGGTTGGAGGCGACGTCTACCCGGTTGGGGGCGGCGCCTGCTCGTTTGGAGGTGGCGTCGAGGCGTTGAGGGGCAACATCCGCCCAGTTAGGGGCGACATCCATCCAGTTGAGGGTGGATGTCGCCCTTCTTTCTGCCCATCTAGCGAATGAAGTTCGTGAACCCATGTCCGGGTCCATCGCCGGCGGCTCGATGCCCGCGGCGCGACCGGCCTCGATGCAGCGGAGCATCCACGCCATGTTGCGCGCGAGCATGCGCATGGTGGCGAGCCCCTCTTTATCTTGCTCGACCTCCTCGGCGGTGGTGCCGTGGACGTTGTTCCAGTACCGTGAGCTCACCACGGGCATCTGCGAGATGGTGAAGAACTTGTTGATGTCGTCAAACGACGCCGTGGTGCCGGCGCGGCGGGCGCTGAGCACGGCGGCGGCAGGCTTGTGGGCGAACACGTTTGGTTGCCCCGCGCGCCCATTGGCGTAGAACAAGCGGTCCATAAAGCCGAGCAGGCTGCCGGCGGCATGCGCGTAATGGACCGGAGCGCCAAACACAAAGCCGTCGGCGTGCGCGGCGAGCTGGCGGAACTCGTTTACCTGGTCGTCGAACACACAGCGGCCGAGCTTGTTGCAACCGCCGCATGCCACGCACCCTCCGATCGGCTTGGCGCCAATCCAAAAGATCTCCGCCTCCACGCCCTGCTCGGCAAGCGTGCGCGCAACTTCCTCAAGGGCGCGGTTGGTGCAGCCGTTCTTATGCGGGCTTCCGTTGACGAGCAATACCTTCATGAGCGTGATTCCTTTCTTGTTTGGGCTCGCAGGTGTCAGAGGCGCTTGGGCTCGCAGGTGTCAGAGACAGCGAGTGAGTTCTATGTGGGCCTGCCGCGTTGCTGCGTGCAGGCGGCGACAGATGCTACTTTGCGTCGCATGTTCCCGCCGCGCTGCAGCTTCCGCGTCCGGCGAGCAGCTCGTCGTAGTGGGCAATTTTGTAATCCAGCCGATCGAGTCCCTCTTGAACGCGCGCGAGCCGCTCGCGTGCGGCCTCGCGCTGCTCGATGAGAATCTGCTTACGCGCTCGAGCGTCGCGTCGCCCTCGTCGAGGAGCTGCATGTACTCGATGAGGGCGCTCGATCGAGACATTTGCCCCGCGCATGCATTTGACGAACCCGATGCGCATGCAATCGTCCTCGCTGTAGTCGCGCACGCCGCCCGCGTTGCGTCGCACGGGACGCAACAGGCCGATGCGCTCGTAGTACCGCAAGGTATCGGCGCTGATGTCGTACTTCTCTGCAACTTCCGCAATGCGCATGAGGGCTCCCTTCGTTGGCTTTGTCGCGTCTGGGGTCATCTTAGTACCTGGAGCGAGCTTTAGGGCAAGAAGCTATTCTATGAGTTGCCCAAATACGGCGTGTGCGGTGTGGTATTGACGGAAAGGTATGGAAAACCGCCAGCGTCAGGCAGTACGTCTGCTCATTGGGCGCATAGATGACGTGGTTCCAATGCTTTGCCTCCACTTTGAACGCAAAAAGGTATCGTTTTGTTGCAGTCAAAGAGGGAGATATCAAGTAAGCATAATACTGCCAAAGCGCTGACCTCGTCTTTTGCTGAGCAAAATCAAGGCGATACTTGCGAGGGAGACATTTGACTGTAACAAATCGTTGAGTTCTTGCTCGAGTGCGCCATCGCTGCTCAAACAGAGGAGTCTCACGCGTGGCATATCCCCTCCGTTGGCGGAAAGGCATGGTTAATCCGTCAAAGCCGGGGTAGGAAGAACCATATCGATCAGGCGCCGATTGCCGGTGCGGGCCACGTCGAAAGGAGCGGTCATGTCTGTCAACCTGATGTTCTTTGTACTGCTGCTGGTGGTGTGCGCGCTGGCGGGTTGGATTGCCATTCCGCGCATCATGCGTTCGTGGACAGTTGCGACCAAGCCCACCGACGAACGCTTGGAATACGTCTCTCATATGGGCAAGGAGATGGATTGCGGTCCATCTGAGGTAGCCTCCGCGGAGCACGAGCGCACCGCCCATCGAGATCTTGAGGGAACCCCGATCCGTCAGCTGTGAGCCAGCTGTGAACATACCGGCTCGCGCATGGCGCGGTGCCAACTGTCACGACGGGGACGTGGGAGGCGACAGCCCTTAGAGCTGCCGCCTCCCGTTTTTTATGCTGTGTGCTGGATCGCGGGCAAGCTACGCCTCGATAACGACCTCCGCGGTGGGCTTCATGCCCTGGGCGACCACGACGCCAAACGACGCGCCGGGGAACAGCTCCCAAAACGAGTCTTCGGTCACAAAGCGCTTCATTTCTCCTCCTTTGAAAATGCGCCCACATGCCGGCCACCTTCAACGTCCTACGGTGCCGGCGCGTGGGCGCATCGCGCGCTGCCCCCATCCGGAGAAGGGGGCGATATGTTCAAGGCGATTGTAGGAGGGCTGTCGTCTGCTGTCCATGGGTTTCCCCGTTTTGAAATGCTCCGAGATTTTCCGCTTGCCCTAGAGCCGACTCCAGGTTCTAGAATCGCCGCAAGGCGGAACCGGTTGTTAGGGGAGCGCTCGCTTTCCGCATGACGGCGACGCCTTTTGCGAGGACGAAAGGGGCATGCATGCACTACGCAAAGCTGGGAACCAGCGACATCGAGGTTTCGCGCATTTGCTTGGGCTGCATGGGGTTTGGCGACCCCGGCAGCGGCCAGCACGCGTGGACGCTGGGCTATGACGATTCGAAAGGCCATCATCGCCCAGGCCCTGAGCGAGGGCATCACCTTCTTCGACACCGCCATGGGCTATCAAAACGGAACGAGCGAGGAGTACGTGGGCCGCGCGCTGGCCTCGCTGGCGCGCCGCGAGGACGTGGTTGTGGCGACCAAATTCGTGCTCGGGAGCCTTCATGCGCCGGCGGGGGAAATGCCGGGCGAGCACGGCACGGAGTCGGTCGACGCCAAGGTCGAGCGCCTTCTCGACGCGAGCCTTGCGCGCCTGGGCATGGACTACGTGGACCTCTACATCTACCACATGTGGGATTGGGGCGCGCCCATCGAGGAGTTGCTGCCGGCGCTCGATCGGCAGGTGCGCGCGGGCAAGATTCGCGCGCTGGGCATTTCCAACTGCTATGCGTGGCAACTTGCCGAGGCCAACGCGATCGCCCGGGCAAATGGGTGGACGCCGTTCGTGAGTTACCAGGGCCATTACAACGCGATTGCCCGCGAGGACGAGCGCGAGATGGTGCCGCTCGCGGCAACGCATGGCATCGCGCTCACGCCGTATTCGGCGCTGGCGGGCGGCCGTCTGTCCAAGCATCCGGGCGAGACGAGCAAGCGCCTGCGGCTCGACGCGTACGCGCACGGCAAGTACGACGGCACGGCGGACGTCGACGCGCCGATCATCCGGGCGGTGGCGGACATCGCGCAGGAGCGCGGCGTCACCATGACGGAGGTCGCGCTCGCCTGGCTGCTCACCAAGGTGACCGCTCCGGTGGTGGGGGCTACCAAGCCGCATCACATCGACGGGGCCGTCGCCGCGACCGAGCTGACGCTCACGCTCGAGGAGATCGCGCGCATCGAGGCGCCGTACGTCCCGCACCCCGTGGTGGGCGTGGTCGCCGAGAATCGCCCGCCCGCGATGTAGCCAAAAAGCGCGCGAGCTGCTTGACGGGGCGGCATACGCTATGATGACCCGGATACATATCAATGGCTCGGTGGATGGTGCGGAGACGCACGGCCGCACGGGGTTCCCGCGCGGCCAGGAGAATCGGGGTGCAAGTCCCCGGCTATTCCAGTAACCGTAATTCCCGCGCATGCGAGGGCGCGCTGCAGATCGGACGGCGCGCGCGTGCGGCACAGGGATAAGTCGGATCGCCTCTCTGCCTGCAAATGCCCAAAGGGATGGGCGGGGCCCTGGATTGAAGGGGGAAGCTGCATGCTCAGATCCCACAAGGCGGCGCCGTGCTGCGGCGTTGCCCGTCACGTGGTAACGGCAGTCTTGCTGGCGGCCCTTACGGTCGCGTCCGTTCCGACCGCGGCGTTTGCCGAGGCGTTGGGCATCGAGGGGGCCGTGGCGGCTGCATCTCAGCCGGTCGCATCCGAGGCCGCGGCGGCCTCGGATGAGGGCACGCAACGGCCGGGTGCGGAGTCGGGTGCACCTGTTGCAGGCGGTGCGGCACCTGAAGGCGCCGCGCAAGACGACGCGGTGCACGTGGAGCAGGGCGCGCCGGAGGAAGAGGCCGTCGACGGCTCGGCGGGTGCGGGCGCGACTGGAGATGCCCAGCAGGAAGCCCCGGGCGGTTTGGCCGATGAGCCCGAGGGGCTCTGACGGCGCCGGGCAGCTCGCTGCCGGCGCGACGGCTACCGGGCGTCCGGACTCGACGCAGGCCGGGGCGGACCGCGACGACGCTGCGGAAGACGCAAGCGCCGTGGAATCCGCAGATTCTCAGGAGGAGGACGCGGAAGACGCCCAGAAGCTGAACGTGACGCCCGCGGTTGTCGGCCCCGATGCCGACGGCGCCCATGCGTACTGGGCCCCGAGCACGTCCCTTGAGATGGAGGATGGCTCGACGGCGGCAGATGCCTCGGAGCAGCTTTTCAAGCGCGCCGGTTTGACGGCCGACTACGGAACGGGCGACTACGGCTGGTACCTCAACACCATCACCTCTCCCTACACGGGCGATGCGCTCGGCTGGGACCAGGCGACCGGAAAGTACTGGCAGCTGTTCGTCAACGGCGAGGCGTCCGAGCTGGGCGCCGGCGGCGTGACGCTCAAGGCGGGCGACGTCGTGACGTGGGCGTATTCCGCGTTCGGGGACGGCATTCCCACCGTCGGCGCATTCGAGGTGTCGGTCTCGGTGGTAGGGCCCGACGCCAACGGCAACAACGTGACCTGGGCGTCAAACACCCGCCTGACTGTCGAAAAACGGCACGGCCGCCGCGGCGGCGTCCGAGCTCCTGTTCAAGGAGGCGGGTCTTAAGGCCGACTACGGAACGGGCAGCTACGGCTGGTACCTCAACACCATCACCTCTCCCTACACGGGCGATGCGCTCGGCTGGGACCAGGCGACCGGAAAGTACTGGCAGTTGTTCGTCAACGGCGAGGCGTCCGAGCTGGGCGCCGGCAGCGTGATGCTCAAGGCAGGCGACGCGGTGACGTGGGCGTATTCCGCCTTTGAGGAAGATCTGCCCGAGCCGTTGCCCGTCGTGCCCGATCCTGACGCGCCGCGACCCGAGTGGGAGAGCGCGTGGCCGGGCTATGCCAGCGGGTCGAATACCGAGGCCGCGACTCCCACGGGCGAGGTGAAGGAGTCCTGGGTATCCTCGATCAAGGACTCTGCCGATTGGGCCACCAACGTCTCCGACCCCATCTACGTGGGTTCGTACGTCTACATCGCCGCGGGGGCCAAGCTGCTGCAGATCGACCCCGCAACGGGCAAGACCGTTCGCGAGGGCGCCCTGGCGGCCCCCATCGACTCGATCGCGCGCATGGTGTATGCGGACGGCGTGGTCGTCGTGCCGCTCTCCGGGGACGCCTTCAGGCGCTCACGGCCGATGCGCTCACCACGGTGTGGGTCACGGCGAAGCTCCCGGCAAACGAGCAGGGCGGCGAGCAGCAGTCGCTGAGCACCCTCATCGTCAAGGACGGGTGCGTGTACTTTGGCACGGCGGCGGCGGATTGGAGTGACTCGTACGGCGGCTACCTGGTGTGCGTCGACATCAAGACGGGCTCGGTCAAGTGGAAGACGGAGAACGCGGACGCCGGGTACTACTGGGCGGGCGCCGCGCCCATCGGCTCGCTGTTGGTGATGGGCGACGACACCGGCTTTGTGTACGCGGTCGACTCCCAGCAGGGCACGCGTGGGCGAGGGCTTGGATCTGGGCGCCCGTGTGCGCTCGACGGTCGTTGCGGACCCGGACGGATCCACGGTCTACGTGGTCACGGTGGACGGCGTGCTGCATAAGGTGCGCGTGGGCGCGGACGGCGAGCTGAGCGAGGCCGGCAAGGTCCAGTTCGCCTCCGCCTCGACGGGCACGCCGACCCTTGCGGGCGGCCGCCTGTACGTTGGCGGACAGCTTGTCCAGGGGCTTCGGGCGGGCAGGCGCGCTGCGGCGTGCTGGCGGTCATCGATGTCAAGACGCTGCAGATCGAGCATTCGATCGCCTCGGCGGACGGCACTGCGCTCGAGGGCTCGAATGTCATGAGCGCCCCGGTCGTTTCCACGCAGGGTGGAGCAACCTATGTGTACTTCACGGCGAACAGCCTGCCCGGAGGGTGTGTACCGCTACCGCGTGGGCGAAGCGACCGCATCACGCATCTACACGCCGAGCGAGGACAAGCAGAACTACTGCATGGGCTCGATCACGGTCGGCCCCGACGGGTCGCTGTACTACGTGAACGACTCAGGGCGCCCTGTTCGCCATTGCGGGCGTGGGAGACGACGGCTCCGATGATCAGGAGCAGCCCGAGACCGATAACCCCGACAAGCCGGAGAAGCCGGAGGGCGACACGCCGGAGTCCGAGGACGATGATGTGCAGAACCCCGGGGACGACGACATCAACCCCGGCGGCGACGGCTCGGGAGACGTGGGCTCAAGGGGCGACAACGCCGCGGGCGGCAGGAAGGCGCCGGCGGGCACCGCGATGGTCTCTGGAAAGAAGCCCTTGGCGCGTGCGGAGACTGCATCTGAGGACACCGATGAGCCTGAGGGCGACGGGGATGAGCGGGATGCCGAGCAGGCGTCCGGTGCGCTGAGCGCCACTGCCGGCAAGAACGTCCGCAAGGGCGGCGACACCGACGGTGGGCAGGGAGGATTCCGTCCGGATGCTGTCGGTGGCGGGCTTGGTCGCCGGCGTCATCGGTCTGGTGCTGATTGGCGCGTGGCTTGTGCGCGCACGGCGTCGTGCATAGGTTGGAGTGCGTATGAACAAGAACGATACGGGCAAGGACGTGGAAGAGCCTTTAGAGAACGAGGCGACTGTCGAAGAGGCGCCGTGCGCGGAGGATACGGCTGCCGATGCGGGCGTGCACATGGAAGATGTGCCTGCTGAGGCGGGGCGGAGCGCAGGCGGTGCGGCTGCTGAGGCCGTGCCGCACGCAAATGGTGCGGTCGCCGAGGCGGGGTCGGGTGCAGGACGTGCGACTGCCACGGCGGGAGACGCACGCAGGCAGCGCCCCGGATGACGCGGTTCGCTCGGTTGTGATGGACGCGGCTGGAGATTCAAACGCCCCTGCGGGCCCATTCCTGCCCAACGCACGTCGATACCGCGTGCGCGCCTGCTCATGGCGGCAGTGGGCGCCTGCATATGCGTGGCGTTGATCGGCGTGTCCGCGTGGTCGCTCGTGACGGGTGGGGCCTCTGCTCCCCATGACGGATTGGCGGAGCTCGTGGCGGGGCGGCAGTTCTTCTACGGATGAGGCCGATCCCGATGACGATGCCTCGGCGCGTTCCGCAGGCGCCGAGGGCGGCTCCTCCGCGACAAAGCGGGCGCCGCGGACAAGAGCGACTCGAACGGAGATCCTCCTCTTCGGAAGACTCCTCGTCCGGCTCGGGAACTTCCGACACATCGGATCGCGGGGCTTCGAATAACGAGAACGGCTCGAGTGGCTCGGCGGGCGGCGGCTCGAGCAACTCGACGGGCGGTTCGAACGGTAACGCGGGCGGTAACTCCGGCGGCGGTGCGAACGGCGGCTCCGGCGGCAGCTCGAATGGCGGGACTGGCGGGAATACCGGCCCGGTTCCGGGGCTCATCCTCCAACGGCGGGGGATCGGCGGGAGGCGCTCCCGGATCGGGGCAAGACCAGCCCAAAAGGGTCTCGGTTACCATCTCCGCCGATGGCAGCCTGGGCGGCGGGGGCGTTTCGGGCCCTGTGACGCTGACGTTCGAGGAGGGCGCGACGGTGTACGACGCCCCTTGCGAGCGCCGGGTGGTCGGCCCAGGCCAGCTGGGGGGCCTTTGGTGCGTACGTGACGTCGATCAACGGCGTCGCCGCGGACGCCCAGACCGGCTGGACCTACACGGTCAACGGCTCGATGCCCAGCACGGCCTGCAGCTCATACAGGCTCTCCGATGGCGACGTGGTGGTTTGGACGTTCGTCAAGGTTAAGTAGCCGCGCGCGGCATACCGCCCGCGCGCAACAAGAATCCGCCCCGTATCGCACAACAAGTGGTACGGGGCGGATGCCGTTTATGAGGCGTTGTGTGCTGGAACCTACGCGGCGTCGCTCGCGTTCTGCTCTGCCACGGCCTGCATGGCCACGGCGCCGATAAAGTTCACCGGCTGGCAGAAGTTGGGCTGGAAGAACAGGTCGACGCCCGCCAGCTGGTCGATGGTGAAGCGCGCCTGGATGGCGATGGAGATCGCGTTGGCGGCCTCAGCCACGTCGTGGCGGCACATGAACTGCGCACCCAGCACGCGGCGGGTCTGGGGATCCCAGGTGAGCGTGCAGGTCACGGGCGTGGTGGTGAGCATGAAGTCCGGGCGGTAGTCCTGGACGAGGGTGGTGGAGCGGGCGGTGACGCCGCGGGCCTCGGCGCCCGCCTGGGTCAGGCCGCTCGCCGCAAGCGAGAGGTCATAGAGCTGCACGGCGCTGGTGGCCTGCGTGCCCATGTACTTCTGCACGGGCTCCTCAACGTTGGCGCCCACAAGCAGCGCCTGGCGCACGGCGTTGGTGGCCAGCGGGATGTAGTCGTAGGTGCCCGTGGGGTTGTACAGCACGGTGCAGGAGTCGCCGGCGGCCAGGACGTCGGCGCAGGCCTCGGTTTGGCCGGCAAGGAACGCGCGCATGTACTCGTCCGTCTTGATGGCACCGTTGGGCAGCATCTCGAGCTGACCCTCGAACAGGTCGGTGCGCGGAAGGAAGCCCGCGCCCATGATGGCGTAGTCGACCTCGTACTCGCCGGCGGTCGTGACCACCGTGACGCCCGCGCCGCTCTCGGAAAGGCGGAACTCGGTCACCATCTGCCCAAGCGCGAGCGTGACGCCGTGCTCGGTGTAGGCGGCCTCGACCTGCTCGGTGATGGGCGCGTCGAAATTCTTGGCAAGGGCGCGGTCGAGCCCGTCGACGAGGATCGCGTGCACACCGGCCTCGCTGAACTGCTCGACCAGCTCGGCGCCGATGTAGCCCGCGCCGATCACCGCCACGGCCTTCGCCTTCATGGCGTGGTCCTTGATGGCCTTGCCGTGGTCCCAGTTCTTGCACAGCATCACGCGGCCGTCCTCAAGGCCCTCGGCCAGGCCGGGGATCGGCGGCACCACGGGCTTGGAGCCGGTGGTCACCACGAGCTTGTCAAAGGTGTAGCCGGTCTCCTCGCCCGTGTTGAGGTCGCGGGCCACAAGGGACTTGCCGGCGACGTCGACGGAAAGCACGTCGGTCTGCATGTGCATGCGCGCGCCCAGGTCGGCAAGGGCGGCGGGGGAGGAGTAGAACATGCGGTTGGGGTCGCTCACATGGCCGCCCACCCACAGCGCGATGCCGCAGGACAGGAACGACAGCGTGTCGTTGCGCTCGAACACGTGGACCGTCCAGTCGGGGTGCGCGGTGAGGATGGCCCGAGCGGCAAAGGTGCCGGCGTGCGTGCAGCCAACAATGGCGACGGTTTTGGACAGTGCGGAAGAGGTGGTGGTCATAGGGGGCTCCTTGGGTTCGGCGTTGGCGACCGGAGCGCGCAACGCTGCATGTACGCAGGCAACAGCGATCTGCGCATTCATTTGAAGAGAAATGATAGCCATGAAGGAACAATTGGCAAGAGGAAATCGATGTACGGCATCTTTGAGCTCGCGTGAGGTATGCTAGTCCCAAAACCAATGCGACAGACGGGAGTGTGCATGTTCGGTCTTGGCACGTCGGCCACCGCGGTTGAGGGGCAGTCCCCTGCGGAAGGGCTCTTGGCATTCATTCACGAGAGCCCCACGGCATTTCACGCGGTGGCGTCCATCCGCGCTCAGCTCGATCGGGAGGGCTTTACGTATCTGCCCGAGGGGGCGGCGTGGGAGGTGCGCCCCGGCGGGGCGTATTACACGCAGCGCAACGGCTCGAGCATCGTGGCGTGGCGCGTGGGCGCTGAGGTTCCGTGCGCGGACGCGAGCACGACGGCGGGGGGTACGTCGTCTGCCCCGTATCATTCCAGCTCACGGCCTCCCATTCGGACTCCCCGGCGTTTAAGGTCAAGTCGACGGCGGGAGTCGATGGGCCTGCCGGCTACGTGCGCTTGGACACCGAGGCATACGGCGGCATGATGGACTACACCTGGTTCGATCGACCCCTCTCGCTCGCCGGGCGCGTGTTGGTGCGCCAGGGTTCTCGCATCGAGAGCCGCCTGGTGGCCCTCAACCGAGACGTCGCGTTGATCCCGAGTCTCGCCATCCACATGAACGGCGAGGTGAACAAGGGTTTTGCTCCCAATCGCGCCAGCGACCTGTATCCCCTGATCTCAGTGGGCGACCTGTCGGCCGGTTCACTCGACATGCTCGTGGCCGATGCGTTGGAGGTCGAACCTGGAGCAGATCGTCGCGCGCGACCTGTTCCTCGTCAACGCCGATGCCGGCCGCGTGTGGGGAGCGACGAGCGAGTTCGTGAGCTCGCCCCCGGTTGGACGACCTTATGTGCGCGTACGCCTGCGCTGCGGGCGTTCGTGGCGAGTGACAACAAGAACGCGGTCTCGGTGTACGCATGCTTTGACAATGAGGAGGTGGGCTCCGAGACCAAGCAGGGCGCCGCTTCGACCCTGCTCGCCGATGTCTTGGCGCGCGTGAACGGCGCCTTGGGCTATCGCGGGGATGATCTTTGCCGCGCGCTGTCCGCCTCGATCCTCGTGAGCTGCGACAATGCGCATGCCATACACCCCGCGCACCCGGAGCTGGCAGACGCACTCAACCATCCCGTGCTCAACGGCGGCCTGGTGATCAAGGAGGCGGCCAACCAGCACTACTGCACCGATTCATTCAGCGCGGCAGCGCTCAAGGCGGTGCTTGACGATGCCGAGATCCCGCATCAGGCCTTTGCCAACCGCAGCGACAAGGCGGGGGCTCCACGCTCGGCAACATATCGAACATGCAGGTGAGCATTCATGCCGTCGACGTGGGATGCGCGCAGCTCGCGATGCACTCCTGTGGGAGACGGCGGGCTCGCACGATGTCGAGCTGGCCATCGAGGCGCTCACCGCGTTTTACAACGCGAACATCTGCATTGACGGATCGGACGCCATCGAGCTGGCATAGCCTCGCGCAGATATCCGCGATCAACCGCGCGGACCGGCCGGGAACCGCGCGCCTTGGCCGATTGACGTGGCGGGATAGCCCGGCGCCTTGGTTTGACATGGTGCCGCGCCGCCGCGGCCGCAAAAACGCGGGCACTTTGAGCAGATTGGGGAGCCGGGGCGCCTGTCATTGGGGAGCCAGGGCGCTCATCTGGTATAGTTCCGCAGGTATGAGAAGCATCCGGACCCGAAAGGACCGTTCATGATCAAAGAGCTCGTGCATGATGAGGCCATTCTCTCCGCGCCCTGCGAGGTCGCCACTGCCGCCGACGCCGACGTGGCCCAGGACCTGGTCGAGACGCTCCTCTCCATCGAGGACGCTGCGTGCCTCGCCGCCAACCAGATCGGCGTGGCCAAGGCCATCGTCGCGCTCGCTGACGACGAGGGCAACGCGCACGTGATGTTCAACCCCAAGGTCCTCTTTTGGCATGGGCGCGTACAAGGCCGAGGAGAGCTGCCTGACTCGCGAGGGCTCTGTCAAGGTGACGCGCTTCGCAAAGATCAAGGTTTCCTACGATGAGCTTGTCGACGGCGAGCTGAAGCCCCGCAAGCGCGATTTTGTCGAGTGGGCTGCCGAGCTCATCCAGCACATGTGCGATCACTGCCAGGGCAAGCTGGTTTAACTGCATGTGCGATCACCGCCAGGGCAAGCTGGTTTAACTGCATGGCATGATCCCGGCTGTTCACAACGCGATGGGCGGCTTGGATAGAGCTCCAACGGTGCCGGTTCCGCTGGTTCCCTTTTCTTATAAGCCGTCCGCTGCCCGGCCCACCCAACGGATGACTGTTGGATGCGCCGGGCCTTTCCCCCGAGGTTTGGTTCGCTCGCCTTTGCCTCCGCGCCGTCCGTGTTAGGCTTTGCGGCGGACGCGCACCGCGGTGCCGCAGGTGGTGGTCATGATCATTTCGGCGAAGGTCTCATAACCGACGTTCGCACCGACGACGGCGTTTGCCCCGAGCGCCTCGGCGCGCTGAGACATCTCGTTCAGGACCTCCTCGCGCGCCTGTGACATCTCGTCCTCGTAGCCGGCTGAACGGCCGCCGAAAGACATTGCGCAGGCCCCGCGCCGATGTCGCGGAACATGTTGATACCGCTCACGGCTTCCCCGGTGACGATCCCCAGGTACTCGACGACTTCGTATCCGTCCAGGTTGTTCGTGGTGGTGATGGTGAGCATGGCCCCTCCTCACAACGGGAAATGTTGCGAGGGTTATACCCTCAACGGGCGGAAGTCCGTGTGTTTTTCGCCCGATGGTCAAAATACCCCGTTTGTGCGCCGAAAACCGGCCGCCTCGAAAACATGCATAACGCCGGTAGATTAAAACCGCAGGTTGGAAAAGCGTCCAGGATGGATGGGGATGACTGCGCGGCGCGTGCTTTCAATCTACGCCAACAACGTCCGACTGAATCCAGGGCTTTTGTTCCCTGGGCAACGATAGACTGGCGCACAAACGGGGTATTTTTGACCACTACTATGAAATCGCATGGAAAGGAGTTGAAAATCCATGCAATTTGATGCCAATCTTATGCAATCGATAACGTGGGCAGTGCTGGGATGCGGTTTTACGTGGCTTATGACCACCGCGGGCTCGGCGGTCGTCTTCTTTTTTCGCAAGGACCGTGCCATCACCCATAGGATCTTCTTGGGATTTGCCGCGGGTGTCATGATCGCGGCAGCGTGTGGTCCCTGCTCAATCCCGCCATCGAACAGGCGGAGGAGCTGGGGCAAATCGGGTGGATTCCGGCTGCCGGCGGCTTTTTGCTGGGTGTCGCGTTTCTCATGGCGCTCGATGCCTTCCTGCCGCATTTGCATGCCGAGGAAAACGAACCCGAGGGTATCAAGACGAGCTGGAAGCGGACGACCCTGTTGGTTTCGGCGGTGACGCTGCACAACATTCCGGAGGGATGAGCGTGGGCCTGCTGTTCGCCATGGCCGGACAGGCGACGGGGGCGGAGGCGACCGCCTACTTGGGCATGGCCATCGCCCTGGCCATCGGCATGGGCTTGCAGAATTTCCCGGAAGGCGCCGCCATCTCATTGCCGTTGCGTCGAGAGGGCATGAGTCGAGGCAAGGCGTTTGTCCTGGGAAGCCTGTCGGGAATCGTCGAGCCCATCTTTGGCATCCTTGTGGTGCTGGTGAGCGGCCAGATCGCTCCGTTCATGCCGTGGATGCTGTCGTTTGCCGCCGGCGCCATGATCTACGTGGTGGTGGAGGAGCTCATCCCTGAGGCCCACCTGGGGAGCACTCGAACATCGGCACGCTGGGGGTCATCGCCGGTTTTGTGATCATGATGGTGCTCGACGTGGCCCTGGGATAACGAATATCCCAGGGCGAATGCCTCCCCATAAACAGCGCGCGGGCCTTTAAAGTACTGCTGGTACGGGCAGTGCCGTTGTTGCCGGAACCATTGAAGGCAGTTTTGTTGTTGCCGGAACCATCGAAGACGGTGCCGTTACGGCCGTCGCTCGATGCGCTTACTTTCCGCGGCGGGCGTCGTGCAGCTCGCGCGCGGCGGTCGCGCGAGCCTCCCGCGCATCGCGCAGGGCGTGGTGCGCACCGACGGTGGCGGCCCGTGCCCCGCGCAGCGTGTCGGCGAGCTCGGGGTTCTTTTCGGCCACGCGTTTGACGAGCGGGCCGTCGAGCTCATCGCGCGTGGGCTCTGCCAAAAAGTCGATGGCGTATTGCGCCGCCACCGCGGATCCCTTGGCGAGGACGCTCTCGTCCACCTTGTAGTAACAGGAATGCTGGGCAAACGTGGCGCCGATCTGCGCGTTGCGGCAGCCCACAAACGCGAGCACGCCGGGGACGCGCCGCAGGTACTCGGAGAAATCCTCGCCCGACATGGTGCCCCGGTAGTGGCCTTCGCCTTCGCTGCCGAGCGTCTTGAGCACGGCTCGACGGCAGCGCTCGCTGGCTTCCGGCTCGTTTTCTACCTTGTAGTTGGCGATGGTGTAGTCGGACAGCTCGGCCTCGGCGCCGTGAGCCTGCGCGGTATGGACGGCTATGCGCTCAATCAGCGCGGGCATGAGCTCGTGCGTCGCGTCGGAGTACGTGCGCACCGTGCCCTCCAGGTGCGCCTCTCCCGCGATGACGTTGCGGGCGGTTCCGGCGTGGAGCTTGCCCACGGTCACCACGGCGGGCTCGTAGGGGAGAGCTCACGGCTCACGATGGTCTGCAGGGCGTTGACGATCTCGGCGGCGACCATAACCGCGTCGCTGCCGCGTTGGGGCATGGCGCCGTGGCAGGAGGTGCCGTGCACGTCGATGCGGAACCAATCGGTGTTGGCCATGCGCGGGCCCGGCTCGCAGCTGATGGTTCCCGCGTCGACCTCGCTCCAGATATGCATGGCAAACGCGCCGTCCACGTCATCGCACACGCCGGCCTCGCACATCATGCGCGCGCCGGACCCGTTTTTCCTCGGAGGGCTGGAACACGACGCGGACCTCGCCGTGGATGTCATCGGTCATATGGCGCAGGACCTGGAGCGCTCCGAGCATCATGGCGATGTGACAGTCGTGCCCGCAGGCGTGCATGCAGCCCTCATTGACGCTCACAAATTCCTCGTTCGTGCGCTCGGTGACGGGGAGGGCGTCGATATCGGCGCGCATGAGCAGGCGCTTGCGCGGCGTGCCGTCCTCGCGGTACGCATCCGGTGCGGTGCCGCGCACGGTCGCGACCAATCCCGTTTTGAGCGGGCGCTCGTAGGGGATGTTCATGGCGTCGAGCTGGCCGGCGATGTCGGAGGTGGTGCGCACCTCCTGGAGGCTGAGCTCGGGGTGCTTGTGGAAATGACGGCGCTGGCGAATGATGTAGGGCTCGAACTCCGCGGCTATATCAAGGATGGACTGCGTGACCTCCTCCGGGAGAGCGGGTGTCGCGGTGGGCCATGATCTGCTGGGCTTTTGTCTTGGGCATAGGATCCGCCTTGCTCTTGTGGGGCGTGTGCGCACCCCGACGTTGCTGCCAGCCTCTACGATACTCCTTGATCTACCGGGCGGGCGGGAGGATGCGGAATCGCGGCGAGCGTTTACGTACACCCCGTTCGCGCGCGGGCGCGTTCCACACGCCGCGCCGCGACGTGCCGTGCGCTCACAAGGAAACACCCCGCCTCGGTTGCTTGCCCGGGCAGCCCCGGTTTTGCTTACCCGGCGCTTCGCCCGCGCACGTGGAGGCACCCTCCTCCCGGCCGTGCGGCGAGCGATGAGCGGCGGCCCGCGGAGCGCGTGGGGCACGCGAGAGAATGCGTACGTACGCATTTTTAGGCCGGTATTCGTCGCGATCGACGATGCCGTCTGACGGTGGATATACTGCTGGTTTAGTGGTCATAACCACTTCTAGACGCTGGTATCTACCTATTCCGAGCAGCCAAATTGCTCCCAATAGTTATATTTAGCTGGGAAAAGAGCAAAATACCGTTCACCGGCTAAAACATACCGCTTGCAGACCAGTACACAATTTGACTACATCCCTGAAGATTTCATCGCATAATTATTGCCCGACGGAGGGGCAATGGTGACCAAGCAACTTGAACCCCCGTCAATTGCTTTGTAGCCGATGCAAGGAGTCGCATGCGCACATTCCAGATTGCAGATAAGTTCCTGCTCGATGGTGAGCCGTTCACCATTTTGTCGGGCGCGATCCACTTCTTCCGCGTGCACCCTAGCGACTGGCATCATTCCCTCTACAACCTCAAGGCCATGGGCTTCAACACGGTTGAGACCTATGTTCCCTGGAACGCCCACGAGCCCCGTCCGGGCGAGTTCAACTTCTCCGATGGCCTGGACCTCGGCGCTTTCCTGGATGAGGCGGCGGAGCTCGGCCTGTACGCAATCGTGCGTCCCACGCCGTTCATCTGCGCCGAGTGGGAGTTCGGCGGCATGCCCCCGTGGCTGCTGGCCGACCGCTCCATGCGCCCGCGTTCCAACGACCCCAAGTTCCTCGAGCGCGTCGCCGCGTACTACGACCAGCTCATGCCGATCCTCGAGCCCCGTCAGATCACGCACGGCGGCAACATCATCATGATGCAGGTCGAGAACGAGTACGGCTCTTACTGCGAGGACAAGGATTACCTGCGCGCCATCCGCGACCTGATGCTCGAGCGCGGTGTCGACGTCCCGCTGTTCACCTCCGATGGCCCCTGGCGCGGTTGCCTGCGCGCCGGCTCCCTCATCGAGGACGATATTCTCGCCACGGGCAACTTCGGTTCCCGTTCCAAGGAGAACCTCGGGCGCTCGCCGCGTTCCACAAGGAGCATGGCAAGAACTGGCCACTCATGTGCATGGAGTTCTGGGATGGCTGGTTCAACCGCTATGGCGAGGACGTCATCAAGCGCGATCCCCCAGGATCTGGCCGACTGCGTGCGCGAGGCCCTCGAGCTCGGCGCGAGCGTCAACCTGTATATGTTCCACGGCGGCACGAACTTCTACTTCATGAACGGCTGCTCGGCGCGTCATACGCACGACCTGCCCCAGGTGGCTTCGTACGATTACGATGCGCCCCTGAACGAGGAGGGCAACCCCACCGAGAAGTACTTCGCGCTGCAGCGCGTGGTGCACGAACTGTTCCCCGACGCCTGGCAGGCCGAGCCCCTCACCAAGCAGGCGGTCGCCATCGATTCCATTCCCGCGACCGACCACGTGAGCCTTTTTTCAACGTTCTCGACGCGCTCTCCGAGCCGGTGAGCTCCCAGTATCCCCAGCCCATGGAGGACCTGGGCCAGTCCTACGGCTTCATCCTGTACACCACCTCCATCGAGCGCGACCGCATGGACGAGGAGCGCATCCGCGTCATCGACGGCCGCGACCGCGCCCAGGTGTTCCTCGAGGGCGAGCTCGTCGCCACGCAGTACCAGGAGCACATCGGCGAGGACATCAAGTGCGTCCTTCCCGCCGAGCACAATCGCCTGGACATCCTGGTCGAGAACATGGGCCGCGTGGGGTATGGCCATAAGCTTTTGGCCGACACGCAGCACAAGGGCATCCGCACCGGTGTTTGCGTCGACCTTCACTTCGTCACGGGCTGGGAGCAGCGTTGCCTGCCGCTCACCAGCATCGACGGCATTGATTTCTCCGCGGGCATGGTCGAGGGGTCAGCCGGCCTTCCACCGCTTCGAGTTCACGCTCGATGAGCCCGCCGATACGTTCATCGACACCACGGGCTTTGGCAAGGGCTGCGCGTTCGTGAACGGGGTCAACGTCGGGCGTTATTGGGAAAAGGGTCCCATCATGACGCTCTACGTCCCGCACGGCTTCACGCGCGCCGGCGTCAATGAGCTCGTTATGTTCGAAAACCGAGGGGACCTACGCGGACGCGATCTCCCTGCGCTCCGAGCCCCTTGTAGTACCCATTGAAAAAGAAGGAGTTGAGTAACATGATCGTTGGAGCCCGTATCGACTTTCGCCTGATCCACGGCCAGGTGGCCAACCTTTGGTCCAACGCCCGTCAGGTCAGCCGCTTCATGGTCGTTGACGACGAGGTCGCCACCGACGACACCCAGAAGCAGGTTCTCCGCATGGCCTGCCCTGCTACCTGCAAGCTCTCCGTTCTCCCCGTGGAGAAGGCCGCTGCGAACATCATCGCTGGCAAGTATGACGCCCAGCGCCTGTTCATCGTTGCCAAGAAGCCCGAGACGTATGTGCGCCTGCTCAAGGCCGGCGTCAAGCTCGAGCAGCTCATCCTCGGCAACATGACCACCATGGATTCCGTCAAGAAGTTCGGTCGCAACATCAACTGCGACCAGGGCGACTTGGATGCCTTCGCCGAGATCAAGGCTATGGGCGTTCCCATGGTCGTGCAGCTCACGCCCCAGGACAACCCCGAGAAGTTCGAGGGCTAATTCCTATTTGGCGCTTAGGTCGCGAAGGGAGATGCGCGGCTTAGTTATAGCGTTTTGTACTGTCGGATCTGTAAACTCGTTATTAAAGGAGGAAAACCATGTTTGCTTGGTGGCAGATTCTTCTGTTGACCCTGTACGCAGGCTACCAGATCATGGACGAGCTCCACTGGTACACCAGTGCCGGTTCCGCCGTCTTCGCCGGTATGATTTCCGGTCTTATCATGGGCGATTTGACGACCGGTCTTTACATCGGTGGTTCCATGCAGCTCACCATCCTGGGCGTCGGCACCTTCGGCGGTGCTTCCCGTATCGACGCTAACTCCGGCACCATCATGGCCACGGCCTTCGCCGTTGGCGCTGGCATGGACCCAGAGCAGGCTCTGGCCGCCATCGGCGTGCCGGTTGCCGCCATCCTCGTGTACACCGATATCGCTGGTCGTTTCGCCAACACCTTCTTCGGTCACATGTGCGATGCCGACGTCGAGAAGATGAACTGGGGCGCCTACAACGTCCACTACTGGCTCGGCGCCGTGTCCTGGATGCTGTCCCGTATGGTCCCGGTCTTCCTGGCTCTGGCCTTTGGTCAGCCCCCTGGTCGAGGCCGTCACCACCGCCCTCAATGGCGACCTTGCCTGGCTCGGTAAGGGCCTCACCGTGGCCGGCGGTTGCCTGCCTGCGGTCGGCTTCGCCATCCTGCTTCGCTACCTGCCGGTTAAGAAGCACGTCGCTTACCTGCTCCTGGGCTTCGTCATCGCTGCCCTCATGGGTACCCTTGTTCTCCGGCGTTGGCGCCCTCAGCGGCAACATCGCTGCCGTGAATGGTGCTCTGGCTGAGCCTGTCGAGGGGCCTCGCTGGCGTGATCAGCAACATGTCCATGCTGACCATCGCTCTCATCGGCTTCGCGCTGTCCCTCATTTACTACAAGAACAACCAGCGCCCCGTCGCTGCTGCTGCTGTGGAGGAGGACGACGACGATGAGCTCTAAGCTTCCGAACGGTACCACTGGGTACAAGCTGACCAAGGAAGACCTTCGTCAGATCAACATTCGCAACCTCATCGGTTTCCAGGCTGGCTGGAACTACGAGCGTATGCAGCACTCCGGTTACCTGTGGATCATCCTGCCTCCAGCTGCGCAAGATCTACGGTGACGACACCCCCCGAGCTGAAGAAGGCTGCCCAGACGCACTGCGGCCCGTTCTTCAACACCTCCAACTTCCTCAACACGATCATCACCGGTATCGACCTGGCGATTGAGGAGACCGACGGTGTGAACGGCCTCGAGGCTGTCGCCGGCCTCAAGACCGGCCTGATGGGCCCGCTCGCCTCCATCGGCGACTCCATCTTCGGCTCCCTGCTGCCCACCATCTTCGGTGCTCTGGCCGCCAACATGGCCATCGCCGGCAACCCGCTGGGCATCTTCATCTGGGTCGCCGTCAACATCGTTGTTGACTGGTTCCGCTGCAAGCAGACCCACATGGCCTATGAGCAGGGCATGAAGCTCGTCACCACCATGTCTGACAAGCTCAACGCCATCACCGATGCCGCCACCGTCATGGGTGTGTTCATGGTCGGCGCCCTCGTCGCCACCAACGTTGGCATTGTGTTCTCCTTTGCTCCTGAGATCGGCGGCGTGGCGGTCAACATCCAGGACATCTGCAACAAGATTTGCCCCAAGCTCGTGCCCGCTGCCCTCGTCGGCTTCGTGTACTGGCTGCTCGGCCGTAAGGGCATGACCTCCACCAAGGCGATCTTCATCGTTCTGGTGATCTCCATCGCCCTCGGCGCCCTTCGGCATCATCGCCAAGGGCTAAGGAGCACTCGCTCTCTTCGTGGCGCCTGCAGCAAGGCGGGCGCCACACCGAGTCCCCTCGGGACGTAGACGTGCACTTCCAAGACGGCTCGCCGTCGCATTCTCCCGGAGGTGCACGTCTTTTTTCTATTGAGGACGAGCGCGTTCGACCACGGGATGCGAGGTGTATCCTCAATGCGCCGGTTCTGGGGCGCTCCCTCGTATTCAGTGGAGGAACGTTCGGTGCAATCCCGTACCGGCTTCGCCGCGGGATGCCGGCACCTGTGCGATTCTCGATATGCATTGCGGCTCCGTGACCGCAGGGCGCATCGAGCACCACATGGCATATCACGTAAGAGAAAGGGCAGCGCATGCTTGGGTGGAACCCGTTGACCATCGCGGTCGTCGTGCTGATCGTCGTGTACATCATCGGCTCGGAGGTGCTCAAGAAGTACCTCGACATGAAAATCGAGATGTTCTATACCGCCGAGATGTACCAGGAGGCCATCGACCTGCTGGATAAGATCTACACGCGCATCCTCTTTTTCCACGTTCAAGCAGTATTACCTGCGCTTTACGATTTATGAGGCGGACGGCAACAACAAGGCCGCCGAGCTCATGCTGGAGCATCTGCTCAACATGCGGGTCTCCAAAAGCGCCGCCTCGCCCTGGTGCTCCAGGCCTTCAACTTCTATGTGATGAATGGGCGCCGCAAAGACGCGCAGGGCATGCTTGATGAGATCAAGTCCTCGGGCAACCAGGCCGTCATCGCCGACAGCCAGCTTACCTACGACATCGTTTTGGGCAAGCGCTGCGATAAGATCGACCAGATGGAGGGCATGCTGCAGCAGGCCGACCCGCAGACCCGCGCCAAGCTGTATCTGCTGCTTGAGCACCAGTACGCCAACAAGGGCGACAAGCGCAACGCCGCCAAGTACCGCAACCTCTCCCACAAGCTCGTCGAGGCCCATCGTGTTCGCAGGCCGCAGGATGGCGCCAAGCAGTAGGGGTGGGTTGGTTACTGGTTGAACGTGCGATACCAGTTCAGAACTTCTCCATACGTCTGTGCTCGAACGCAGTAAGCGCATTCGGCAGTCCTTTTGGCATGGCTCGTTTGTCTCGCTTGTTCATTTATGAAGAATCGCAGCATATACGCGATAAACGGTACCTATTAACCGGTGAGCGGTAGGTATTTACCCCTGTCTCATATGCTGCGCGTGAGCGCTCAGTAAGTTGCTATCATGGTAACGGGTAATGTGGTTACTACCAGTTATCCAAGCGTAATCTCGTCATTATCAAAGGCAGAAAGGAGCCTATTAATGGTCGGTTTTGTCCTTACTGGTCATGGTCAGTTCTCGAATGGTCTCAAGAGCGCTGTCGACATGGTCGCCGGCGACCAGCCCAACTTCGCGATTGTTCCCTTTGAGGGTTCCGAGGCCGTTACGTTCGGTGACGACCTGCGCAAGACGATCACCGACATGGCCGCCGAGTGCGATGGCGTCCTGGTCTTTGTGGACCTGTGGGGCGGTACGCCGTTCAACCAGTCCATGATCATCTCCAGCGACGTCGAGAACATGGAGATCGTCACCGGCACCAATCTGCCCATGCTCGTCGAGCTGGTCATGACCCGTGCGTTTGTCCCACGCTTGAGGAGCTCGCCGAGCGCGCCGTCACCGTCGGCGCCGAGGGCGTCAAGCACACCCACTTCGAGGCTCCCACCGACGACGATGACGATGAGATGTAATCGTTCGTCTTTGCACTTCATTCATTGATGGTGGGTTCGTGGCGCACGGGTTTTACCTGGGCCCGCGAGCCCTTTTACCATCACGGTACTGTTCACGTATGTATGTAAGGATTCCCCATGGCGATGGGCGCGCGCAAACAACCGCTCTACGACCAGCTTGTCGACATTTTGTCCGAGAAGATCGATCACGAGTACCGTCCGGGCGACTTGATACCGTCCGAGCGCGAGCTTTCTGAGCGCTACGGCCTCTCTCGCACCACGGTGCGATTGGCCCCTGGGAGCTCGAGCGCCTGGGGCTCGTTGTTCGCCAGCATGGGCGCGGCACGTTCGTCGCCGACCGCTCTGCGCAGACCACCAACCTAATGCAGGCATACAGCTTTACCGAGCAAATGCGCGGCATGGGGCGTGACCCTTTGACGACGATCCTCGAGTTTAGCGAGGTCGAGGCCGATAAGAACCTCGTTGAGCACATGAATGTCCGCCTGGGCGAGCGCCTGTTCAAAATCAAGCGCCTTCGCTCCGCGGACGCCATGCCCATGATGGTCGAGCGCACCTACCTGCCCGCGCGCAAGTTCCTCACGCTCAGGCGGCCCATGCTGGAGCAAAAAGCCCCTGTACGACATCATCGAGCAGGATTTTCACGAGAAGATCAACGTGGCCGAAGAGGAGTTCTTCGCCAGCATCGCTCGTCCCGCCGATGCACACATGCTCGACATCTCCGAGGGCGCGCCGGTACTCGATTTGGTGCGCACGACCTACAACGTTCACAATGAGATCGTGGAATACACGCTCTCGGTGGCACGTGCCGACCAGTTCAAGTACAAGGTCATGCATCAGCGCAACGTCTAATGGCTTTTTACGTGATTTAGGGATACAATGTCCTTAACTGGTTACAACCAGCATACCATTGTTCTGTAAACCACCTAGTACATCCGTTTTTACGATTGAGAGGTATTAAACATGTTTGAGATGACCACCGATCAGCTCAACGAAATGGGTGCCTTTAACACCACCGTTGAGATCAAGCAGCAGCCCGAGCTCTGGCTCGACACGCTGAACATCTACAAGGAGAACCTCGAGGCCATCGAGGCCTTCTTGGCCGACGCGCGCGCCATGGGCGAGGGCCGTCTGTCCGTCGTGTTCACCGGTGCCGGCACCTCCGACTACGTGGGCGACACCTGCGCCCCCTACCTGCGTCACGCGGGCGACACCACGCTCTACGACTTTAAGCCGATCGCCACGACCGACATCGTGTCCGCTCCCCGCGACTTCCTGAACCCCGATGAGCCAACGGTCGTCGTGTCCCTTCGCTCGCTCCGGCAACAGCCCCGAGTCCCTCGCCGCCGTCCAGGTTGCCAAGACCTTCGTGAAGAACGTCAAGTTCATCAACATCACCTGCGCTCCGGAAGGGCGCCTCGCCGTCGAGTCCGAGGGGCGACGCCGACCAGCTCACGCTGCTCATCCCGCGCGCCAACGACAAGGGCTTCGCCATGACCGGCTCCCTACAGCTGCATGGAGCTGCTCACCGCCCTTATCTTCGACACCGCCTCCCTCGAGCAGAAGACCGCTTGGGTCGAGGCCATGGCCAACCAAAGCTCGGCGAGGACGTCATCGCTCGCGAGGGCGAGATCGCCGAGTTCCTGTCCTGCGACTTCAACCGCGTGACCTACCTGGGTTCCGGCTCCTTTGGCGGCCTCGCCCAGGAGACCCAGCTGAAGATTCTCGAGCTCGCGCACGGCCTCGTCGCGACCTCCTTCGACACCTCCATGGGCTATCGCCACGGGCCGAAGTCCTTCGTCGACGACACGACCCTCGTGCTCGTTTTCGTGAACAACGACGAGTACACCCGTCAGTACGACCTCGACATCCTGAACGAGATCAACGGCGACCAGATCGCCGCCAAGACCATCGCCATCCAGCAGGGCGGCGCCACCAAGTTCGACGGCGCTTCCTTCACGCTGGCCGGCGAGGCCCAGGCCTACCTCGCGCTGCCGTTCGTCATGGTCGGCCAGGTCGGCTCCCTGCTCAACTCCGTGCGCGTGGGTAACACCCCGGACACCCCGAGCCCGACCGGCACCGTGAACCGCGTCGTCAAGGGCGTGACCATCCATCCCTTCGAGGCGTACTCCTCGCTGAGAGCTCCCATGTGGCGCCCGCCCTGTCCCTATGGACGGAGCGGGCGCCTTTTTTATGAGCGTCCTCTCTAGGGGCCTTATCGACAAGGGCCCGTTCCCGCTTTGGTCGGTCGTCGCGTATCGTGCACGCGTACGTGCGTGCCCGCGTTGCGCGTGGCGGCTACCTGATGGTCGAGGACGGCGTGTTCGGCGAGAGGTATGTGACCGAGCAGCCCGACTGCGAGATCGTCGACTACACCGGTCATGAGATCGCCCCCGGCTGCGTCGACACGCATATCCATGGCTGACGGTGCCGACATCATGGATTGCAAGGCCGAGGCGTCGCGACGATTTCCCGCAGCATCCTCCCGCAACAGCATGACCAGCTACCTGCCCGCCACGCTCACCGCCAGCACCGAGCAGCTCCGGAGGCGCTGCGCCTCCACCGTCGCCGAAGTACGTCAGGCGGGCGACGATGCGCCACGCCCGCATCCGGGGCATCTTCCTCAGGGCCTTCTTTGCCGAGAAGTACAAAGTGCCCAGAACCCCGCGTACCTGTCCGCGCCGACCATGGAGAAGCTCAACAAGTGGCAAGGACGCCGCCATGGCCTGGTAAAGAAGATCGCCGTCGCTCCAGTATACAGGGGCGCCGTCCAGTTCACCGCCGACGCCGTCAAATCCGGCGCGTCGCCGTGGCGCCCGGCCACTCCGCCGCGACGTGCGCCGGAGGCTCAGGCCTCCGCCCTCGACGCTTTGGGTGCCAAGGTCTTCTGGCCCACACTATAACGTATGAGCGAGCGCCCGCACTCACCGCGGAGCCCGGCATGAGCGGGCGCCGCCCTGTCCAGCCAGGACAAGTCCTTCTCCGAGCTTCATCTTGCAGTGTGCCACCAATGTCAACTCCTACATCTCCGCGGGCGATCGTGATGCATGCCAAGGGCCACGGGCACGTGACGCCTCATCACCGACTCGCATGTGCGCCGGTGGCATGCCCGATGGCGATGCTTCATTTGGGCGAACTGCCCGCCGTGGTGCGATGGCACTGCTTCGCCTCAAGGATGGCGCCTGCTGGCCGGCTCCATCCTCAACATGAAGGACGCCGCCGTCAAGAACGTCGCCGACTCAGAGTGCGTTTGCTACTCAAGGCCGAGCCATTCCAGCATGGCCACTCAGGCTCTGCCGAGGCCAACGACATCGCCGACGAGTGCGGTTCCATCCGGTCCAGCCGCCGCGCCGACTTCGTTTGCGCTGAACGAACCTCACTCGCCGAGACCTACATGGCAAAGCGAGCGTCCATAAGGCATAAAGCATACGTGAGGACACCCTGGTAGACGCGCATAGCTTTGAGAAGCGCCACCTCGCCTAGTGGCGCATTTCCTATCGTCGTATGGGTCCGGTCGATCGATCTGGAGGCCGGCGCAGGCTACATGAGACCGAAAACCATCGGCATGCTATCATGGTGGCTGTGGCACTCGTGTTCACGTACCATGGAGATCAAAAGCGGACGCATCGTCGGAAAACCAGCGACCTGCCGCCAAAAGAGGCGATTTCGGTGCTTATATCGCAGTTGGTCGACCGCCCGCTCACGGCATCCTGTATCAAAATTTGCATTATCTTCCTGCGCTTAGCGACGATGGCGTTAAGTGACGGAGCAGACGGAACGGACCATCGAACAGATGGCCCAAGCTCCAAGATGAACGATGAGCAGCGTCCGCCCTGGCGGTGAAGCGTTCAGCTTCTATGTGGACGTCGAGGACAAACGTAAGGCCAAGGAGGCGCTCAAGTGCATCGAAGCACGGCGGTAAAACACAGCCCGTGTGAACAGGCGCACGTACGATATCTTCCTCAAAAAATCCGAGCGCCTATATTTCCGAGATGGAGCATGCGCTTGAAGAAGGCGACTCCGTCCGACAGTCATGCTTTGCCAGTTGCTCGCCGTGCAATATGAGAACAAGGGCGATCACGAGAGGGCGGTTGCATACCGTGAAGCTTGAAGTCGAGCGCGTCATGGATGCGACGCTTGGCAAGAACGCGGCCGCGCTCGAATAGCGCTTGCGCGGCCGCTCGAGGGCGCAAGGGGCCTTTCGTTTGCTTGTGTCCGGCGGGTCTGGGCGACGCGTTTGAACCAGTACGCGCGCTGGCCTTCGGGAGGTGCGCGTTGCAGGTTTCAGTCAGCGTAAGAAGAAGAAGCCGCAGCGCAAAGAGATAGCCGTGTTGGCCCGCAGCTTGAGCTGGTCCTCCAGGCTCTCATATAAAGTAGCCGCCAACGTTGACACTCGCGTTCGATGGCCCTTGAGATCCAGCGCAGGTGGTCTTCGACGTATGCGAGTGCGCTCGGAATCGCGACTGCGGTGCCATCGACAAGCTGGTCGCGCGACCCATGCCGTTTAAGCGTGATAAACAGCCGCTTGTACTGGGATAGCGCAGCGAACATATCCATCGCAAGGTCAGACACAGGGCCCTTTGTAGATGATCCAGGAATCGACCCGTGGTGATGCCGGGGCGCAGCGCGCGCTCGCCCACGCCGGCCACGCGCGCCAGCGGCCGGTGCCACTTGTCGCTCGTGCCGCTGTGATGATGCGGGTCGTTTCTCACCGCCGCAGGCCTTGAGCGAAGCGGCCTTCCTGGTAGTAGTTGATGCCCATGCAGTCGTTAGAGCTGGGCGGCGCGCCGCATGATGGCGAGGTCGCCCTCAGGGGGCGCGGAACGTACCGCCGCTCACGGCGCACAGCGCCTCGATGCGGGCGAGAAGCGTGTCGGGCGCGTAGTCGCCGGCGGAAGGTGGCGTCGAGCAGCAGGCAGTTTCTGCAGCACATCGTCGTTGGCTGCGGCTTCGATATCCGCGGCGCTGCGGGGTCGTAGGGATACTTGTGCTCGAGTGCGTGGATGACGCCGATCTTGCCCGATGACCGCACTCCTCGAAGGCGAGCACCGCCGCGCGTGGGCGAGCATCATGTTGTGCTGGGCCTGGAGGCGCTTTCCGTGCAGGCAGACCTTCTTTCCCAGGGGCCAGGTTGCCCTCGACATAGCGATTGATGGTCGCCGCCGCTATCTGTTGAAGGTGAACCAGTTCGCGACCTCGAGGAACTCCTCAAAGCAATAGCGCGCGTAGGCCTCCGAGGCGTCGATGGTGGCGGGGTTGAGGAAGTCGCCGTCGGCATAGAGCGCGGCAGGGGAGTCGAAGTGATGGGTCACGGCTGTAGGGCTCGACGCCGTGGGCTCGGCAGCTGGCGAAGAAGATCGTGGTAGAACTGCACGCCCTCTTCGTTGACCGGGCCCACGCCGCCATTGGGGAAGATGCGGCTCAGGCTATTGAGACGCGGATGCCGTTCATGCCGAAGCGCTCGCACAGCTCGAGGTCGCTATCGTAGCGGTTGTAAAGTCGCAGGCGGGCTCGAAGCGAAAAGCTGCCTTGCTGGGCGGGTAGTCGTCCCATGCGACCTTGCCCTTGCCATGGGATTGACAGGCGCCTTCTACCTGGTAGGCGGCGGTGGCGCCACCAAAAACAAAGTTGTCGGGAAAGCGCTGGGAGGTATCGGCGGGAGATGTGGCTCATGGCGAATCAATCTTGTTTGAAGGGCTGTTAGGGGCTGAAAAGGGGTTAGGGGCGGTTCGGGAGAAGACGGCAGGGCGCGTTGCTCCCGAACCGCGGAAATGGGGCTCTATTCAGGCGCGCGCTACTGCATGCGCAGGAATCTAGATGCCCAGTTGCTGGGCTACGAATGCCAGCGATGCCTCGCCGTCGCGGGTGAGGTCGATGTACTGCTTGCCGCGGGTGACGCAGCAGGCGACGCCCATGCGCTCGCCGTCGGCCTTGAGGTCGTCGAAGTAGGACGCTGCCTGGGGCGCCAGGATAACAAGGTCAAAGTCCGGCATGATGTCCAGATGGCTGCCGTAAGCGTCCGCTGCGGTCTCTGGTCGATGCCGTGCTCGCGGGCAGCCTTGGCCAGCGCGTTGGCGAGCAGGCCGGAGGTTCCGCCTCCCTGGCACAGGACAAAGGACACGACGGCCGTTGAGCGCTGCATAGGGGTCGCCCGCCGCGTCGGTGGTGCTGGACGAGGCGCTGGCGGCTGCGTCATCAGATGCAGCGGGGATACGGCAGGGGTGGCGTTGCTCGTTGATTTCGTCCATAGACTGGCCGGCGGCACGCTTTTCCCGCTGCCATGCTCGCGGCAGCCTGGGCAACGGCACCGGTGGCGACGCTTGCCGGTATCCGCCTTGCCCTGGAATGCGGCGTTCATGGCAGCCTGCTTCTGGGCGGCGCGCTGGGCGACCTCCGCCTGGTCCGGCCTCTGCCTCTTCAGCGCACTTCTCGCGGTCATACCTTGAAGAAGGGGAAGTAAATGAGGAAATCGACAATCAGCAGGACGGGGATGAGCAGGAACGCAAGGGGCTGAAGTCCCAGACCCATGGCGATGCCCAAGGGCGCGGGGGGTGGTCCAGGGAAGGCTGAACATGAAGCCGTTCATACCCAAGACGTCGATGAAGAACTTGGTGATCCAGATATTGGCGATGGGCGCGAAAGATGAACAGGATGAAGAAGATGGGGTTCAAGACCATGGGGGCGCCGAAGAGGAACAGCTCGTTGACGCCAAAGCAAACCGGTACGGCTGAGGCACGGCCCACGGCGCGCATCTCTTTGGACTTGGCGAGGAAGGCGAACATGAAGCAGACCACCAACGTGGCGCCGGTGCCGCCCATGGCGACGACGAAATCCTGAAGCGGCTTGGTGAGGACGGCGGTTGCGTGCTCGCCGGCCTGGTACATGGCCATGTTGAGCTCTCGAGGTTGGAGATGAGGGCGGCGGAGATGGCGGGCTCGACGATGGAGGGGCCGTGGACGCCTACAAACCAGAAGAGGGACATGGCGCCGTAGATGATGGCGAGGCCAACATAATATCTGCTGCGGAGAAGAGCGGCTGGAACACCTGGATAACGCTCTGGGCGAAGCAGAAGCCAAAGATGTTGCGGAATGCAAAGTCAAAGCCCCAGAAGAAGACCAGGCAGACGCCGAAGGGGATGATGTCCTTGAAGGTCTGGGAGATTGGGCGGCACCTGTTCGGGCATCTTGATGGTGATGTTGCGCTTGATAAAGAACTTGTAGATGATGCCGGTGGCGAACGCGCAGATAAAGGCGGTTAGCAGGCCCTTGGATCCCATGTGGCCGTTGGCGAGGCCGGAGATGGAGACCCCGTTATCCGTGAAGCTGATGGCGTCACTGGAGAGCAAGAAAAAACCGATGAGCGATGCGATCATGACCGAGATGAAGTTGATCTGGTTGTTCTTGGGCAGGTCGCGATTCTGCGCATCGCAAGTGTTGCCGTGGTGGCCGCTGCGCAGATGCCGACGATGCCCATGGAGTAGTTGTAGGCCTTCATGAGCACGTCGTTGATCTCCTGCGGGCCAGTAGAAGCCCCTGAACGTTGGGGACGGCGCTGACGAGCAGGAAGATGCTCGACACGATGATGATGGGCATGACGGAGATGAAGCCGTCGCGAATCGCCTGAGGTACTTGTTGCGCGCGATGGCGTTGAAGAAGGGCTTTCCCTTCTCGATGAGCGCGATGAGTTTTCCATGGACCCTCCGTTCACATGGCAGGTTGTTCCGCAGATGTCAATAGCCAGCTGAAAACAGGTGTCTGCGGTGGGCGGTGGCTGCATGACGGGCCTGTTGCCCGGATGCGATCCCGTAATGAGCACGTGCCCACATAACTACAATGAGCACGTTAACATGCGGCATGCGAGATCGATCGAGACGCCGTGAGGCGGCCTGTGGAGGATGCGTGAAATCGTCCGTGAGCGGCGTTGGCCGCTCGGTGGTGATGATGATAGAGTGGGCCAGTGCATCTTGAACAAGTCGAGGGGTGCCCAGTGGGGCGGTCGGTAGCAGGAGAGACAGGCGCGGCGGCAGGCCGGCACGCGGAACCCGCGCGGTGTCGATGGCGGACGTCGCGCGTTTGGCGGGCGTCTCGCGCCAGACGGTCTCGCGCGTGGTGAACGATCAGGCGTGCGTCGTCGAGGAGACACGCAAGCGCGTCGAGGACGCCATGGATGAGCTCGGCTTCTACCCAAGCTTCGCCGGCAGGTCCCTGCGCGGCGGGAGGTACGCTGCATAGGCCTGTGCATGTTCGACATCACCCGCGCCGGCAACGTGGCGACTCTCGACGGCATCGTCTCCGCGGCGCGCGATTGCGGCTACGCGGTGACGCTCGTCGAGTTCGACGAGGAGGGCCGGTGCGCCTTCGCAACGTCGCGCGCCGCCTGGCGGAGCTTCCCGTTGACGGCATGATCTTCAACACCAACCGCACGGTTGAGGACTTCGACGAGTTCAAGCCCGTGCCCGGCCTGCCCACGATCATCATCTCGATGAAGGAGCATCCTCGTTGCACGACGATAGACTCCGATCAGTACGGCTGCTCGCGCATGGTCGTCGACTATCTGCGGGCGCGCGGCCATGCGCACATCGAGGCACCTCGCCGGACCCGAGGGCTCGATCACGGCCGACTTCCCGCCTGCGCGGCTGGGCCGACGCCCTCGACGTTGCCGGGCTTGAGCGGCTCGAGCCCCTGCGCGGCGATTGGACGGCGGACGCGGTTATGAGCTTGGCGTCAAGCTTGCGCAGGACAAAGGACATGACAGCGCTGTACGTCGGCAACGACCAGATGGCGATGAGGGGCGATGACCGCCCTGAGGGGCCCATGGGCGTCAGGTGCCCGAGGACGTGAGCGTCGTGGGTGTGGACGACTCCCTGCAAGGCGTGGTGCCGCACAACACGTTGACCACGGTTCGATTTGACCTGCGCGAGCGGAAGAGGACGTTCGACCACTTCTTCGCCCAGATGTCGGGGAGGAGCGCGTCGAGGCGGTGCGTCTTCCGGGTGCAATAGTCGGCGCGCGCCACGGTCGCGGTGAGACCAGCGCGCTCGGATTACGCATACCCTGGGGCGATGCTCGGGTGTTTTGATTCGCCGCGAAGGCCCAGGGTGAGCGTGTCACCGTGCCGGGGCGATAGGACCTTGGCGCCCGCCTGGGCGGTTTCGCCTCGAGCGGGCGATTCGCTCATAGGCGTCTATGGTGAAAGCAGATTCTGCTTCTCGAGCATCATGGTGGTCATGAGGGGTGTCCTGGGCGTGGACCATAATGAAGGTGACGTCCATTTCGCCGCCGCCCGCCTCTTGGGAAAGCAGCCGGGTTTGGACATCGTGGGCGTCGACGAGCGCCTGCTTCGCCGGGCGGCGTGGGTTCCGCGCGCCCCGGCGATGTCGCCGGGCTGGCCCTTCTCGCATGCGGTGAGCAGGTCGGTTCTGGGCGTCCCCGCGTAAGCGACGATTTCAAAACCGATCATCGAGATTTCTTCTTTAGATGCCACGAGGCTCCTCCTTTTAAATGAGCACGTGCTCATTTAGGTGGATATAAAAGATGCGTAGAGCATCCGGGCACAACGCAGCCTAGCATAACAACAAAAAGTAAACACCTTTGCTATACGCATGGAGATGGATAGATGAATGAATAGGCCGGTAAACGGTGAATAGTGCAAGATTCAAAACGAATATCCTCGAAGATTACGTGAGTTTTGAAATAGTTCTTGCATGATTGAAAGTGTTTGATTATGTTGAATAATGTGAATAATGCAATAAATGACGCGCAACGTGAGCGTCATGGGAAAAAGGAGGAGAACAACATGAGAGTTGTCTCATCGGTTTCCTGACGCGGCTGGCATGCCGCTCAAAGAACTCGTCAAGGGGCACGCTGATAGAGGACGGCCACGGGTCGTGGACCTGTCCGAGACCCCTGCCACCGGACTTCGTGGACTCCGCCTGCGGTCGCCGCGGACCTGCTTGAGAACCAGGGGTTCCCAGGGTCTTTGCTTCGACGAGTACGGCGTGGGCAGCTACCTCGCCGCCACCCGCGTGAAGGGGCATGGTCGCCGCCAACATCTCCGACGAGCGCAGCGCCTACGCGACCCGCGAGCACAGCAACGCCCGCATGGTCTGCATGGGCTCCGGCGTCGTCGGCCCCAGGGTCGCCGGAAGATCGCCCGTGAGTTCCTGAGGCCGACTACGCCGGCGGCGTCATCGAATCCCGCGTCGACATGCTCAACAAAGATGGCCTAAGGGGGGACAAGAAATGACCAAGGCGAAGATCGTCGCCCCCGGCTGCGACCACATCGTCACCGACGAGAAGACCTACCTGCACGACCGCCTCGAGGAGGCCGGCTACGTGAGGTGCTGGACTGCGGTGCACGTTCAGCCACACCCGCACCCACTACCCCATCTACGGCGGGAGCCGTGGCGAGGCAGCCGTGCCTCCGGCGAGAACCGACCTGGGCGTCGTGCTCTGCGGCACCGGCATCGGCATCACCAACTCGGTGAACAAGGTTCGGCGCCCGTTGCGCCCCCTGGTCCGTGACATGACAAAGCGCCCCTGTACGCCCGCCGCGAGCTCAACGCCAACGTCGTCGGCTTCGGCGGCAAGATCGCAATTGAGTTCCTCGGCGGCCCGATATCATGCTCGCCTTCTCGAGGCCGAGTACGAGTCCACGCCCGAGCGTGACGCCCTGGTGGCCAAGATCGGCGCCGTCAACAAGGCCGACGCCGAGCAATACGTAATA
>VOFI01003200.1_pt1 | contig 41098 bp, 64 predicted proteins | sample 5384131 | NCBI WGS metagenome assembly VOFI01 (sample SAMN12384728, study PRJNA508395) | human gut metagenome | isolation source: healthy gut H | host: Homo sapiens | reverse complement strand
CATGGAATACCTCCTTATTGCCAAGGCGAAATGAATAATAATTATTATTATAGTATAAAATAGGTTCTTTTTAAAGAGGTTTTCGCGTATTTTCCGTATTTTTACATGCCGATGGCACATATCATTTCGTTTTAAATGTGAAATTCTTCCGCAGCAGATGAATTTCACAGATTTTAGAGGTATTGTACAAAAAATATTCTTTTTCCATGAAAATGAAAGTTCATCTTTATGGAAAAAGGATACATCTCAAAAAGCTGTAAATATGCGGATTTGGTCATTGTTGATACATTTGATTTCAAGCGTTGCATTGTAGTTGAAAAACAGCTGGTTTTGGTATATACTGGACATAAGTATAAAATAGATATTTGTGGCCCAAAATCAAAAAAGCAAAGCTTGTTTTTTATTTAGTTGGAGGGAAAAGCATGAACTATAAACAATCTGTCAAAAAAATTCAGGCGGGTATTGAAGAAAAACTCGCGCATCAATTTGGCGAAAAAGCGGAAGCAGCTTCAGATGTACAATATTATAAAGCGGTTGCTCTTATGGTAAAGGAAATGCTGAGGGAGGGTCGCAGTGAGTTTTTTAAATCGTGCGCAGAAATCCAAAAGATTTATTATCTTTGCATGGAATTTTTAATGGGACGCTCTCTGAAAAATAATCTGTTTAATCTGGGGATAGAGGAAGATTTCCGTAAAGCCCTAAAAAATATGGGCGTTAACCTAGATAGTATTTATGAGCAAGAGCCTGACGCAGGCCTGGGAAACGGCGGTTTAGGTCGCTTGGCAGCATGCTTTTTAGATGGTTTGGCAACAGACGGTTACCCTGCAATGGGATATTCTTTACGCTATGAATACGGTATTTTCCATCAAAATTGGTAGACGGCTGGCAGACAGAGCTGCCGGACTTATGGCTTCCCGGCGGAAAAATAATTGGATGACGCCTCAACAGGATAAAGCGGTTGAAGTACACTTTGACGGTTATATTGAGGAATCTTTGGAACAATCAATATCATATGGTGAATCATAAGGATTATAAAAAAGTAATTGCAGTGCCATATGATATGTATGTTGCGGGTATGGATGGGAAAGGTGTCAGTGTATTGCGCGTTTGGAAAGCCAAATCTGCTGATTTTGATATGCAATTATTCAACGACGGTGATTATCTGCGTGCGATGGAACAAAATGCACTTGCGGAAGCAATCACAAAGGTACTGTATCCGGGTGATAATCACGAAGAGGGTAAAAGTTTGCGTTTAACCCAACAATATTTCTTGGTTTCTGCTACCATACAGGATATTATCCGCCGTCATTTGTTTACTTACAGTTCTTTGGATAACTTACCTGAGTTGGCTGCTATTCATTTAAACGATACACACCCTGTTTTAGCGGTTCCCGAAATGATGCGCATTATGTTGGATGAATGCGGTTACGGCTGGGATGCGGCGTGGAATATTGTAACCCGCACCATTGCTTACACCAACCATACGGTTATGGCGGAAGCGTTGGAGTGTTGGGGTATCGAGTTGTTTAAAAGAAGACTGCCTCGCATTTATCAAATTATAGAGGAAATTAATCGTCGCTTCTGTGCTCAGATGCATGAAAAAAGGAATAGACGGCTATCAGGTAGGACGTATGGCTCCGCTCAATGACGGATTTGTAAAAATGGCAAATTTGGCAGTGGTGGCAAGCCATTCCGTAAACGGTGTTTCTCAATTGCACAGTAATATTTTAAAAGAAACCGTATTTAAAGATTTTTATCAGGTCATGCCGCAAAAGTTTAAAAAAACGTTACCAATGGTATTGCGCATCGACGCTGGCTGAACCAATCCAATCCGGAACTGGCTGCCTTTTTTAACCGAGACCATTGGAGACGGATATATCCATGATGCCAATGAATTATCTAAATTCTTAGCATATAAAGATGACAAAGTAACTCTTGAAAAATTAGAAACTATTAAATATCATAACAAACAACGTTTGGCCGAGTATATCAAAAAAGCAACAATGTTGTGGTAAATCCAAACTCTATTTTTGATGTACAGGTCAAACGTATGCACGAGTATAAACGCCAGCATTTAAATGCACTGCATATTTTGGCTACTTATCAATGGCTGAGAGAAAATCCAAATGCTGACTTTACCCCGCATACGTATATTTTTGGTGCAAAAAGCTGCTCCGGGTTACTATTTTTGCAAAACAAATGATTCGCTTCATTGTGGAACTGGGCGAAGTCATCAACAATGACCCAAGGGTAAACGACAAAATGAAAGTGGTTTATTTAGAGGGATTACCGTGTGACATTGGCAGAATTGATGATACCTGCAGCGGATATCAGCGAACAAATTTCCTTGGCAGGTACGGAGGCATCCGGTACCGGAAATATGAAGTTTATGATTAACGGCGCCATCACATTAGGTACGCTGGATGGAGCGAATGTTGAGATACATGAAACCGTGGGTGATGAGAATATGCTGCTGTTTGGTATGACCACGCCGGAAGCACAGTCTTTATCCAAAACGGATATCAGTCCAAACTGTTTTATGACAACAATCCTGTAATTAAACATGCAATTGAAGAAATGCGTTCAGGTTTGAATGGATTTGAATTCCATGATATTGCAAATAATTTGATCAATGTAGACCCTTATATGGTATTGGCAGATTTTGATTCCTACAGCAAAGTGCATCAAAAAGCAGAAAAATTGTATGCCGACCAACAGAAATGGCAGCAAATGGCACTTGTCAATATTGCTGGAGCAGGTCGATTTGCCGCAGACCGAGCCATTCACGAATATGCACAAAATATTTGGGGAGCAACTCCGGTTCCGGCTGGAGAACAAAAAACCGGAAAAACAACAGTGACAACAGAAGAATCCGTGAAAAAAAACAACTGTAAAATCAACAACAGCAAAAGAACGACAAAATCAACAAAAAAAGAAAAAGTACCAATTCCTAAGTCATAGGAAATATCAAGCAAGAGCAGGAAGAGCATAATTTGTTTCCTGCTCTTTTTTTGGAGAGATGATTATGTTTCATTCCAGAAATCCTATTTACCGCAATCCCACAGGGGCGGTTCAAGCTCATACAAATATCCATTTTAAATTATTGGTTCCAAGAGAATTCCGATGCAGTGCGGCACGCCTTATGGTTGGGGAAGAATTTACAAAACAGGTAAAAACACTTGGCCTGTTTTGGTGTGGAATGAATGGGGAGGACCATGAATGGTGGGAATGTGATTTTACACCCTGAACAGTCCGGTCTTTATTTCTACCGTTTTGAAATTGATACCTGGAGGGGGACTCTGGGAATTACAAGCCGCTTTGGCGGTGAAAAAGCGGTATCGATGAGTTCGGCGCTCCTGAAGGAGAGTGCTGGCAGCTGACAGTGTTTGAATCCCAGTATCAAATACCGGATTGGCTAAGCGGAGGGATTATGTACCAGATTTTTTCCCGACCGTTTTTATCGCTCAGGTACTACAAAGTATAACGTACCCCAGGACCGTTATCTGCATCAGCGGTGGGGGGTCGCAACCGGAATGGAGGCCCAATCATCAGGGAGAAATCACAAACTCTGATTATTTTGGCGGAGATTTGGAAGGTATCATTCAAAAATTAGATTATTTACAAAGCTTAGGTATCACTTGTATCTATTTGAATCCTATTTTTGAAGCTCATTCCAATCATCGTTATGATACAGCGGATTATACAAAAATAGACCCGTTGCTTGCAGCAAAAGAGGATTTTAAACGTCTGTGCAAAGAAGCAAATAAAGAGGGATACACATCATGCTCGATGGTGTGTTTAACCATACAGGCAGTGACAGCATTTATTTTAATCGTAAGGGCAGATACCAAACATTAGGTGCTTATCAATCTCAGGAATCTCCTTATTATGATTGCTATCAATTTTACCAGTGGCCGGAGCAATACGCCTGTTGGTGGAATTTTGAAACGCTTCCAAACGTGAATGAAGCCAATGAGACGTACAACGCATACATTAATGGAACAGACGGAGTAATACAAACATGGCTGAAAGCAGGGGCAGACGGATGGCGGCTGGATGGGTAGCAGATGAGCTGCCTGATTTATTTTTAGATGATATAACAAAAGCTGCAAAACAGGTAAAACCAACTTCCATGATACTGGGAGAAGTATGGGAGGATGCTTCCAATAAAATGGCTTACGGACAGAGCAGAAGATACTTACTTGGTAAGCAATTGGATAGCGTGATGAATTATCCGTTTCGCGAGGCAATCATAGGTTTTTAACAGGAAAAAATCCTGCAGAAATGATGGAACTGATTATGACAGTATTGGAACACTATCCGCCCGGTGCGATTCACTTATTAATGAATCATATAGGAACGCACGATACAGAACGCATTTTGACTGTGTTGGGGAGGAGGCCGTTAAACGGACGAGACAGAGAGTGGCAGAGCAGAACAAAATTGTCGCAGGAGCAGCGCAGTAAGGATTGGCTTTATTAGAGCTAGCTTCGTTAATGCAATACACTTTGCCCGGTATTCCTTGCGTTTACTATGGAGATGAAGCAGGGATGGAGGGATATCGCGATCCGTTTAACAGAGGCTGCTTTCCCTGGGGACATGAAGATGCAGAGCTGGTGAACTGGTACCGCAGTTTAGGAAAATACGTCATAGCTGTGAAGTATTAAAGCAAGGAACGTTGGAACCGTATTATGCGGATGACGATTGTTTTGTATATGTCCGTTCAGATGAAGCGGTTGGTCAAAAATTATTGGTAGCAGTAAACAGAACAGCACAGCGTAAACAATTGTGTATGGTTCAGGAATGGGAAACTGCGTCAGCACTTCTTGGAAAGGCTGTTTGGAACGGTACATTAACTTTAGAGCCTTATGGTTATGCGTTACTATTTTCAGGGAAATAAATTTTAAAATCATATAAATGTGAAACAGGGCGTCTCATTTTGAGGTGTCCTTTTCTTTTTTGAGATATTCATTATTACGGAAAATATCAAAAAAAACAGGATAAAGTTTGTGATAAAATAAACCAATTTAGTTAAAAATATAACACATATTGTTAACTTTTATTTATTATTTACAAAAATATTTTTTTTGTTATATGATGTACACATCAGTAAAAATGAACCATATATCAAAGGAGGATGAAACATGAGTGAGACTATGAAAGCAATGGTATATTTAGGACCAGGTAAAAAAGAAGTATTGGAAAGACCAAAACCAACTCCGCAAAACAGTAAGGCAGCGGTGGTAAAAATGTTGAAAACCACCATTTGCGGTACTGACCTTCATATTTTGAAAGGGGATACTCCGGAGGTTGAAGAAGGCAGAGTGCTGGGACATGAAGGCATTGGTATTGTTGAGTCTGTAGGAGAAAATGTAAGTAACTTTAAAGTTGGCGATAAAGTAATTATTTCTTGTGTTACTGCATGTGGAACATGCCATTATTGCAAAAAGTCTTTATGCTCACTGTGATGATGGCGGCTGGATTTTAGGCTACATGATTGACGGTACTCAAGCAGAGTATGTACATATTCCTCACGCTGATAACAGTTTATATCACATTCCGGAGTCAATTACGGATGATGCAGCTGTAATGCTCAGTGATATTTTACCGACAGGATTTGAAATTGGCGTATTGAATGGTCAAGTAAAACCGGGCGATACAGTTGCAATTGTAGGTTCCAGGTCCAATTGGACTTGCTGCTTTGTTAACAGCTCAGTTCTATTCACCGGCACGTATTATTATGATTGACCTAGATGATAATCGTTTGAAAAAGAATCTTTACGTTTTGGTGCTACAGATACTGTAAACTCCAAAGATATGGATGCTGCAATTAAGAAAATTTATGAAATGACAGATGGTCTTGGCGTTGATGTCGCCATTGAAGCGGTTGGCATTCCGCAAACCTTTGATATTTGCCAAAAAATTATTACAAAAGGCGGTCATGTGGCAAACGTAGGTGTTCATGGCAAATCCGTTGAACTTCATTTGGAGGATCTTTGGATTAAAAAATATTACAATCGCAAACCGGTTTGGTTAGCACAAATACAACGCCTATGCTGTTGAAAACAGTATCTTCCGGCAAAATTAAACCACAGCAATTGGTTACGCATCACTTTAAGTTCAGTGAAATTATGGATGCTTACGATACATTTGCAAATGCGGCAAGAGAAAATGCATTAAAAGTAATTATTGATTTTGAATAATTCAAAAGGCTGTAAATTCCCTTGTATAGGGAGTTACAGCTTTTTTATTCATATGTTTTATTGATTATACTGCGGTCACTTATGATGCAGATTATTTTCTATGCCCCATAGGTAAGTGCATTTTTCGTACAGTCATGATTATTTTTTATACGGATAGATATAGTGCCGTATATATGGAAAAAAATCGTACAAAACAAACTGTTTGTACAGGCTTTTTATTGATATTTGCTGCTGTTTTTGAAATAAATACTATTTTTTTATTATGTCATAAAGAATTTCTTTTTACGAATAAAATAGACACCATTCGGACACGGACACCACTAACATAAGTACCCAGATAAAGTTGTTTGATGCATCGCCTGTATTAGCAGTATGCATATTGTTATGAGAACTGTCATCAGGTGGATATACTGTTGCAGAAACGTGTGTATTCGTAACAACAATATTTCCGTTCTCATCAATGGTTATATGGTTTGTATAACCATTGGGTATATTTATTTCTTTCACGGTATATTCTATTTCTTTGCTGTTTTCAAATTGAGGCAACTCAGTAAAAGTATAAGTCAAGCGTTGTCTTCATTTAAGACAGTCTCATTTCCCACAGGAGTGCCGTTGGCATATAGCTGCACTTTGATTTCCGCAGGACGGATACCGTCTTGGTTGTTGTTATCATCCCAAACCTTTGTCACGGATTTTTCTACTGTTGCAGGTGTATGGGAGTTAGTCAAAGTAAAGTTTCCGTCAGTACCAATTTCAATGTTATCGGTATAATCTTTTGGAACATCGACTTCTTTTTACGGAATAAGCAATTTCTTTGCCATTCTCAAATTGAGGTAAATCGGTAAAAGTATGAGACCAAGCGTTGTCTTCATTTAAGACAGTCTCACTTCCCACAGGAGTACCGTTGGCATATAGCTGCACTTTAATTTCTGTAGGACGGATACCGTCTTGGTTGTTGTTATCATCCCAAACCTTTGTCACGGATTTTTCTACTGTTGCAGGTGTATGGGAGTTAGTCAGAGTAAAGTTTCCGTCTGTACCAGTTTCAACATTATCAGTATAATCTTTTGGAACATCAACTTCTTTTACGGAATAAACAATTTCTGTTCCTCCCTCAAACTGAGGTAAATCAGTAAAAGTATGAGACCAGGCATTGCCTTCATTTAATACAGTCTCGTTTCCAACAGGAGTGCCGTTGGCATACAGCTGTACTTTGATTTCCGCAGGACGGATACCGTCTTGGTTGTTGTTATCATCCCAGACTTTTGTCACGGATTTATTAACCAATGCTCTGTAAATACCCAGATTTTGATATTGTTTTTTTTTGATAAATAGTGATATTATTTTTCTGCATTTCGCTCAGAGTAGGTAGCGTAATATCTTTAATTTCTGCGGAGGTTAATATATTTTCAGGAGATTTTATTGCGTCTGATTTCGAGTTGATTGCTTCATCAGTTCCCATATTCTTATCGGTCACAATGTAATCTGCAAATGAAATTGGTGTTCCGGAATGATCTGTAAATACAACTCTATAGGTTCCTGATGGCAGTTTCGTAAAATGAATATTCGCCATTTGCATTGGTAGTAGTAATGCAGTCGTTATTGTTGATGTCCTTTGCAATGGTTTCTTGTCCTGTAATAGCATCAGTATGATATAAAGTTACATTTAAACCATTGAGTCGTTCTTCTGCGTTACCAATTAAACCATCTTGGTCTGCATCAAGCCATGCAATACCAGAGAGAGTTCTTTCTCTAACATTAATTTTAGAAATAGGAGTAGTTAGCTCATTTAATCCGTCTGCTTTCATGGAAGCACTATTGCCATAGACATTACCACCATTATTGTTTGTAGGATGTAAGGTAATATCCAATACATATCGTTCGAATGTTGGCAGTGTGCCTTTTAATAATAAAGCGGTAACATCTTCGTTCAACTCATACACATTTTTTTATCTGCCAATGTTTGTGTTGGTACAAGTTCTTGGAACAATGTTTCATCCACGGTTGAAACGTTGGTTCCACGTACATTTTTGTCGGTAGATGAATATAATTTTATTTCTGAAGGAGCTGTTAAGGTAGCTGTAATAGTATAAGATCCGTCAAATGAAGAGCCATTAGCATCTCCGTTGTAAGGCATAACATCCAACATTTTATAGTTTGTATAATCCAAGCTGTTAGTATTTGTAAAAGCAATTCTCCATTGAATCTCTCCATTTATTTCAGCATCACTTTGGAGTGCCTGTTTAGATAAATTTAATGATTTATTGACTACCAAGGTAGCTGTAGCTTCGGATTGATTTGGGTGGGAAGGCCATTGAGAACTAAATACTCTGTTATCGCCTTCCGCTTCAATGTAAGCTGTGTTGTATACAGTATGAGTAGATTGTTGTAAATTGATATTCTCGAAATTCAATTCTGCATTAAATGTAATTGCAGGCAATACTACACCTGTGGGAACATTTTCAATAGTCCAGCTGACTTTGGTGGTTCCATCTGCTAACTTTTCAATAGATGCTGTAATTGGTTGATCACCATAATAAAATTTTGTATTGTTACTTACAGTTAGTTGAGCAGGAAGAATATCACTTATCGTTACTCGTCTGATGGTATCTCCTTCTTTACCGCTTGCAACGTTTAAGATAGGTTGTAAGCGGTAAGGAATAAACGTAACGCCTGTTGAAAGGTCAAATGATTTATTGTTTGCATCAATTGATTTTTCAATGCCTGCTTCCACACCTACAATTAATAATGAAGCACCTCTTGCATAGCTGGCCATCGAAGAACTGCTGTTCACAATTTGATGTGCATTATTATATTGTGCTTTTTCATATTGATTATTATCACGAACATAAGAGTTAGGTTGATTTAACTTATCATAGCTGTTTTTGTCTAAACGTGTATCATTTACAGTGATGTTTTTATTGGACTTATAGAAGGCTGCTGTATGGACTGTTTGGTACACATTTCCTTCTGTTGCAGTGCTCAATATATCCACATTAAATCCAATTTGGTATTGTGTTACTTCTTGCAGGTTTGTGATATTTTTACTTCAGCCAAAACAGCAACGCAAACACCATCAGGATATGCTGCTTTTAAATCAGCCATGGACGCAAAGTACACCAAATCTTGCTCTTTTGAAGATAACATTTCAGTGTCGGATGTCCAACCTTCTCCATTGGGCTTTGCAGCATACAATAACGTCACATTCCCCGCAACATTCGAGCTTGTCGGAAGTCCATTGGATGCAGAAGCACTGGGCTGCATGGCTTCATCATCTATTCTCATCAATAAATTGACGGCCTTTAACTCATTTTTGTCATCACCGGCATAGGAAAAAGCACCAGCTATTTGTACAGTTGAACCCTTTAATGCGTAAGCATCTAACCCCATTCCTGCCTTATTACTGGAAAGGTTGCTGCCCCAAAAACCATTTTGTTGATTTTCTCTGCCGATATAATGGAATAATCCATAACTCCCATCTCGGAAAATTTCATAGTCCCTTATTACGGTATCATTTGTTGTGATGGATTGTGTCGTGCTAACCAGAGAATTGCCTAAACCGTCTTGGTAGGGTGCTTTCATGTTACTGTCGGAAATTTCTAATTGATATTTTTATTGGTATTATCATTTTTATCCAGAGGAGCTACCATTTGAAAATAGGCTGTTGATATATAAAGATTTCCTTGGGAGGGAGTAGGACTAAGTGTAGTAGCGCCATTTCCCATTAAAGTCGGTGCGAATAACTCTCCCTTTTGGTTATATAAACTTGCCCCTGTAACTGTCACATCAATGCTCCCATCTTTGTTTTGCACAAATGTCCAGGTTCCTCCATTGTTTACTGTAAAACTGTTTGGGGGAACCGGCAGAATTTGTTTGGGGCAGTGCAGCTGCATATACATCAGCGTTTCCGGCACCATTAGTTAAGTCGCGTCCACCAATACCGGTAGTGCCATAGGTATTTTCTTTATAATCCCATAACAAGGCTTGCAAGGAGGTGGGAACGCCGTTTTCGCTGATACTTGGATGTATTGTAAAAGTTAAGTTATCAGTTGTTTCGGGAACATAAAATCCTTTCATTCCCTTATTACTGTCAACCGCTTTCATTCTCAAACCTACGCCAAAGTCCAGTAATCTGCCGTAGACACTGCCTGCATCTTTGTTAGAAGCGGTTCCGTTTCCTGTTGAAAAATCATAGGTACCAATGGAGTTCATTTTTGTTGGATTTACCAATTCAATGTCGTACATAGGTACTGCAGAAACAATGGCCTTTTCATCTGTTCCACTCATGACTTTTGTTTTCCATGAATCAGCAGATGTATCTTTTGTCAGTTTTACGTTGAAGGTAGGAATAACCTCTTGGGATTGATTCATGCCTTTTACGTTAACAGGTATATATTTTGTTTCTGAAAAAGATTGAAAACCTGCTCCACCGCCGGCACTGTTATATATGGTTTTTACCTGTTAAGGTACAAACACCGTTTACATCTTCTTGGACGATATCTGTCATCCAGCTTTTTAAAACATCTTCATCAAATTCCGCGTATTTTTGTGAAACATTTAAGGTAAACTTAAATTCAAGTTCTACTGCCTGTATGTTACCGTTAATTTCACCTGAGTAAGTACATTCGTAGCCAATATCATCAAAAGATCTGACAATTGCATTATCTTTAGATGAATCATTGCCGGGATCATCATTTGCATCAAAAGGTGTAGTACCTGTGCTTACACGCTTGGCTGACTGAATTTTAAAATTCCTGACTTCTTCAGATGCTTCTGCATACAATGAGATGTTTTCCCCCCCACAATATCGGTTGTTTCTTCGTCGTTCGTACTGCTATTATCGGTCGAATTAGAACTGGAGTTGTTTTGTGATATGCTGGTTTGGGAATTCACCTGCTCTGCATATACCGAGACTGCACCGATAATACAGGAACATAGTATAGATAAAGCAAGAATGAATGCCAAAATCTTTTTCCATTTTTTTGTTTTCATCTAAATCTCCTTCTTTAATTTTTAATTCTCTTGTAACACAAAAGTGTCATCTATGTAAAAACAATAAACAAGTTCCTCTTGGAATGCATACCCTGAAATTCCCTTTTTCATTAAGTTGTTTACTGTTGATTACAAATGAAATTATTAGTGCGTATGCACTGCAAATTTGGTTGAAATATCAGACTTTATTTATTAAATATGTTACCCTTAAAAATATGATAAAATGTTTAAAAAAATCCCTTAGTTTTGCTATTTTTATACATTTTATAGTCTGTGAAATAAAGTCTACCTTTTGTAACGAAAGGGTATATTTATGTAATCAATCAAATGTTGGCACAAAACAAAATAGAAATATTATTATTTTTTGTATGTAAAAAAGAAGAAGGCTGTTATACAACAGCCTTCTTCTAGGTATAAAATGTATATTTATTTTTATTCTGCTTGAGAATTTTCTTTTATAATATCTTCAATTAATTGCTCCAGTTCTGCCAAGGTAGACAAATATCCTGCTCTACGTCTGAACTCTGCCGCGCCATGGATTCCTTTTACATACCAGCCAACATGTTTACGGGCCTCTTTCATTCCATGTTGTTCTGTTTTGTGGTCGCATAAGGCTACCATATGTTTTCTCATAACCAGCATGCGTTCCATAATAGAAGGTGGGGGAAGAATGGTGCAGTTATCAGACAGATATGCGTTTATTTGTGAAAAAATCCAAGGATTTCCCAACGCACCACGACCTACCATAACCATATCACAGCCTGTTTCTTCTATCATCTTGGCAGCATCCTGCGCAGTGTTGATGTCACCGTTTCCGATTACGGGAATAGAAACGGCCTGTTTTTACCTTACGAATTATAGCCCAATCGGCAGGAGGCGTATACATATCCTCTCTGGTTCTGCCATGTACTGCAATTGCGTCAGCTCCGGCTTGTTCGCAAATACATGCTACTTCTACTGCATTGATACTGTTTTTATCCCATCCTTTACGGATTTTCACGGTTACAGGAACAGACACAGCTTTTTTAACAGCCGAGACAATATCTCCGCACAAATCGGGACGTTTCATCAAAGCACAACCGCCTCCGCTGTTACTGATTTTAGGAGCCGGACACCCCATGTTAATGTCAATGGCTTGGGGTTCAAATTCCATTGCTTTTTCAGCTGCTTTGGCCATAATTTCAGGTTGATCTCCAAAATTTGGATTGCTGCAGGACGCTCTGCAGGGGACAGCGCCATTAACTCTTTTGCTTTTTTCGGTCACTGTATTGCAGCCCTTTTGAGCTTACCATTTCAGAGATGACGTATGCAGCGCCAAAAGAAGTGCACAGTTCACGAAAAGATTTATCCGAAACACCTGCCATAGGTGCCAAAATTGCTTTTCCATCAAAAAAGAAATATTGCCGATTTTCAAACTAAACCCTACCGTTTCTAAGTAAATTAAAATACATAAAATTTTAATAATGAGTTATTCTATCATAAAACAGGGAATAACGCAATTTTTGTTATTGATAAACAGCAAATTTGTATTAAAAATTGTGTTATGACCGTATAGCAGGTTGAAATTTTGGCAATTGTTAAAACATAATAATCCTGATATAGCCTAGCAACAGCAGAAAAGATAGGATTCTGGCTGTTACGAGACCGCTTTAACATGTATTTGACAAAAATTATGTAACAATTTCTTTTTATGTTATAACAACCTCAAAACAGCTTCAAAATTAAAAATTTTGACTGTTATGAGAACGTTTTAGTTTTTATTGCGTTAAAAATTGCAACACAATTTTCTAATGCTATAACAACCTAGCAACAGCAACAAAACTAAAGTTTTGGCTGTTGGCTAGAACGTTTTAACGTTTATAGGTTAGAAATTGTGAAACAATTTCTTTTATGTTATAATAAAACAAATTATAGTTAAGCATTATTTTAACTATCTTGGAAAGGTACGGAAAATACTTATGAAGTTACTTGTGCTGGACGGAAATAGCATATTCAATCGAGCTTTTTATGGAATTAAATTATTGACCGCAAAAGACGGTACGTTTACAAATGCTATTTATGGTTTTTAACTATGCTGCATAAAATCAAGGAAGATACAAATCCTGATGCGGTAGCGGTAGCATTTGATATGCGTGCACCAACATTTCGCCATAAAGAGTACGATGGTTACAAGGCTCAGCGCAAAGGTATGCCACCGGAATTGGCACAGCAGCTGCCAATTTTAAAAGAGCTTTTAACGTTGCTGGGTTACCGAATTGTAGAATGTGAAGGATACGAAGCAGACGATATTTTAGGAACTTTGGCACGAGTATGCACAGAAGAAGGTCACGAATGTGTGTTGGCCACAGGAGACAGAGACAGCTTGCAGTTGGTCAATCCGTCAGTTACAGTGCGTTTGGCGGCTACAAAGTTTGGGCAGCCGGTTGTAACGGTATACGATGAAGCCAAAATAAAAGAGGATGACGGTGTGACACCGCACCAGTTAATTGACATCAAAGCATTGCAAGGAGATAGTTCCGACAATATCCCAGGTGTTTCAGGAATAGGTGCAAAAGGCGCGGCGGATTTGATTCAAAAATATGGCAGCATTGAAGCAATTTATCAAAATTTTGACCAGCTGGATTTAAAACCTGCCATGCGTAAAAAAAAACTGGAAGAGGGCAAAGAGTCCGCCTTTTTAAGTTATAAGCTTGGTACCATCTGTCTGCAAGCGCCAATTGATACCAATTTGGAACATTACCATGTGTCAGAGGGAGATGTTCAGGCAGCTGTACGGTTGATGGCAAAATTAGAATTGTTCAGTTTGATTAAAAAAATGGGGCTTGGATCAAATTGAAGTGGAACAAGAAGCACTCATCACGGAACAATCTCTGCAAATTCAGGAATGCGATGATACGCAAAGTTTACTGCAGCAATTACAACAAACAGGCAGCGCCTATTTTTTTGGTGTCTTATCGGGACAAACAAGTTGAAACTTTATATTTTCATTTAGAGAATACCATTTGTACTGTTAATACAGCGAAACATGCTGATTTTTTAAAAGCGTTTTGTGAAAGCGAGGATATCAAAAAGTATACTCATGATGTCAAACCGTTGTATGCTGCGTTATATAGACAGAATATCGGTTTGGTTCAGGTAGAAATGGATACCATGCTTGCGGGTTATTTGCTCAATCCTTCTTCTTCCAATTATGAAATAGAGCGTATGGCAACAGAATACGGTGTGGAGCAGCCCCAAATGGATTCCCGGCTGATTGAGCAAGATTCTATGGTAAAATGGGCGGCAATCTATCCCGCTTTATATAGGGTGATAGATGATAAAATTTCTCAGAATACACAGCATAAATTACTGCATGAAATTGAACTTCCGCTTGCCAAAGTATTGGCACAAATGGAAGAATTGGGATTCGCCGTCGATAAAGCAGGCATTGCCGAATACGGTGAAATCATGCAGAACAAAATCGACCGGCTGCAGGATTTAGTGTATGAGGAAGTCGGTTACCAGTTTAATTTAAATTCTCCAAAACAATTGGGAGAGGCATTATTTATAAAACTGGGTCTGCCTGCCGGGAAAAAGACAAAAACAGGATATTCCACTAATGCAGAAGTGTTGGAAAAACTCCGTTATGAACATCCGTGGTAGAACTGATTTTGGAATATCGTACATTGGCAAAAAATCAAATCTACGTATTGTGACGGTTTGTTAAAAGTGGTGGAGGAAGATGGACGCATCCATTCCAGTTTTAATCAGACAGAAACACGGACAGGCCGTATCAGTTCAACGGAACCCAATTTGCAGAATATCCCTGTTCGTACTGATGTTGGCAGAGAGCTGCGCAAGTTTTTTTGTTGCAAAAGAAGGCTGCGTTTTAGTAGATGCAGACTATTCTCAGATTGAACTGCGTGTATTGGCACATGTAGCAAACGACTCCGGCATGATAGAAGCATTTAAAGAAAATGATGATATTCACCGCAATACTGCCGCACAAGTGTTCCATATGCCTCGTGAAATGGTAACACCGTTAATGAGAAGCCGTGCAAAAGCGGTTAACTTTGGTATCATTTACGGAATCGGTGCATTTTCGCTTGCAAAAAATATAGGCGTTACCCGTAAAGAAGCAGAGGAATATATCAAAACGTATTTGGACCATTTCAGCGGTGTGCGCAATTACATGACAAATGTGGTGGAACATGCAAAAAGAAACCGGCTATGTGGAAACGTTATTCGGACGTAGACGTTATCTTCCCGAATTGAGTTCGTCCAACTTCAATTTGCGTTCTTTTGGAGAGCGTGTTGCCATGAATATGCCAATTCAGGGGGTACTGCTGCGGATATCATCAAAATTGCAATGATTCGCGTAGTGCATCGATTGGAAAAAGAAGGTTTGCGCGCCCGTTTAATCTTACAAGTGCACGATGAATTGATTGTAGAGGCTCCGGAAGAAGAAGCTCCTCTGGTTCAGCAGCTGTTGACAGAAGAAATGGAACAGGCAATTCACCTATCTGTTCCAATGGTAGCGGAAGCAACCATCGGAAAAAAACTTGGTATGATGCAAAAGCTTAAATATTGCTTTTGCATACAAACAGCTGGATACATTGCATGATACACCGAGAGTAAATCATCTCTCGGTGTATTCCTATTACATAACAAATGGATAAGGGGAACGGATATGGTTTTTATTTGCCCTATTTGTAAGAAAAAATTAGAAAATACAGTTCATACATACTGCTGTGAAAACGGACATAGTTATGACGTATCTGCGCAAGGCTATGTTCATTTGCTGCCGCCGAATAAAATGCATTCCAAAATTCCGGGAGATAACCGTCAAATGGTTGCGTGCCGCAGAGAATTTTTGGAAACAGGTCTTTACCTTCCGTTCAGTAATCGGCTCAATGATTTGGTGGAGGAAGCAATTAGAAATAAAACGCAGCCTGTCGTTTTGGATGCAGGCTGCGGAGAAGGCTACTATACAGGGCGTGTGAAAGCGCATTTGGACGCATTGGGAATTCAGGAAGAGTTTGCAGGATTTGATATTTCTAAATTTGCCGTGAAAGCGGCGGCGAAAAAGTACCGTGATATTCAATTTGCAGTGGGCAGTATTTTTTGACAGTCCTATTGAAAGCAATTCGGCAGATTGTTTGCTGAATATTTTTTGCCCCCATTGTGCCTGAGGAATTTCAAAAGAATTGTAAAAAGCACGGCGGTGTTATGATACTTGCGGTTCCGGGAGCACGCCATTTGTTTGGATTAAAAGAGATTTTGTATGAACACCCTTATGAAAATGAAGAAAAAGATACATTTTACGATGGATTTGCGTTTCAGAAACGTGTCACTGTCAAAGATGAAATTTACATTACCCAACATGATATCATTGCCGACTTATTTGCAATGACGCCTTATTATTGGAAAACCACCATACAAGGCAGCGAACGTTTCAAGCGTACGGAGACGCTGAAAACGGAAATTCATTTTGATTTCTTGGTGTATCAGAGAATATAGAAAAAAGGAGAAATTGCATTGCGCAAACAAAAAATCCGTTAAAACCTTTGGAATACCAACCGTTTAATCCTCATAAGGCTTTTGAAATGTTAAGAAAAGATACAGATACCATTGTTATCTTCATTCATGGTTTTTTTAGGCAGTCCCCATCAATTTATTAGTCTTGCTGATTTTTTGTATCCCATATGGGATAAGCGTGTGCCGGTTTGTTACTTCCGGGTCATGGCGGTACAGCGAAGGATTTTGCACATAGTTCGCAGCAACAATGGACAGAGCAGGTCCATAAAAGTGCATCGCTATGCAGAGTTGTACCCAAATGTTTATTTGATGGGGCATTCTATGGGAGGTTTGCTTGCAATTAATGAAAGCATCTGCTCCAAAGCCAACGTAAAAGGTCTGATTTTGCTCAATACTGCCATTAAAATAGGACTAAAAAGCCGCAGCTCTTTGTATTCCACAAAGAATTTTTTCAGCCGAAATCAATTTATAATCGCATTGACCGCTATTACAGAGAAAAATAACAGCGTAACAGTGGATAATATCCTGTATACCGTAGGCTGGCTGCCCAGAGTAGTCGATTTAACGCGGTTATCCAGACTTGCGGTGAAAAATTTGCCCAAGGTAACTGTTCCGGTATTGATTACCCAGTCTCGTAATGATGAAGCAGTGTTGTGGCGTAGTGCGGAAACCATCGAAAAAGGGCTTATCAACTGTCCTTACCACAGGTTAGTATACTTGCAGCGTTCCTGGCATTCTTATTATTTTAAAAAGGAACAAAAAGCAGATTCAGGATGAAATAAAATGTTTTTTTGGATATTTGTACCGGAAAAAGTTTGGGGCGATAGAGAAATCATATAAGATACTTTAAAAAAAGAATGGTTTCGTGTATAATAAAAAAAAAAATGATGAAAACAGCAGAAATTGAAGGAGAGATTCAATATGTTAGTTTATTTTATTTGTACCGGCAATACTTGCCGCAGTCCTATGGCAGCAGCTCTTTACTATAAACATTTGAATGATAACGGAACAAATTACGTACAAGTGGAAAGCGGCGGATTGGGAGCTTACGAAGGTGATAAAGTAAGTGACAACGCCGTAGAAGTTTGCAAAGAGTTAAACGTTGACATTTCAAACCACATTGCTCACAGATTAAGAGGAAAAAAGATTTAATCAGAGGAAACTTTTTTTTGTTGTAATGGAACCGGTACACAGACAAATTCTGGTAGAAGCAGGTGTTGACCCTGACCAAGTTTACGTCTTGGGAGGACCGGAAGGAATTCCTGACCCATATAAAAAGATGCGGAAGAATTCCGCAAAGTAAGAGACAAATTATTGCCTCTTTTGCAGATTTGGATAATGTATTGTTTACCCAAGCAAAACAGGCGTGGAAAAAATAAGTATGAATGCCGACATTCAAATGGTACCTATGCAGGAGAAGCATATTCCCGCTCTGGCTCAGCTGGAGCGGCTTTGCTTTTCCCAGCCATGGACTGAAAGCGGCTTGCGCAGCGAACTTCACAATAAGCTCGCTGTTTTTTGCGTTGCAGAGCAAAACGGACAAGTATTGGGTTATGCAGGAATGCAGTGTGTGATGGGTGAATGTTATATTAATAATATTGCAGTTTTTCCACAGTTTAGAGGTATGGGGATTGGTACCCGGTTGGTACAAATGCTGATGGAGCAGGCGATACAGAGGAATGGAGTTTTTATTTCCCTGGAAGTACGCGTTTCCAATCAACAAGCTATTTCTATTTATCGAAAACTTGGTTTTCATGAAGTAGGCTGCAGGAAAAATTTTTATACAGCGCCTGTGGAAGATGGTTTGATTATGACAAAAGAGTTCGAGAGTCAGTAAGGGAGAGATGATATGAAACTATTAGCAATTGAAAGTTCCTGCGATGAAACCGCAGCTGCCGTTGTAGAAAACGGAAGAACAGTACTTTCTTCTGTGGTTGCTTCTCAAATTGAAGAGCATAAGCTGTATGGCGGAGTTGTTCCGGAAATTGCCTCCCGGCGACATAGTGAGGCAATTGTTGGCGTTACAAAACAAGCATTGGCACAAGCTCATGTCACATTAAAAGAATTGGACGCCATTGCCGTTACCTACGCTCCCGGATTAATTGGAGCACTGTTGGTAGGCGTAAATTTTGCAAAAAGGATTGGCGCTTTCCACAGGATTACCGTTAATCCCTGTACATCATCTGCGTTCCCATATTGCGTCCAACTATATCACCTCTCCTGAATTAAAGCCTCCGTTTTTGTGCTTGGTTGTTTCCGGCGGACATACACATATCATAGATGTCAAAGATTACACAGATTTGCATGTTATTGGGCAAACCAGAGATGATGCGGCCGGCGAAGCGTTCGATAAAGCTGCAAGAGCTATGGGAATGTCTTATCCGGGCGGCGTGCATCTGGATAAAATTGCAGAGCAAGGTGACGAAAATGCGTTTACATTGCCGCATCCTACCGTACAAGGTTCCCCTTTCGATTTTAGTTTTTCTGGATTAAAAACGGCAGTTATTAATTTGATACACAACGCTTCTCAAAAGGAGAACAACTTCCCGTTGCGGATTTATCTGCCTCTTTCCGAAAAGCAGTGGTGGATTGTCTGTTGAAAAATGTGATTTTGGCTATGAACGATACAAATTATAAAAAATTGGTCATTGCGGGCGGTGTTTCTGCAAATTCTTTGTTAAGAAGAAGATTACAGCAAGAATGCAAGGAAAAGGCTGGGAAATTCATATGCCGGCTTTGAATTTATGCGGAGATAACGCAGCTATGGTAGGTGCTCAAGCCTATTATGAATTTTTTAGAAGGAAAAATTGCAGGAATGGATTTAAATGCTTGCGCGGCGATGCCGATAGATAACAATTTTTAGCAAATTTAACTAAAAATTATGAGATTATAAAACAAAATTCATAAAATACTCATTGATTAATGAAAGCAGATGTATTATACTTAAATTATTGAATAGAAAATTTTGGCTGGTTCCACACAGCCAGGAGGAGACTGAGATGACAAAAAAATGAAACCATGTTAAATTGGGTTGGCGAGATGAGAGAGCTGGTACAACCGGATCAAGTTGTTTGGATTGACGGTTCACAGGAACAGCTGGAAGCTCTTCGCGCGAAAGCTTGCAATGATGGTGACTTAATCAAATTGAATCAAGAAAAACTTCCGGGTTGCTATTTGCACCGTACTGCCCTCAATGACGTTGCACGCGTAGAGGCAAGAACATTTATCTGTTCCAAAAAAGAAGAGGATGCAGGTCCTACCAATCATTGGAAAGAACCTGTTGAGACTTATAAAATGCTGTACGATATTGCAAGAGGGCAGCTACAAAGGAAAAACGATGTATGTAATCCCTTATTCCATGGGTCCGATTACTTCTCCATATGCAAAGGTTGGACTTGAGGTGACAGACTCTATTTACGTTGTGTTGAACATGGCAATCATGACCCGTGTAGGCAAAGAGGTGCTTGCTCATTTTGGGGATACCAATAATGACTGGGTACGTGGTTTGCATGCAAGCTGTGATATTGATGAGGAAAAACGTTACATATGTCATTTTCCGGAGGATAATACGATTATCTCTGTAAACTCCGGTTACGGCGGCAACGTTCTGCTTTGGCAAAAAATGCTTTGCGCTACGTATTGCTTCTTTCCAACGGAAAGAATGAGCAGTGGATGGCAGAACATATGCTGATTTTAGGTGTGGAAAATCCAAAAGGTGAAGTAAAGTATATTACAGCTGCATTCCCATCTGCTTGCGGAAAAACAAATCTTGCCATGTTAATTCCACCGGAAGGTTACCGTAAAAAGGATACAAAGTTTGGACTGTAGGCGATGACATTTCTTGGATGAGGAAAGGTCCTGACGGCAGATTATGGGCAATCAATCCTGAAAACGGTTTCTTTGGCGTTGCGCCGGGTACCAACCAAAAATCCAATCCAAATGCGTTGGCAACCGTTCAAAAAAAAGGAACTATTTATACCAATGTTGCGCTGAACTTGGATAATGATACTGTATGGTGGGAAGGTCTGGACAAAAATCCACCGAAAAATGGTGTGGACTGGAAAGGAAAACCTTGGGATGGTACCACTGCAGAAGAGAAAGGTGCACATCCAAACAGCCGCTTTACGGCGCCAGCAGAAAATTGTCCTTGCATCAGTAAGGAATTTAGCTCACCGGCAGGTGTGCCTATCTCCGCGATTATTTTTGGTGGCCGTCGCCAAAAACAACTCCGTTGGTTTATCAGTCCCGTGATTGGAATCATGGTGTGTTTGTGGCTCTATTATGGCTTCCGAAACAACTGCAGCAGCTACCGGTCAGGTTGGTGTGGTTCGCCGTGACCCGATGGCAATGCTGCCATTCTGTGGTTATCATATGGGCGATTACTTTGCTCACTGGATTGAAATGGGTGAGATTCTTGGTGAGAAAGCTCAAAAATCTTTAACGTGAACTGGTTCCGTCAAGATGAAAACGGCAAATTTATGTGCCGGGCTTTGGCGATAACCTACGTGTGCTGGATTGGATTTTGGAACGTTGCGAAGATAATGTAGATGCAAAAGAAACTCCAATTGGCTATTTACCATATGTTGAGGATATTAATACAGAAGGTTTGGATATCGAAAAAAAACCTTAGAAAAAATCCTGACTGTTAACAATGAAGAATGGTTAGGTGAAGCAGCAGGTATTGAAGAATTCTATCAGAAATTCGGGGGATAAACTTCCTGCTGAACTGAAAAAATCAATTGAATGCTCTAAAACAGCGTTTATCGAACTAAAACAAATCCCTCCATGGTATAAACATGGAGGGGATTTTTCTATGCTGAAAAACTTTGCTTAGCTGCGGCTGATTTTAGTACAATTTCCTCTTCCAAATAAGCAGGAATTTTCTCTAAAAACGTTTTTAAATGAGTTGTTTGGTTATGTTTTTCCACACTTTCATCATCAGCCCAATTTTCTACAATGATATATTCGTTGTGATGCTTTACATTTCTAAAATGGTCATAAAATAAACAACCGTCATCCTGACGAGATTTTTTGTACCATATCGTCTAAAAATGCCAGATAATCTTGTTCTTTTTCTGCTTTCACTTTTAACAGTACGTTGATGGTAATCATGAGAAGTCCTCCAGTTTCATTTATAAAAAATATAAGTATCTTATTCATGGAGACACTATATTTTTGTGGCTTAAATTTTGTTAAATGACCATACCGCCGTTAATGCCAAATACTTGACCTGTGATAAAATCAGAATGGTCCGAAGCTAAAAAGCCTACCATTTGGGCAACATCTTCCGTCGTTCCAATGACTCCCAAAGGGGTTTCTTCTTTTAGCATCTCCAGAGTTTGTTTATCCAAAATGGCTGTTCATAGCAGTTTTTATCACGCCGGGTGCTACGCAGTTTACTTGGATGTGAGAGGGGGGCCCACTTCTTTTGCAAGTGCTTTTGTCAAACCAATGACGGCCGCTTTAGAGGCGGAGTAGTGGACTTCGCAGGATGCTCCTACTTGTCCCCACATAGAAGAAATATTGATGATTTTTCCGTTTTTGTTGTGAATCATATCCGTCAATGCCTGCCGGCAGCATAAGAACATGCTCTTTACATTTACTGAAAACATCGTGTCCCATTCTGCTTCTGTAATGTCTGAAAATAACTTCTGTTGTGAAATTCCTGTATTGTTTACCAGCAATGAAACAGTGCCCAAATGTTTTTTTGTTTCTTCAAACATAATTTTTACTTGAGAAGCATTGGATACATCTGCGCAAATGGCAATTGCTTTATTTCCCAGAGTATGTTTGTTTAACTCTGCGGCAAGCTCTACTGCACAAGTTTCACTGCGGAAATAATTAATGGCAACATTGTAACCTTGCTCAAATAACTGCTGTACAATTGCTTTTCCAATACCGCGGGAACCGCCGGTTACCAGTGCGGTGGGATACATCATAAAAACACCTCCTGATGCTTTATGTCATATTGCCTGTTGTCAACATAATTGCCGCCAAAGCAGCAACGGGTGCTGTTTCTGTTCTTAGAATACGTGGCCCTAAAGTGGCTTTTTTTTGCTCCTAAGTCAAGGGGCAAATTGTACTTCTTCCTCTGAAAATCCACCTTCAGGACCAATAAAGATAGAGTATGCTTTACAGGAAGAGTCAATGCATTGCTGCAAAGACTGTCCTCCGCCTTCGTAGAAGAAGAGAACTGTGCTTTCTGAAGCAGATTGTCTTAGTGCGGCTGAAAAGTCCGTTAAGGGGCTTACAGGAGGCAATATTCCCCTGCCGCATTGCTTCGCTGCTTCAAAGGAAATCTTCTGCCACCGTTCTACCTTTTTTTTGAGCAGATTTTGGTCAGGACGTGATACACACCGTTGTGTTAGCATAGGTACAATGCGGGTAACCCCCATTTCTACTGCCTTTTGAACAACACTGTCCATTTTATCAGAGTTGGGAAGCCCCTGATATAATGTTACAGATACAGAAGGTTCGCTGATAGTGGGGACAGAACTGTTCACGGATACCACAACTTGATGCTCGTCCATAGAGGAGATGGTGCAGTGATAATCCATACCTTGACCGTTGCAAAGGACTAAAGATTCTCCGACCTTCATACGTAAAGATTTTGTAATATGCTTGCTGTCTTCTCCTGTAATAATCGCTTGACGGCTCGGAGATTCATTGATGAAAAATCTTGGCATAAAAGTCACCTCTTTGTTTATTGTCTTTATTTTATCACATGCTGTATCCGGCGTAAATAACTTTTCCTGTCTTTGCTAAATAGAAAAAGAAAAGAGGCTTTCATATAAAGCCTCTTAATAGTTAAAATTCTAATTTTTTATTGATATAATCAACCAAATTATCAATTGCAATGCGTTCCTGCTGCATGGTATCGCGGTCGCGGACAGTAACGCATTGGTCTTCCAAGCTGTCAAAATCGTAAGTAATACAGAATGGAGTACCAATTTCGTCCTGTCTGCGGTAACGTTTACCAATAGAGCCTGCATCGTCATATTCCACCATAAAATGTTTTGATAACATTGCGCGTACTTCTTCCGCTTTTTCACCTAATTTTTTGGAAAGAGGTAAAATAGCTGCTTTATATGGAGCAAGAAACGGATGCAGTCTCATCACGATACGAGTGTCCTTTTCATCAATGACTTCTTCGTCATAAGCGTCACATAAAAATGCAAGTGCAATACGGTCGGCTCCCAAAGATGGCTCAATGACATAAGGAATGTAGCGCTCGTTTGTTTCAGGGTCAAAATACTCCAGGCTTTTGCCCGAATGTGTCTGATGCTGTGTGAGGTCGTAGTTTGTTCTGTCTGCAATGCCCCATAGTTCTCCCCAGCCGAATGGGAACAAAAATTCAATATCAGTAGTAGCGGTGGAGTAAAATGAGAGTTCTTCAGCGCTATGGTCACGCAAACGAATGTTTTCTTCTGCAATACCCAAGTTCAAAATGAATTGTTTGCAGTAATCTTTCCAATAATAGAACCAGTCAAGGTCTGTACCCGGTTTGCAGAAGAATTCCAGCTCCATTTGTTCAAATTCACGAGTACGGAAAACAAAGTTGCCGGGAGTAATTTCGTTACGGAAAGATTTTCCGATTTGTGCTACACCGAACGGTAGTTTACGACGTGTAGTACGCTGAATATTGGCAAAGTTTACAAAAATGCCTTGTGCTGTTTCTGGGCGCAGAAAAATTTCGTTTTTTGCATCTTCTGTTACGCCTTGGAATGTTTTGAACATGAGGTTAAATTTACGAATATCTGTAAAATTTGTGGAGCCGCAAGCAGGACATGCCACTTTATGCTCGCGGATATAGTCGGCCATTTGCTCGAAAGTCATAGCATTTGCATCACCGCCGACCTCTTCAATTAATTTATCTGCACGGTGACGTGTTTTGCATTCACGGCAGTCCATAAGAGGGTCAGAAAATCCGCCAACGTGTCCGGAAGCAACCCAAACCTGCGGATTCATTAAAATAGCGGAATCAAGCCCTACATTATAAGGACTTTCTTGGACGAATTTTTTTAACCATGCTTTTTTCACATTGTTTTTGAATTCAACACCCAAAGGTCCGTAATCCCAAGTGTTGGATAGTCCGCCGTAAATTTCGGAGCCTTGATATACATAGCCTCTGTTTTTACAAAAGAGCTACAATTTTTTCCATGGTTTTTTCGCTGTTCAACATATTTATTATCCTCCACGCTTACTTTTGTTTTGTATGCTGTTTATTATTAAATATAAATAATTTACTGAATATATAATTCATAATAATTACAATTATGTTGGAAATAATTTTAACAATCCATACATTAATGCCCCATAGATCTGCCATTAGCCATACGACCAGCATATCAAATCCTAGGGAAATCAAACGAGCGATTAAAAAGAAAACGGTTTCTTTCAATAATACTTTTTTATCTGTAGATTTGCTGTTAAATACAAAAATTTTATTTGTGACAAAAGCAAATATAACAGATAGTATCCACGCAATTGTATTGGACAAATAAATATCCCATTTTAAAATATCTGACAATAAGCCGCATACTGCAATATTGATAGCAGTTGTTAAAATACCAAAAACAAGGTACAGAATGGTTTCTTTATTAATCAGCTTTTTCCACAACTTTTCCAAATTTTCGCCTCCAAGGTACTATATTCTTATAGTGTACCATTACAAATGAATACATGCAAGCCGAAATCCGTAAGAAAAAAAATTGTGAATTACAATATTTTTATAAAAAAATAAAAAAAGGGGTTGACGAAATGTTTAATATGCGATATAATCAACAGGCGAGTTCAAAAGCAGATAGTTTTTGAAGCATAAATCGAGGTGTAGCTCAGTTTGGTAGAGTGCTTGGTTTGGGACCAAGATGCCGCAGGTTCGAACCCTGTCACCTCGACCATTACCGTAAGGTAATCTTATGTGTCTAGGCGTTGACACATTCTGCGGTTAGTGATATAATCACAATCGTAGCAATACGCTGGTGTAGCTCAGTTGGTAGAGCAGCTGATTTGTAATCAGCAGGTCGGGGGGGGTCCACCAGCTCCAATTTTGTCAGTCCGTCCACCAGCTCGAATATGGGAGAATTCCCGAGTGGCCAAAGGGGGCAGACTGTAAATCTGTTGCGTCATGCTTTCGATGGTTCGAATCCATCTTCTCCCACCAGCGAAAACCGACATGTTTAACATGTCGGTTTTTTTATATATTCTCCCTACCTTCACACCAATTAATGTTTTGGAGGAAAATTAAGTGTTTCAGTTTGAAATTCAATCTTTTGCCTATAAAGATTTTGATAGTTGGTGTTTACCTTGGGACTATCATTGTTTATATATTTTAGAAAATGGCTATCAGGTCTATATTGGAGAAACAAAAGAAGTGATTCGTAGAAGCAAGGAACACTGCCTGCCTTCTGATTTCTGTAATCAGTTCCATTTTCAGCACGTTTATGTCATTACTAGTGAGGATTTTGAGGAAACTCCTGCAAAGCATTACGAAGATCTACTTATCCGCCTTATGCGCGCAGATGGAAAGTTTGAAGTTGTAAATCAAAAAACGGCGAATGGACGCATTATAAACGAAAGAATCAGTTCGAGGTTTCTTTTGATCAACTTTGGCTAAAATTGGAAAGTCTTGGGCTTGTGGATGAAAAAGCATTTTCAATCCATTCTCAATACGGGTATGTACAAATACTGTCCGGATACTATGAATGTAACACAAGCACAGCACGAAGCTTTAACCAGCATCATTCATACCATTGATTCCGGAGAAACGTTCCCCTCATATCGGTCAGGGTTTTTAGCAAGGCCAATATTAATAGAGGGAGATGCTGGAACAGGAAAAACTGTTGTTGCAACTACTTTATTTTACTATTTAAAGACGCACCCTAAATATAAAAGTTTAAAAATAGGGCTAGTTTATTCTAATCCCGCTATGAGAAATGTAATACAACAAGTTTTTGCGCATACACCGGGATTAAGAAAAACAGATGTTATCGCACCTATTGATGTTACTAAACACCACTATGATATTATCATTTGCGATGAGGCACAACGATTACGGCAAGCCAAAAATATCGGTCGCTATATAGTTCATTTTAAAAAAGGTAATGAACGACTGCACTTGGATAATTCCCACGATGAGTTGGATTGGTTACTGTTAAATGCCGGCCGGCTGATTTTATTCTATGATCCGAAGCAAATTGTTTGCCCTTCTGATATATCCCAAACAAAATTCGATGGCCGTTTGAAGGACCGTAAACGCGGTATACGGCCTGTTGAGTTGAAAGAACAGATGCGTATCCATGCTGGCAGCCAATATGTGCCTTATATTTACGACATCTTATTCCAGAGAAATAATATTTCAAAAAAGTTTGTAAATTATGATTTTAAATTGTTCTCAAGTTTTCAAGATATGTGGAATGCATTGGAAGAAAAAAGAGGCTGCCGTTAAATTGTGCCGTTTCTGCAGCGGTTACGGATGGCCATGGGTTTCAAAAGAAGATTCGAAAAAACCGGATATCCAGTTAGAAGGCCGTGAAATATGGTGGAACCGGCAAACAGATGGTTGGCTGCAAAATCCAGAGGCCAAACTTGAGATGGGAAGTATTTATTCTCTGGCCGGACTGGATATAAATTATGCCGCAGTAATTATTGGGCCGGATCTTATTTATGATATTAAAGATCAGAAAATCAAAGTGAACAGGCAGAATTATTTTGATAATAAAGTAAAGCAGGGCGTTACAGACGAGGAGCTGACTGCTTTTTTGTTAAAAACATATGCTGTACTTATGACGAGAGGAATTTTGGTACATATGTGTATACTTGTTACCAGAATTTGTTCCGGTATCTCCAAAGATTTATTCCAACTGTATAAAAAGTGTATGAAATGATGGATGGCATCTAAAGCGTCCATCCCTTTCAGCCAGGTCGGTCATAATAGATGATCAACCCATGTTTGTCCGTATTCATGTAGGTTTGTGAGTTTTTCGGAGTGCAAAATCCAAAGTAATTTTCCATAGATATTTTTTCCATCAAATGGCGAAAATAAGGCTTTTACGAACAGATATAGGACTTCCGTCTGAATTTTCAGGAGGAAATTCCGCTTTTTTATTTTCCCGCGGTAGGGTTATGTCGGGATAAAAATTAATCATTTAGGAATATTTTTTTGATGGGTTTCTCCCTAATGGTATTGTTCTGAGAGTCAAACGTAAGCTTAAATTAAAATAATAAAAGCCCCATTGGGGCTTTTATTATTTTATTGAAAAAACTAGATTTATAAAATTTTGCATTGCAGATGAGATAAACTTGTTTTTATGATAGGCAAGACATACTGTGTTTTGAAAAGAAAAATCTGAGATATGAATTTGGGCCAGTTGATTTTTGGAAACTTCTTTTTTGCAAGTTTTTCTGGTAGTATTGTAACGCCAAGGCCAAGATAAGTAGCTTCCAATAACGCTTCTTGAGATGAACTCTCTCGACATAACAATGGTTGTGAAATGAATTCACTCAAAGAGACTGTTTTGCCCGCCATACTATGTGTTGGACAACATACTGCTACATGGGCCTCAGAAAATATGGGAGAAAGCTTGATAAACGGAGAATGGATGATTCCGCCCACAATTCCTAAATCCAGCTGATTCTCCAATAATAATGTTTCAATTACTTCTGTGGTAGAAATGCGAACTTGAGTGCGTATATTTGGAAGCTGCTGCTCAAACAGTTCAATATATTCTGGTAAATAATAACTTCCTACATTTACACTTGCCCCTATTCGGAGGATTCCGAGCGCGTCAGGATTTTGAAATGATGTTTCAATATCATCATAAATGCTAATTAAATGGGTGGCATGGCTCAGTAATGCCTTTCCTTCTTCTGTAATGTGTAATCTTTGATTAATCCTGTCGAAAAAACGTGTTCCGTAATGCTGTTCCATTTCACGGATAGCAACGCTAACGGTAGGCTGAGTAACATACAGCAACTGAGCTGCTTTTGTGATACTTTCTGTGCTTGCAACTGCTATAAATATGCGAAAAATGTCGTATAGTCACAGTATCTCCTCTTTCTATATATCATAGTTAAATATCTAATAACTTTATAAAATAATAATATTTTTATTATGATTGTGCAAGCGGTATAATAACAACAGAAAGCGACTATTTATACAGGGATATTGAGATGTCGTACATAAAAGAGTAAAAAGTAGGAAAGTTTTTAACACTATAGGGATTTATAAAAGGAGAATATCGGTTTGCAGCATACAGGGTGCCATAATGCTTTATCCTCGCAATTTTACATTAGAAGTTAAGTATCACCGAAAAAAATTTGAAAGAGAATGTATAAGAGAAAAAATCGTTCGGTAAGACAATATTTCATAAATATTATGGAAAATTCACTTTTTGCGGAGTTTGAAGAAAAAATTAAGAAAGTATATATAATAATTAGTATTTTCTTGACAATCAATTATACAGTAGACGTTATCATGATTTTAAGTAAACATATAAAAGGTGCTGTTGTATGCAGCCATAATCGGAACATGTCAATGCCATATTTATTTTGGTCGAAAAGGGAGCGCTATTCATTGTGCAAGAAGAATAAGAAAACTACAGATAAGATATCAAAACAAAATACTCCGTTAGCTGAACAGAAAAAAGAACAAATTCCAAAACATAACATAAAAAAATTGATTACCTTGTTTTCGACAACATTATACATTAGTGCCTTTACGTTTGGTGGAGGCTTTGTGATTGTAACATTTATGAAAAAGAAAGTTTGTAGATCAGCTAAAATGGATTAATGAAAACGAAATGTTGGATTTTACGGCACTTGCCCAATCTTCTCCGGGAGCGATTGCAGTAAATGCTGCAATATTGGTGGGATGGAAAATTTGTGGATTTGCCGGTATGTTGGTTGCAGTTTTAGGGACAATTCTGCCTCAATGATCATTCTTTCGGTTATTTCATTTTTTCTATGCAGTATTTGTGAACAATATATGGGTAGCTGTTGTTCTAAAAGGGATGCAGGCAGCAGTGGCCGCTGTTATATTGGATGCTGCATGTGATTTAGGCATTAATGCAGCAAAAGAAAAAAGTATCTTGTCTGGTATTATTTTTATTGCAGCCTTTGTTTGTGATTTTATATTCCAATTAAATGTGATATATATCATTTTGGCAGCTGTTGTTTTGGGAATCATCAAGACATTCATCCTTCGCTATAGGGAGATGAAATCATGATATATTTAAAACTGTTTCTCAGTTTTTTGCAAGTTGGAGTATTCAGCATCGGCGGTGGTTATGCAGCGATTCCTATTATTCAAAGTCAAGTGGTGGATTCCAATCACTGGCTTTCTATGGGAGAGTTTACCAACCTTGTCACCATCGCAGAAATGACGCCCGGCCCTGTATCTATTAATTCTGCGACTTTTGTGGGTATCCGTATTGCGGGTATTCCCGGTGCAATTGTAGCTACATTAGGGTGTATCTTACCGGCTTGTATTATCGTTTCTGTTTTGGCTATGGTTTATCGTAAGTTTTCCGGCACAGCTGCCATCAGTGATGTATTAAGCACCTTAAGGCCTGTTGTAATTGCTCTTATTACAGCTGCCGGCCTGTCTATGTTGCAAACAGCATTATTCGGAAATCGGTCGGTTCGTATACAAAATATTGAATGGATTAGTGTAATATTATTTGGTGCAGCTTTTTTCATGCTGCGTATACGGAAATGGAACTCTATTCTTGTTATGTGTTTGTGCGGCGTGGCTAGTTTGATTATTTATTGTATCTCTCTTATATAAAATGAAATGAAACATTTTGCATAAAATTTCTTAAATATTTTTCAAAATGTTTATAAAAATAGAAAAATATGACTTGCTTAAAAAAAAAGCTTGTCTTTTTATATTGATTATGATATTATAGTTAGGCAGCTTATGTAATAAGTATGTTTGTGCCTGTAGCTCAGCTGGATAGAGTGTTTGGCTACGAACCAAAAGGTCAGGGGTTCGAATCCCTTCAGGCACGCCAAAAAGCGTTCATCTTTAGATGAACGCTTTTTCTTTTTTCACTACATACTTTATTTGATGCCAAAAATCGTTATTCACGCTATTGGACCGTCATTAACGAAAATAGGTAGATTTTTTAAATTTGTTATTTGATATAATACCTCCAAAGGAGAATGTTGGAGCATATGATGGAATTGAATGCGGATAACATTGCAAATTTAACACAGTATTTAATAAGAGAATATTATAAATTAAATACAGAGCCTTTGTTTTCGGTTTTAGCAGAAGATTGCGTTTGGCTGGGACCAGGAAATCTTCTGGTATTTGGCGCGGAAGAAATAAAAACTCAGTTTAAAAATGGTTTTATTATGCCTGCCTTTCAAATGGTAAATCCTCATTTTTATATACTGGAAACTGGTAGTGACAGCCATATAGTTGTATTAGGAGAATATTTACTGTTTTCAGATGAAAATGCAGATTTAATCTGTGCTTCAAAACAGCGTATTACCTTTTTGTTATAGGCTGGAACATGACGCCTACCGACTTTATCATATGCATGTATCTAATGAGTGGAATGATTTGAAAGAGGATGAATTATTCCCTTTCGAAAGCAGCACACAGACTTATCATTATGTAAAAAAACTTTTAAAAGAAACTAATGACAGAAAAAATAAAGTAATTATTCAAACTCCAAAATCTACTTATGGTATTCGGTCAGACTCTATCATTTATATAGAAGCGGCAGATAAATATAGTATTTTACATACAGTACACCAGAATATTGTGATACATAAATCTATCGGTTATTTGGCCTCTGTGCTTCCTGATTTTTTTTCTGTCGTATTCATAGAAGTTATCTTATTAACTGCCACCACGTTTCTAAAGTGGAAAGATATTATGTTACATTGGTAACAGGAGAAACCTTGCCAATACCTGAAAAACGATATACAGAAGTGTACCATAATGTGATGCAGGCGATGCAATAACTTTACAGAATATATATATACTCATATTAAAACAGTGTGATTTATTTGCATAATAAAAGAAAATTTAATTTTATTATAATTTACATAAAATGTCTGAATTCACATGTTTTTTTAGTGTATAATTACATATAAAGTAATTTGAATAAGATATTTATTTTTTGCTATCAAGTTTAAATTTACTTATACTTTAACTGTATTATTAGGGAGAGGAGAATTTTTTTGAAAAAGAAAATATTTTTATGTGCAGCGGTATGTGCCTTGGTATTGGCAATGGGGGTAGGTTGCTCTCAGCAGTCAGGTTCTTCCGAGTCCGGTACAAGCTCAAATACCTCTAATGTACAAAGTGAAACCGGCAGCCAGACTCAAAATGCGGACCTACCTGTTACATCCGGTCAAGGGGAATCTGGCACAGCATCCGACAGCAAGAATGTAACAGCAACCTTGTATATAGGTGAAAACGGCCAGTTTAAGGAATATCCTTATACATTTTCAGAGAAACCAACGCCTGATCAATTAATTCAGGCAATTGCAGATACAACCGGTTGGAATTTAACGTTGGCTGATGTTACAACCTCAGGTAAAGGTGGAATGACCGTATCATTCTCAAAAGAATGTGCATTGTTTACAGGGCCACCTCAACAGCAAAAAAAGAAGAATTTCATATGTATGATGCAGAACAATTGGACAGAACTATTTTAGATAGCATTCAAAAAACACTGCAAAATAATACAATAGATTCTAGCTTAGGAGATCCTTCCAATTTAGATATTTATTATTGTATGGAAGGGGATAAAGCATTGGAGTTAACCAATCTAAATATTACCATCCCTATGGAACAACCATATAGTTCAGATATGTGGGAGAATCTTTCACGTGAACCTGCGAAAGGCTAAACATAACATAGTTTAGGTATTCGTCATAGTATTTATGGTGTATCAAGCAGAGCGTTCTGTTTTGATAAATTGCAGCATTGTATTTTGATTTTACTATACGTTCATTTGCTTATGTACCCTATTGGAAAGCAATGTAAAGTTTTTGTAGCATTGTTTTTTTTTATTCTTTTACACTAAAACAATTGTAAAAAAGCCCTTTTTCATGTCTATTTTTCTTCTGGTAAAAAAGGACTTTAATTTTTGAAGGGGAAATTGTTAGAGATGAAAACAAAAAAGATTTTTAGCCGTACTGGTAACGTGCGTATTTGCTTTTTGTGGTTTGTGCAGTTCCGGCAATGGCTAAAGTAATTCCAACAGTACCAGGGGAGAAAAAGCATCTGTGGCACTGGAAGTGCTTAATACAGACGGTACAGATTGTGAGGGTAATATTAAGCAGACTGCTGCACAACAGTCAGGTGCAGATCAGAGTATGACACAACAAGGAGATTACATCACATATCAGGCTGAAAATCCAGAGGGTTACGTATTTGATAGCTGGACTGTAAATATAACTTGGGTAAAAGAGGATGGTACCCGTGAAGTTTTAGGGGCTGATTATGCAGATACAACAAATCAAAAAGCGTTTACTGCCGCAGACGGAAGTACAGCATATAATCCAAATGACGCAACCTTGAGAGTGAACTATGTAATGCCACAAGGTTTGGAAGAAAAAATCATTTGGAATATAATGTTACCGCAAACTTTAAAAAGGATCCAACTACCGTAGCAGTAACTGTAAACTATGTTTACAGCGGTTTATACGGTGCAGACTTTATCTACACAGAAACTCAATATTTAGCACAAGGTAGCCATACAATTCATGCTGATGCTGCTCAATATGAAAACAAAGGTTTTGAATTGGTAAATGCTGCAGCAAATTCACAAGAAGTGAATGTTACAGAAAAGATAGACAATTGGTAGCAGATGTTGACGCTGTTAACTTTAATGTAAAACCAACCATTGATCCAACCGAAATGTCCTTTAGTCTAACCTATGTTGACCTAGCAGGAAATCCAATTGAGCTGGCGGACGTATTTGGTTTGATGACATCGGCGTGTATGACAGAGAAAATATTCTATTGCCATACGGATATAGAGCTATGCCACCTGCTCATCCTGGCGAAGATTGGTTCTATCCAACCAGTTTGGAGTACATTAACGGTCAATGGCAAGTAACTGTGCCTGACCTCGAAATTGTAGTGGCAAAAGTGTAGCAACCGTTAACATTCAATTTGCTTTAGAAGATGGTACACTATTGCCTGATTTAGCTTATGAAAAAGCTTATTTTAATGTAGGCGGAGGCATTGAAACCGTTGAAGCACCGGAAGGTTATGAAATTGTTGGTGAAAACACTTATGCTGTAGATGTTACAGAGGATGATTTACTGAACTTGGTTGCTGACCCAACTGAAGTAACATTTACAGTAAAGCCGGTTGCAACCACACCGGGAAATCCTGAAAATCCAACTGATGACGGAACAACAACTCCAACACAAGATGGCACTATGGGTGGAAATCCAACTACAGGCGATGCTACTCCTTATGTAATTTTGGCAGTAACTGTTGCAGCAGCTGCAGGTGTTATGGTAGTAGCTTTTAAAAAGAAGAAAAAGCTTAATAGGGGTTTATAAATAAAAGGGGATACAGTAGTAACTGTATTCCTTTTTGTTTTTTATTAAAAAATGAGAAAGTATAAATCATATCCTTGAAATTAAAATAGGATATGATATGATAACATTAAACTATCTATTGGAGGGTTGAAAAGGTGGAACAGTCTCTTTCATAGCAAAACTGCAGTCATTGTTGTAGATATGCTCAATGATTTTGTAAAGGCGAGTTGTCTTGCGAACAGTCAGAAGCCATTGTACCGCCGATACGTGCTTTGTTATCAGACGCACGCCGTGAAGGAGTACCCATTTTTTTATTGCAATGACCATCACATTCCGGACGTCGACCCTGAGCTGAAATTATGGGGGACACCATGCCATTGCAGGAACAGAAGGGGCAAAAATTGTTTCGGAATTAGGCCGCAACACGGCGACTATGTGATATTAAAAACATTGTTATAGTGGTTTTTTTCAAACAGATTTACAATTACTGCTGAATTCATTGGGAATTAAAAATTGATTATTACGGGGTTATATACCAACATTTGTGTACGTCATACAGCGGCAGATGCATTTTGTTGGGGATATCAAATTTATGTTCCCAAGGATTGTGTCTGTGCATTTACTCCAGAAGAGTATGAAGGGGATATCGCATATTTAAAAACAGTTTATGGAGCAACAATATTGTCTTCTGACAAAATCACATAAATGAAATCGAAGAATAGAAAAAGCCGACCTGTTTTGTAGCAGGTCGGCTTTTTTCAGCAACGGATTGTGAAAAAATAGAGATTTTTGTGTTTTTTTATCGCGCGTTTTTTGTTGAGAAAACGGCTATTTTATGAGAATATATGCATTATATTACAGTTTTATAAATTACACAGAAAAAATGCTTTATTGGTATTGCGGTATAGCATGACTTCCTGTAAGATATTGGTAAATAATGGAATGTAATTTTTGACAGTATTCCATATTGAATGTAGATAGGAGGTCACGCTTGATGAAAAAAGGGCAATTGTGGTTATGGTGTGTGCAATAGGTTTTGTTGCTTCGTTTGTAATCATAGGATACTTTGGCCTTACCAGTACAGGTATGATGGAACGTATGTATGTAAGTCAAAGTAAACAGCTTGTGATTGGAAAAGAAGAAAATTTGGCTCCGATAATCCTTTGGGACGAAATTGGAACGTATACCTGATTCGGGCTAGGCAATCATGGTACCATATGTTGACGTATGAGAAATTTCAATTTGTAGGGATGCCGTCTAACTAAAAAAACAAATATCATATTTGCAGGCAGAAAAAGGTGTATATTGCAGCTTATGAAAAGAAAAAACAGATGCAACCACTAAATTTTCCATATAGAGGCCAGTAAATTGGCAGCTTGCTGTAATTCTTCGGTGTGTGATGTGCAAATCCTAACAGAATGGTATGCGCCATGGGAGTACGATTCTTTAAATAGTAGGGAGAGATACCTTGCAAGCAAATTCCGTTTGCTTTTGCGCTTGCAATTAATTCTGCTTCAGACATTCCGTTTTGCACCTGAAGTAAAAATGCAAACCTGCATTGGCTCCCATAATTGTGATTTGGTTTGCAATAGGAGAGGCTTTTTAAGGCGGAAACAAAAGCGTCTCTTCTTTTTGCGATAGGTGTTTCGATTGCGATTGATATTTCGTTCAAAATGACCGCCTTTCATAAATTGAAACAATGTATGCTGTTCAAAGCGGGATACAGTAGGGGAATAGTGAGAGCAAAGTGTTTGATATCTTTGAAGTAATGCTGGAGGCAACACCAAATATGCAATACGGACCGAGGGAGCAATGCTGCGTGAAAATGTACCTATATAAGCCACTTTTCCCGCTGTGTCAATTCCTTGCAATGACGGTATCGGTTTTCCTGTAAATTTCAGTTCACTGTCATAGTCATCTTCAATGACGAAGCGATTTGGTTTTCATCGGCCCAGCGCAGCAATTCCAAACGTTTGCCTATCGGCATCACTACTCCGGTTGGAAATTGATGGGAAGGCGTCACATATACAATATCAGCTTTGCTTTGTCCAAGGGCTGCAATATCAATTCCGGTTTCTGTTACGTCAATAGCTTCCACTGTTCTGCCGCAATTGGTAATGGTTTGATATACCTTGGGATATCCGGGATTCTCCATTGCAAACAGGCTGTCAGAATCAAACAATACATTTAATATCATAAGTAAATATTCTATACCTGCGCCCACAATAATTTGTGCAGCTGTGCAATGAACCGAGCGATACTTGTGTAAATAGTCGGCAATGGCCTGACGCAGACAAAAATCACCTTTCTGGTTGCCGGGGTAGATTAAATCCGGTTGAGAATACATAATTTCTTTCGAAAAAGCTTTGCCCAGGTAGCATACGGAAATGTTTCCACATCTACAAAATTGGTAGAAAGGTGGAACTGGTACTCGTTTTGAATATCGCCGGTTTCAGAAATGGAAACGGAAGTTACAGGCTCCTGCCGAACGGTTAAAGAAGCCTCTAACGGATTTACATAAAATCCACTGCGGGGGAAGAGCGCGGATATAACCTTCTGTAACCAACATTTGATATGCGGCATCAATTGTATTCTGACTCACTCCCCAGATAGTCTGAAAACGCTCGTTTGGAAGGCAGCTTCTCATTTTCCTTATAAATACCTTGTTGGATATCTTTTACCATGGAAAGGTAGAGTTGGTAGTATAAAGGTTCTTTTCCTTTGTATGAACGTTCATTGCAGACCTCCAATCTGATACTATTAAAAATACTTAAACTGACTATTTAATAGGAATCAGTTTTCTTTTATAATCATACTCAAATACAATGATATTTGCAAGACAAATATAAAAGTGGAGGAGTAAGATAATCATGAATCAACAATTGGAACAAAACAGAAAGCTAACGGAGTCTTTCAAAGGCGGCGTTATTATGGATGTTACCAATGCAAAAGAGGCCGAAATTGCACAAAAAGCGGGAGCAGTTGCTGTTATGGCACTGGAACGCGTACCTTCCGATATTAGAAAACAAGGCGGAGTGGCACGTATGAGCGACCCGAAAATGATTAAAGAGATTCAAAGCGCAGTATCCATTCCCGTTATGGCCAAAGCCAGAATCGGACATATTGCCGAAGCTCAGATTTTAGAAGCACTGCACATTGATTATATTGATGAAAGTGAAGTGCTTACACCTGCAGATGACATGTACCACTTAGATAAATTTGAATTTAAAACTCCATTTGTATGCGGAGCACGTAACATTGGCGAAGCATTAAGAAGGATTGGAGAAGGCGCTTTGCATGATTCGTACCAAAGGGAGAAGCAGGTACAGGAAATGTGGTAGAGGCTGTCAGACATATGAGAACCATGATGGCGGCGATTCGCCGTTTGCAAAATATGCCTTCTGAAGAGCTGATGACATTTGCAAAAAGAAAATGACGCACCATACGATTTGGTAGTATATGTAGCGCAAAACGGAAAACTTCCAGTTGTTAACTTTGCAGCCGGCGGTGTTGCAACTCCTGCCGATGCAGCCTTAATGATGCAGCTTGGTGCAGAAGGTGTATTCGTTGGTTCTGGTATCTTTAAATCTGCAAACCCTGAATTAAGGGCAAAGGCAATTGTCACTGCTACAGCAAACTATAATAATCCCGAAATTTTGGCAGAAGTAAGTGAAGGTCTGGGAGGCTATGAAGGGATTGGAGATTTCTGAAATTCCTCAGGACAGTCTGTACGCAAACAGAGGCTGGTAAATCAATGAATCGAATAAAACAAATTTGTTCCGTCATATTATGATAATAAAAGAGGCATCAATTGATGCCTCTTTTATTTATATAGAAAACGGTATATTAGCGAACCGGCGTATAATTGATTTCAGATGTTTGCTCTGTGGCTTCCAACTTAAAAATAACAGGTCTTAATCCATCATTGCAGCTGCAAAATAGCAACGCCGGGTTTTAATCCAGTCTCCATAGTAAAATAATTCTTTCAGCTCCGTGAGATAATGCAAATGCATACCTGATATATTGCTTCCATGCTTCATCGCAAAATCCTTCCGGTTTTGCATAGTCAGCATAAAATACCTGCCCTTCTTTTTAACATGGGGCACGCAGTCAAACCGTCTGCTCCGTCATTCTTTTGCCGTTCTTTGTCTAATGTGGTTTTCAATACTGTTATTTTTTACTTTTTTCATGCCTTATCTCTCCTTGTTGATATTAAGTGATAAATTCCAGCAAATTTTGCCCATAAATTGAGTCCATTCCTGTTCTGTGAGGTTTGCATTTTGAGTGATATCATGAATAAATAAAGAGAAATCCATTTCCGTTTTACAGAAGGATACAATAATAAAGGAAAATCACTGCCATAGAGCAACCTGATTCGACCGACCATTGAAATAACTGTTTTGATACTTTTGATGTCGTACAGCAAGGGATTTGCCGCTGTGTCATAGCGTACATTTTGAAATAATTCTTTGTAGCGGGGGTTCATCTCATAAAAAGGAAGACCGCCGCCCATATGCGCCAATATTAGTTTTAAATTGGGATATGTTTTTAATAATTGCGGAATCGGCGCCAATGATGTCGTATCTTTTTCCGGGATAGGTATGTCCAATTGGTTCTCCGCAATGAATGCACACAGGCAAATGATAATGTACTGCGCACTCTAAGACATCCAGAAACTGCGGTGACTGAAAGTCAAATCCGTTTGCTCCAGGGCCTAATTCTCCAATTCCGCAAAAGCCAAGAGAGACGCAGCGTTCTATTTCAGAAATGGCTTCTTTTCCGAACATAGGGTTAATAGAAGCAAATGCCTTTAAGCGCTGTGGATGATTTTTGATTGCTTGTGCCATGTAATCATTGTGCAGATACATCAGTTCAATATCATTCCAATACCATCCTTGCATGACCAAACCGTATACACCTGCCAGCTCAGCACAATGCAAAGCTTCTTCTGCATTTGCCCATGCACCATTTTCCGATTTTTGGTCAACATACCAAAGTATGGGTCACGTGCGGCATAGGTTTCCCAATGTTCATATATTTCCGGGGAAATATATGAACATGACTGTCCCAAATTTGAAATCCATTCATGATTGGCATTTTCCTCCTGTATTTTATAGTGATACTATAAATGATGATTCATACGCTGTCGATATCCAAAATAAATACAAATACTTTGGAATAAATTTGAGCGTTGTTTCAAGATAGTTCTGTTTTCATTGATGCTTATTGCTGTTTGTGTTTTTTTTATGATAATGGCAAGGGAACAAAAATCAATAGAAAACATGAAATTTTTTCCATTTTTAGAACTTTGATAGAATAATGTATAAACCGGAACAACAGGGAACATTGTAATTTTTTAATTGGCTCAAATTGGCTCGAAAATACTTACTTTTTGAATTATATTATGCTATACTGTACTAAGAAAAAGCAGATTATGTTGTAGAAAATGGAGGGGGTTTTATGGCGTTCTTTGATGATTTGGGAAAGACATTATCAAAGAACAATCTGCTGTTCAAAAAACTAAGAAGATGACAGATATTTCCGGAATAAACAGTTTGGTTTCTGATGAAAAAAGTGAATCACAATTACTATCCAATCGGAAAACGATATGTTGCAATATACCAAAAAATTTTGAAAGAAATTTTTTGGGGATAAATTACATCCGTTCGTGTACTGTACACCAAAATAAAAGAGGATAAACAGCAAATTTAGAGTATGAAAAGTGTTGTGTATTGCGGAAGATGGGGAGTGGAAGTTTCAAGCAATACAGAATTTTTCAATGCTTGTGATGCAGTTCTGCCGAAATAACCACAAAGATTTGTCTCATAACACTCGTTTCATTCAATACATTGAATATGGAACAAAAGGAAAGAAGATTACTGCTATGCAAAAACAAGATTAGGTTTTCATTTTAATGAGGAGGGTGAGTTATGGCAAAGTTTTGCAGCAAATGTGGAATGAAACTCAATGAACAAACCGGAAAATGTCCTAATTGTGATGAGAAAACAAAATGGATACTGCAAGCTCCGATAGTAATATCAGTATCAATGGGAATCCAAAAGAGGACCAAAATATTAAAAAAACAAACGGAGAACAAGAAGTCAAAAAGAAAGCAAAAAAAAACAATAGTAGTAATCACAATTGTTATTGTTGTATTACTGATAGGTATAGGCGTAGGTATAGGTGTTTTCATGGTACATAACGAAAAAACGCAAATGTTCCTAACAATGGTGAAATTCAAGAGACGCAAAGTACTGCCGGTACAGAGACAACAACTCCCAATGAAGAAAAATGAAGAAGTTGGCTTGGGCAGCAATTATGAAGTTCCCGAATTTGATGCAGAAGCATATTTCAGAGAAAATACTACCTTAAAATCTACTTTTGATGTAGCTTCTTCGCAATCTATTCATACCGAATCTGAAGCTTATGATAGTTTTGTTGAAAGGGGCTTTGACGGTAGTCAAGTGATGTATGAATATACTATGGATGGTACTTATTTAGGAGAGAATGAAATTTCCCGATCTTCGTCATCAAAACATCCAATGTATCAGACATATTACGCTACAACATCAGGGGATATATGGATGATTCTTGAAATTAACGGTTCGTTTTTTGCAACGCCAATCACATACAATTTTTCAAACACACAAAATGTTCCCGTAATAGTTTCAGAAACGGATACGATTACAAGCTATGATAGTTCCACCAATAAATTCTATGTGAACATTCCCAATGCATCTCAAACCGTTATAAAGACAGTCTCCAAAATTGATGCTGAAACGATAGAAAAAAACTTACTAGCGAGGAGTTCAATCAATCATGACGGTTAAAAAAAAATTGTAATATTACTTCTTTGTGGTGTAATCGTAT
>VOFI01002032.1_pt1 | contig 41233 bp, 68 predicted proteins | sample 5384131 | NCBI WGS metagenome assembly VOFI01 (sample SAMN12384728, study PRJNA508395) | human gut metagenome | isolation source: healthy gut H | host: Homo sapiens | reverse complement strand
CATTAGTCATGTATCCTAAAATATCGTCTAAATCGGCTTCTGCTGTTTTGTGAGCTGAAAGCTGTACTCACAAATGGTATTTCTCTCTGATCCGTTCCATTGTGTCAACGCCATCCACGACCTTTTTCTTTACATCTTTGAGTCCCTGCAGAAGAAGACGGGCCTCTTCCAGTTTTTTCTGGATCCGTTCATAGTACTCGATATCCATGACTACCAGGGCCATAGCCATTTTTGGTCACGTAGACAGGACCCTGTTCTTTTACACACAGTTTTTCAATCTTTACCGTATCTTTTAAATCCCGCATGGGAATGATTTGCATGACGTTCACCTCCTGAATTATGGCTATATTATACCATAATTCAGCCACGATACGCATGACCTTTGAAAGGAGCACCTTCCATGACTTACCCCTGGTCCGCCTATCAGGGCATCTATGTGCACATCCCTTTTTGCGTGCACAAGTGCGCCTACTGCGACTTTGCTTCCTACCAGATCTATAACGACAACATCATGGCAGACTATACCCACCGTCTGGTGGAGGAAATCCGTTGCTGGCAGCCGGACCTTCCCATCCGTCCCGATGCCACGATCTATTTTGGCGGGGGTACCCCCAGCGTGCTGCCGGTGGAACTGCTGTGCCAGATTGTCCAGGCCCTGAAGGACCGGGGCTTCTGGAACCGACCCCGGGAAGCCACGCTGGAAGCCAATCCGGGAACCCCTTGATGGGGAGCGGCTCCGGGCTTATCGCCAGCTGGGCTTTGACCGGCTGGAGCCTGGGCATCCAGAGCTTCCAGCCGGCAGAACTGGCAGCCATGGGACGGATCCATACGGCGGAAGAGGCCAAAGAAGCCATTGCTCTGGCCCGGCAGGCCGGTTTTGCCCGGCTGAGCGGCGACCTGGTCTATGGATACCCCGGCCAGACAGTGGACAGCGTCCGGGATTCTCTCCACCAGCTGCTGGAGACCGGTGTGGACCATGTGTCCGTATACGGGCTTACGGTGGAGAAGGGAACCCAGGTGTACGCCCAGCTGCAGAAAGGAAAGGCTGCACTGCCGCCGGAGGAAGCGGTCGGGGCCATGTACGACCTGCTCATGGATGAACTGCCCAAAGCCGGCTATACCCGGTACGAAATCTCCAATTTTGCCCGGCCTGGACAGGAATCCCGGCATAACCAGATTTACTGGCACTATGACCCCTATATGGCCTTTGGAGCGGCAGCGTGCCGTTTCAACGGAAAGCGGCGGGAAACGAATCCCCGCAGCCTGGTGGAGTATTTGCAGAAAAAAGCACCAGAGGTGGAAGAGCTGACTCCTTCCATCCGCCGGGAGGAACTGGTTTTCATGAGCCTGCGCACGGCAAAGGGACTGTCTCTCCAGGAATTCCGGGAACGGACAGGAGAGGATTTCTTTCATATATATAAAGAAGGCTGGGCGCACTGCCTGAAACGGCACTGGATCCAGCAGAAGGGAGACCGGATCGTCCCTGACACCTCTGGGGATGCAGTACGGGAACCTGGCTTTTGAAGAATTTTTGTAAATGGGAAATATTTTCGGAAAAAGTATTGACAATTTGACTAAAGAGGTGTATCTTTACCATTAGATGTTAGCACTCCAATGAAAAGAGTGCTAACAATCCAGAAAAGAGATGATTACAGTGCTAAGTGACCGCAAGAAAAAATCCTTCAACTGATCATTGAAGACTATATCGAAACGGCTGAGCCTGTAGGATCTCGCAGCATTGCCAGGAAATACAACCTGGGGATCAGCCCCGCAACCATCCGGAACGAAATGTCCGACCTGGAACTGCTGGGGTATCTGGAGCAGCCGCACACCTCGGCAGGGCGTGTCCCGTCAGCAGCGGCCTACCGGTACTATGTGGACAGCCTGGTGAAACCTGCCGCATTGGCGCCCAATGATGTGGCACTGATCAACAGCTGGTTCCTGGGAACGGGTCCACAGTATCGATGATATCTTCCAGTCCACTGCCAAGATTCTGTCGCGGATGAGCAAGAACGTATCCGTGGTGCTGGCAAACAAGGACAGCGCAGGGTGTTTTCCTACCTGCGGTTCCTGCCCCTGAACGAGCACCAGGCCATCCTGTGCATCGTGGCTGATGACGGGCGGATGGACAACAGTGTGATCCGGATTCCGGCCGGTATGAACCGCCTGGAGATGGATACCCTGGCCCAGCGGGTGACCAATCAGCTCCACGGGATGAAACTGGACGATATCACAGACCAGGTCCTGAAAGAAGTCCGGAATGCTCTTGCCGGCGATAAAACCCTGTATGCTTCTCTGATCCAGGTGGTCAGACAGATGCAGAATGACCAGCAGGAGAACAAGATGTATCTGGGCGGAACCAAACAGCTGCTCAGCCAGCCTGAATTCAAAGATCCGGAACGGATCAAGGAGCTGCTGAGCGTGCTGGAGGAAGAGCAGATGCTGAAGGATATGCTGATGGCCGATAAAGACTCCGGTCTGAAGGTGACCATCGGCAGCGAAAACAAATTTTCCGGTATCCAGGATTGCAGCATGATCCAGGCCACCTACCGGCTGAATGGCCAGGTGGTTGGGACGCTGGCCGTCCTGGGCCCCACCCGGATGGAATATCGGAAAGTGATTTCCGTAATGGATTATCTCCACAATTACCTGCGGGTGGTCATGAATAAAATGGATGAAAAGTAGGGGAGGAACAATGGAAAAGGATACGCAGAAGGAAGCGGAAACCGTCAAGGCAGAAGCGGCCAAGGCAGAAGCCGCTGACCAGGCCGAAAAGGCTGACAAAAGGAAGAACAGGCGGCTCCGGATCCGAAGAATGTAAAAATCGCAGCTCAGGAGAAGCAGATCGCCGATCTGCAGAACCGGCTCCTTCGCCTGCAGGCAGATTTCGACAACTTCCGAAACGGAACAATGAAGAACGGGACGGCTGGGCCGGTATGTAACCGGTCAGGTGGCCCGGGAATTTCTGAAGGTGCTGGATAACTTCGAACGGGCGGAAGCCAGTCTGAAAACCAGCAAAGATGACAACGCCCTGCAAGTGGGAATGGAAAAAATCCACAAGCAGTTCGAAAAGGCGTTGCAGACCCTTCACATCGAAGAAATCCCTGCCCAGGGAAAACCCTTCGACCCCAATATCCACGAAGCCGTCATGCAGGGCAGCAATCCGGATCTGCCCGATGAAAGCATCGATCTGGTCCTTGAAAAAGGCTACAAGATCGGTGACGATGTAATCCACCGCATCCTCGCTGGCTTACGGCCTCGATAAGATCAAAGACGGCAAAGAACATCGCTTCCTCGTCTACGATCTCGGCGGCGGTACTTTCGATGTATCCATCCTGAACCTCGCTGACGGTGTCTTTGAAGTCGAAGCGTCGAACGGCAACGGTCATCTCGGCGGCGACGATTTCGATGCCCGCGTCATGGACTGGATCGCTGAAAAATTCAAAGCACAGAACGGCTTCGAACTGAAACGTGACCCGATGACGAACCAGAGACTGAAGGAAGCAGGCGAAAAAGCGAAGATCGAGCTGTCCTCCGTCATGAGCACGGATATCAACCTGCCATTCATCACCATCGACTCCAATGGTCAGCCGGTTCACTTCGATGCGACCCTGACCCGCGCAGAATTTGACAGAATCACCGAAGACCTCGTACAGGCGACGGTAGAACCGATCGACCTTGCGATGAAGGATGCAGGCCTTTCCGTCGGCGATATCGATAAAGTCCTTCTGGTTGGCGGCTCTTCCCGTATCCCGGCAGTACAGACACTCATCAAGAATAAATTCGGCAAGGAACCGTCCAAGGGCGTGAACCCGGATGAATCCGTCGCTGTCGGTGCTGCCATCCAGGCCGGCGTCCTCAAAGGCGAAGTCAAAGACGTCCTTCTCCTCGATGTCACCCCGCTGTCCCTCGGTATCGAAACTCTGGGTGGTGTCTTCACGACCATGATCAAGAGAAATACCACCATCCCGACCTCCAAGTCTCAGGTATTCTCCACCGCAGCAGATAACCAGCCGTCTGTAGACATCCATGTCCTCATCAAAGACATGAACGGCAAGGGCCATGATGATCAGATCAAGAAGGTCCAGGATGCCATCGCTGCTTTGAAGGAAACCATGAAGAGCGACGATACCGACAAGATCAAAAGCCGATACCGAAGCCCTGCAGAAACCGCTGTATGAACTGAGTGCGGAACTGTATAAACAGAACCAGGGCGCCGCTCAGGGTGCAGCTGGTACTGCCGGTGCCAATGCCAATGCGGGCGCAGGTGCAGGCGCTGAACAGAAGAAATCCGACGACGATGTGGTGGATGCCGAAGTCGTGGACGATGATAAGAAATAAGCTTTTCCTAGAGGGAGATACTGATGGCAGAGAAGAGAGATTATTATGAAGTGCTGGGCGTGTCCAGGACGCTTCGGCGGGAGGAGCTGAAAAAAGCTTACCACAAACTGGCACGCAAGTATCATCCTGACTTGAACAAAAACGATCCGACAGCAGCTGATAAGTTCAAAGAGGTCAACGAGGCCTACAGTGTCCTCAGCGATCCCCAGAAGAAGGCGGCCTACGACCAGTATGGCCATGCCGCCTTCCAGAATGGGGGCGCCGGTGCCGGTGGAGCAGGCAATCCCTTCGGTGGCGGGTTCCAGGGCTTTGGCGGTTTCGGCGGCGGTGAAGGCATGGACGACATCTTCAATATGTTCTTTGAGGTGCCTGGCCGTGGCGGGAGCCGGTCGTCGGGCCGACAATGGACCTCGTCAGGGCGCCGATCTGCGGATGGATATGCAGATCACCTTTGAAGAAGCAGCCTTCGGCACGGAAAAGAAAGTCCGCCTGAACCGGGAGGAAGAATGTGAGACCTGTCATGGGTCCGGAGCGGCTCCCGGCAGCACACCGGAAACCTGTCCGGACTGCCATGGGACAGGGGAAATCCGGGTTACCCAGAATTCTCTTTGGCCAGGTGGTCAATGTACGGACCTGCCCCAAATGCCATGGCACCGGTAAAATCGTGACCAATCCCTGCAAGGATTGCCACGGGACCGGCCGGGTGAAGCAGAAGAGAACCCTGACAGTGAAGATCCCTGCCGGTGTGGACAACGGCTCTCGCCTGCGGGTGGCCGGAGAAGGGGAAGCAGGACTGCGGGGCGGCCGTCCCGGGGACCTGTATGTGTACCTGTATGTGAAACCCCATAAGTTCTTCGAACGGGAAGGCACCACAGTCACCTGTGAAGTGCCCATCAACATCGTGCAGGCAACCCTGGGGGCTGAAATCGAAGTGCCGACCCTGTACGGCAAGGTGAAGGTTCGGATTCCGGAAGGGACCCAGCCCAATAAGGTCCTGCGCCTGAAGGGCAAGGGAATCGTATCCCTGGACAGGCCAGAAGGGGTGATCAGATGGTGCGGATCAAGGTTGTGATCCCCACCGGGCTCAGCGAGGCCCAGAAAGATGCGTTGCGGAAGTTCGGCGAAGCCAGCGGAAGCACCATCAATCCGGAAGAAAAAGCTTCCTGAACAAAATCAAGAATCTGTTCAACAAGTAAAGATGAATTGACGAGACTGTTGCGTAGGCAGCGGTCTCGTGTTTTTTTATGGGAAAAAACAGAAGGAAATGTGCATAGACAAAGTGGAAACAATTTGTGAACAATAAATAAAACCCGAATAAAATACATAAAGTACAGGTGGATATTCAATAATAATAATTCGTATATAATATAAAGATAAAAAGAAACGAAAGTATTGTCGGAAAAGGCTATGAGTTACAATACAAATAACAAGACAGATAAGGGGAATCCACTATGATGAAACATCCTTTTAATCCAATGATCGGGGCGGCCATCGTACTGAGCTTGGGAGTACTGCCTGTGGCAGTGGCCGGTGCAGCCCCCACCCAGGAAGATGCCGCGGCGCTGCGGAATGTTCGGCAGCGGCAGAGTGATGCCTCCATGCTCCAGAACGAAGCACGGAACCGGGCCCGGGCAGAAGCCCAGCGGGCTGCCGCCGCCATCGGTCAGATTGCCGTAGAAGAGACAGAACGTCCCAAACTGGATTTGCCGGATACCCTGAAGGTGCAGGTGAACGGATTCAAGATCACCGGCCAGGATGTGATCCCGGAATCGGAACTCCAGGCTCTGCTGGCGGATAAAAAGGGCCGGCTGCTGACCTTTAAGGACCTCCAGGAAGGCGCTGATACCCTGACCCGGTACTTCCGGGGCAAAGGGTACCTGGTGGCCCACGCCTATCTGCCGGTACAGAAGATCAGTGACGGAATCGTGGAATATGCGGTGACCGTAGGCTCTCTGGACGGTTTCACCATTAACAACCATACCAGGATCCACCAGGGCGCTCTGGAGCGGGAAACCAACTTCCTGAAGAAGGAAAAATTTCTGACAAGGGACAACCTGGAACGGGCAGTATGGCTCCTGACCGACCTGGCCGGGGCTGATGCCAAGGCCACCCTCCAGAAAAGGATCCAAACCCGGCAGCGTCCATGTGGTGCTGGATGTGGACCAATACAAGGGCAAACAGGGGCTCTTCACCGCCAGCAATTACGGCAGCCGCTCCATGGGGTACAACCAGTATTCCGTGAATTACGACTTCCTGAACCTGGCCCGCGAAGGGGACCATCTCACCGCCAAACTGTCCACCTCCGAACGGAAGATGTTCGACTGGGGCCTGAATTATACCCTCGCCGGTGATCCGGGACGGGTGGCGGTTCTCCGCCGGGTACAACGTGCTCAGCTACGATCTGGGAGATGAATTCGCCCAATACGACGGGGTGGGCCATTCCAAGGTGGCATCCCTGGGGCTGGATTATGCCATCCGCCGGAGCCGAAAAACACAACCTGTATGCCGGGATCCGCTACGAACACAGTGACATCAAGGACGAATACCGCCGGATCTGGAATTCCACCTACGGAGACAAGACCGGGGACGCAGGGATCCTGGCCCTTTATGGGGACGACGAGGACACCCTGGGCGCCACTGACTGGCGGGTGGAATACAAATGGGGAACATCACCAACGATGCCTTCTATTCGCCTGACGTCTACACCCAGTGGCTGGCGGGTAGCCCCCGGACCAACGGTACCTACCACAAGGCCACCGGCTACATCCAGCGGCGGCAGAACCTGGACGACAGGACGTACCTGCTGCTGACCGCCCGGGGCCAGTACGCCTTGTCCAACCTGGATTCGTCCGAACATTTCTACCTGGGCGGTCCTTACGGGCTGCGGGCCTATCCCACCAGTGAGGGCTCCGGAGATACCGGGTACCTGACCCGGCAGAACTGCGCTGGCTGCTGCCCCTCCAAAAGCAGGGACCAGCAGCTGCACCTGGCCTTTTACCTGGAACACGGGGGCGTGTGGATGAACCATGACGGCAGTCTGACCCCTGTCGGAGAAAAGAACCATCGGAACCTGCAGGATGTGGGCATCGGGCTGATCTGGTCCCGGTACCAGGACTGGTTCGTCCGGGCAGACTACGCCTGGAGACTGGGAGCCGAGGAACCTGTCAGCGACACCAGCCATAAGAACGGCCATTTCTGGCTGACCGGCGGCGTGTATTTCTAAGTGAGGGAAACTATGAAGAGAACAGATATGGATAACCATTCGAGATACAGCAGAAAATGGAAAAACAGCCTGACAGCCGGCATCCTGCTGGCTCTGTCCCTGGGAGGGACTGCCTGTGCCATGCCCACCGGCGGCCAGATCCAGTCCGGCCAGGGAGCCATTGCCCAGAACGGCAAGACGATGACTGTGACCCAGAACAGCGGGAAAATGGCTGTAGACTGGACCCAGTTCAACATTGCCAAAGATGAGGCTGTGAAATTCGCCCAGCCCGGACGGGATGCAGTGGCCCTGAAACGGATCACCGGGGGCCAGAAATCCGTGATCGACGGGGCCCTTTCCGCCAACGGGAACCTGCTCCTGGTGAACCCCAACGGGGTGGTGTTCAGTAAAACCGCCACTGTGGACGTGGACAGCCTGGTGGCTTCCACTGCCCAGCTGAACGATCCCTTCATGAAGAGCTTCGCTGGCAGCACCGCCAACCTGAACCTGACCATCGGGGAGGGGGAACACCAGCACCATCCTGAATGAAGGCACCATTACGGCCCAGGGCGGCCTGGTGGCTCTCCATGCAGCCCAGGTGGAGAATACCGGCACCATCAGCAATCCGGGCGGTACCGTGGCCCTGGCTGCGGCCAAACAGCTGACCCTGTCTCCGGACAGCGACGGAAAGTTGAATTATGCCGTGGATGGGGAGCTGGCCCAGGCCAAGGCCCTGAACAGCGGCAGGATCCAGGCCGACGGGGGTTATGTGGTGATGACCGCCAAAAGTGCTCAGGATTTGCTGGGGACTGTGGTGAACAACACCGGTACCCTCGAAGCCAAAACCCTGCGGAAAGATGAAAAAGGCCAGATCCTCCTGGATGGGGGCCAGAGCGGCCAGGTGGAAGTGAGCGGTACCTGGATGCCTCCGGCATGGAAGATGGACAGAGCGCCGGCAGCATCAAAGTCATCGGCCAGAAGACCATCGTCCACGATGACACCAACCTTATTGCCAAAGGCGATGTGGACGGGGGCAAGATCGAAACCTCCGGCGACGTGCTGAAACTGGGGATAATCTCAACATCGACGCTAAGGGCGTCAATGGTAAGGCTGGAGAATGGCTGCTGGACCCGCTGGAAATCCTGATTCAGGATGACAAGCCTACGCAGGGGCAGTATGGATCAGACCGTTGGCACGGTCAATGAAGGCAGCGGAACGCAGATTACCTATAATGACCCACCTTCTGCCACCCAGAATGCCGATTCTACTTACGATTCCACTTCCTGGATCAAGACGAATCTGATTACGGATATCCTGAATAGGGGCACGGATGTGACGATCCAGGCGGCGTCTACCAGTCAGGCTGCCAGCATCACCGTGAATTCGGCCATCAAACCGAAGGTGGAAGGGGATAGAGAAGCGACACTGACCCTGGAAGCCCAGCGGAATATCACCATCAATCAGGAAATTGCTGCTGACAAAGACGGCGGTAAACTGAATGTGAAGCTGAATTCCGATACGGACGGAGATGGTGTCGGTGCGGTCATCATCAATGCGGATATCTCTACCAATGGCGGAAATTTTACTTCTGGCAGCGGCGGTACTGTTAAATTTGATGCGACGCAAAAAGATACAAAGGGGAATACCATTTATGAAAATAAAGTAGATGCTTTTGGGAATAAAGTGCCAAAATATTTGACGGCCGGATATAGCAGCGGTGGCAAATATTCCGGCACCGCCAATATCCAGGGCAATACCGTAGGTACCTATTTTGGCTATGTCACACCAGCCGGAAAAACGGTCACGGAGGTTTCGGAAAACCGTACGATTACCACCAACGGCGGTGACATCAATCTCTACGGAGAAGTGGGCAATCGGCCTCAATGGAGGCATCCTCAGCCTGGATACCAGCAAAACGGCTGGTACCGGCGGTGCCCTGAATATCACGGGCATCATCAACTCCGGGAACAGCTATACCGATTATATCCATGGCACCGATGCCTGGAACAAGTTGGTTTCTACGCTGGTTGATGAGTATATCACGGCGGGGACCGTACCTTCCTATCACTTTGTGGGAATCTATTATACGAAAAATGCAGATGGAACGTACAGCTATACCACCACACCCCATGACTTTAAGAAGGGTGAAACCCATTATGCTTTCCATGAATTTCAATATGGTGATGTAGCAGGTTCCAATTGGACTTACAAAGTACCACTGATGGTACATTGATACCCAGGATACCCGCTGGTATACTACAACTACAGCCGGAAAAGGATACAATTCCTTTATTATGGAAGCTACCACGCCGACCACTTCCCAGATGTCCATTGATGACTGGCTGATTTATTATCGCCGGACGGATCCCAGCAATTATGCAACCAAATATGCGGATGGAAACACCAACACAAAGACCAATCTGGTGAACTATGCCAAGATTAAAGACAATGAGACTAAAATGGCCAACCTGAAGAGCGATATCAGTGCTCTTCTTGCTCACAACTGGTATGCCAGTGAAGCATTGGCCAAATCCGGTACGGGTGCAAATCCGGGTGACAGCTATCTGGCCACCATTACCACAGCCCTGGAAAACTCCCCCTGTCCACCCCAATTCTCAGAAAACCCTCTGGGTAGGAGGTATGGGGTCCGGTGTGCAAAACAAAACGAATGACAACATCCGTATTTTCACTCATACACCGGCAGATCCTACCCACCCAGATGGTTTTTACTGGGTGACTGGACCGGAGGGCTTGGTAACGAACGCGCTTTTACTTATACCAAATCCGACGGAACTACAGTTCCAGTCCAGGGAACAAAATTTTGGGATACCAGCAGTTCTGACTGGAAGAAAAACAATTATGGCAGTCAGGTCTATGGCTATACCAAATGGTCCAGCTGGAGCGGTGGCGGACAGCCGGACAACAGTGCTCCTTTCCTGACCGTGGGTTATGGCAACAACAATGCCTGGGATGATGCTTCCGTAGGCGGGGAATCCACCGTAGGCTTTGTTCAGGAAACCAATCTGTACAATTCCAGCCTGAATATCAAGACCAGCGGCGGAGCCGTTACGCTTCAAGGCGATATCGGCAAATCTGTTGGATTGGATACGGTCAAGATTGATGCCGGTTCTGGTTCTGTGACTACCGGCAACACCCAAAATACTGCTACAAAATACAATCACGGTACCATTTATGCGGATCATGGTGTATATATCAATGGTGGTGAGGTAACCGTAGGCGGCGAAATCCATTCCGGCGGTACCGATGTAGAAACTACGAGAAATGCAGACGCTTCCTTTAAGGAGTATCTGGACAACGTAACCATCCAGTCCTCCGGCAATTTGACCGTTCATGGGATCGAAGTCAATGCTTCTACGGATCCCAGCGGAAACACCACCTCCCGGACAGACGGAGAAGGCGGTAAAATCAAGCTGACCTCCACCGGTAGCGAAGGCACCATCACCCTGGGTGATGGGGTGGACTACAATGGGAAAAATACCAACGGCGGTGTGTTGAAAGCAGCCAGCACGGCCAACGATGCTGTAGTAATTGATGCCCAAGGGGAAAAGAGCAAATTCGTGAATGAGACTACCAGCACGAAGGCCATCGATACCCAGGGCAAATGGAAGATCTACAGCTCTTCACCGGAACAAAACACCTTTGGAAAGAACCTGAACAGCGGAACGGATGCCCAGTGGACTTCGAATTCCACCAAGTTTACGGCCAATGGTTCCGATGAGAACAAATTCATCTTCCAGACTACGCCGACCATTACGCTCTATGTAGAAGACAAGGTCAAAACCTATGGCGATGACGTAATTGATCAACTGCAGAGCTATATGATGAACCGGGAAGAATTTACCGGGGTGGACGGAAACTCCATAATGTCAGTGAGTTCACCGATGCTTTCCAGGAAAAACGTATGATAACTATATTTCCGTCCCTGAAGGGAAAAGCATCACCGTAACCAGTGTGGGGGAAAATGGCGCAGATGGCGCTGTCGGTACGGCTACCCGTACGGGTGGGACTCACGCAGCCACTGAAAAGAGTGGGTCTGATGGGAAAAATGCCGTCTATGACCTGAATGTCAATTTGAACGGCGCTACCGCTAAGGATGGCTATGTGCTCAAAAACGAAAATGCCACCCTGGAAATCGTGAAACGGAAGGCCAGCATTACCGGCACTGGAACCCAGACTTATGGAGATACGGACGGCACGATCAAGAACTGGAAGGATACCCAGACAAATATTGCAGATGGCAGTACGGTTTCTTATACGACTTCCATCAAGTCTGATAGTGACTATACAAAGAACCAGGGTAGCCGCTATACAGCAGATCATGGAACTTACAATGATTCCGTTTCCTTTGATAAACTGACAATTACTGACATTAAGGGAAATAAAGTCAATATCGCTGATAACTACGATTTGACCACCACCGGAACTATTGAAGTGGGCAAGGCGAAGCTCACCGTGAATACGGATGGGAAGATCACCACGTATGGTACGGTGGATGAATCCTATACCAGCAGTCTGGACGATTCTACAAAAAGCTCTGAACGGCGATAATGCGGATCAACTGCTTTCTGATCTGGGGCTGACGTATACGACCGATGCCTATCAGGACAATGATGGGAACGGGACGTATGACCAGACTAATCATGTGAAGTACACAAGCGATGGGAAGGCTTATGACAGCTATACCCTGGATGTAGACAATACCAAGGAACTGAAGAACTATGACGTCACGGTCAAGGATTCCACAGTGACCCTGGAACGGGCCAAAGCCACGGTGGACACGGACAAAGTGACCACGGACAAAGTGACCACGGACTATGGCAAAAGTCGATACCAGTTATACCAGCCATTTCAATACGGCAGTCAATGGAGATAATGCAGATGACCTGCTGAAACAGTTGAAGCTGTCCTATTCCACCGATGCCTATACGGATGATACTCATACAAAAAAATGTAAAAAAGATGGCGGATATAATCTGAAAGTCCAGGCAAACGGCTCTCTGACCTATCATGATTATGATGTGAAGATCAATGATTCTAACGTGACCCCTGAACAAAGTGAACCTGACAGTGAACCCGGAAGATAATATCCACTGCCGGATAGCGGCTCTTCTCAGTTCAGACGGCGTATTAGATGCCATCATCTCCGCATAGCTTTTTGCGGAAAAAACGGCCTTGCCGGCCTGACGTTTTTCATTCAGTTCAATCAGGGTTGAGCCAATCAACCGCATCAGCGAAGTTTCATTCGGAAATACCCCGATGACGCCAGAACGCCGCTTGAGCTCTCTGTTTATGCGTTCAATGTGGTTAGATGTTCGGAAGAATCGTCTCATCCCTATTGGTAGCAGCAGTACAGTCATCGCATCTTCAAACCCATCTTCCAGACATTTCATCGCTCTCTCTGCAACGTCACCATAAGATTCAAGAATATCGTCTCGCTTCTGAACGGCCTCCTGCATTGTTTTTGCTTGGAAAAGTGCATTCAGGTCAGCTCGAAGCGCAACCTGGTATTTTTTAGGTGCCAGTTCAGCGATATTCTTGGAAAAATGGAACTGGCAGCGCTGCCATGGAGCCTCCGGGAATTGCCGCTGCAATGCAGCCTTAACGCCGCCATGAGCATCGGAAGTGATCATCAACGGCCCATAAAGCCCCCGCTTCTTCAGCCCTTCCAGAAAATCCATCCATGTAGTGGTGGATTCTTCTGGATAGATGTCGAAGCCCAGGATTTCTCGGACACCTTGACTGTTTGTGCCATAGGCAATCATAAAGGCCTTGGAGATGATCCGATGATTTTCCCTGACCTTGAAGTATGTCGCATCCACGGTCAGGAACGGATAAGGTCCGTTCAGAGGACGGGTCCGGAAAGCTTCTACGTCTTTGTAGAGGTCCTTGCAGAGGTTTGAGACCGTGGACTTAGAGAAGCTTGTCCCGCAAATCTCCTGGACAACTTTTTCGACCTTGCGGGTGGAGACACCGTTGACGACCATCTCAGCCATGCCGGCGACGAGGGCAGCCTCGCTGCGTGAATAATTCTCGAAGATCATGGTTTTGAATGGAGTGTTCCTATGACGAGGGACAGTGAGCACGATTGTGCCGATACGCAAAGTAAGAGGACGCTCTCTCGTCCCATTGCGACTGTCTTTACGCTCTTCAGAGCGTTCATAGGGTTGAACGCCGAGCTGTTCGGCGGACTCTGCCAAAAGGACCTTATTCAGGCATGCTTGGAGCAGCTTTCGGAAAGCTCCATCATGATTTTTTGAAAGAAGAGCTAGTATTTCTTCCTGATCCAGTGTAATATTAAGTTGAGCCATTTGCTTTTCCTCCCTTGGTATTATGTGGGTTTTGGTCGATTTACATTATACCTAAAGGATGAGCATATGGCTCATTTTTTTGAAATTATCTTTTTACACCATTATATGGACAAAAGAAGGAAGATTCTATTCGTACCGATATCGGTATTAAAAACAGTTCTCCCGCTGTGTACACTAAGGACGGCAAGTCCTATACCAAAGATGTGGGAGACTATGGAATCAAAACCGCGCTGGCCAATCAATTCATCACCAACTACAATGTGAAGACCCGGAATGCAGGGAAAGTCACCCTGACCCCTGTGGAAATCACCGTAGACAATGAAATGATCCAGACCTATGGTTCAAAGGACCGCTCTTTCAAAGAGGTTGTGGATCCGGGTCTTGTCAATGGGGACAAGATTTCTACGGACGGCCTGAAGATGGCTCCCAAAGCTGGTGGCAAATATGAGACCAATAAAGGCAACCGGACTACGGCGGATGCCGGAACCTATACGGATGACCTGGCATTCAGCGGTGGCGGGATCGTCCATGAGGATGGAACCACCGAAGCCAGCGGGAACTACAAAGTCACCATCAAAGGGGACATCATCGTCAACAAGGCGGACCACTGACCGTTACTACCAAAGACGTGACCACGCCTTTTGGCACCGTGAAGTTCAACACGTCTGGCGTGCAGGGGCTCACCAACGGGGACGAAAAGAACGTATCCGACCTGAAGTTCAACTACGGGTCCTACGGGAACGCCTACCTGGACAACAATTCCTACACCAACGCTCCCGGGCGGTATGAGTTCACCACGGAAACCACCAACCAGTATCTGGACTTCCTGAAGAACTACAACATCCTGGGCAGGGGATGCCACGGTGACCATCACCCCGGTGGACAAACCAGTGAAGCCGGACATCACCCCGGAGAAACCCAATCCGGTGCCCGCAGGGAAAGGAGAAAGTGGAAGAACCTTCCATGGACGATTTCCGTGGGGAAGAAGAACACCGGGACGGTGGACGGACCTGGTACCGGGAAAAGAAATCCATCCCCTTCTTCAAAGTGCTGGACGGCAAAGTGACCAACTACGGAACCTTTGACGTGGAGAGCATGCCGGAGAAGGTGAAATCACCCCCCAGCGGCATGCGGCTGCCGGAACCGGATCAGCCTGAGACCCAGCACCGGGAATACACCACCACCCTGACCCTGCCGGGCGGGGATGGAAGCTACCGGCTGGTGTACAACGGCGTCTCCTTCAACATCTATGCCGTGGATGCAGCAGCCCGTCAGCTGCTGGAAGCAGGGGACCCGAAGAAAACGAAGAACTGTCCGAAGCTGCCCTCTATACCGGGTTCCAGAAAATGGGCCTGGGGCTGGAAGACCTGAAGGCAGTGTACATCCGGATTCAAATGAACAGAGAACCGGTAAAAACGGGAGCCCGAAACCATGTTTTCAGGCTCCCGTTTATGGTATAATAAAACGATATCTGTACAAAGGGAGCATTACAAATGGAATCTTGGCTGCAAGTGAGCATCAAAGTCACCCATGAAGCGGTGGAAGCAGTGGCGGACCTGCTGCGGGAGGCAGGGGCCCGGAACGGGGTGGAGATCGAAGACCCGCTGCTGCTGAACCAGCTGCGGGAAAGCGCCACCTGGGAACTGTGCGACATTCCCCATCAGGAAAATACGGAAGTGGTCACCGTTTCTGCCTATTACCCGGAAAACGACCAGCTCCAGGAAAAACTGGACGCCATTGAAGAAGGCCTCCAGGTGATCGAGGGCCGGATCGGCAAATTCCGCTTCGGACCCACCCTGTTCCGGAAAATCAGCGAAAAAGACTGGGCCAATACCTGGAAACAGTACTTCCACACCACCAAAGTGGGGAAGAAAATCGTGATCAAGCCCTCCTGGGAGACCTACGAACCCAAAGGGGATGAAAAGGTCATTGCCCTGGACCCGGGCATGGCTTTCGGTACCGGCACCCATGCCACTACCAACATGTGCATCCAGCGGCTGGAAGAGCTGGTGACGCCGGACTGTGATGATGTGTTCGACGTGGGCACCGGCAGCGGCATCCTGGCCATGACTGCAGCGCTCCTGGGAGCCAAAACCATCCATGCGGTGGACATTGACGAAAAGGCCGTGGAAGTGGCCAGGGGAGAACATTGCCCAGAACGGGCTCAGCGACCGGATCACCGTGAACCAGGGAAACCTGCTTGACGGTACCGACGGCCAGGCGGATCTGATCATTGCCAACATCATTGCGGACATCATCATCCTGGTGCTGCCGGAAGTGGCGGTGAAGCTGCGTACAAACGGCCGGTTCCTGGCCAGCGGCATCATCGAGGAACGGCTGCCGGATGTGGAGAAAGTGGCCGGGGAAAACGGCTTTACCTTCCTGGATGTGAAACGGAAGGCGGGCTGGTGCGCCGTGACCATGGGAAAGGAAGGCTGACGTGTACCGGTTCTTTGTACCCCGGGATTTCGGGGAAACCATGTTCATCGACGGGCAGGACGCCCACCACATCACCCATGTGCTGCGGATGAAGCTGGGGCAGCAGTTCCAGATCGTGAGCCTGGACCAGGTGGCAGCGGTAATGGAAATCACCGGCTTCGGGGAAAACCGGGTGGACCTGGCCCTGGTGGAAACCCTGGAAAAAAGCCACGAACCCTCTGTCAAAGTGACCTTGATCCAGGGCCTGCCCAAGCAGGACAAACTGGAATGGGTGATCCAGAAGGCCATTGAGCTGGGGGTCACGGAGATCCGCCCGGCCATCATGGACCATTCGGTGGTGAAGGTGGATCCGGCCAGGGCAGCCAAAAAGCAGCAGCGGTGGCAGAAAATCGCAGAAGCGGCGGCCAAACAGAGCAAGCGGGATATCATCCCCCAGGTGGCCCCTGCTTACCCCGCTTCAAGGATATCGTCAGCACCTGTACGGCCCAACTGAAGATCGTGGCTTATGAAGTGGAGGACACCCGGGGCATCCGGGAGGTGCTGGCGGTCCACAGGGAGGCAAAATCCATCGCCTTCCTGATCGGTCCGGAAGGGGGCATCTCCAAAAGACGAATTCGCCCTGACCCAGCAGCTGGGCTGGCATTCGGTGAGCCTGGGACCCCGGATCATGCGGACGGAAACAGCGGCTCTGGCCACACTGACGGCCATTATGTACGAAACAGGCAATTTGGGAGGCTAAGGAAAGACAAGCATGAAGAAAATCGCTTTTTATACACTGGGGTGCAAGGTGAACCAGTCGGATACGGCATCCATGGAAAAACTGTTCCGGGATGCAGGCTTTGAAATCGTGGGTTTCGAGGACGATGCGGACATCTATCTGATCAACACCTGTGTGGTGACCAACATGGGTCAGAGCAAGAGTCGGAAAATCATCCACCGGGCGGCCCGGAAAGAACCCAAGCCTCTGATCGTGGTCACCGGCTGCTATCCTCAGGCGGCTCCGGACGAAGTAGCCCACATCGAAGGGGTGGATCTGCTCATCGGCAACCAGGATCGGAGCAGGGTGGTGGACCTGGTGCGGGAACGGCTGGGGGAAGATCCTACGGATGCCCCCATCAACGTGTCCATGATCTGCCCGTGGGCAGTGGGTTCGAAGAACTGGATGCGGCGGTGGATGCCAGCCGGAACCGGGCGTTCCTGAAGATCCAGGAAGGCTGCGACCAGTACTGCGCCTACTGCATCATTCCCTATGCCCGGGGCCATCTGCGCAGTCGCTCCTGGAGAACATCAAGGAGGAAGTGGGCTGGCGGCGGAAAACTACAAGGAAGTGGTGCTCATCGGCATCCACCTGGGCTGTTACGGCAAGGAGATCCCCGGCGGTCCCCGGCTTTCCGACGCGGTGAAGGCGGCCCTCTCCGTACCCGGCGTGCCTCGGTTCCGGCTGGGCAGTTTGGAAAGTGTGGAAGTGGAGGACGAGCTGCTGAAGCTGATGGTGGAAAATCCCCGGCTGTGCGCCCATCTCCATCTACCGCTGCAGGCCTACTGGCTGTGACGCCACCCTGGCCCGGATGCACCGGCCCTACGATACGGCCAAATTGCCCAGCTGCTGCAGCGAATCCGCAGCCTGGTGCCCAACGTGGCTATCACCACGGACGTGATCGGGGCTTCCCCGGTGAAACGGAGGAAGATTTCCAGAAGTCCCTGGACTTCATCCGGCAGTGCCGGTTCAGCAAGATCCACATCTTCCCCTATTCCCAGCGGAAGGGGACACCGGCAGCCACCATGCCCGGCCAGCTTTCCAACAAAGAGAAGCAGGAACGGGTGCACCGGTTGGAAGCCATCGACCAGGAAGGGAACCTGGCCTACCGGGAAGCCCAGTTGGGCACGGAGTCTTCTGTGCTGTGGGAACGGCGCAACAAGGATAACGGCCTTTGGGAAGGCCTGACCCCCGGCTATGTGCGGGTCTATGCCCCCAGCGACGAAGAGTGGAAAGAAAAAATTTCTGTCGTTCGGCTGGAAAGTATCTTTGAGGACGGGCTGAAGGGGTGCTATAATAAAATAGTATATTGGTAACAGGGGGTGAGACGAATGACAGACTGCGTATTTTGTAAAATCATTTCCGGGAAATCCCCAGCAAACGAGTTTATGAAGATGACAAGGTGATCGTGATCAACGACCTGAATCCGGGGCACCGGTGCATGTTCTGGTGATTCCCAAGGAACACACGGAAAACATCCTCACGGCATCCCCCTGATATCCTGGTCCACGTAAAGAAAATCCTGCCGGAGCTGGTGAAGAAGCTGGGTCTTGAGGAACACGGCTTCCGAGTGGTGGAATACGGGCGATTGGGGCGGGACAAAGCGTCCTCATCTGCACTTCCACATCCTGGGCGGCAAGGGAGCTGGGCTGGCCTCCGTGCTGAGAATTTTTTATTGACAACCTTTTCCTATTTACGGTATAATAACAAAGTGTTAATGTTAAATTACACTTCCCGAAAGAGATCGTGGAGGGAGGGATATAGATGACTGAGATCAGAGTTGGCAAAACCGAATCTTTGGACAGCGCTCTGCGCCGTTTCAAACGCGCTACGCAGAAAGCTGGCGTTCTGTCCGGAAGTGCGGAAACGCGAACATTATGAAAAACCCAGCGTAAGACGGAAAAAGAAGTCTGAAGCTGCAAGAAAACGCAAATCCAGATAATCTTTTTAGGACTTGATTTGGGGGCGTAGAACGTGTCTTTACGAGAACTTCTGCAAACCGATATGAAGCAAGCCATGAAAGACCGGGAAAACGGCAAGCTTCGGCTGGCCGTTTTGCGTATGGTCTGGGCTGCCATTCGGAATAAGGAAATAGACGAAAAGACCAACCTGGATGATAGTGCTGTTCTGGCTGTCATCATGAAGGAAGTTAAGCAGAGAGAAGATACCATCAAAGAGATCAAGGATGCCAATCGTCCGGATCTGGTTGAAAAGAACCAGCAGGAAATCGACGTACTGAAGAAGTACCTGCCGAAACAACTGAGTGACGATGAGCTGAAGAAGATCGTGGAAGATGCCATCGCCAGGACCGGTGCCAAATCCATGAAGGATATGGGCAAGGTCATGGGGACGGTCATGGCACAGACCAAGGGCCAGGCAACGGGCCAACGGGTCAACGCCATGGTGAAGGCTCTGCTGGGCTGATGAAATTGAGGGACTGTCACGGAAGTGATGGTCCCTTTTTGTGATATAATAAGACTAACTCTCAGAAAATCAGGTGATACCATGGTTAATGAAAAAATGTACCAACTGGGTTCGAAAAATCCACCATCCGCACCATTTTCGAATACGGCCAGAAGCGGGCCAAGGAAGTGGGCGCGGAGAATATCTGCGACTTCAGTCTGGGCAATCCCAATGTGCCGGCTCCGGAATACATCAAACAGGCCGTCATCGATATCATGAATGAGCTGCCGCCTCAGGCCATCCACAGCTATACGGTGGCACCGGGCAATCCCCAGGTACGGGAAACCCTGGCCAAGGATATCAACCGCCGTTTCGGCACCCATTTCACGGGAGCCAACCTGTTCATGGTCAGCGGTGCTGCGGCTGCCATCACCATCTGCTTCAAGGCCCTGGCCGAAGAGGGGGGATGAATTCATCGCCTTTGCTCCGTTCTTCCCGGAATATCGGTGCTTTGTGGAATCCACCGGCGCCAGCCTGAAAGTGGTGCCTGCCCGTACGGAAGACTTCCAGATTGACTTCGATGCTTTTGAGAAACTGGTGACGCCCCACACGAAGGGGTCATCGTGAACTCTCCCAACAACCCCAGCGGTGTGGTGTATTCCGAAGATACCATCAAGACCCTGACTGCCATCCTGGACAAAAAGGAGAAGGAATACGGCCATCCCATTTTCATCATCTCCGATGAACCCTACCGGGAAATCGTCTATGGGGACATCCAGGTTCCCTACATCCCTCTGTATTACAAGGATACCCTGGTGTGTGTTACTCCTACAGCAAATCCTTCTCCCTGCCGGGCGAACGGATCGGGTATATCGTGATTCCCGGTGAAGTGGCGGACTTCAACAAAATGTTCGGTGCCATTGCCGGGGCGGCCCGGGTGGAATGCCATGTGAACGCGCCTTCCTGTGGCAGCTGGTGGTGGCCCGGTGTGCCGGCAAACCTTCTGATGTGGAACCCATCGCCGGAACGGTGAATTGCTGTACAAAGGCCTGAAAGAAGCCGATTTCACGGTGCTGAAACCCCAGGGAGCCTTCTACCTGTTCCCAAATGCCTGGAAGAGGATGATTACGCCTTCTGTGAACGGGCCAGGAAGTACGATCTGCTCCTGGTACCGGGGACGGATTTCGGCTGTCCCGGCTATTTCCGCGCTTCTTACTGCATCAGTTATGATACCATCAAAAAATCTTTGCCCCTGTTCAAGAAACTGGCAGAGGAATATGGGAAATAAGGAGGGAGCGGCGTGAAGACTGTCATCCTGATGGTGGCGTCTTATTTCGTCAATTTCATTCTGCTTTCCGTCTACAGTCCCTTTGCCATGCTGGTGTTCGGTCCTTTCCTGGATCCGGCTACCCTGCAGCAGCTGAATGACAACTCCGGCTATTCCTACTGGCTCATGAGCTTTTTGATCCTGGTGCCCGGACTCCTGATGCAACTGTCCCCGTTCCAGCGGCTCATGATCTTCTTCAGCGGTTATAAACCTGCGAAAGGGGAATACCGGGCCATGCTGGAACAGGCTCTGCAGCCCATCATCGCGCGGGGCGGTCTGGAGGGAGAAAAATTCCATCTGTATGTGAACCCCGACAAGTCCATCGACGCCTGTGCGTTGGGGACAACAACATCGTGGTGAATGAGCCCATGTTCCGGTATTTCACCGTGGATGAGCTGTCCGGGGTGCTGGCCCACGAAATGGGGCACCTGCAGAAGGGACACACCTGGAAGCTGCTGCTCCTGTGGGGCATGACACTGGCCAACCGGGTGGCCTTCTGGTGCTACCGGATGGTCCTGATGATCATCACGGTGCTCCAGTTCATCCCCTTCATCGGGTGGGTCCTGGGTTCTTTGCTCTGATCATGAATTTCTTCCTGCAGATCGGCAACTGGGTGCTGACGTATCCGCTGATTTTGTTTAACCGGTACTGTGCCCGACAGGATGAATATGCGGCGGATGATTATGCCTGCCACATCGGCCTGGGGCCGGAACTGTACGAAGGTCTGGCCAAAATCGACGACATGTACCACAACCCCCCGGCTGAGCTTCTTTAGCCGCATGCTGTCCGATCATCCGGCGACGGATGAAAGGCTCCAGCGGATCGGGAGTACGTGGAAGAACATCGCACAATGTGAAAAAATCGACTGTCGAAAGACAGCCGATTTTTCTATATCAAACAGTTGACATTGCAATACCAAATGGTTTATAATAATAAAATTTTGACTTTGCTCAATTCCTGTGCTACACTATATATAGTTGTTGATAGTGTATCTACTTTGTATATAAGGAGGGCGTAGGATGTTTGCGGTGGGAGATAAGGTGCTGTATCCATGCATGGGGCAGCTGTCATAAAAGATGTGGAACAGAGGCAGATCGACGGACATCCGGTGAATTATTTTGTCCTGAAAATGCTGCTCAGCGACATGAAAGTCATGATCCCGGAAGTGAATGTGGATAAAATCGGCCTGCGTCCCATTGTGAACAAAGCCATCCTGCCCAGGGTTGAAGAAGTGCTGAAAGCCCGTCCTGAAAACAAAATGAAACGGATTACCTGGAACCGCCGCTACAATATGTATGTGGACAAGATGAAGACCGGGGACATTTTCGAGGTGGCGGATGTGGTACGCACCCTGGCTGTCCAGGAAACGGAAAAGAAACTGTCCGCCGGTGAGCGGCGCCTGCTGACCACGGCCAAGCAGATCCTGCTCAGTGAGTTCATGCTGGTGGAAAGCGTGGATGAAGAAAAAAGTGAAGAATGGCTGGACCAGTTCGTCTGATCGAAACGCTATAGAAGGGAGTTGTGAGGTTTTTCACAACTCCCTTAATTCATTCAATCCAGCGCAAGCTGGCTTCCATCGGCTAGTGACTAGAGACTGGTGACTCGTGAAGGGCTATGAAGCCTTTCATAGCCCTCTTTTACAGAAAGTTTAACTTTTTGCCTTATTCCCTTTCCTTTACGGGCGTATTATTGTAAAATGGTTTAAGATATTATGCAAGGAGGTGAAAAAACATGGTCGAAAAGATCCTGAAATTCCTGGTGGTCCTGGTCTTTTGCAGCCGTAGGCTTCTTTCTGATGGAAATCGCCACCCCGCTTTTTCGGAATTCGTCAGTTCGGATTACCTGAAGGTGGGCTTTTTGGGCATCACGCCTCTGAACCTGATCCTGGGTGTAGTGGGGGCTCTGATTTTCGGGTACATCGGTCGGGCTGTGTCCCAGCCGCTGATCGATTGCACGGTACACTTTTCGGAAATCCTGGCCGGGCACCTGGCCGATCTGCCTACAGGGGGACATCTTTGTCCTGGCCATCCGGGGTGATCACCGGTCTGATCGTGGCAACCCTGCTGGGGACGGCATTCTCCCGCATTCCCATCATCGGGCCGTATATCTCTCTGCTGTTCAGCATCATGGGCGCCATCATCGGGGCCAAAGTGGCTCTCAACAAACGCGAGGATATCTAACTTTTTTCAATCGGGTCTGGTTTGCCCGGGGCAAGGAAAATGCCGGAAACTGGGATCCCGTCATGTTTCCCGCACTTATAAACTACTGGATACCAGCGTGCTCATCGATGGCCGTATCCTGGATGTGATCCGGCTGGGATTTCTGGAAGGGGTCATCGTCATCCCCAAATTCGTCTTGGAAGAACTGCAGAAGGTGGCCGATTCAGGGGACACGCTGAAACGGAACCGGGGCCGCAGAGGCCTTGACATTGTCCGGAAATCCAGGCGGGCAGGAATGCCACGGTGGAAATCGCCGAGAAGGACTATGATGACGTTACGGAAGTGGATACGAAGCTGGTCCGTCTGGCCAAAGAGATGGATGGCATCGTGGCCACCAATGACTTCAACCTGAGCAAGGTGGCCGAGATCCAGGGCGTGAAGGTCCTGAACATCAACGACCTGGCCAATGCCCTGAAAACAGAGCGTGCTGCCGGGAGAAGAACTGCAGATCTTCCTGGCCAAGGAAGGCAAGGAACCGGGCCAGGCCATCGGGTATCTGGACGACGGCACCATGGTGGTGGTGGAGGGCGGCAAACGCTGCGTGAACTTCACCGTGCCGGTGACGGTTACCTCCGTACTGCAGACTTCGGCAGGCCGGATGATCTTTGCCAAACTGAAATGAAGGGATTTTGTGAATGGATGACCGATTATTTTGCATCATCGCCGCCGCAGGTATGGGAAAACGACTCGGTTTGGGGTATAATAAAAACTATGCCTGTATCGGTGGCGTGCCCATCCTGATCCGGAACCTGAGCCAGGTGGCAAAAGTTCCCGGGATGGTGCAGGCTGTGGTGGTGGTGGCTGCCGGCGAAGAGCCGGAAGCGGAGGCCCTGCTGCGGCAATACCAGGCGGAGAAATTCCCGGGTCTGGTGTGGAGCGTTGTGACCGGAGGCCGGGAACGGCAGGATTCTGTGGAACGGGGCATTGCGGCTCTGCCGAAGCAGAGAGCCCGCTGGGTAGCCGTCCATGACGGGGCCCGGCCCTTTGCCACCCGGATCTTTTTACACGGGTCTGGCAGGCAGCCAGGGGAAACCGGTGCAGCCATTGCGGCTGTGCCTTGTAAGGATACCATTAAAGTAGGAAATTCCCACTGCCAGGTGGAGCGCACCCTGCAGCGGAGCAGGCTGTGGGCGGTGCAGACCCCCCAGATCTTCACCGCGGAGCAGCTGAGACGGCATGGTGCCTTTGTGGCACAGAACCATCTGGCTGTCACTGATGATGCCAGCATTGCGGAAACCATGGGTGTACCGGTGCAGCTGGTGCCCGGTTCCTACGAAAACCAGAAAATCACCACCCGGAAGACCTGCGATGGGCCCGGGCCCTGGTGGAAGAGAAGGAGGAACGGACCATGGAATTCCGGATCGGTTCCGGTATGATGTCCACCGGCTGGTGGAAGGGCGTGACCCTGATCCTCTGCGGGGCTGAAGGTTCCCTGGGAAAAAAAAGGCCTGGATGGCCATTCCGACGCGGATGTGGCACTCCATGCCCTGATGGATGCCCTGCTGGGCGCTGCCGGGCTGGGGGATATCGGCAAACTGTTCCCGGATACGGATGACCGGTTCCTGGGAGCGGACAGCCGGAAGCTGCTGGCTGTGGTACTGGAAAAAGCTCCGGAAAGAGGGCTGGAAGGTGAACAATGTGGATGTGACGATCATTGCCCAGCGGCCCAAACTGGCTCCCCATGAGCCTGCCATGAAGGAGAACCTGGTGACCGATCTGGGGATCCCTGCCGGTGCTGTCAATGTGAAGGCCACCACCACCGAAGCTGGGTTTCACCGGCCGGGGGAAGGCATCGCGGCGGAAGCCGTGGCCAGTCTGATACGATAAAAACCTTTGGGAGGAAGATACAATGGATAACAAACTGAAAGTACGTTTTGCACCCAGCCCACGGGGCCGTTCCACATCGGGGGGTGCGCGGTCCGCGCTGTTCAACTGGCTGCTGGCCCGCAAATACCACGGAACCATGCTGCTGCGGATCGAAGACACCGACCAGGACCGTTCCAAGCCGGAATGGGAAGAAAACATCAAAAGCCGCCCTGAGATGGCTGGGTATCGACTGGGATGAAGGGGGTGGACGTAGGCGGCCCCAACGGTCCGTACCATCAGATGGAACGGCTGGACATCTACAAGAAATACACCGACAAGCTGCTGGCCGAAGGCAAGGCCTATTACTGTTACTGTACGCCGGAAGAACTGGAAAAGAACGGGAAGAACTGACCGCCCAGGGGAAAATGCCCCGGTACATGGGCAAATGCCGGAACCTGACGCCGGAGCAGCGGGCTGGCTATGAGGCAGAGGGCCGCAAGCCCACCATCCGGTTCCGTGTTCCCGAAGGCCAGGACATTGTGGTCCATGATATGGTCCGGGGGATGTCCATTTCGAATCCGATGGCATCGGTGATTTCGTCATCGTAAAGAGCGACGGGATCCCCACCTATAACTATGCAGTGGTCATCGATGATGCCCTGATGGGAGTCAACTGCGTGATCCGGGCGGAAGAACATCTGTCCAACACCCGCGGCAGCTGCTGCTGTACGATGCCCTGGGCTTCGAAAAACCCAAGTTCGGCCATATTTCCCTGATCCTGGGACCGGACCACAAGAAGATGAGCAAACGGCACGGCGCCACTTCTGTGGATCAGTACCGCCAGATGGGGGTACCTGCCTGATGCCATCGTGAACTTCCTGGCCCTGCTGGGCTGGGCACCACCACGGATCAGGAAATCTTCTCCCGGGAAGAACTGATCCAGAACTTCTCCATGGACCATGTGGCCAAGAATCCGGCTGTGTTCGACATCAAGAAGCTGAACTGGCTGAATGCCCACTACATGCGCCAGCTCAGCGATGAAGACTATTTCAGCTTTGCCGTACCCTTCATGAAGGAAGCCGATGCTACATGACCGGTGAAGAAACCGGCGACAGGCTGGAATGGCTGAAGAAGGTGGTACTGACCGCCAGGAACAGGCTGAATTCGGCAAGGAGATCCCTGAAAAGTGGCCCCTGCTTCTCCGATGACTTCGATTTCGAAACTCCGGAAGCGGAAGCCGTCCTGAAGGAAGAAACGGTACCCCCAGGTCATGGGTCTGTTCCTGGCCAAACTGGCTGCGGCTGAAAACCTGGACCATGCCGAAGCACCAAGGCCCTGTTCAAGGCTGTACAGAAGGAAACGAAACTGGGCGGCAAGAAAGTCTTCATGCCTGTCCGGGTAGCCCTGACCGGGAACCAGCATGGTCCGGAACTGGCGGAAATGATCCCGCTGATGGGCAAGGACCGGGTGGCCAAACGCATTCGCGGCAGCCTGGCCAAAGCAGGTGTCACCCTGTAAAGAAAAGGAAAGGAGCTTTTTATGAGCATCCGTGTATATAATGACATGACCCGGCAGAAAGAGGAGTTCGTCCCTCTCCATCCGGGCAAGGTGGGAATCTATGTGTGCGGGGTCACGCCCTACAACCATCCCCATATCGGCAATGCCCGCCCCTTTGTGGTGTGGGATGGGATCCGCCGGTTCCTGGAACACGAAGGGTACGATGTGACCTACGTGCAGAACTTCACCGACGTGGACGACAAGATCATCCGGGCCGCCAATACGGAAGGGGTGACCTGGGATGTGATCGCCAACCGGTATATCAAGGCGTATTTCGAAGTCATGGACAAGCTCCATGTGAAACGGGCTCATATCTATCCCCGGGTCTCTGAGCATATCCCTGACATCATCCATACGGTGCAGCAGCTCATCGACAACGGCTACGGCTATGTGGTGGATGGAGACGTATACTACCGGGTGGAGAAATTCTCCCATTACGGCGAACTGTCCGGCCGCAAGCTGGACGATATGATGGCCGGCGCCCGGGTGGAAGTGGACGAACGGAAAGAGAACCCCATGGATTTCGCCCCTGTGGAAGAGCGCCAAACCGGGCGAACCTTCCTGGGACAGCCCCTGGGGCAAGGGACGCCCGGGCTGGCACATCGAATGCTCGGCCATGAGCTCCAAATACCTGGGACCCACCCCTGGATTTCCATGGGGGGCGGCAGTGACCTGATCTTCCCGCACCATGAAAAACGAAATCGCCCAGAGCGAAGGGGCAACAGGGGTCCATCCCTTTGTCCGGTACTGGGTCCATAACGGTTTCATCACCATCAACGAAGAAAAGATGTCCAAATCCCTGGGCAATTTCAAGACGGTCTATGATCTGCTGAAAGAATATGAACCGGAAACCATCCGGTACTTCATCCTGAACACCCATTACCGCAGTCCGCTGGACTTCAGCAAGGAGCGGCTGGAAGAAGCGGGCCGGAGCCTGGAACGGCTGCGGACAGCCCAGAACAACCTGCAGGGAGATCCAGCAGGTGATCACCGTAGGTCCGGATGCCGACAGCCTGGCCCTGCGGGACAAGGTGGCTGAAATGCGCAAAGGCTTCTTCGATGCCATGAGCGATGACTTCAACACCTCCCTGGCCATCAGCTTCATCTTTGCCCTGGCCAAGGAAATCAACGTATACCACAACGCCATTGTGAGCGGCGCCAAAAAGCCCGATGGCAAACTGGTGGAACAGATGGAAAAAGCCTGGAAGGAAATGATCGGGGTCATCGGCATCCTGGAAAATGAACCCCAGGCCAATGCCCAGGGCGGCGCCGTCAGCAACGAGGAAGCTGAAATCGCAGCCAGGATCGAAGAACGGCAGGCCCCGCAAAGCCAGAGACTTTTGCTAAGGCCGATGCCATCCGGGACGAACTGGCAGCCAGGGGGATCATCCTGGAGGATACGCCCCAGGGAGTACGGTGGAAGAGAAAGTGAGATTTGAACAATATCAAAGACGACTGGATCATGTACTGGCCTCCTGCATCGACGAAAAACCGGTGCAGGATCCCAAACAGGTCCATCCGGTGGAACTGGCCTATATCGGGGATGCGGTGTTCAGCCTGTATGTGCGGCGCCGTTTGTTGCCGGTGAGCAGCCATGTACAGGTGCTCCACGACCTGGCCGCCCGGATGGTCTCTGCGGTGATGCAGGCCAGGGGCCATGGACGCACTGGAAGGGGATCTGACGGAGGAAGAAAAGCCGGATCGCCCGCCGGGGACGGAATACCAAAGAGCACGGTGCCCAAAAGCGCCAGTGTACGGGAATATCGCCAGGGAACAGCCTTTGAAGCACTGATGGGGTACCTGTACCTCATGGACCAGAAAGAACGGCTCCACCAGCTGATGGACCGTTCTTTTTGGTGCTCGATTCAGCAGCCATGCTGGCGGAAAGGAACAAAAAGAAATGATGCATGTGAAACTGATCCGCTATACTCCGGATCCGGACCGTACGGTGGCCATGAGCGCCCGGCTCTGTTATTCGCCCATCAGGGGCCGAAGAACTGGAGCGAAGCTCAGCGAGAAGGAAGTAGCCGGCCAGCCTGGTGCGGCGGCTGGGGCCAGATGGGGCACACCTCCACTTTCGAGCATGTAAAAAGCTTCACCTTTGCCATCGAAGGGGTGTCCCGGGTGCTGACCCACCAGCTGGTCCGCCATCGGATCGCCTCCTACAGCCAGCAGAGCCAGCGGTATGTGAAGGAACACAATTTCGAGACCATCCTGCCGCCCACCATTGCTGCCCGACCGGAATGCAAAAAGCAGTTTCAGGAGCTGTGCGGCAAAATACAGGATCTGTACAACCAGTGGACGGAAGCAGGAATCCCGGCAGAAGATGCCCGGTACATCCTGCCCAACGCCGCCGAGACCAAGATCGTGGTCACCATGAACGCCCGGAGCTGCTGCACTTCTTCCAGCTGCGCTGCTGCGCCCGTGCCCAGTGGGAAATCCGGGCTCTGGCCTGGGAGATGCTGCGCCAGGTGAAGGAAGTGGCGCCCATCCTGTTTGAAAATTACCGACCGGGTCTGCCATGGGGCAAATGAGCCCCACCTGCGGATGGTGCAACGCGAAGAAGGATCGACCCATGGGCTCCATGCCATGAAATCAGGAGGAAAATGACGGGCTTTCAGTACCTGATGGGCCCTTCCATTTACGAAGCTGCCATCGACGGCCCACCCTGAGGGTATGCGGCCAACGCGAAGGTATTCCCATACCATGGGCAAAATTCCTCGGACCTTCAGGAATAAGACTGCCATGGGCTGATCCATCCATTACAGAAATGCAGGGGGAAAAGCTGGGATTTCATCGACCAGCCAACCTGCCCGAACAAATCCGGTGGGCCCGGTAGCCATTGGTGAGCACATCAACAGGTCCATCGTTGGAAATTCGGCGGAAGGGGACCATCGACGAATTTTTCAGGTCCCGACCATCTGCCGGTAAAAACCTGAAGGCAACAGAGGCTGGCCCCCTGGAATCGGGGCGGACACCACGCATACGATTTAAAAAGGCCTGGAGCAATCACAGTGGCTGCTGATTGGTTCCCTTCGGCGTCATTCCTCGACCAACCAAATGACCAGTTCTAACCCCTAACCATAACCCCTAACCACTGCAAAAAATGTCCTTGGTCCATATACTAAACAAGTGGGCGCAGAAAAGGCCGCAGGCCCATAGTTCCAGTTGGTTAGAATGCCGCCCTGTCACGGCGGAGATCGTCGGTTCGAGTCCGTCCTGGGTCGCCAATGCCTCGGTAGCTCAGTTGGTAGAGCAAAGGACTGAAAATCCTTGTGTCCGCAGTTCGATTCTGCGCTGAAGGCACCATTCTTCATGCGGAAAAAGCTCAGTGGTAGAGCATCACCTTGCCAAGGTGAACGTTTTCCGCTCCATTTTTTTATGGCGACGGTGGAGTCTGAAAAAGTTCGATTCTGGGCGTCGCCTCACCAAAATGGGACTAGCGGCAATCACAACCACTGCCGGAACCCCTAAAACCCCTAACCCCCTGGCCCCCATTTGCCCCTCAGTATATAATCAAGTCGACAGCGCAGAGATGTGTTGTCACTGATCAAGTTCGATTCGGGGATGCCCGGCACCAGTCGTTGGGATTCTGCGCTGAGGCACCATTCTTTTTTGTTGCTCGGTTGGTAGAGCAAAGGGGAATTTCATATGGCGGGCAGAGGTCTGCAAAACCTTTATCCCCAGTTCGATTCTGGGCGTCGCCTCCATATTACAATCCACCTATGGGGGAAAATATGGGGTCATGGCCATCACCGGGGTGTACAGCACCTGGGTCATCGGCAGGGCGGCTGTCTTCGCCATCCTGTTCTCCTTCATCGGCAAGATCGCGGCCGTGATCCACGGCATCCCCACCCCTGTGATGGGCGGTGTTTGCATTTTTTATTGTTCGGGTTTATTGCTGCTTCCGGGCTGCGCATGATGGTGGAACGGAAAGTGGACTTCACCCGGCCCAAGAACCTGATCCTTACGGCTGTGACCATGATCAGCGGCCTTTCCGGTGCTGCGGTCCACCTGGGTCCCGTCCAGCTCAAAGGCATGGGCCTGGCCACCGTGGTGGCCATTATCGCCAGCCTGGCCTTCCTGATTTTCGAAAAATTGGGGCTGACAAACGAAAAATAATCGGTTTTCCAATTGAAAGAAACCGTAAGTTATGGTATATTGTATAAAAAAGTTTACAAACAAGAAAAGGGAGGAAGAGTATGGAGAATTTACAGCATGAGGTCGTCCTGGTAGTCGACTTCGGTGCACAGTACAAGCCAGCTGATTGCCAGAAGAGTGCGTGAATGTGGCGTTTATTGCGAAATCATTCCTTACAACTACAGCCTGGACAAGATCAAAGCCAAGAATCCCAAAGCCATCATCCTGTCCGGCGGTCCCAACAGCGTGTATGCCGAGAACACCCCCAGCGTGGATGAGGGTGTGTTCGAACTGGGCATCCCTGTACTGGGCATCTGCTACGGGGATCAGTTCATGACCAAGGCACTGGGCGGCGTGGTGGCCCATGCCGAAGCAGCGGTGAATACGGCAAGACCGCTGTGGTCCTGGATACCGAGACCCGTCTGTTCTCCGGTCTGGAAAAAGAACAACGTGTGCTGGATGAGCCATCAGGACTATGCGGAAAAAGCGCCTGAAGGCTTTACCGTCATCGCCCATACGGACGAATGTCCCATTGCTGCCATGCAGAACGAAGAAAAGAAACTGTACGGTGTGCAGTTCCATCCGGAAGTGATGCATACGCCTTTCGGCAAGCAGATGTTCAGCAATTTCCTCGTTCAATATCTGCAACCTGTCCGGCGACTGGACCATGTCTTCCTTTGCCCAGAACAAGATCCGGGAAATCCGTGAAAAAGTCGGTAAGGGGAACGTGCTCTGCGCCATGAGCGGCAGGGGTGGATTCCTCCGTGGCGGCTGTGCTGGTCCACAAGGCGGTGGGCAAGCAGCTGATCTGCGTGTTCGTGGACCATGGCCTGCTGCGGAAAGACGAAGGGAGACCAGGTGGAACAGGTCTTCAAGCGGGATTTCGATATGAACCTGATCCGGGTCAACGCCCAGGACCGTTTCCTGAGCAAGCTGAAAGGTGTCAGCGACCCTGAAAAAGAAACGGAAGATCATTGGGGAAGAATTCATCCGGGTCTTTGAAGAAGAATCCAAAAAGATCGGTCATGTGGACTTCCTGGTCCAGGGGACCATCTATCCGGACGTGGTGGAATCGGGCGGTACCGGTACCTCTGCCACCATCAAGAGCCACCACAATGTAGGCGGCCTGCCCAAAGACATGAAACTGGGCCTGATCGAACCCCTGCGGGAACTGTTCAAGGATGAAGTCCGCGCCGTGGGCGAAGAACTGGGCATCCCCTCCGAACTGGTATGGCGCCAGCCCTTCCGGGCCCCGGCCTGGCCATCCGTGTTCTGGGCGAAGTCACCGAAGAGAAGCTGCACATTGTGCGGGAAGCCGATGCCATCTTCCGGGAAGAAATCGCCAAGGCCGGTTTGGATCGGTCCATCTGGCAGTATTTTGCCTGCCTGCCCAACATCCGCAGTGTGGGTGTCATGGGCGATTTCCGGACCTACAGCAACACCATCGCTCTCCGTGCCGTGAACAGCACCGATGGCATGACTTCCGACTGGTCCCATATCCCGTATCATGTACTGGATATCGTTTCCCGCCGGATCGTCAATGAAGTCCCCGGGGTGAACCGGGTAGTGTATGATATCACCAGCAAGCCGCCGGCGACAATTGAATGGGAGTAATACCCATCGGATAACTCAGGCGCACGATATAGGAGCATCTGCTTAGTTGGCTAACGCATAACCCAGACGGGGATATGCACCCATCTACTTTGTCAGGACGGAGTTTTGACTGTGGCATGTACCATTTAGTACTATGCCCCAGTCAAAACTCCGTCCTTTGCGTATCTGGGCACATCTCCCGCGTCTGGAAGGAGCCGGGGAAGAAGAAAGATGTCAGACACGGCCGGAGGCCTACAGATGTCAGAAGTCAGCTTGTTGGCGATGAGCAGATCGGTACTGCATCCAAAGCGAACAAAGCTGAAGTCTGACTTCTGAGAGGCCCGTCAGGGCCGGTCCTGACGTATTTTTCAGCTACAGGGACAACTGTCTGAAAATATGGTAAAATAACCATATCATCAAACACAACAAAGGGGAGTGTTCTTATGATGCGGGGTATTCGATTCTTACTTTCCTTGCTGCTGGTGCTGGGGATGCCGGCAGCGGCGCTGGCCAGTCACTTCATTCCCATGGAGTGTGTCTTTGTCAAGATTCCTGATACCTCTTCCAAAGTGGTCCAGAAGGATTTTTCCGAAGGGGAACGGAAGATGCATTTCCTGGGAGGCCGTTCCAGCAATGGAAGCCCGGTACTCCTGACTGTCGGAAGGGCCATTTCCTGGAACCGACAGTTCTCTCTGGCACAATGTGCTGAACGATTCCGTCAGCCGAAGCAGGCGCATTACCTACAGCATTACCCAGTTCAAGGATACGGACACCGGACGGTTCTTCTACGGGATTACGCCTGGAGTATCAGGAACCAACTGGCTTTTCAATACCATGCTCATCGGCTACGACAGGGGAAGGCAAGAAGGTCCACGAATTCATCAACAGCAGGAATTTCTATGCTCCCAGGGGGTGGACCTCGATGCCTTTAAGACCCATCGGGGCAATCTGTACCTGGCCAAATACGAGTTTGGACGATTCCAGGATGGTACTGTTTACCGGCTGATCTGGAATCCTGAAAAGGACTGGTTCGGGTATGAAGAGGTGAGCCCTGGGGAGGTAAAGGGCTGACCCATAACCCAGTATGGAATGGAGGAGTGGCAGATGCCTCTTTTCTTTTGGGATATTCTTTCATGCATTTATATCATGTCCGTCTGCTATACTCTCTGGCAAACGGAACAAAAGGAGTGATGACGATGCAAACATTTCAATCCTGGCAAAAGGAATTCCTGGCGGTGACGTTGGCAGGGACGGCCGCCTTTACCTTGGGTGCGGCCCCTCTGGCTATGGCCGCTGAACCGACCGAGACTGCGTCCGAAACGACTGCCGAAGCCCGGGCCCCGCGGCCGGGACATATGCCTCCCATGCGACCTTTCCAACCGGAATTCCGGATCAACAAAATGGTCAAGGAGGGGAAAATCACCCAGGAACAGGCCGATAAACTGAAAAAGGCCATTGCCGATTTCCAGGAGAAACAGGCCAAAGAACGGCAGAAATTCATGAAAAGGTCTGCCCGGCAAGACGGGCATCTCTGAATCCACCCTGCGGGAACTGATGGTACCGCGCCGTTTCCGTCACGGACCGGGACCGCGGTTGCAGCGGGAACAACAGGGAACCCAGACCGAAGCTCCTCAGACACCGGAAAAAAGCAGAATAACGATGTAGAAAAATCAGGGATTACCAGCTACTGGCGGTTCTTGATTTTTCTAATTTGCCTTGTTATCTTATATCCGGGCAGAGATTCGGTCTGTTCTTATGAGGCAGCAGATGGTATGCTGTTTCAGGGATGGTACGATTTTCGGAACTACCGAAAGGACTGCTGCTTCTATAAAATTGTTTTCTTGATTTTTCAGTTGTTCCACCAACGGATGTAATCTCAGCATTCCGCTATACTTAAAACCATCAAACAACTACGGGAGGAATGCTCCATGATTACTGCAAAAAATACTCTGGCGGAAGTGGTACGGGATTATCCCCAAACGATTCCCTTTTTCAATGAACTGCACCTGGATTACTGCTGCGGCGGCGGGATCCCTCTGGAAGAAGCCGTGAAGGGCACCGACCTCGATGCCAACAAAATTGCGGCCGACCTGAATGACTATATTGCGGAACACAATGCCAAACCGGCCAGCCAGAACGATTCTCTGAACATTTCAAGAGCCTGTCCATCCCTGACATGCTCTCCGACCTGGAAGCCACCCACCATGTGGAACGGAAACTGTGGGCCGAAATCGACACGGACCTGAACAAGATCCTCCTGGTCCATTATGCCCATCATGGTGTGATGCTGACGAAACTGCATCATCTGTTCGGTCTGCTGCGCACCGACCTGGAAGAACACTTCGCCCGGGAAGAAAAACTGGTGTTCCCGCTGATGCGCACCTATCCCCGTCCCAACCTGGAAATCCTGAACCTGGTCCAGAACCTGATCACGGATCACACCCAGGCCGGTGATGTCATCAAAGAAATTGAAACGCTGACGGATCATTTCACGGCTCCGGCCGATGCCTGCCCTACGTTCAAACGGACCTATTTCCTGCTGGAAGAACTGTTCAACGACATCTTTGTCCACATCTTCAAAGAGAACTCCATCGTGTTCCCGGAATATGAAGAAAAAAGCAAGCGAAGGGGAACTTGATGCCCAGGTGGAACAATCCCTAGAGCAGGAACAGGGCAGCCGGAACGACGAGTGCGGCTACTGCGCCGGGGAAGAAAACGGCGAAGCCAAGAGCCAGGTGCTGTTCGAATGCGGCGACTGCGGTACCCTGTACTGCAACGACTGCGGCGAAACCGGCTGCCCCACCTGTGGCGCTCCCTTCAGCCACGCCCATCCCATCGAGTATTCGGGAAGCAGCTGGAATCCCAATCAAGGCTAACGCATAACCCAGACGCGGGATATGCACCCATCTACTTGTCAGAGAGAATTTTGGAACGCGGCATGTACTATGCTACCTTCCAAAATTCTCTTTCGCGTATCTGGGCACCTCTTCCGCGTCTGGAAGGAGTCAGGGAGAGTGCTGCTGTCAGAACCCACCAATCACCAGTCACTGCCTCACAGCTCCGCCAACCGCAGGAACACCTTTGCCGGCCGTCTGCAAAATGTTATCGTTGAAATCATACTGGGGATGATGGGGTGCCGAAGCCAGGTCTCCCCTGTTGCCCACGTAGAACATGGCTCCGGGGCATACCTTCAGATACCATCCGAAATCCTCCGACGGGCGCCAGGGTTTTGCCATGGGAACCAGCTGCAGTCCCAGGTCTCTGGCGGCCCGGCGCACCTTTTCCGCACATTCTTTGTGGTTCACTGTGGCCGGGAACGGGTCTGCCTCAGTGACGGTCCGGCGCAGGCCATATTCCGCTGCCAATTGGTCTGCCTTCCGGCGCAGCCACTATTCCAGCTCTGCCAGGTCCTTTTTTCCTCGTCAGCCCGCAGGGTAAAGGATATCTCTCCTTCACCGGGAGAAATGCCAAAATCCTTCCCGCCCACGTTCAGCCCCACCAGGGTGAGCAGCAGGGTCTTTAAGGGATCGGTGGTGACTTTTCTCACCATGTCCTGGGCGAACAGAGTCAGCTTCGCCAGGGCCGGGGCAGGGGTTATTTCCTTCTTCCGGAGTACCGGCGTGGGCCCGTTTGCCTGTGAACCGAAAGGTTAGACCTTTGGAAGCGCACTGGGTCAGGTCATCCCGGACCATGATGGCGTTTTCCGGGTAGCCGCTCAGATTGTGGAAGGCGTATACCTCGCCCAGACCGGCGGCTTCCACGAAATCCGCACAGGACTTGCCGCCTTTGCCCGTTTCTTCGGCAGACTGGAAAATCAGATAGACCGGCCGCAGGATGTTCTCATCTTTTTCCAGCAGCAGGGGCCAGCGCCGCCAGAGCGGAGGAGTGTCCGTCGTGGCCGCATTTGTGGGCCACACAGGCTTTGTAGAACCATAGGGGCAGGTCCCGGGCCTCGGGCAGGGGCAGAGCATCCATGTCCGCCCGAACCCGATGGCGGGTTTCCCGTTCCGCTTTTTCGGTTCATACAGGGGCATAGAACCAGCTGCCCCGGTCCACCAGCTGCAAATGGGTATGATGGCTGATGAAATCCATCAGCCGTTTTTTTGTTTCATGCTCCTCACCGGACAGTTCCGGATGGGCATGGAGGGGTGTGGCGAAGCTCAGTATGGCTTCCCAGTCGGACTGGGAGAAAAGAGTCGTATCCATAGGTCATATTGCTCCTTTTTATTTCGTTTCCCTCTATCTTACTACATATCGTCGAAAATATGGTAAACTGATAGGGATATTGGAAAAAGGGCGGTGATTCCATGCGGAAGGAACTTCCGGATTTTTGTGTAGAAGGGGCCTTTTGGTGGCAGCCAGGACTGGTTCACCCAGGATCGCTGGATGAAACGGGGCGGCTGTGCGGCCATTACGGCCACCGACTGCAGTCTGTACTTTTCGTTATACAAAGGAAGAAAGGCAGCCTGTCCCCAGGCGCTGCCGGAGCTCTCCAAAAAAGAATATATATCCCTGGGCATGGAGATGAAACCCTACCTGCGGCCCCGGTTTGGCGGTATCGACCGGCTGGAAATCTACCAGGAAGGGTTTGGCAAATATCTTCAGGAGCGGGGCGTCAACGACATCAGGCTGGATGCCTGGGACGGAGCCAAATCCTATGAAGCGACCCTGGAAGTGGTGAAACAGCAGCTGGATGCGGGGTGGCCCATTCCCGTGCTCACCCTGAAGCACCGGAATCCGACCTTCTATGATTATGTATGGCACTGGTACCTGCTCACCGGCTACGATTGCTTCGAGGATGTATGTGCCGTAAAGGTCACCACATACGGCACCTGGCGGTGGCTGGATCTGCAACGGTTGTGGCAGACAGGGGTATAGAAAGAAGGGGTGGGCTCATTCTCTTCCGATAACCCAGACGCGGGATATGCACCCCATCTACTTTGTCAGAGAATTTTGGAACGCGGCATGTACTATCTGATTTATTTCTGGTCAATGAAAACAATCCGGTAGAACCGGTGCATGTCCATATCGTAGAAGGAAAGCCCTGCAGCTGGTATAGCCATTCTGTATGATGGATCTTAGATAAAAGCATTGGTCAAATTCTGTTTTTCGATATAGTAAACTGTGCAAAATACAACTCTGAAGGAGACGATGCGCAATGGATAAACCATTTATTTTCTGTCATATGGAAATTTCACCGGATGGGAAAATCATGGGTAAGTATCTGTGGCTGCCCTCCACCAGTGAGGATCGGACAGCTTCAGCACCCTCGTGAATGGACCGGATGCCCAATACCACTATCAGGCCATGCTTAACGGACGTACGACTATCGACGATAATTTCACTTTTTATGCCAAACCGGAACTGGATGAAAACGCGCCTCAGGTCCCGGCCGGCGACTACCTGGCGGAAGGCGTTTCTCTGGGCCAGTTCCTGCTGGCGGTGGATGGACACGGCAAACTGGCCTGGCAGGAAAACGTCAATGAATACGACGGCGTCAAAGAGCCATATCGTGGAAATCCTCACGGAAGCAGCTTCCAACAGCTACAAGGCGTTCCTGCGTAAAAAAGGGCATCAGCTATCTGATTTGCGGTAAGGACAGTGTAGACCTGCCGCTGCTCTGCGCTAAGATCAGAATGTCCTGCATGTGGATTCCGTGATGCTGGGGGGGCGGTGCCGTCCTCAACTGGAGCATGGTGCAGGCCGGGCTGGTGGACGAACTGAGCCTGGTCATGGCACCCGCTGCGGATGGCAGCACGGAAACCCAGAGCCTTTTTATGGCCAAACCAGGCATCACCACCGACCAACCGGTCCTGTTCAAACCGCTGGAAGTGAAAAATCATGCCGGATGATGCCATCTGGATCCGTTATCAGGTGGGTAAAAGGTGGACTTTGATTTCGAAAGCGATCCGGAATTCAAAGAAACCATGGAGATGATCCGCTCTCATAGATAGAGACCAGTGCATGATTTGAGGAGTTTACTTTTCAGTTGTTCCACCAACGGATGAATCCCCACCATTTCTTTCGCGTATTTGGGCACATCTCCCGCGTCTGGAAGGAGTCGGGGGATAGGATGCCCGTTTTTATTTTGTGTCCCCCTGAAAGGGGAGAAAGGACCCGCTTGCGGGTAGAGGGTTTAACATCCAGACAGTAGGATCCATTACCTGTCCCTGATTTTATGCTACAAATCCCTTATCAGACATATATGGGGGGAACCATAATGGGTACTGTTCAATCACCGGCCGCTACGACGGGTGGCCGGCGGCTCTTACAAAAATCAATACTACCTGTATCTCACGGAATTCTTTGCGGGGATGGCAGTGATGGCTGTGGAAATCGGAGCTCAGCGCCTGATTTCCCCGTATTTTCCTCGTCCCAGGTGGTCTGGACCATCATCATCGGTATGATCATGATCGCCATGGCGGGAGGCAATGTGTATGGAGGCAAAACAGCGGACAAAGATCCCAACCCGGACAAACTGTACGGGCGGATCCTGTTTTCATCCATCTGGCTGGCCCTGATCCCCTTCCTGGGGAAGTACATCATTGTGGGCATCTCGGCGATGGTGATTTTTTCCGTAAATGCCAACTACCTGATCATTGCGGCCATTGTCACCTGTCTGCTGCTCTTTGTGTTCCCCCTGTTCCTGCTGGGAACGGTGACGCCCTCCCTGGCCAAATACACCATGGATTCCCTTTCCGACAACGGGAAAATCGTGGGGACCCTGGGGGCCATGAACACCATCGGCAGCATCCTGGGGACATTTCTGCCCACCTTTGTGACCATCCCGGCCATAGGGACGAATCTTACGTTCCTGATTTTCTCCGGCATCCTGCTGGTGCTTTCCGCGGTGTACTTCCTCAGCAACGGAAAGAGGCTGCGTAAAGTCGGGGCTGCTGCCATCCTCTTTGTGGCCGCCTGCCTGTTGGGGTACAAAACGGATTTCGCCTTCTGGGAATCCCGAGAGGGGCTTTTGTACGAGGAGAGTCGGTGTACAATTACCTGCGGGTCCAGGACAGCCCGAAGCGGACCGTCCTTTCCACCAATGTGCTGTTCGGGGGTCCAATCGGTGCTGGAAAAAGCGATGGCCTGACGGGCATGTACTACGACTATGCCCTGGCGGCTCCGTTCATGACCCAAAGTGGTACGCAAAAAGCCCAGGATGTGCTGATCCTGGGCATGGGGTCGGGTACATATGCCCGGCAGTTGCTGCGGTACCTGCCGGGGACGAAGGTGGCCGGGGTGGAAATCGACCGGAAAATCACGGACCTGGCCCGCCAGTATTTCCAGCTGCCGGCACAGGTGCCGGTGACGGAGTATGACGGCTGGGCCTACCTCAACGAGGACCCGCAGAAATATGATGTGATCATGGTGGATGCCTACCAGGACATCACCATCCCGTTCCAGATGTCCTCGGTGGAATTCTTTCAGAGCGTGCGGCAGCACCTGAAACCCGGCGGTGTCATGGTGGTGAACCTGAACATGCACGGCACGGAGCAGGGGGGCATCGCTGACTGGCTGGCAGACACGGTAGCCGGCGTTTTCCCGGAGGTTATGACCATAGACGTACCGGGGAACACGAACCGGAAGCTGTTTGCTGGGGAACGGGGCCTGAAGACCAGCCTGGCTCAGAACAGCCAAACCGTGCGTGATCCCCAGCTGAAGGATTTGCTGGCGACCATCAGGAATCGGGCCGCACTGTACCATTCCGGCGGCCGGAAGTTTACCGATGACAAGGCGCCGGTGGAGCTGCTGGGGATGCAGGAGCTGGACGGGCTGATCCGGCAGGGAGGCAGAAGGATATAAGAAATTTACCGGAAAGAGGGAATTGAGGGGTACTCCAGGACCTGTAAAAATAACCCAGACGTGGGATATGCACCCATCTACTTTGTGAAGGCGGGTTCCATCATGCAGAATGTATCCTGCCTGGATATCAATGGAAAAGATATACAGGGCTCTTCTCTGCAACCTACCCACCCCCCAGACATTCCCCCTCCTGCTGCGTAAAACATGCTATAATGGAAGCAAATTGTCATAGAGAAAGGTGGACGCATATGGAAGTCTTTGATACCTACGAATCTCCCCTGGGGACCATGATCTTGACGGCGGATGACGAGGGGGCTGACCCGGCTGTACTTTCAGGGGGCACCCGATGCTCCGGAAGGGCTGGAAAACCAGCTGCCCAAAGCCCGGGACAACAGAATTCATCCAGGAAGGCAAGCACTGGCTGCATGGTTATTTCGAAGGTCGGCATCTGGGCTGGCGGCCGCCCCTGCATCTGAAGGGCACGGACTTCCAGCAGCAGGTGTGGAAGGTCCTGCTGACCATCCCCTACGGCCAAACGGTCAGCTATGGGGACGTGGCCAAAGAAGTGGCCAGGGAGCGTCATATGGAAAAAATGTCTGCCCGGGCGGTGGGCGGTGCCGTAGGCAGCAATCCGGTGTGCCTGATCGTACCCTGCCATCGGGTGGTGGGAGCCTTGTCAAATGTTGGGGTAAGCTCAATTCATCTACCACACACGGACGTGAGCGATTTTTGCTCACGTCTGTTTTTATTTTAATTTCACCATTGAAAGCAGTAAAATCCGAGAACGGAATCGTTCAAAGTTGCGAAAACCAAATGCTACTCTCTTTAACACCTTAATCTTATTGTTCATTCCTTCCGTAAAACCATTCGAATACGCTTGACTCAATCCTTCCAAAATCTCTGTTTTCCAAAAGATAATTTTCAAAAAAATGAGCCATATGCTCATCCTTTAGGTATAATGTAAATCGACCAAAAACCACATAATACCAAAGGAGGAAAAGCAAATGGCTCAACTTAATATTACACTGGATCAGGAAGAAATACTAGCTCTTCTTTCAAAAAAAATCATGATGGAGCTTTCCGAAAGCTGCTCCAAGCATGCCTGAATAAGGTCCTTTTGGCAGAGTCCGCCGAACAGCTCGGCGTTCAACCCTATGAACGCTCTGAAGAGCGTAAAGACAGTCGCAATGGGACGAGAGGCGTCCTCTTACTTTGCGTATCGGCACAATCGTGCTCTGTCCCTCGTCATAGGAACACCCCATTCAAAACCATGATCTTCGAGAATTATTCACGCAGCGAGGGCTGCCCTCGTCGC
>VOFI01002800.1_pt1 | contig 41250 bp, 61 predicted proteins | sample 5384131 | NCBI WGS metagenome assembly VOFI01 (sample SAMN12384728, study PRJNA508395) | human gut metagenome | isolation source: healthy gut H | host: Homo sapiens | reverse complement strand
TCTCCTCCTCCGCAGCCACGGCATCGGCCAGGGCCTGGCTGGCCATAACGGCCTTTTCCTGTCGTTGTCGGCGACCGGGATGTTGATGAGCACCTGGGGATACCGCTGGCAGATCCCGAACACCTCAGAGGCCCGTTTCCGGCTCTCCTTCAGCAGAGCGAGCACCTGGAGGGCGGTGAGCTGCCCGTCTCCGGTGGTGGCGTGCTCTAGGAAGATCATGTGTCCCGACTGCTCTCCTCCAATGGCATAGCCCTTCTCCAGCATACGCTCCAGCACGTTGCGGTCGCCCACGGAGGTGCACTCCAGGTCCATCCCGTGCTCTTTGGCGAACAGATGCAGCCCCAGATTGGACATGACGGTGGCCACCACCGCGTTTCCTGGCAGCTTCCTCTTCCGCTTCATGTCCAGACCGCAGGCGGCCATGATCTGGTCTCCGTCGATCAGGTTCCCCTGCTCGTCCACCGCCAGACAGCGGTCGGCGTCCCCGTCGAAGGCAATGCCGATGTCATACCCCCCGCCTTGACCATGGCGGCCAGGCTGTCAATGTGGGTGGAGCCGCACTTGTCGTTGATGTTCACCCCGTCCGGGTCGGCGTTGATCACGTCGGTGCGCAGCTTGGGGAAGCGGTCGAACAGGCGGGCGGCGGTGGTGTAGGAGGCGCCGTTGGCGCAGTCCACCAGGATGCGCAGGCCGCCCAGGGTGGAGTCGATGGTGGACTCCAGGTGGTCGATGTAGTCCTCTGACGCTTTGGGGGCCACATAACTCACTTTGCCGATCTCCCCGTGGGTCTTTCGGGGCACGTCGTTGTGGCCGAAGAGGACGATCTCCTCGATCTTCTCCTCCAGCTCGTCGGACAGCTTGAAGCCCTGGCCGTTGAAGATCTTGATGCCGTTGTGCTCGAAGGGGTTGTGGCTGGCGGAGATGACGATGCCCGCATCCGCCCCCTCGTCCACCGTCACCCAGGCCACGCCGGGGTGGGCAGGGTGCCCAGGTCCAGCACGTCGGCCCCCGCGGTGCACAGCCCCGCGATGAGGGAGCCCTTCAGCAGGTCGCCGGAGATGCGGGTATCCTTGCCGATGGTGACGGTCGATCTCCAGCGCGCACAGGGCCTGGTCCGCCACATCCTTGGTAATGACGCCGTCGGCCTTCACCTGGGCGAAGTCCCGGACACGGCGCAGCATCCGGTTGGCGATCCGGGGCGTCCCCCGGCTGCGGCGGGCGATCTCATAGGCGCCCTCCGGCACGATGTCCACGTTCAAAATGGCGGCGGACCGGGTGATGATCTGAGAGAGCTCCTCCGGCGTGTACAGCTCCAGCCGCAGCGTCACGCCGAACCGGTCCCGCAGGGGCGCGGACAGCTGCCCCGCCCGGGTGGTGGCGCCGATCAGGGTGAACCTGGGCAGGTCCAGCCGCGTAGTCCTCCATGGCCGGGTATGGCGCATCTTGGCCGCCTGAATCCACCAGGGCCCTTGGCGATCTTGGGCCCCGCAGGGGGCGCAGGGAGTACTCTCCCTCGTCCTCCCGGGTGAGGGAGGTGGTCACCAGGGGCTCCTCCAGCCCCTCCGCTTCAAATTCTGTGTTGGAAAATCAATGGCCATAGGTCCACTTCCTGTTCATTGGTCCGATCCCGGCCGCACGCGCCCCACCGGTCAGGGCAGGTCGTACAGCAGGTCGCATTTGGGATATTCCCGATAGGCCCCTCCGGGAGCTCCATGCCGAAGCCGTCGAAAAAGATCTTAGGCGGCTCGGCGCTGATGACCTCTAGCAAGGTGCCAGCGGCCGCCAGCAGAGGGCGCCCTCTCCCCCTACTGTTGTGGGTGGGCGGCATCGAACCCAGTCTGCCAACTTCGTCAGCTTCTTCAAAAGGCCTCCTCGCCATAGGTCCATAGCTTCTCCAGCCTGCCGCAGCCGGCGGTGATCCCTGTGAGCCGAATCCTGCCGTCCCCAGGTCGGCCAGCAGCAGGCTCCAGCGAGACCAGATCCCGGTCTGTCAGGCTGAACCGCTCAAACACCCGGACAATAAAGCGCGCCCCCTCTGTCTCATAGACACTCCCTCCCCCGTCGGTAACAGACTGGCTCCCCGCCAGGATCCCGTCCCGGAAATAACGGAAGACCTCGTCCACGCCCCAGCGGGCGGAAAACTCACGCTCCAGCGTTGCCATCGTGTCTCCTCCTTCGGCGGACTCAGCCGGTGAGCTGGTCCGCCAGTGTCCTGATCCAGTCCATCGTCTCATCCACTCCGGCTATATCAGCATACTGGTGGGACGCGCCTGGGACAACGGACAAAAACAGCCTGCCGTCCCGGCCCGCCAGCATCATGGTCAGGGGTAAGGCGGTAACCTCTTGAATGAGTATAAATATATTTCTCATACACCCGGAAGGCGCAGCGGACGCCATCCCGCCGGCCGTCCCACTGGCCCGCCAGGGTCACCGTATCCTGCATTTGGATCAGGTTCCACACCACATTGGTCCGCATGTCCATGATCCCCCGGTGCAGATAGTCCAGCACCTCATCAAAGTCGTAGACCCCCGGTATGTTCCGCTCCAGCTTCTTCATCGTCCCCTCCTGTCCCGGCCGCCCACGGGGCGGGCCTCGCCGCAGCTCATGCCACTGCGGTCTCCAGCGCGGCAGAGGAGCCGCCGTCCATCACTGCCCGGTCGATCAGGGTCAAAACCTGTCTAAAATCGCCGCGGAAGTGTTTTCATATTTGGCCGCCGCGTCCCGGCACCCTTCAGCCTTTCTCCAGGACCCTCATCCCCTGGAACATGTTTGCGCCGTCGGAAAAAATCTCCAAAAATTTGTCCTCACCCCAGTGAATGGAGATCCCCAGACCGCCCCCACGCCCGGCAGCGGAGATAGCGGATGCGAAGGTATCCCCGCCGTCATTGACCAGGGTGAGCGTCAGGCTTAGATAGTTGTCCCCCATCAGACTGTATCGCTCATACACCCGGACGGCAACCCGGGCACGTTCAGAGGAATAGTCGCTGCTCCCCGTGCATTCCCCGTGGTTTTTGGTGAGATGGGTATGGAAATACTGCAGGATATCGTTAAAGGAATAGCCGCTTGGAAACACACATTCAAACTTGGCCATTTCCCTGCACCTCCAGTTGGAACTTTACCCCTTCATCATCTTCTTCAGCGCCTGCTTAATGACCTCTTCCAGGGTAAGGGCGTCCAAGTCGATCCCCTTGAGCGCCAGGTTGATCTCCCCCTTGGGGAGTAACCCAGCACCGCCAGGGCGGCAGACGCCTCAGACAGCTTGTTTTCCGGGATGACGGTGACCCCGGTGCCTCCATAGGTCTCCCCCCCCTGCCCCGTTGATGGTCTGCCCCTTGGGCCAGCTTATCCTTCAGCTCCAGGATCACCCGCTGGGCGATCTTCTTTCCGATGCCCTGGGCGCAGGTGAGGGCCTTCTCATCCCCGGTGATGATGGACAGGGCCAGATTGGCCGGGGTGCTGGCCGACAGGATGGACAGGGCCGCCTTGGGGCCCACACCGGACACTGAGATCAGCTGCTGGAACAGGTTCAGCTCCTCCTGGGTGGCAAAGCCGTACAACTCCATGGCGTCCTCCCGGACGTTCAAATGGGTAAAGAGTTTTCCCTTGTCGCCTTTCTTCAAAGCGGAGAGGGTATAGCTGGTGGTTCGGCAGGCATAGCCCACTCCGCCGCAGTCGATGACAGCCAGATAGGGGCTCGATATGGGTCACGGTTCCACTGAGATAATAAAACATAAGATAGGACCTCACATTAGATCAGATAGGAGTTATGAGATATGGATGCGGTATCCAGCTCCGCCGGACACAGTTCAGACAGCCGCTCCAGGCGCCGGCTCCTTGAGCAGGTATCGGAATTCTCCGCTATAATAGAGCTCCAGCCGAAACTCCAGGCAGCGGCCGGTCAGGTTGAGAAAGCCGTCCAGCTTCACCTGGCGGTACCCGTAGGTTCGTCCATAATGTCCAGCGTCCCCTGAGGGGTATGTCTTCAAAAATCCTCCACCGCCATTTTCCGGCTGGTAAAGGGCCCTCGGTTTCCGCAGAGGACGCCGCGGTACTCCATTACATAGGCGTGGGAGCTGTCCCAGTCTACCCCAGTGATCTCCACATCCCCCCTGCACCTGGTCGAAGGGCTCTGTTGTCTCCACATAGCCGTACTGGGTGACCAGCCGCAGGGTATCCCCCCTCCAGCCGCACCTCCAGAATATAGGCGTCGTGGAGGCTGTAGGGCAGGTCTGGGGCGGGCTGCTTTACGATGACAGGCATGGGTCCCATCCTTTCCGGGAGTCAAGTCCCCTGGTCCTATCTCCTGATCCACTGTTCTTTCATCGTGTGTCGTATTTCATGGGGTCAAAGACCCGTTCGGTGTTCAGGAGGCTGGTGGCGGCACGGCCGTGGCAGATGGCCAGGGCCAGGGCGTCCGCGGCGTCGTCGGGCCGGGGAACCTGCTTCATGTTCAGCAGGCGCTGGGTCATCAGCATGACCTGCCGCTTGTCCGCCCCGCCGTAGCCCGCCACAGCCTGCTTCACCTGCATGGGGTGTACTCGAAGACGGGGACCCCCAGCCGCTCCGCCGAGAGGAGGATGACCCCACGGCCATGGGCCACGGCGATGCCGGTGGTGATATTCGTGTTGAAGAACAGCTCCTCCACCGCCATCTCGTCCGGCTGGAAGGTGCGAATGAGCTCTTCCATGTCGTCAGAGATCTGGAGCAGGCGGCTGGACAGGGGGATGCCCGGCGGGGTGGTGATGACGCCGTATTGGACCAGCGTGTTTTTCTGACGCTCCGCACGCACCACCCCGAATCCGATGGTGGCTACGCCCGGGTCGATGCCTAAAACGATCATGGGCCCCCCGCTTCCATACATACGAAGTAAGTGTATCATGTTTTTCTCCAAATGGAAAGACTGTTTTCACTTTCCCTCTCTCTTTCGATACCGCACTGGGCGGCTGTCGGGAGGCATGGGAAGAGGCACTCCCTTGCTTTTCCCGGCGGGTGTATGGTACAACGGAAAATGGGATGGGGGCTCTGGAGAAAAAGTCTGCTTCCACCGTGACATTTCCCCCTGCAAAATGGAGTATTATGCGAAGGGAGGTCGTGATATGGCAGAGCAACCGCTGAGCCCGGAGGAGGGATTCACCTCCATCCTGGAGCGGTACGAAAAAATGGTGTACGGCTTCGCACTGGCTCGGACCGGCAGCCGGGCGGATGCGGACGACGTGTTTCAGGAGGTATTTCTGGCCTATTTCCAGTGCGGCAAACATTTCCGGGAGGGAGTACCGCAGGGCCTGGCTCCCTGCGCACTACTCTCAATTTCAGCCGCCGGGTGACCGCCTCCCCCTGGCGGAGGCGTGGTCCCCCCTCTCGGGCGTGCGGATGCGCCGGTGCAGTTCCAGACCCCGGAACAGACCGGGCTCTGGTCCGCCCTCTCCTCTCTGCCAGACGGGCTGAGGGTCCCCCTCTACCTGTTCTACTTTGAAGAACTGTCCACCCAGGAGATCGCGCGGCTCCTCTCCCTCCGCCCAGGCGCGGTGCGGATGCGCCTGTCCCGGGGGCGGGAGCACCTGCGGTAGCTGCTGAAAGGAGACTATTTTCATGAATGACCCCATCTTTTCTCAGATGAAGGAACAGCTCATCCCCAGCCCGGCGGCCCGGGCCGCGCTGAGGAGGGGCTCTCCCGGCCTGTCCGCCGCCCCGTCCACCGGTGCCGGTACTGGGTGCTGGCCGCCTGCCTCCTTCTGGCGGCCGCCCTGCCGCTGGGACACGCCCTCCTCTTTCCGCCCCCTCCACAGCTATGTGACGGTGGGGGAAGCGGCAGGGGGCAGGAACAGGACGCCAGTACCCAGGAGGCAGCCCCCCGCCCCGGCCTCATCATCAGCGAGAGCGGACTTGGACCGGACACCCTCCCCGCAGGGAGGGGGGGAGCCGTACGACCTCAGCCGGCTTCCCGCCTCCGCCCAGGACGGCGTCTGCCCTGCCCAGCAGCTGCCCAGTGCGGAGGGAGAGACCTCTTCCGATGCCGACACAGGAGAGGGCGCCCTGCTCCTGGAGCGCCTGACTCGGGAGATCCAACGGGAATACGGCAACGGCACCTACCCGGACTGGTACGGCGGCGGCTATCTGGACAGCGCGGGAGATGTGGTGGTCCTGCTGGTCCGGGGCTGCGACACACAGGCCCTGCGCAGTCAGGTCCGGGACTGGGCCGGGGGCGGGGTGTCCTTTGCCAGGGCCCGCTACTCCCTCGCCTCCCTCACCAAGCTCCAGGAGCAGATCTGTGCCCAGCCCTCAGTGAAGGCGGTGCTGTCCTCCTGCGCCCTGGACGAGGAGAACAACCGTCTGGTCCTGTCCCTCACCAGGGCCGACGATGAGGCCCTGTCTGCACTGGCCGTGCTGGACCCCAGGGACGACGCCGTCTATGTCCAGGCGGCCGCTCCAGCCTCTGCGGAGTCAGGCACCGGCACCGCCTGCCCCCGGCCTCCCGCTAACTGCGCTCTGGACCGCCCACTTTCCCATCGTCAGGGCTCCCCGGCACTGCCGGGGAGCCCCCTCTGTTATGCAGATATCGGCCACCGGGCCCAGCCGGATCGGCGGAAGAATTCCTCCAGCTGGCCTCTGTCGATGGTCACGACAACGCTGGAGGAAAATCCGATGGTGATGGTGGAACTTGATCGACCTCCCTATGCGCAGCAGCCCCATGAGGACCAGCAGGATCCCAACCAGGATGGCGGCTGTGGACATCAGCATCTGAGGCAACAGTCTTTCCACACTCATTCCTGCCTTTTGCCCTGACTCCCCCCTCTCCCGTGGCTGCCAAGTCTTCTCCTGCCTCTATACGTGCAGGAGATGGAAAAAACTGCAAATCTTATTTCATATCTTTGTCTGTTTTTTCCAGCCCGCGCTCAGACAGGGACACCCGCCGGGTGGCCACCCGCTCCCGGAATGCCTCGTCGTGCTCCACGAACAGCAGGGTGGGCCGGTACTCCAGCAGCAGCTCCTCCATCTGGATACGGGAGAACAGGTCCACAAAATTCAGCGGCTCATCCCAGACATACAGGTGGGCGCTGCGGCACAGGCTGGCCGCCAGCAGGACCTTCTTCTTCTGGCCCGCGCTGTACGCACCCATTTCTCCCTCAAAGGCCGCCCTGGGGAAGTCCAGTTTGCGCAGGATGGTCATAAACCGGGTGGCGTCTATCCCCTCCTCCGCCGGGAAGTCCCGAAGGGCTCCCTGCAGATGGTCCACCTTTTGGGAGACATAGGAGATCTCCAGGCCAGCGGCCCGCCGCACGGTCCCCGTGTGGGGCACTTCCTCCCCCAGGATCAGCCGGAGCAGGCTGGTCTTGCCGCTCCCATTCCTCCCCTCCAGGCACAGCCGCTCCCCCTGGCTCAGGGGAGAAGCTGACCTCGCCGCACACAGGCCCGTCCCCGTAGTCGATGGAGACGCGGTCCAGCTCCAGCAGGCGGGCGCTGTGGAACGCCCGGGGGCCAGCTTCAGGGGCTCGGCCCGCTCCACGTCGTGGAGCAGAGCCGCCTTCTCCCGGATGGCAGACTCCTGCCGGCTCTCCAGGCTCTTGGCCCCTCTTCATCATCTTGGCCGACTTGTGGCCCACATAGCCCCGGTCGGGGCGCAGTCCGGAATTTTTACTGGCGTATTTGGTCTTTTCCACCTGGTCGGACCAGGCAGAGGTCCGGCGGGCCGCCTGCTCCAGTCGGCGGATCTCCCCCTTCAGCTGCTGGTTCTGGGCCTGCTCCCGCCGGTCCCGGTCCTGCTTCTCCTGGTACCACACGGAGAAATTTCCCTTCACCAGCTCCGGCCCCGTCCGGTTCAGGGCCAGCACATGGTCCACGCACCGGTCCAGAAACGCCCGGTCGTGGGAGACAAGCAGGAAGCCCCGGCGGCTGTGGCTGAGATATTGGGCAAGCAGCTCCCGCCCCTCCTCGTCCAGGTGGTCGGTGGGCTCGTCCAGCATGGGCCAGCTCCCCTCGTCCAGAAACAGGGCGGACAGGAGCACCCGGGTCTGCTCCCCTCCGCTCAGGGTGGAGAAGGTGCGCTCCAGCACCTCCTCATCCAGCCCCAGCAGGGACAGCTCCCGGACCAGCTGCCACTCCTCCGCCTCCGGTGAGATATCCCGCAGCACCTGGGACACCGGGACCTCCGTCTCCCGGACGGCGCAGGGGAACCGGCGGCAGGCCAGGCCCGTGCGGATCTGCCCCCCGGTGCTCCAGCCCGCCCTCCAGAAGGCGCAGCAGGGTGGTCTTCCCCCCTGCCATTTCGGCCCACCAGCCCCAGCTTCCAGTCTGTGTCCAGCTGTAGGTCCAGGTCCTCAAAGACCGGCTCGCTGCCGCCGTCATAGGTAAAATACAAATGTTCGATTTGGATCAAAGACACTGTTCTGCCTCCCTTTCCGCCCCGCCGGCGGCGAAAAAAAGCCGCAAGAAGGCTCTTCCATCATGCGGTTCAGCAAGCGGCATTGCGCATTTTCCCGCCTCCATTTCTTCTAGATTCCCATGCAGTGTAGCACAGCGGAGCCGCCCTGTCAAGCAAAAAACCAGGACGAACTGCATCCGGCCTGGCTCATGCTCTGGGGTGGGCCTTCTGATAGACGTCCTTCAGCTTGTGGTTCAGCATCCGGGAGTAGATCTGAGTGGAGGAGATGTCCGCATGGCCCAGCATCTCCTGAATGGAGCGCAGGTCCGCCCCATTTTCCAGCAGGTGGGCGGCAAGGAGTGGCGGAGGGTATGGGGGGTGATGTCCTTCTCGATCCCCGCCTTCTCCTGGTAGTACTTGATGATCTTCCAGAACCCCTGGCGGCTCATGCGCTCGCCGTTCATGTTGACGAACAGCGCCGTCTCATCCGGCTCGTTGATGAGCTGCGGGCGGACGTTGCGCAGATATGCTCCTCCAGCGCCCGGATGGCGGCGGGGTAAAGGGGGATGACCCGCTCCTTCCCCTTGCTGGCGCAGCGCAGCATCCCGGCGTAGAGGTTCAGGTCGTCCACGTCCAGCTCGATCAGCTCCGACACCCGATACCCGTGGCGTAGAGCAGCTCCAGCATGGCCCGGTCCCGGTACCCCTTCAGGTCGCTGCAGTCTGGCTGCTCCAGAAGCAGCTCCACCTCCCTGCTGGTGAGGATCTGGGGCAGCTTTCGCTCCACCTTCGCCGCAGTCACGTTTCGGGCTGGGTTGCTCTCCACCAGTCCCCTTGACAGCAGGCAGTTGTAGAAGGACTTGATGGATGCCACAGACCGGGTCACCGTGGCAGCGGATTTGCCCCGCCGGGTCAGGCCCCGGATATAGTCCTCCACGTCCCGGGGCAGCACCTCGTCGAGCGGGACGTCCCGTTCCTCCATCTCCTGGGCAAACTGATGCACGTCCCGCAGATAGGAGCTCACCGTGTTGGCCGAGGCCTTCTTTTCAGTTGTCAGATAGCTCTCATAGTCCTCCAACAGATTCGACACACACAAAACTCCCTGATTCCAGATTGCGGGCCCTCCCGCAAGTCACAGCACAAAGCGGGCCGAAGCCCCCACCAGCACCGGAACGATGCTCAACTCCAAGATCACACACAGCATGACTGCCCCCCGCCGCACAGCGCGCAGCGGACCCCGTAGGCGGTGTCATAGCTGAGGGGATAGCGGCTGTCCCCCGTCACCCGCCGCAGAAGGCCGTAGGCCCACAGCATCCCCTGGGCCCCCAGCACGAAGGGGCTGGCGCCCACAGCAGCGCCGGCAGCCCGAACAAGAACAGCGCCGGGATCAGCCCCGCCCCGCCGAACAAGCGGCAGAAGCAGGCCACGGAAAAGGAAAATAAAAAAAGCCCCGCACGGCAAACAGCACTGGCAGTCCGATCACCCCCAACGCCGTGAATCCCATCAGCAGGGCCGCCAGGGGAAAACGCATCTGCTCCCACAGCACCGCCCAAAGCCCGGGGCTCCCTCAGTCCCGTCCTGGGCCAGCGTCAGATAGGTCTGGAGATAGTCGGACAGGGCGCTGCCGCCCGCACCATTCACCATGCCGCCCAGCAGGCAGCCCGCGCCGCCCCCCAGCAGGAACGCCATACCCAGCACCGCCATCGCGGCCAACGTCCCAGACGGCACATCCAGCATGATCTTTCCCTGTCTCCCCATGGCGCTCACCTCAGTGTCAGCCTATGAGGCGGGATAAAAAAATAGAAGCGGGGAACCCTTGGATCCCCCTACCGAATCTGAATTTATCCTTAATATACCGCTCGGCGCCCATTTCCGCAAGGGGTTTTGAAGGATTTGTGAAAATTCGTCATTTCCGTCAATACTTTATGTCAACATGATTATGTAAACTTTGTTGACCAAAGAAGGCGGGCCAGTGTCTGCTGGCCCGCCTTCTTTCTAAATATAGTGATTTTGTACCGTCAGGCACCGCAGATGTTGTGTTTCCTGCTATTCCGCGCAGGAGCCGCACAGACTACAGTCCGTATTATTACATTCTGTATTCTCCGTCTCTCCCATCCCGGCCGCAATGGCACGCAGGGCGATGGCGCACTCCAGCCGCTTACGCTCCATTTCGCAGGCTACCGCATTGGGCTTTTTTATGTCGCCGTTGACAAGCAGGTTGGAGGCGGAGCAGCCGCCGCTGCAATAGAAGCGCGCCCAACAGTTCCGGCAGTCCTCCCGGGTGTAGATGTTCAGCTCCGCGAACTTCCCGGAGATGTCCATATCGAAGTCCCCGGAGCGGACATTGCCCATCCGGTACTCCTCCCCTGCCCACAAACTGGTGACAGGGATAGATGTCCCCATCAGGAGGTAATGGCCACATACTCGCAGCCGGCTCCGCAGCCCCGCAGGCGCTTGATGACGCAGGGCCCCTGGGCAAGGTCCACATTGAAGTGGAAGAAGTTCACGTCCTTACGGCCCATGAGCTCCCGGGCCAGCTTCTCGTACTCCGCCTCAACTGCTGGCAGATCTCCCTCCTTGATGGCGAAGGGGTCGTCCAGGGGTCCGCTGGCCGGTTCCACCGAAACATGGCGGAAGCCCAGGGAAGCCAGGTGCTCCACGTCGTCGGCAAAGTCCAGGTTTTCCCGGGTAAAGGTGCCCCGGGCATAGTAGTCCTTGGTCCCCCGCTGAGCCACCAGCTCTTGGAACTTGGGGACGATGACGTCATAGCTCCCCTTCCGTTGACAGTGGGGCGCATGTGGTCGTTGACCTCCCGCCGGCCGTCCAGGGAGAGCACCACGTTAGACATCTCCCGGTTGATGTAGTCGATGGTGTCCTGGTCCAGCAGGACACCGTTGGTTGTGATCGTAAAGCGGAAACACTTGTCGTGCTTTTCCTCCAGGGAGCGGGCGTACTCTACCGTCCGCTTGACGGTGTCCAGCGCCATCAGCGGTTCCCCGCCGAAAAAGTCCACATCAATGTTCCGCCGCTTGCCCGACTTCTCCACCACCCAGTCGATGGCCCGCTTGGCGGTATCAAAGTCCATGGTCATGCGGTGTCCGGTACCGAAGTCGCCAGTAGAGGCAAAAGCAGTAGCGGCAGCGCAGGTTGCAGTCGTGGGAGACATGCAGACACAGTGCCTTCACCACTGCCGACTTGGGCAGGGCCATGGCGGCCGCCGGGTCGATGTATTCGTCATCTGAGAAGAGCAGCCCCGCCCGCTGGAGCTCCAGCAGCTCCGTCCAGGCCTCGTCCAGTTCCCCTGGCGTCGTACTGAGAGAGGCGGTCCTTCAGATCCTGGGGACAGGCATCTCCCATGGGGCCCTCCACCAGAGAAAGCAGGTCACAGCACAGCTTGTCCAGCACATGGACCGCCCCGCTGTTCACATCCACCGCCAAGTTCCGGCCCAGCGCGGAAAATGGTGTGTACCCTAATGATATTCCTCCGAATTTGCAAAGATTGGCGGCCGATTCCAGCCGCGAAAAAAGGGCAGGCTGACGCCCGCCCCTTTCCGGTCAGGATGTTGTCCTTACTTGTTGTCGTTCTCGCACTTCTGATTGGCGACCGTGCAGGAAGTCTTGCAGGCGGACTGGCAAGAGGTCTGGCACTCGCCGCAGCCGCCGTGGGCTGCGCTGTTCTTCAAAGTGGCTCCGTTCAGAGTCTGGATGTGCTTCATCGGAATCTTCCTCCCTAATATGCTGTCATAGGGCGGAGCATGGCCCCGCCAATATGTATGGTAGGATTATACCATACACAGGCCGGGATTTCAATCATCTTCTGCGTTTTTTCTTTGGTTTTCCCCCCAGTACGCCCGCCAGGGCACCGCCGCAGCCGCAGGAGAGCAGCAGTCCCAGCCCGCCGTTGCGCAGATCCGCTGACTCATAGAACAGGAAACCGGCAGTGAGCAGCAGCAGGAACAGGATCAGACCTGCCCCGACAGCCCATCAGCAGGCTCCTGCCCCGGCCCTGACGGACGGCCAGCAGGCCGCCGGCGAGAGCCCCCCAGGGCACAGGCCGCCATCACTGCGCTGTCCATCATCCCCTGCCCCAGCCAGCGGTTGGACACCGCCAGCGCACACAGGAACAGGATGGCCACCGCCGTCAGAAACGCCAGTGCGCCCCCCCTTCAGCATCCCGCACATGGTCCCCAGCCAGGGGCTCTCCGCCTCTTCCCGCTTTCCTTTCGTTTTCACAAAAAACACCCTCCCCGCAAGTTCCAGGTATGGAATCTTATGCGGGAAGGGTGCTTGTCATGCCTGTCATTTCTGCCCCAGGGCACAGCAGCCCGGAAGCACGGCACGGAGTCCTTTACTTCGTGGTCTCGGAAGTCTGGGCCCCCTTGGTGGACACGGCCCACTTGGTGAATTCGATCCGCACACGGTCGGCACCGGTCTCGATAACGATGGTGTTCTCCTTCACAGCACAGATGGTGCCGATGATGCCGCCGATGGTGGTGATCTCGTCCCCAACGGTCAGAGAGTCCCGCATGGCCTGCGCCTGCTTCTTCCGCTTGTTCTCCGGGCGGATCATAAAGAAGTAGAGCAGCGCAAACATCAGGACTAACAAAACAATGCTGTACATCCCACTATCCAAGGTAGATTCCCTCCAAAAATTCGGTAGTGCTGCCAAAAGGCGTCTTTGTCATTATACCTGTTTCCCCTTCGGTTGACAAGCCTTTTTTGCAAATTTTCTCAAACCTGGTTTTACACGCCGGTCAGCGGAACTCCTTTCCCTCTCCGTCCAGCACCTCCCGGCGGTGGAAGGTGACGAAATCCGGCTGGAGATCTGGGTAAGTCTCGCAAAAAAGCCGCCCGGATCAGTTCTGGACTCAGTCCCGGGTTCTGGGCCGCCAGCACCGCATCCAGGGTCATGGTGTCCCGCTGCACCTCCAGGTTCCAGCTGTAGATCAGAGGGATCAGGTCCACCTCGGTGAAGCCGGCCTTGGCCTTCTTCGACTTCTTCCGCACCACCAGGCTCTCCTGCCCCAGCAGGCGGCTCAGGGCGGTCTCTGCCTCCAAAGGCCGCCCCTCCTCGTACTCCATATTGATGATGTAGTTGACCCGAGACAGCTCCTTCACCGGCCGCTGGGCCGGATAGCAGCTATGGATCACGATGCCCTCCGGCATGGCGGCAGTGAGCCGCGCCGGCACCTCCTCATAGGATGCGCCCCCACCAGCCCGAACTCCAGGATCTCGCACTGGCTGGAGTAGCCCACAGACAGGGGCAGGGCGATGGAGACAAAGGGGTGGGGATTGAAGCCCTCCGTGTGCCTGATCTGGATGCCGGAGCGGAAAAAGGCCCGCTGGAAGGTGCGCATCAGGTCCAGATGGGAGATGTACTTGGCTCTCCCAGTCTTGGAGAAGAGCAGGCGGTCAGCCATTGCACACACCTCCTGAAAGCAGTCTGTTGGCCCCGCAGCCGGAGCAGCGAGTGCGGCAGTCCGGGGTTGTCTGGGACTGGTAGCACAGCTCCCGCTCATGCCACAGGAAAGCGGGGGTCACCATGGGGTCGATGCGGCACCAGGGAAACACCTCGCTGCGCGGCCGCTCCCGGTGGGCGTAAAAATCTCCGTCCAGGCCGCAGGCGGCCAGGGCGTCCATCCAGCGCTGGAAATCGAAAATATTCGCTCCACGAGTCAAACTTTGCCCCGTGCTGCCAGGCCCACTCCAGCACATCGGCCAGCCGCCGGTCGCCCCGGGAGAAGATGGCCTCCAAATAGCTGGTCTGGGGGTCGTGCCAATTATAGGTGATGGACTTGTCCCGTTTCAGGGCGTCCCGCAGCAGGTCCACCCGCCGCTGGTACTCCTCCACGGGGATCTGGGCGTCCCACTGGAAGGCGGTGTTGGGCTTGGGCACGAACCAGGAGGTGGACACGGTGATCCGCACGCCCCGCTTGGGGTTGGGAGTGTCCAGATCCGCGATCCCCAGCACATCCTCATCAGTCTCGGTGGGCAGGCCCAGCATGAAGTAGAGCTTCACGCCGCTCCACCCGCCGGCGAAAGCGGTGCGGCAGGATTGGAGCAGGTCCTCCTCCCGCAGGTTCTTGTTGATGGCGTCCCGCAGGCGCTGGGTGCCCGCCTCCGGGGCGAAGGTCAGGCCGCCCTTCCTCACCCGCTGGAGCCGCTCCATCAGGTTCATGGAGAAGGTGTCCGCCCGCATGGAGGGCAGTGAGAGCCCGATGTCCCGGGGGGCGCAGTAGTCCAGCAGGTCATCGCACAGCTCCAGCAGACAGGGATAGTCGGTGGAGGACAAAGAAGACAGGGTCATCTCCTGATAGCCGGAGTCCTCACAGGCCGCCTTTCCATACTCTGCGAGCTGTTTGGGGTCCCGGCTGCGCACCGGGCGGTACACGTATCCAGCCTGGCAGAACCGGCAGCCCCGGATACAGCCCCGGAACAGCTCCAGCATCACCCGGTCGTGGACGATCTCGGTGGAGGGGATGATGGTCTTTACTGGGAAGTAGGACTTGTCCATGTCCTGGACCACCCGCTTGCGCACCTGCTCCGGCGCGCCGGAGCCATCCTGGATGCGCATCTCCTCCAGCGTTCCGTCGGGGCGGTAGACCGGCTCGTAGAAGGAGGGCACATAGATGCCCGGGATGCGGGCCGCCTCCCGGAGCAGCTCCTCCTTGGTCCAGTCCTCGTCCCGGGCCCGGCGGTAGAGCTGGACGTACTCCAGGGTGACCTCCTCGCCCTCGCCCACCACGAACAGGTCGATGAAGGGAGCCAGGGGTTCCGGGTTATAGGCGCAGGTCCCCCCCGCCACCACCAGCGGGGCCAGGTCCCGCCGCTCCTCCGAGCGCAGAGGCAGGCCCGCCAGATCCAGCATGTTCAGCACATTGGTGTAGGCCATCTCATAGCCCAGCGAGAATCCGATAATGTCAAAGTCGCACAGAGGATCACCGCTCTCCAGGCCGTAGAGCTGGATGCCCTCCCGGCGCATCTCCTCCTCCATGTCTCCCCAGGGAGCAAAAGCCCGCTCGCACCACAGGCCCTCAACCTGGTTCATGGCCCCATACAGGATACGCATCCCCAGGTTGGACATACCGATCTCATAGGTGTCTGGAAAGCAGAGGGCATACCGGGTGTCCACCTGGGCCCGATCCTTCACCACCGCATTATATTCTCCGCCAGTATAGCGGGCGGGCTTTTGTACTTTTGGCAGAATACGCTCCAGTGTCCGGTTCATGACGTCCCTCCAGGTAACTCTCATTTCGAGTGCAGGAACCATTTTACCCGTTTCTGAAGCCCTTGACAAGACCTATTTCTTCCCTTTTTCCCCTCTTTTTCTTTTTTGCCAGCAGCCAGAGTGCCACCAGGAGGAGGGTAAAACTGCCTCCCCAGCCGATCAGGAGCACGCCCAGCGCCAGCAAAAAGGCGATGAGGACCCGGTCCAGGACCGCCTCCGCCTCCTCCGCAGCCGGCCCGATGGACATGGACAGCAGACAGTGCAGCGCCCGTCCCCGTCCAGCCTGCCCACTGGAAGCAGATTGAAGCAGCCCAGCGCCAGATTCAGCCCGGCGAAGAGGGCCCCGCCCTCTGCCCGGCAGCACAGCCAGGCCGCCGCCAGGTTGGCCGCCGGGCCCGCCAGCGCCGCTGCCAGCTCCCCGGATAGGACATGGGCCGCTCCATCTGGATCTCCGCCCCCACAGCCGTCAGCCGCAGGCGCCGCACCGATCCGCCCAGCCCCCAGATGGCCGCCAGGTGGCCAAGCTCGTGGAGCGCGCACCCTGCCAGGGCCGGGAGCAGGAGCCCCCTGCTGGTCCGCATAGTTGCACCAGGCCATCAGGAACAGGAATCCGGGCGTGACCGTGATCCTCCCCGCCCCACTCAGACGGCCTGCTTGTAGTCGATATAGTATGCCGGGTCCAGATGGGTCCCCGCGTATTTCAGCTCCAGGTGCAGGTGGGGACCAGTGGAGTTCCCCTGTGGACCCCACCTCTGCCACCTTCTCCCCCCGCGGACACGGTCTGTCCCGTGGTCACACAGATCCTGCTGCAATGTGCGTAAAATGATTTGATGCCGTTGCCGTGGTCGATTTGGAAATACAGTCCGTGGTCGTCGTTCTCCCCCACATACTCCACCGTGCCTGCGGCGAATGCCAGAATGGGGTCCCCCTGATAGGCGCCGATATCCACCCGTTGTGAAATCTGTATTCTCCGTCAATGGGGTGGTCCCGGTAGCCGTAGGTGGACCAGAGGGGGCCGAACACCGGGGTCACGGTCTCCAGGTCCCCAGGGAGATCTGGTCCATAGTATAGTTGGCCGGCAGCTCCGGGCCGTTATAATTGGCTTTCAGCAGCACCGTTCCCACCGCAGGCGCTGCCGTCTGGGCCTGCGGTGTCTGCTGGGCTGCCTCTCCCTCCGCCTGCTCCCCCCGGCAGCCAGCTGTCGGGCACCCGGTCCAGCCGCAGATAGTGGGCGGTGAGCTCCGCCATGTCCGGCCGGCTGTTAAGGAAGCGGCTCTCCTCCTCCACCCCGCCAGCCAGGGCGGGAGATGCCTCTCCGCCGGAGTCCTGCCCGACCCGAACACCTGGATGCAGAACTCCCCGATGTCTCCCAGCACGGAGTCCTGCTCCGCCAGTGACTCACCCAGGTCGGAAAACGCCGCCCGGAAATCAGTGTTGGAGCCGATCAGCGCCAGGATATCCTCCCCCAGCTGGTCCAGCCGCTGGGGAAAGACTCCCTTCCGATGAACACGGTGAGGAACAGTGCCAGACACGCCAGCAGCTGGACCAGCCGGACACGCTCCCTCCTGCCGCTCTCTCCTCCTGCTTCCCCGTGCGTCTCCCTGCGCGGCCGGTCTCCTCCGACGCGCCGCCTGTGTGGACTGGCTGTACATAGATGCCCCTCCCTGTCCTGTTTGATGGATACCCCCAATCTATTCCGAGAAAAGATGCTATATTCCTCTTGACAGATCTTAGAAAAGAAAATATAATAGATAAGCTAACTGCATCGGGGTGTGGCGAAGTTAGGTATCGCGCTTGGTTCGGGTCCAAGAGGCCCCGGGTTCGAATCCCGGCACTCAGTCCATGGGTGAGTCCTTATAGGACTCACCCATTTTTTATTTAGACATTGGGAATGTTATATTTGAAAACTCTCACTTAATATGCTATCATTCAAATTAATAATAGTAGTATACTTTGTAGTCTGTCGTGACATAACAACTGTAAAATATATTTGCGAGGTAAGTGCTATGGGAAAAATTCTTGGAATCGCCATAAAAAACTACGGGTCGCTTAAAGATATTAAAATGGGACAATTGTATTCGGGACAGACAGGTGTACCGCTCGGCAATATGGTTGCGATTATTGGCCCTAGTGGAAATGGAAAAAAAGCACATTAGCTGATGCCTTCCGGTTTTATTGCTGATGCACTTACAACCGATGTTGAGAGTGCTTGTGATGCTAGTAATCGGGGCGGATATGACAAGCTTGTTTCGCAAGGAAGCAATGGCCCTATACACTTTGAAATCTATTATAAAGAGAATAGTAATTCTCGTCCAATAACATATGAGTTGACAATCGGAAAAGACAAATATGATAGGCCTTATGTAAAGGACGAAAGGTTGCGTCAACGTAGACCGGGAAACAAAAGTGGTCGGCCTTTATCGTTCTTGTACCTCATCGATGGAAAAGGGTATGCATTTGAAGGCGCTGAAGGGGGCAAGACGACGAAGGAGTCGTAACCGGAAGTAAAGTAGATGTCGAATTAAGTGATATCCGTAAGCTGGGAATTGTAACGCTTGGCGCAATGAAGCAATATTCAAGAATAGAAAAGTTCCTGACATTCTTAAAGAGCTGGTATCTGTGTTATTTTACTCCCGATACTGCAAGACAAATTCAGACAGCGGCCCCTGCTCCGTATTTAAATCGTACAGGAGCAACCTGAATAACGTGGCACAGTTTATGTATCGTGAGAATCCTGGTGATTTTAAGAGAATTCTCACGAGCATTCAAACAAAAAATCCTAATATAAAGAAAATCGAACCTGTAAAACTTAAAAACGGACAAATGGTACTAGAATTTTGGCAAAATGGATTTAATGAGCCCTTTTTTTCCCAGCGAATGTCAGATGGTACCTTGAAATTGTTTGCTTATTATATGCTCTTGCATGAAAAGAATCCCCGCCAATTAGTTTTTATCGAGGAACCTGAAAATGGCCTGTACCATCAATACTTGGCTGATTTGGCTATTGAAATGTCAAAAAAATGTAGGAACAGGATACAATAAGCAGCTATTTGTTACGACGCATAGTCCATTTTTGTTAATGCACTTTCGCCAGAACAAGTCTGGGTCTTAGATAAAGGGGCAGACGGCTTTTCGACTATAAAGCGCTCATCTGAATATGATTTTGTGAGTGACTTGGTTCAAGAACGCGTATATTGGCGACTTGTGGAATGATAAGTACTTTGGCTGAGGAGGAATGCATATGCATTTTCAGTATCTTGTTGAAGATCAGTCAGGTGCTGCGCTTATTCGAATTTTGATGCAAAAAATCGTGGAGCTTTTACCCAAATGCAACGTATGATTGCAAAGGTTTTCGAGGGATCGGTGGATTCACAAGAAAAAATACGATAAAAGAAACAAAAACAGGAAAGTTACTCAACGATTTAGCAACATACTTTGCGCGGCTTTGACAGAAGCCTTCAAAGTTTTCCTTCTGTAATCATTGTTGTCTTATATAGCGATGATCACGATGTGCAACAATTTCGATCTGAATTAGAAGCTGTCGCAATGCAGAACATGATAAAGATAGATCATGTGTTTTGCCTTGCGGTTGAAGAAATTGAAGCATGGCTGCTGGGCGATAGGCATGCACTTTTGTCCGCACATCCTCATGCAAAAATGCATGTATTAAATACTTATGTTCAGGATAGCATATGTGGAACTTGGGAAGTACTCGCTGATGCTGTCTATCCGGGTGGAACTTCGAAGTTATCCAGAGAGCATGCCTCCTTTATTGAAATCGGAAAGTTGAAAGCTGAATGGGCGCAAAATATAGGAATACATATGGATTTGAAATCGAACGAATCGCCGAGTTTCAATGATTTCATTCATGAGATTGAAAGGCGCCTTTGTTTCATAAACCCTCGTCATAAAGGTACTCAACGGGTCTAATATTTCAAAAGTAACATGCACAATGCCGCCCGTTGTCCTGTTTGGGCGGCGTTGTTCTTGTCATTTTAGATTTTTAGAATAAATACCTCTTTCCGACTGCCAGCAAACCGTTGATATATCTGCGTTTTCTGAAATCCTATAATTACACTCCGACCAAATTGGAAAGATCGTCGACGTTTGTCGGCGGTCTTTTGCTATGCCTGTGTGCATGTGGAATGGTAGGAATATTCATAACTGGAAATCCTATAACTACACTCGAAAGCAAAATTGAGTGACAGGATTTTTAATAAATGATATACCAAAAGTAACTCTATGAGATTCTTGATTTTAAAATTTGAGAGAGGAGAATATAGATATGGATATAGAGTATTTTTTCTATGTCGATGATAGCACTCTTCAGCATCTGCGTCCGGCCACAAGCGATGAGCGCAAGTGGTATCACTCATTAGCACAGGAGCTGGGCCCCTATCAGAAGAATATTGACCGTTTTCAGAGGGTAGAAGATCGATTTTCTGCATTAGCGGAAATCCTGGAAGCCCCTGAAAAAACGCCGCAAAGTTAGAACGTAACGCAAAGGATGCTGTGGCAAATTTCTTGTACTCTTTCAACGAGTGTCTTGATCATTGGAGAACCTATATAGTCAGAGCTTATGGCGAGGGATCCAACTATTTTTCCGCTTATCAAAAAGCTGACCACGCTTGCCTTCGATACTTACGATGAGTATAAAATTACATATGCCCTTCGAAATTTCCAACATGTAGACGATGTTTTTGACGGTATATCCGTGCGTTTAGGCATGCCCGCGCAGATATATGCACATCGTCAACGGTTGCTCGACAACTCCCGCTTTACCGCTCCCCAGCGCGCCGCTTTTGCCAAACTGGAAGAGTGCTTCGATTTGTTCCCGATTTTTAAAACAGCAAAAAAGAACAACTGGAGCAGATCGAAAAGAAGCTGATGTTTTATACAGTGACTCCAGAACAAGAAAATAAGGCTATTGACGCCTTGAAATTTAAAGAGGAACTCTGCGGGCCGCACGGAGTGCTGTTATTGGGAAAGCTTTTAGATCCAAACGGAAATGAACTCGAAGCAACAGACAGCACCATCATAAAAACTAGCGCAGGAGCAGTCAGAAGCCTCTGTCCTATCAGGATGAAATTCCTTGGGGAGTCTGCAGATTACTGCAGCTTTTTTCAGGGAACAAACTATCAGGACATTTGACCAAACTGCCTGACGGCCTTAGTTCCTCTCAGGTTTTATCATCACATGTCCCCTGCCGCTCCCCTAACTTCCCGAGTTGCTGTTTTTCTCTTCCTGAGGTATAATGGGCAGGCCGGGCGGCGCTGTTAGGGCGCGCCCTGGGTTCCGGCGCGCTGTGTGACATGGGCACCGGCACCTTCTCTCCGATCCGGCGCCGCCTTCATCCATCTCAAAACACAGGAGGTCTGATCCATGCTCGCCTACACCTATCTGGGCGGGGGAAATTCGCCCTGCTGGACAAGCCAAAGCCGGTCCTGCTGGACCCCGGGGACGCGGTCGTCCGGGTCACGCTGGCCAGCATCTGCACCAGCGATCTGCACATCAAGCACGGCTCTGTTCCCCGGGCCGTGCCCGGCATCACGGTGGGACACGAGATGGTAGGCGTGGTGGAGGAGACAGGCCCGGACGTCCGTACCCTCCGCCCCGGAGACCGGGTGGCCGTCAATGTGGAAACCTTCTGCGGCTCCTGCTTTTTCTGCCGACACGGCTGGGTCAACAACTGCACCGATCCCAACGGCGGCTGGGCCCTCGGCTGCCGCATCGACGGCGGGCAGGCGGAGTATGTCCGGGTCCCCTATGCCGACCAGGGGCTGACCAAGATCCCTCACGCCGTGACGGACCGGCAGGCCCTGTTCGTGGGGGACATCCTGGCCACCGGATACTGGGCCGCTCAGATCTCCCAGATCTCACCGGAGGACACGGTGCTCGTCCTGGGCGCCGGCCCCACCGGCCTGTGCACTCTCCAGTGCGTCCTGCTGGAAAACCCCAGGCGGGTCATCGTCTGTGAGCGGGACCCCCAGCGCCTGGCTTTCGTCCGTGCCCACTATCCTCAGGTGCTGGCACTGGAGCCGGAGGGGCTCCGGGAGGCGGTCCTGGCCCACAGCGCCCATGGAGGGGCGGATGTGGTGCTGGAGGTGGCGGGCAGCGGGGCACCTTCCGTCTGGCCTGGGAGTGCGCCAGGCCCAATGCGGTGGTGACGGTGGTGGCCCTTTACGACCGGCCGCAGCTGCTCCCTCTGCCCGACATGTACGGCAAGAATCTCACCTTCAAGACCGGCGGGGTGGATGGCTGCAACTGTGCCCAGACCCTGGACCTGATCGCCGCCGGGAAGCTGGACACCACTCCCTCATCACCCACACCTACCCCCTCTCAAGGACATCGACGCGGCCTACCAGCTCTTCGAGTCCCGGCGGGAGGGCGTCATCAAGGTGGCCATCCAGCCCTGACGCCTCCCCAGCCATCCCGACAGATCGCTCCCCAGGGAGCGGGAGGAACCTTATGGATACCATGACTCTGACTCTGAACCACGCCTCCGTCCCCGCTGTCCTCTACGGCTTCCCGTCCCCTCAGGTCTGGCTCTGCCTCCACGGCAAGGGCGGCCGCAAGGAGGAGGCCGAGTCCTTCGCCCAGGTGGTCTGCTCCAAGGGCTGGCAGGTACTGGCCATTGACCTGCCCGGCCACGGGGCACGGTCCGGCGGGCCGGAGCTCTTCACCCCCCCTGGCACGCTGTCCCCGAGTTGAGAGACCTGCTCTCCCTGTCCGGACAGAAGTGGAACCGCCTGGCCCTCCGGGCCGTCAGCCTGGGGGCCTGGTTCTCCTGCTGGCCTTTCAGGACCACCCCTGGACCGAGCCCTCTTCGTCTCCCCTGGTGCTGGACATGGAGCGCCTGATCCAGGAGATGATGTCCTGGGCCGGGGTGACCGAGTCACGCCTGGAGGCCGAGGGAGAGATTTCCACTGAGTTCGGTGAGACCCTGTCCTGGCCCTATCTCCAGTACGTTCGCGCCCACCCTGTCTCCCGCTGGGAGACCCCCACCCCGCATCCTCTGGGCCCAAAGGACCATCTGGTTCCCCGGGACACAGTGGACCGCTTTTGCCCGCCGCTTCCGCTGCTCCCTGACTGCGGCGGAGGGGATGGAGCACTGGTTCCATACCCCGGAACAGCTGGCGGTTCTGAGGCAGTGGAGGAGGCGAGCACATGAAGATCCTCATCTCCCCCGCCAAAAGATGCGGACCGACACCGACACGCTCTCCCCCAGGCCCTGCCCGCCTTTCTCCCAGAGACGGAGCGCCTGCTCTCCACTCTGCGTTCCCTGTCCCGGCAGGAGCTGAAGCAGCTGTGGCGGTGCAGCGATGCCATCACTGATCTGAATGTGGAGCGGCTGGCCCGCATGGAGCTGGGGAAGGGCCTCACCCCGCGCCCTGCTCTCCTATCAGGGCATCCAGTATCAGTACATGGCCCCCGGCGTCTTTGAGACCAGCCAGTTCACCTATCTTCAGGAACATCTGCGCATCCTCTCCGGCTTTTATGGCATGCTCCGCCCCTTCGACGGCGTGACGCCCTACCGCCTGGAGATGCAGGCCCGTCTGTCGGTGAACGGCTGCCCTGATCTGTACGCCTTCTGGGGAGACAGGCTGGCCCGAGCGCTGGCCGGAGAGGCCGGCTTGGTGGTGGACCTGGCCTCCCAGGAGTACAGCCGGGCGGTGCTCCCCCACCTGCCCCCTCTGTGGAGGTGCTCACCTGCACCTTCGGCGAGCTGCGTAAGGACGGCCGGGTGGTGGAAAAGGGCACGCTGTGCAAGATGGCCCGGGGGCAGATGGTCCGCTGGATGGCAGAGCGCGGCGTCCGCCGGAGCGAGGAGCTGAAAGACTTTCAGGATCTGGGTTACCGGTATGACGCCGCCCATTCCGGGCACGATCACTATGTCTTTCTCAAAGAAAAAGAGGGATTTTGAACATACTGGAAGCTGGGATGGCTGAAAAACGACCGGGTTTGGCAAGAGCGCCAAACCCGGTCTCATATTACCTGCGCTGATGGAAGCGATGTGTTTGTCAAGTCTACCTCCCCGCTGTTAAATCAGCCACCCCAGTTCGAGGGAAATGGGCGTCAGTCTGGTGTCCGGACGGACGACTTCCCCGTGGAAATCGCTGCCCCCCGTGATATGGAGGCCGTATTTGTCTGCAAGACGCAGATAGGCGGCGGTCTGTTCGGGGGAATGCCGGGGATAGAAGCACTCCAAACCGTCGAGCCCCTTCTCCCGCAGGGTGCGGAGGGTCTCCTCCAATCGATCATCCGCATAGCCCAGCTGGTAAGGGTGTGCCAGCACGGCCCCCTGCCGCCGGCGCTGTGGACGGCGGCGATGCATTCCGGGGCGCCGGCCTTCCACCGCTCGATGCGCTGATATTCATCGGAATCCAGATAGCGGTCGAAGGCCTCCCGGAGGGAGGAGACATACCCGCGCCGGAGCATCACCCGGGCGAAGTGGGCCGGGCGACCACTCCGCCGCCGGCGAGGGCCTCCACTTCCTCCAAAGACATCCATGCCCTTTTCCCGGAGAAAGTCCACGATGCGGTATTTCCGCTCCTCCCGGCTGGCGCGGAGCCTGCGGCAGAGCTCCGCCAGGGCGGGACACTCGGGGCCCAGATTGAGGCCGAGTATGTGCATGTGACGGTCCTCACGGGCCCCCAGCTCCACCCCGCGGAGCACTGTAAGGCCCAGGGCCTTGTCCCGCCCGGACGGCCTCCTCGGCGCCGTCCATGGTGTCGTGATCGGTGACCGCCAGCACCTGGATGCCGGCGGCGGCAGCCTTTTTCCACCAGCTGCCGCCGGCGCATACTGCCCATCAGACGCGGTGGAGTGGGTGTGGAGGTCTGCCAGGACGGTCATGCTTTCATCTCTTCTTGCGGATAGCAACGATCCGTATCACCGGCGGGTCATCATTTCCGTAGGGGCGAAGCCGGTCCGCTCCTGTGCGTACTCCACGCGGAACCCCGCCTCCTGCAGAGAGGCGGTCAGCTCCTCCATGACGATGAAGCGTCGGTAACGATTGTTGTAGAAGAACGCGTTTTTCTCCTGGGGCTGTCCCCTGCCGTAGAGCGGGTCATGGACGCTGCGCACCTCGATGAAGAACTTTCCGCCCGGCTTGAGGGCCCGGGCCATGCTCCCCAGGAGCATCCGCTCCTGCTTCTGGTTGATGGCGTGGATGGTAAAGCGGCTGTACGCGTAATTTGGAATATGCTCCCGGTTCCAGCGGCGCACAGTGTCAAACATGGCGATGGAGCAGCACACCACGTCGATGCCTTGGTCGGAGAGGAGCTTACACACCCGGAAGATCCGCCCCGCCCATCGGAGGCGCTCGTCGTTGGTGTAGCCCACATCCTCACCGAAGGCCACCCGGATCTCGTCACCATCCAGATAGACCGCGTTGGGCTTGGTGTTTTTGAGCCGCCGGTAGAAGAGGCTGCCTACGGTGGTCTTGCCCGCGCCGGAGAGGCCGGTGAAAAAATAAACGGTTCCCTTGTGTTCCATGTGGTCCTCCTCAGTGATAGAGCGGCTGTTCCAGCAACGCCGGGTCCAGCTTGAAAGCGGCGTCATCATTTTCAGGGGCTGACCATCTTCATTGATAAAACGCAGTCCCCGCATCAGAAGCTTGGAAACGTGCAGCCGGTTGGAATCCAGGCCGGAGAGGGTATCCTGAATACGCCGTTCGATCTCTTCCTGATCCAAGCTGTTCTCCAGTTTTCCCCTGATTAAACACCTTCCGGTATAGAGATTCCCAAGAACGGCTAGGATAAACCGGTTGCAGGGTGGTGAATCTGGATATTTTTTTCGTCACCGCACTCTTCATCGATGGGCGCGCCCTTATAATAGTGAAAATCATATCCATAGGTTTCATAGACATCGCGGAGGAAGTATTCCAGAAATGCCCGCTCATCATCATTTGCAAACTCATCATAGGTCCGGTACACCGTAGCCGGGTCAAAGCCCCGGGCATTTCCGGCCAGAGACTCGGTCCCGCCGCTCGCCGTTGGGGAACAGTAGGTCATGCTCTGGGTGTAGGGGGAGGTCAAGGAACTCCGCCAGGGCGGTAAAGGTGGCTTTCGGATTCAGCTTGCCGTCCTCGAAGCGCACCAGGACGCTGTCCTGATAGCAGTCGATCCCAGGGGTCCACCATAAAGCTGCGGTTGAGCATGCGGGCGGTCAGGTCATCGGCCACAATACGCCCTTCTCGGTTTTCAATTTGTCGGCTCTGGCGAATGGTCGCGGCATAGCTGGTGGTGGGACGGCGGATGGGGGTGAAGGTCTTGATGTATTTGAAGTTCTGGAACACAGCGGAGGAACGGATGCTCGGTACTGCTCCGAGTGGAGCACGGTCTTGTTGCTCTTCGTTCCACTGAGATATCATACGAAATATTATAAAAGTGGGGCTGGAAGAAGTAGGATCGGGGTGATGCGGGAATTGGGATCGAGGCTGCTGTTGCTTTCCTGCTGGTTTAAAAAATAGGAACCAGCAGGTCCTTGTCAGTGGGATGTTTGATCTGGAGGATGGGGCTGACGGTCGGTGGCGGTCTCCAGCCGACGCTCGCCACCCGGCGGCGCATCTCGTCCAAAAGGTTGTCGATACCATCCAGAATAACGGATTCATAGGCCAGAAGATTGGGGTGCCCATAAAAGATCTCGTTGAAGAAGTCGCCGCCATTGTGGGTAGAGAGCTGGGTGTGCCAGATCAGGCGGTTCACCTCCCGGATGCCCACCGGGCGCACCGGGTAACGGCTGTAATCGATATGGAACCGTGCCTGAAAATCGATGGGATATTGGGCAAGCTCGTCCTCGATCAGGAAAACAAGCTTCTCTTCCTTCAGCAATTTTTTGAAGGACAGACACTGGAGATGGGCGCAGAAGGTCCCCCAATCCGTGTAGTGAAGGTAGATATGATTCTCCCGGCCCACCCATTCACTCTTGCGCACCGTGTCGTTCAGGTACTCCAGCTGATACTGGGAGTACACATCTGATGCCAGTACAGGCTTTTCGAGGTCATGGAAAAAATTTCGGTCGATCACTGGGTATGGAAATTCACATAGTCGGAAAAAGGTCTCCCGCTCTTCCAGTCAAAGGGAAGATAGCCGTCATCGTCATAGGGATAAAATTGAATAGGCAGGTCCTCAAAGGGAAGAAAGTCTCTCCGGAAACAGATAGGGATAGCGGGAGAGCAGTCGTGCAGTTCTCCTCATACTGCCTGCGGAGAGCTTCCATGTTGGGCTGGTAAAAGGCCTGGGTCATCAGCTCCAGCAGTTCCTTTTGGAAAAAAGGCCCTGGCGGTAAAGAGACAGGAAGGGTATAGGCCACCCGGTAGTCCCGCCTTTGGAAAACAGGTAATAGCTGGCGGCCTCCAGCTCTGTCCCGGCCGGGGACAATCCTGCCGCCTGGGTAGGCCGCCAGGGGCTGTAGGCCCCGGCTGGGCGTCCGCCGTCTGTCCCAGTGTCTCCGCCAGCCGGCGGGCGATTTTGCGCGCCTCCTCTCCCCAAAACGGGGGCTTCCTGGGCTTCGGCAGCCCCCGGCCCCCGGGGGCAGCACAGGAGTTCCAGAACAACTGCCCGGGATTACTGAAGCAGCTGCAGCACGCCCTGGGGCACTTGGTTGGCCTGGGCCAGCATGGCCTGGGCGGACTGGATCAGGATGTTGTTCTTGGTGTAGGACATCATCTCCTCGGCCACGTCCGTGTCGCGGATGGTGGACTCGGCGTCCTGAATGTTCTCCTGCATGACGCACAGGTTGTTGATGGTGTGGTCCAGGCGGTTCTGGGTTGCGCCCAGGGTGCCGCGGACGTCGGAGACGTAGTTGATGGCACTCTTGATCATGTCCAGAGCCTCGGCAGCGCTGTCCTGATCGCCGATCTTCATATTGGTGAGCTTCAACGCGGCCACATGGCAGTCGTTGATGGAGACCTCCAGCTGGTTGAAACGCTGTCGCTGGTGTCGCCGATCTGCCCTTTGAGAACCAGGCCACCCACCAAAGCCCTCCTTCGAGAGGTTGAAGCTGGTTCCGAACATTTCTTCCGGTGATGGTCACGCCGTTTTGTTCTCAGCTTCTGCAGTGTGATCTTTCCGTTGGCGGTAGTTGCCATCGGTGCCTTTGCCTCGGCTTATCAACGTTGATTGCTAGCTATCAAAGCGTCGCCAAAAGCCTTGGCGGTCATGACGTTGACCTTCACATCCGGACTTCCCACCCATCCAGAGACCCTCATCAACCGCCGTCCGCAGATACTTAAAGCAGCCGCAAAGCCAGTCAGATCAAATTCGACCTTCATTGGTGTACCACGGTCCTGCCCTTGGTCGCAGCTGTCACCGTTTTGGTGCCGGTCCTTCATGGAGCCATCCAGCAGCTTGATGCCGTTGAAGTTGGCGGAGTCGGCAATACGGTCGATCTCGCTCTTGAGCTGATCGACCTCCTTCTGGAGCTGCTTACGGTCGGTGGCGTCCTCAAAGGTGCCGTTGGCGGACTGCTCGGCCAGCTCGTACATGCGGTTGAGCATGTCGTGGACCTCGGTGAGGGCGCCCTCGGCGGTCTGCACCAGGGAGATGCCGTCCTTGGCGTTGTTCTGGGCCTTGTCCAGGCCGGTGATCTGGGCACGCATCTTCTCGGAAATGGCGAGGCCCGCGGCGTCGTCACCGGCGCGGTTGATCTTGTAGCCGGGTTCCATCAAAAACCCCGTCCCAAATATGAATTTGGACGGGGTCCTTCTTATTATATCAAAAACCAAAAGCGCCCTGCGGAACATGCACTGCCCGTTTTTTCCAGGGGCCTTTTCGGTCGGGGGCCGGCGGGCTGACCGCCCCTGTTTTGAGGCTCAGAAAAAACAGCACACAAAAAACGCAGTTTAAGGTTGACATACGGCTCAAAATATGGTATGCTTTCATTCGCCTCTGAGTTGGAGATCAACAGGGAGAGATGTCCGAGTGGTTTAAGGAGCCGGTCTTGAAAAACCGGTGACTCGCAAGAGCCGTGGGTTCGAATCCCACTCTCTCCGCCACCTCTTTCCTGACGAGGCGCTATTGATAGCTGCAGAAGTACCCAAGTGGCTATAAGGGGCTCCCCTGCTAAGGGAGTAGACGGGTTAAACCGTGCGAGGGTTCGAATCCCTCCTTCTGCGCCAGCTCGTGGCAAGCGACATATCGCTTGCCACGAGCTTTTTCATTTCAATTGCAAAGCTCATCGCGCACTCATTCTGCCGCTCCCTTGCTCCTCCGTTCCAAATCGAATCCACTGCGTTTGGCTTCGATTTGGTGCCGCCCATCGGTCCCCGGAGCTTTTTGCAGGAGGGCTTTTCCCACAAACTGAGAGGACCGCCCATGGGCATGGGCGGTCCTCCTTTTCCACATGTATCACCACTTCCGGGCCAGGACCGGCTCCGGCAGCACATTGCGGGTGTGCCGGATCTCCTCCCAGACCGTAGTCTGCTTGAAAAAAAGCTCCCGATGGTGATGGGGGAGCCAGCTCAGCAGGAAGAGCCAATAGACCAGCAAGCTCTTCCAAAGGCGGCGGTCCCACTTTCTCTCCACTGTCAGCACCAGGGCGCCGCTCAAGGTGGCGAACACCGCCGTCAGTCCCACGTTCAGCAGGATCGCGCCGCAGAACGCCCCTGCCGCGAAGGTGAAGGGCCGTCCGCTCAGGCCGGCCGCCGCGGCCGCGGCCAGCGTATTGACCACCGCCACCAGCTGATAGGCCGGGATCAGCATCGTCATGCCTATGTCCAGAAGCGCTCCCCGGGGGGCCGCTGTCATCTGGCGTCCGGTCCGTGGCAGGTACTGCCGCGCCACCTGGATGGTGCCGCTGCTCCACCTCCTGCGCTGCTTCACCGACTCCCGGTAAGTCAGGGGCTGCTCGTCATAGGTGACGGCCAGCGGCACCCAAGCCACCTGCACGTCCGCCAGCACGCACTGGGCGGTCATCTCCAGGTCCTCGCTGATGGTCTCCGTCCGCCAGCCCCCAGCTTCTTCAGAGTAGAGGCGGCCACCATGAAGCCTGTGCCGTTGATCATGGCGGACAGCCCCAGTCCGGCTTTCCCCTGGTTGTGAAAGCGGTCCATCATCCAGTAGTAGATGGAGTAGCATCCCGAGATGGCGCTGTCATAGGGATTTTTGCTGTCCCGATAGCCCTGGGCCGCCCGGGCCCCGGCCCGATATGCATTGTTCATCTCCTTCAGGAAGCACCGGTCCACCACATTGTCCGCGTCAAAGACGCAGAAGGCGTCATAGTGCCGCCCGGAGAGCTGCTCCTCCGCGAAGCGGAGCTCCCCCTTGACCGGACCGGCACAGTGCACTCCAGCACCTCCGCCCCGAACTGTCGGGCGGCCAGCGCTGTGTTATCCGTACAGTTGTTGGGGATCACATAGATGTCATACAGCTCCGCCGGATACTCCTGCTCCAGCAGGCTGTTGATCAGCGGACCAATGACCAGTTCCTCGTTTCTGGCCGCGATCAGCACCGCGAACCGGGTGCCGGCGGGGTGCCGGCCGTAGTCCATGGGCCTGCGCCAAGACAGCAGGCCCGTCAGCAGATAGTATCCGCCCCACAGAGAGATCCCCACCGACAGCGCGGCGGTCAGCACCAGGACCGTCCTGACCAGGATGATTTCCAGATTCATGCGCTCGCCTCCTTTGCTGGTTCGAGTGTACCAGACGTTTTTTAAGGACAGGCCCGGGATATGGTTAAGATTTTATAAAAAGTTTCTTAATTTCCCAGTTTAATTCCATATTTATGTCATCCGACCCATATTTACATTTTGTTTATTTGACAGTTTTTTTCTGGTACTGCTATAATAAAGTTGTAATGTTACCCAATTTTCTACCTGGAGCAGAGGGCTCTCCCCCTCCATCCCGCACCTGATACCTGAAGGGCGCCCCTCCGGTGCCGTTCTCGTTGGCCCGCTGGCCGGTCTCCGGCCACACCGGAAAAAGGAGGTCTCATTTGTTAAGATTCGACCATGTATCCCTGTCCTACGGCAGCCAAAAAAGATCCTAAACGATCTGTGCTTTGAAATTGAGGAGGGGCAGTTCGCCGTGCTCATCGGCCCCTCCGGCTGCGGTAAGACCACCACACTGAAGATGATAAACCGTCTGATCCAGCCCGACACGGGAAAGATCTATCTGAACGAGGAGGACATCACCTCCAAGGACAAGGTGGAGCTGCGCCGCCACATCGGCTATGTGATCCAGCAGATCGGCCTGTTCCCCAACATGACGGTGGCCCAGAACATCAGCGTGGTGCCCAGGCTGCTGAAGTACTCCAAGGAGCAGTGCGACCAGATCGTCCGCGACATGCTCGCCATGGTGGAGATGCCCTATGAGCAGTACGCCAACAAGTACCCCTCGGAGATGTCCGGCGGACAGCAGCAGCGCATCGGCATCCTCCGGGCACTGGCCGCCTCCCCTCCTATCGTCCTGATGGATGAGCCCTTCAGCGCCCTGGACCCCATGACCCGCCGCTCCCTGCAGCAGGAGGTGAAGGGCCTCCAGCAGAAGCTGCACAAGACCTTCATCTTCGTCACCCACGACATGGCGGAGGCTCTGGATCTGGCCGACGTCATCATCTTCATGGACCACGGCAAGATCGTCCAGATGGCGCCTCCGGAAGAGATGCTGGCCCACCCCGCCAGCGGACAGATCCAGGACTTTTTGGGCAATTTCATCGACACCCACGCTCAAAAGGAGCTCACTGCCGCCGACTTCATGCGCTCTGGCGTGTCCACCGTTTCCGCCCGCCGGGGCGTCAACGAGTGCGTCAGCAAGATGCAACGGCGCAACGTGGACACCCTGATCGTGGTGGACGACCAGGACCGCTATCAGGGCACCGTGTCCATTGCGGACATCCGCCTCACCGGCCATGTGGTCAAGACCATCGAGCCCCTGATCCGCTGCAACACCCCCACCGTCCACACAGGGGACAGCGCCAAGGACTGCTTCGACCTGCTGATCTCCAGCGGCGCCCCCTACCTCATCGTCCTGAACGAGGAGGAAAAAGGTGGACGGCATCATCACCAAGACCAGCATGACCTCCGCTATGGCGGAACAGCTTTGGGGGTGAGACACATTGGGATGGGATAAACTTCCTGTGGCCATCGGCCAGCATCTTCTGTTCACCCTGGTGTCCGTCGCCATCGGCTTTGCCCTGGGCCTTGTGCTGGGCATCCTGCTGTCCCGGCGGCCCAAGCTCTCCGGAGTAGTCCTGCCCGTCTTGTCCGTCTTCAACACCATCCCGGGCATCGTGTTCATCGGTCTGCTGGTGCTGGCCTGGGGGGGCGGGCACCGCAACGGTACTGGTTGCCCTGGGCATCTACGCCACTTTCCCGGTGCTGAAAAACACCTATGCCGGCTTGGTATCCGTGGACCAGCAGTACATCGAGGCTGCCCGTGGCTGCGGCATGAGCGCCATACAGAGCCTGATCCAGGTGGAGCTGCCCCTGGCCATGCCCACCATCATCGGCGGGCTGCGCATGTCCACCGTCTACACCGTCAGCTGGGCGGTACTGGCCTCCATGATCGGCGGCGGCGGCCTGGGGGACTTCATCTACCCGGGATCAGCTCCAATGACAACGGCCTCATCCTGATGGGTGCCATCCCCGCCGCCCTCCTGGCTTTCGTGCTGGGCTCTCTGGTGGATCTGGTCCAGCGTCAGGTGGTCCCCAAGGGGATGCGGAAGGGAGGGGATAAGGTATGACCGCTTCCATGATCTTAGAGCACCTGTCTCTGGTGGTCGCCGCCCTCATCTTCGCCGTCCTGGCGGGTGTGCCCCTTGGCATCCTCTGCCACTTTTATCCTGCTGCCCGGAAGATCGTCCTCCGAGTGGTGGACCTGATCCAAACCACCCCCGCCTTGGCCCTGCTGGGCATCATTATGGTGTTCATCGGGCCGGGCAAGCCCACTGTCATCGTGGGCCTGGCCCTCTACTCCCTGCTGCCCATCGTCCGCAACACCTGCCTGGGGGCTGGACCAAGTGCCTGAGCACCTGATCGAGGCCGGCCGGGGCATGGGCATGACCCGGATGTACCGCCTGCTCCATGTGGAGCTCCCCCTGGCCGCCCCCATCATCTTCACCGGCATCCGCATCGCCACGGTCAACGCCATCGGCACCGCGGTCTTTGCCTCCTTCGTGGGGGGCGGCGGACTGGGCAGCTTCATCACCACCGGCATCCGCCAGGACGATATGGAGGCCATCCTGCTGGGCACCGGCGTACTCATGGCGGCGGCCCTGGTTCTGGACCTGCTGATGGGCATGGCGGAGCGGTATCTCAACAGCCGGGACAGCCAGCGCCCCAGGGGGCCGCAGGATGGCCGCCCGGGGAGCTGCCGTCCTCTCCTGTGCGGCGGCCCTGGCCCTGTGCGTGTACGCCTTCCTGCCCAAGAGCACCGCCGGCCTGCTCCTCTATGAGGGCCAGTTCTCCGAGGTACAGCTGGTCAACAGCATGATCAAGCAGTTGGTGGAGGACCGCCATGGCATCCCTGTCACCATCCAGGACGAGATGACCGCGGTGAACAACTTCAACGCCCTCACCGCCGCCAATCACTCCTGCGATCTGATGTACACGTGGGACGGCACCCTCCTCACCACCATCATGGGGCTGGACACCACCGATATCCCAGAGGGACAGACCCTCTACGACTTTGTCAACGAGAAGATGAATGAGGAGTACGACCTCCAGCTGCTGGGCAAGATCGGTGTCAACAACACCTACGTTATCGGTGTCACCCAGGAGGTGGTGGATACCTACCACCCGGAGACCATCAGCGACCTGGTGCCCATCGCCGGAGAGCTGCGCTTCTGCGCTGAGCAGGACTTCTTCACCGACGCGGGCAACATGAAGTTCGGTCCCATGGTGGAGACCTACGGCCTGAACTTCCAGGTGGCCAACCCGGTGGACATTATGATGAAGTACACCCTGATCGAGCAGGGCGCTTACGATGTGATGGTGGTCTACGCCACCGACGGCCTGAACAAACGGGCCAATCTGACTCTTCTGGACGATGACCAGCACTTCTTCCCCGACTACTACGGCACCATCCTGGTGCGCAGCGACCTGTTCGACCGCTTCGCCGAGGAGGCCCCCGGCCTCAAGGAGACCATCCAGCTCCTCAACGAGCAGTTCACCGACGAACTGATGAGTGAGCTCACCTATCGGGTGGACGTGGCGGGCGAGGAGGTGGAGACCGTCGCCCACGACTTCTTGGTCCAGTCCGGTCTGCTGGATGCCTGATGTCCTTTTGATCCCCTGCCGAATCCTGCGGCGGGGGATCTTCTATTGTGGAAAAGCTAAAAGAGAGCCCGAGGCAACTCTCGTTGCCTCGGGCTCTCCCCATCAAGTTATCTGTCAGGCGCTGTAAAGCGGTCTTACTTAATCATGCTGGCGACCTCGGCGGCGAAGTCGTCCTCCTTCTTCTCGATGCCCTCGCCGGTGGCGAAGCGGGTGAAGGCCTTGACGGTGATCTGACCGCCCAGCTCCTTGGCGACAGCGGCCACGTGCTTCTCCACGGAGATCTTATTCTCCTTGACGAAGGCCTGCTGGAGCAGGCAGTTCTCCTCGTAATACTTGCCAATGCGGCCCATGACCATCTTCTCGATGATATTCTCGGGCTTGCTGGCATTCTTGGGGTCCTCCTTGGCCTGGACCATCAGGATCTCCTTCTCCTTGTCCAGGGTGGCCTGATCCACGTCGCTCTTGTCCAGGAAAGCGGGGTTCATGGCCGCGATCTGCATGGCCACGTCCTTGCCCAGCTCGATGACCTTGGCCATGTCAGCGATGCCCTCGACGGCCAGGTTGACCAGCACGCCGATCTTGCCGCCCATGTGGATATAGGGCACATTCACGCCCTCGGCATAGCGGACGAAGCGGCGGATCTGGATGTTCTCGCCGATGGCCAGCACCTTGTCGGCGGTGACGGAGGCGATGGTGCGGTCGGTGCCGGGGTAGGTCATCTCCTGGAGTGCGGCCACCCATCGGCGGGGTCCTGGGCGGCGATGACGGAGGCCACGTCCTTGACAAAGTCCTGGAACACCTCGTTCTTGGCGACGAAGTCAGTCTGGGAGTTGACCTCGATGACCACGCCCACGCCGGCCTCATTGACGATGGCATAGGACACGCCCTCGGCGGCCACCTTGCCGGCCTTCTTGGTCTGGGCGGCCAGGCCCTTCTCACGCAGCCACTCAATGGCCTTGTCAAAATCGCCCTCAGCGGCGGTCAGCGCCTTCTTGCAGTCCATCATGCCCACGCCGGTCATCTCGCGCAGGGCCTGTACGTCTTTCGCGGTAAAAGCCATTTGTATTACCTCCATAAAATATGATAGTCATCGTTTTTTCTCTGGAATACAGAAAGAGAGCGCCCGCCCGTCCGTCGGGCGGGCGCTTTGGGTCAAGCAGCTTACTGCCCGCGGCGGCGGCGGCCTCCTCAGCAGCGGGGGCCTCATCCTGGCCCTGCTTGCCCTCCTGGATGGCGTTGGCCATCACGGAAGAGATCAGCTTGATGGCGCGGATGGCATCATCATTGCCGGGGATCACGTAGTCGATCTCATCGGGGTCGCAGTTTGTGTCCACGATAGCGACGATGGGGATGTTCAGCTTGCGGGCCTCGTTGATGGCGTTGCGCTCCTTGCGGGGGTCGACCACGAAGAGGGCGCCGGGCAGCTTCTTCATTTCGGTGACGCCGCCCAGGTACTTCTCCAGCTTGGCGATCTCGCCCAGGTGCTTCATAACTTCCTTCTTGGGCAGCATATCGAAGGTGCCGTCCTCCTGCATCTTCTTCAGCTGATTGAGACGCTCCACGCGGCCCCGCATGGTCTTGAAGTTGGTGAGCATGCCGCCCAGCCAGCGGGCGTTCACATAGTACATGCCCACGCGGGAAGCCTCTTCCTTGATGGCCTCCTGGGCCTGCTTCTTGGTGCCCACGAAGAGCAGGGTCTGGCCGTTCTCGCCCAGGGAGCGGACGAAGTTGTAGGCCTCCTCCAGCTTCTTCACGGTCTTCTGCAGGTCGATGATATAGATGCCGTTGCGCTCGGTGTAGATGTAAGCGGCCATCTTGGGGTTCCAACGACGGGTCTGGTGGCCATGCATGAACCAGGAGATCCATCTTTTCTTCTTGTAAAAATCGTAATTGAAGATGGCAGGCGTTTCTCCCACTAAAACGCGCTTTTAATTATAGACGTAATTTATATTTCGTTTTATTGAATCAGCGGTATTATCCGCTTATTCATACAGCAGACCCTATTTTTTGTAAAGGAGTGTTATGCATGAAAAAACGGCTTTTGGCCATCGTGATGACGATGGCCATGGCACTGTCTCTGCTCCCTGTCACAGCACTGGCTGACGGTGCGGACATCGGCAGTCAGCCCGCGGGGCAGGTGCAGGAGGACCCCGATCTGGGGAACACCGGAGGCGGCGGGGACGATCCGCTTCCCGGGGACGGCCCGAACGAGGGGGACGATCCCAGCCTGCCTGAGGATGAAGATCCTTCCCTCCCGCCCCCCAACAATACGATCCCTATGGCAGACCTCGCAGTTGCGGCGGTTGACGACTCCGTTACCATGAACGGTACACCTTACGACTCCCTCTCCGAGGCCCTGAAGGCTGTATCCTCTCTGAGAACGCCGTCATTTCTCTGCCCTCCGGCGAGCACACCATTGACAGCGTCACCTTTGAGAATGGGGAGCATGTCACCATCCTCGGCAACGGGGAATCTGAGACCACCATCAGCGTCAATGGACAGGTGGCCTTCCACCTTGTCAACGACGATGCCTCCCTCACACTGGAGGACCTCACGGTCGTTGTCAATGACAACTCCAAGAATGGTGCCCGGGTCGTCAGAATGGTGAACGGCGATGACATGTCCTTCTCGGCAGAGAACGTGACCTTTGAAACCCCGTCTGAGGCCGCCAGCACTAACAACATCGCCCTCTATATCAATGGCGCCTGGAATGAATCCGGCTTGACTCAAAGCAGCGGCGTCAATGTCAGCCTGACCAACTTTACCTATGAGGATGACTCCGCACATTCCGGCCTTTATTTCCAGAATTACTCCGACATTGACCTTTCTGTCCAGCAGAGCAGCCTCACGGTGGACAAATACGCCATCAACATTCAGGCCAACACGGCCGCATCCATCGACATCTCCGGCTGTGAGATCCAGGGCTGGACGGCTTACTATGCTTACTCCTGCAACACCAACACTACCATCACCGACAGCACCCTAATCGGGATCAACCATTTTCCGGTCCGAGCAACAATTTCGGAACCATCGTACTGGACGGCGGCGAACTTCAGGATATCCCGGAAGGGGACTCCGGCTTTGGGAACACGCTGTACATCACGGACAGCGATATCCAGGCCAAGACAACTGCCGGAAATTATCAGGTGATCGTTTCCTGCAACTATGGCGCTTCAGCCAACAAAATTGTCTTTTCTGACTGCACCTTCCAAGCGGAGGGCACCGCCAATGGGAACGATCTGATCCCTCTGTACGGCAGTTCTGGCCAAGGAAACCAGCTCATAGTAGACGGGCTTTCCATGAACACCGATTCTGAAAACTATCTGGAGCTCATCCCAGCTGCGAAAATCGGGGACCAGGGGTTTGGTACTCTGGAAGCCGCCGTGGAAGCCGCGGACGGCGATACCATCGTAATGCTCACTGATGTGGCAGAAGATATCACCATCCCCGAAGGCAAGATCCCCCTCACCCTGGACCTGAACGGCCAAACCCTGACCAATGTGTCCAGCCACACCATCGTCAATCAGGGCACCCTGACCATTCTGGACAGCGCCGGCGGCGGTGTGGTGGATGTGGTCACCCATGGCAAGGCAGTTCTGTACAACTACGGCACCATTACCGAGATCTCCGGCGGCATGTTCACCCGCAGCAAAGGAGACTCAATATCCCGTCTCCGGCGGCACCGCCGCTAATTCCTGGTACACTGTGGTCAACGGCGGTGTCATCGAGGAGATCTCCGGGGGCACCTTCACCACCGGTGATGGCACTTCCAAAGCCCTCGGAAACCTCTCCAGTGTGATCCGAAACGGAGTGGATGATTCCGCTGATCCGCATCCTGGGGAGATCAAACTGATCTCCGGTGGCACCTTTACCGGCGCTGCCAATGTGCTGAAAAATGAACCCAACGGCAAAATCGGCACGATCACCGGAGGCACTTTTACCATGGACAACCAGGAGCAGCACTTCTGGGGCGGCAACAATGTGCTCCAGAACTACGGCACCATCGACTCCATCACAGGCGGCGCCTTCCGAGCCATTGGAAGCAGCGATGACGGATATCTTATCGCTGGACAGCCCAACCCCGCAGCCCGCTATGGCATCACCAACTACGGCATGATCGGCGAAATGGGCGGAGATGTCTCCGTGTCCGTCGCCGGGAATTCCAGGGCCGTTTATGTGGCTTATTCCTCCTCCGTCGGCGGCACCAGTTCCCTCAACATCACCGGCGGCACCTACGCCGTCACTCCCGCCGAGGGGACCGAACAGAATACCTTCCCCCCGCTGTGATCATGGCCAACTCCGCACAGGCGGCTCTGAACATTTCCGGCGGCTCTTTCCAGGGCGATATCCAGACCGGGACCGCCCATGGCCTGAGCATCTCCGGCGGCTATTTCACCGCCGATCCTACCAGTTATCTTGTCAGCGGCAAGGATGCCGTAGCCAGCAATCAGGATGGCTACCAGTACATGGTGGGCACGCTGGCCCTGAGCCAGCAGACCCTCGCCCTGACCAAGGGCGGCGAGGCTGTCCTGTCTGTCAATGCCGAGCCCTGGGGCGCTGTGCCTGCTTCCGCTGTGTCCTGGTCCAGCGACAATGAGGCTGTGGCCGCCGTGGACAACGGCACTGTGACCGCTGCGGCTCCCGGGACGGCTACCATCACCGCTGAGGTAAACGGAAAATCACTGACCTGCTCCGTCACAGTCAGCTACGCCGGTGTGGACGGCATCTCCCTGGACCGCGCCGCCCCTGACACTCGTCAGCGGCGGCAGCACTGCCCTGACCGCCACCGTCTCCCCTTCCAATGCAGACCAGACGGTGACCTGGACCAGCAGCGACGAGGCCGTTGCCACTGTGGCTCAAGACGGCACCGTCACCGCCGTGGCCGCCGGTGAGGCCATCATCACTGCTTCTGCTGGCGCTTACCGCGCCTCCTGCACTGTCACCGTCACCGGGGCGGACGTAGACGTTCTCCCCAGCACCGAGCCTACCGAGACTGAGGACCAGCTGCCTGACGGCCTGAATGATGAGGTCAAGGAGGCCGTAAACGAGGCGGCCGGCACTGTGAATGCGGACTCCGCCCTGTCTCAGGCAGCCCAGGAACAGGCCGGCCAGCTGGCCGACAGCGCAGAAAAGGACGAACTGCTACAAAAAAGGACAGTCCGAACTTGGGAGCGAGGAGATTGTCCTCTATACTCAGACCTATCTGCAGGTCACCACAGTAGACGCTCTGACCGGTACGGACGGCAGTATTAACTCCGTCACCCTGGACATCTCGCCCAAGGGACAGGTGGTGGCCTCCACCGCCAGCACCGCAGGCGATATCAACCAGGGCAACTCCGTGGTGGTCAAGGAGATCCCCCCAGGAGGATCTGAACATCACTGGAACCGCTCATGTCACCCTTAAACCCTGCCCGACGACTTTGCCAGCAAGACCATCTATATCAAGCATCAGGCCTCTAACGGCAGGACCTATTTTTACACCGCGGAGGCGGATGAGGGAGCCAATCTCACCTTCAGCACCCGCCACGGCTTCAGCCCCTTCACCTTCTTCTCTCTGACCAACGAGGCAGCGGCCCAGGTGGAAGATGTGGGTTACGCTGATCTTCAGGACGCTATCGACGCGGTTGCTGACGGAGGCACTATCACCGTGCTGAAGGATGGCCTGGGCACGGTCACCATTCAGGGCAGTAAGACTTTTTACCCTGGTCAAGGGTGAGGACGTCGATACCCTGCCCACTCTGGTGGCCGCCTCCGGGTACCGTCTGACGGATCACGGCAACGGTTCCTATACCATCTCCCGCCGCTCTTCCGGCGGCGGCTCCAGCGGCTCCGCCACCTACACGGTCAGCGTGGACAGCAGCCGCCACGGCGACGTCACTGTCTCCCCCAAGAGCGCCTCCAAAGGGCACCACGGTCGCCATCACTGTCAAGCCCGATGACGGCTATGAACTGGATGAGCTGACCGTCACCGACAAGGCCATCAAGCTCAGGACAAGGGCGACGGCAGGTTCACCTTCACCATGCCCCCTCAAGGTCACGGTAGAGGCCGTCTTTACGGCTCTGGAGCAGGGAGGAACAGCCCCTCTTCTCCGATGTGGCAGAGGACGACTGGTACTATGATGCAGTGGCCTACGTGGCCGAAAACGGCATCATGTCGGGCACCGATGGCTCCCGCTTCTCCCCCAACGGCACACTGACCCGTGCCATGCTGTCCCAGATCCTCTATGCCATGGAGGACAAGCCCGCTGTCTCCGGCGCGGCCACCTTCTCCGATGTGGCCGCCGGCGCATGGTACGCCGATGCGGTGAACTGGACCGCGGCCCAGGGCATCGTGGCCGGCATGGGTGAAAATTCCTTCGCTCCTGATGCCCCGGTGACCCGGGAGCAGCTGTCCCTGATCCTCTATGGCTACGCCAGATACAAGGGGGGCTATGACACCAGCGCCTCCGTCAGCCTGAGCGGTTACGCCGACCGGGACAGCGTCGCCGTCTGGGCGGCCGACTCCATGGGCTGGGCCGTGTCCGAGGGCCTGATCTCCGGCAGACCCGGAGGCTATCTGGACCCCGCCGGCACCGCCACCCGGGCCGAAGTGGCCCAGATCCTCATGAACTTCTGTGAGGATCTTGCTCGCTGACCTCCCCCCTTTTTGTTCCCCTCATAGGGAAAGGCCCGCCGGTCTGTGACCGGCGGGCCTTTCCCTGTTCCGCGCCTCTCTCACCGGCGGCGGCGCAGTGCCCGAGTCTGGGGCTCCTGCTCCACCAGGATGATGTCCTCCCAAACCGCCGCACCCGGTCCCAGGGGATATAGCGGTCCTCCTCCCGGCCCAGCAGGCCGAACAGCCGCAGCCGCCCCGGCACCACCAGGGGCCCGGACCTGCCTGCTCCCAGGTCCACCTCCATGTCCCCCACATATCCAAACCGGCTGCCGTCGGTGACGCTGATGACCTCCTTGTACCGGAGCTCCGCGATCCTGGTCTCCATGCTCGGACCTCCTTCCAGGGATGTTCTTCCTGCCCTGGCGCCGCGCAGTCCGCGGCGCCCCCCTTGAAAACGGTCCGGCATCCCTTATTCCAGGTTCAGATGGTTTTTCAGGAGATACCGGGTCAGAACAAAGAACCCGGCACCCAGCACCGCGATGCCCAGGATCAGCAGCCACATGAGCAGGTGTCCCCCCCCGTATCCCCCTTCAGCTCCATAAACCAGCGGCCGATCTCCGCCATCCAGGGGGGGAGACGAAGATCTCCAGCATACCGGTAAAGAGGATATTCAGCGCCACTGCAAAGCCAAAATAGGCGCCGAAGGCTGCCAGGGTACGGTGCTTCCGGGCCAGGTGGCCCACCGCAATGCTGGCATAGATGTGCAGCATGCCCACGGCGGCGGCCAGACACAGGATGAGCACCTCCAGGAGGAGCAGCCAGTCGCTCCAGTCCACATATACGATCATG
>VOFI01003001.1_pt1 | contig 41355 bp, 71 predicted proteins | sample 5384131 | NCBI WGS metagenome assembly VOFI01 (sample SAMN12384728, study PRJNA508395) | human gut metagenome | isolation source: healthy gut H | host: Homo sapiens | reverse complement strand
TAGCCTTGTTTCAGCGATGATTATCATTATCCCTTGCAACGCACCTGCTGCCGGGATCGTGTTCTGTTTACCTTTCATTGCAGAGTGGGCAAAGCATCGCTTAGGTCTCCCACCCTGAATGATCAGGATCATATCATTATTTGTTATTGTTCAGCTGCTGGAAGTAAATAGCCTCTGATTGGTTTCAATTTTTCTGCCATATTAATTGAAAATCATTATTCTACCTTGTTTATCTGCCACACAACCCTTCAATCCGATTCTGTTAATTTGAACATCACCTGGCTTTATATCTATCCAACTCACCATGGGAGCAACAGAAATAGTGAATCTTGCCCCATCCGGTTCTCCTGCCAGACTCACCAAGTAGTGCGACGGGCAATCCGGTATAGTACACCTGAATGGATACCATTCAACGCCCAATATATAATTCCTGATTTAAGCAATCGTGGATATCTGCTGTGTTAAATGCCTCCTGATAGTTATTCAGAAACTCTTCCACACTGCCGGCCAAACATCCAAAGCGGGACAGTTTATTTCCCTGACACGCAGGGCTTTGATTGTTCCAGGTCTACTGTACGGGCCATCGGTAAACGGCGCCTCCAACTGCAGTGATATAAGATGTCTCCTGGTTATCGTCCGATCCCATACCGAAGTTCGTAAAGTCTATCCCATTAATTGCATACTGCCCGGCGAAGCTGATACTGCCGGCTGGAGTTGTTTATAAATGGCATGATTGTCCTCGGGACAAAAGAAAAAGTTCAAACACAGATACGTTCTTCCCTGCATTAAATGAAAGCAAGGTGGCTACCAGAGAAGAGCGACATTGAAGCGTGCAAGGTTGTATCATACCGCAATAAGACAATTCCTGATAGCCCGGTCGGATTTGCTGACAGACTTATTACCTTAAAACCCTGAACTTCGTAATCCATAGACGGAAATTATTCGTGTAGAACTCTGTACCTCATATAAGTTTCCTTTCTTTGCTTCTTCAAAGCCATGCAACAAACTGAAAGCAGGCACCCCAACCGGTTTAAGCTATCTCAAAACCTCTTTGTCCATAATCGCCACATTTTACTTTTACGTTATTATGCGTACCCTTTCCAAGGCACTCAACCGTGCCCTCGATGTCGATTAAGCTCCACCGGCAACCTCTTTGATCTCTCTCGTATTCTCAACGATCCGATCGGTATTCTTTTCCGCTTTATCTGATAGTTCGCGGATGGCCTTCACATCTTCCTTCAACCTCTGGATTGCATATCGCGGATCAGCTTCATTTGTTCCCCGGATCGGTTGCATACCGCCACGGATGTCTTCCAACAGGACACGGACGGCCCAGGTCTGACCGGGTCAACAATTTATGCTTTCTTGAAAAGCTTTGGCATACGCGCCTTTCAGGGGAGTATTTTCGGATATATCTTCTTTTTTCTCCGGCTCTTCCACCTTATCTTTTCATCAGGCTATCAGCCCAACCGAACTGCCTGTCAATCTCTTTTTGCAGTTCTTCCGCCATATTATAGATATAATCCTGTTCCCAGCCGGAAAGGACATTGTCGGCATAGAACTCTTTCAGCTTGTCACGATCTTCTCCATCGCACCGGAAGATTCCGTTGCTGCCTTGATGGATTCAGTGACCATCTGCCGCATCATCTTCTTAACAGCCTCTTTCGCCGATTCTGCTCGGTCCTCACCGGCAGCCCACGCCTCGGCTTGTGCGCTTGCGAAATTGTCAATGGCGGATTTCAAGTCTTCCCCGAAGATGGCATCTTTAGCCTTCTCCTTGTTTTCTGCTATGGCTTCATTAATCTCGTCAATCTGGTTTTGCCATTCCTTTATCCTATCCTTATCGGTTTTCTTTTTATCCTGTTCTTCACGGATTTGTTGTTGGATTAAAACTTTCTGTTGTTCCAAAAGTGTGTTCTGCTGATCGATCAATCGGGAAGCATCATTCGAATAAGCCTTCTGAATGGATTTATCCAGTTTTTCGTATGATTTATCCAATGCGGCGATCTGATCCTGTAACCGCTGGATACGTTTCTCGTTCTTCTTGTCATGGATCCTGGCGATGGCACCGGCCAAAGATGTAACCACACCGATAGCGGCACCGGCAGACGCACCGATCGGACCGAACATAGCACCGGCTTTCGCACCGTTCATGGCAGAACTTACAGTGTCCATAGCCACACTGAAGCCTTCGCTATCCCGCCGAATACACCACCGAACGAATCTCCGAGCTTCGAAAACGTATCAGAGAGGAACTGTCCGGCCTGCATGATCTCATTCATACCCTCCTCTATTTCTGAAACCCTCTTTTAACTTCTTGGCATCACTTTCTGAGGTAAATACTTTTTTTAGGCCATTTGAAACTTTATTAAAAAGAGGTTTCCATTTGGTCAGCTTCACGACGAACGTTGGCTATTTCATCCTTTGATAGCCTTCAACTGATCCGGAGACTTACGAAGCACATCAAACTGTTCTTCGGTAATACCAAATGAATTATCAGAGGAATATTCCCCTCTTTCAAGAAAAGACAAGAATTTTCCGCTTCATCCGCAATGGCACGAATAGAAGGTGATATTCTTTTTACTCATATCATCAAACAGCCGGGTGATAATGGAGGTACTCTTTTGAGGCTTCATTATCCACGTCCGCCAGTTCTTTCTTCATACCTTCCGCAAGGGAAAGCCGTTCACCTTCCGTTGTGGCCTTTGCTATTTTCTCATTATAAATAGCCGTGATAGCCTGACGCTTTTCCAGATACGAACCATATTCTTTCAGGTATTCGTTCATGGCACGTTTCTCTTCCTCCAGTTGTTCCTTATTCACATTGGAGGTCGATCGCTCTCGTTTAACGTATGAATTGACCAAGGCTGTACGAATCTCCACGATCTGTTCCTTAGTCAGTTTGCCGCCTTGAGCGTCTTTCCACTCTTTTTCCTTGGTCAGTATGGCGGCGATCTCATTGTCATAGTCTAGGTTTATCTGGGCGATCTTCTTTTGCGGAGCCTTCTTTCATCAGGTCGATCTCGGATTGCTGGTTCTGCCGGCGGAGGGATAGGAGTTCGTCTATCAATTTCTCTTGTTGCTTGAGTTGATTATCCGTACTCTTATCCTTCTCATTTGGATTTGAATATTTGTCTATTTGTTCCTGTGCCTCCTGTATCTGTTTAGTGTACTCATTCCATTTCTTTGAATTTTTCTCAGAAACAGCTAAAGCGTCACGAGCGGCTTCCGCTTCTTTTTTTTCTGCTTCTCCCAGTAGGATTTATTTTTATTTCTTCTTTTGTCGTGTCTGTTGTTGATTTTGACAGCTTTCTTTTGAAATTTTCTAACGCTTTTTGTAGGAGTTTGATACGTTCTTCTTCTTCCGCAATCGCTTTATTGTTGTTTACAGTAAGCGGTATTCCTGTTGAAGGAGATACGCCTATAAGTCTCCCGTTGTCCTCTCGTAATTTCTTTAATCGCTGCGTAGACTCATCTATGTTTCGGATATACGAATCATAGGTATTGGTATCACGTTCTTTTTATTTAATAACTTATTTGCTTCTGCTAAATCAAGCACGGCCAATTCTTCCAACTTGTACGCTCCTGTTATCGCAGGAGATAGTTTCTGTAGCTGTTCGTAAACGGATATTTTAGCTAATTCCGTTTCTGTCTCATCTTGAATTATACGTATCAATGATTCAACTTGATTCTTTCGATCTGTCTCTTGTTGAATCATTTTATCCTGTTCATCATTGAATCTCTTTTGAGCCTTTTCTGCTATGGTTGTACTGTCAGATAGAGCCAACATTGTAGCTGTCAAACCAATAATTACCGTTCCCAAAGCAACATAAGGATTGGTAAGCATTGAGGCATTAAGAGCAAGCTGTACTTTCCGTGCCAATACACGAGCATTGGTAAGCCCTATCTCTACAATAGTATGTTTGCTTTCAGCAGCGGTAACCAGCATCACGGCGGTACGATAGGCTCCATAGGTAGCAACCAACCCGGCCAATACCTTACCTATCGTTTCATAGTTTTCTATCAACGAAGTGGTTGTTTGGATACCCTTAATTATGACACCTTCCGATTTCTGCCCCAATTCATTGAATGCAGTATCCATAGCATCCTGCATCATTGATAACTGGCCGTTAATAGTTTTTGAAGCATTCTCGACATATTATAGAACTTACCACCAGCGGAAGTGGCGTCTATGAATGCTTGCTGTACCATTTCTGCGGAAATAGCCCCTTAGACATCTCATCTTTGAGCGTAGCAATAGATTTTCCGGTCTTATCTGCCATGATTTGTAATGGATTGAATCCGGCATTAATCATCTGATTAAGATCTTGCCCCATCAACTTTCCTGCCGCCGACATTTGAGAGAAAGCCAACGTAAGCGAGTTAAACCTTTGGGTATCTCCCATAGAGACATCGCCAATAGCCTGTAAATAACGTGGTACTTTCTCAGCCTCGATATTAAAGCCTAACATCATCTGCGTAGCTTGGGTTACATCAGAAAACTCAAGAGGAGAAATCTTTGCATATTCACGGACTTGTGACATAAGTTCATCCGCTTTTTCCTTTGCTTCCAAGCAAGGTTTGAATAGCGGTGTCTACTGCTTGAAACTCGCCACGAACACGAACCATGTTTGAACAGAAACTCCAATGAGTATCCTCCAATAATTTTTTCCGACATTAGACATCGCTTGTTCTATCTGCTTTGTCACACCGACTTTAGCATCGTCTTTATAAAGGGCATATTCGTCACGAAGTTTTTTTACAGACAGACGTGCCCCAGCTTTCTTGCGTTAATCAAGTCGAACAAAACTGCCTTCTCTTCATCCAAGGCCTTACGTGCAGCGTTGTATTCTTCCAATTTCTCATTAGCGGACAATGGATTTCTTTTCAATGCGATGCGATAGGCTTCACCAAGGCGTTTTACATCCGCTTCTATGCCTTTAATTACCGACTTTTGAGTGATAATCTTTTCTGATAATCCGTTTACAACTTGCGAAGCATCGAATATTTTCTTTTTAAAACCTTGGTTTATTTCATTGCCTGCACGTACTGCGGAAACGACAAGAGAATCCAATTCTTTCGTATTTTTAGCAAGTTGAACTTCCATTGCCCGGAAAGTAGCTGGAGAAGTATTGCTATCCATCCCGGCAATAGTAGATTTTAACTTATCTATCTCTTCCCGTAACTTAATGACTTTTTGATAGTCAGCTTCTATGTGAAACGCTAATTTAGGCATACATCAATGTTTTGGATAAAAGTACATCAGACCAATAAAGTAGTAGAATTTTATGGGAATAGATACATGACAATGAAAAGATTGTCGTGAATATAGAATCATGCTCCTCTTTTTTTGTCTCATAAGATCCTTTCCCGACATCTTCTTTACTTCAGTTTTCTCTTTGTCCTCATAGATAGCCCTCGGTTTATCAGCACTCATCAAGAGCAAAAGAAGATAAGGAAGATCCTCATACACCTCCCTGTAAGAAAGATTCAAATTTTCCATAAATAAGGTAATACTTCCTACGATGGTATTTCCTCCTACTATTTGGGTTTTACTGTTAGATTTGCCAGCTCCATCGCTAACTGGCAGACTACGAAAAAATCACGTCCGGTTATTAACTCAAAAGCGACAAAATACGCTTGCAATAATTCTTCTTTAGAACCTGAAAGCATCTGCCGTTCGAGGCTTTCAGCTCTTTTTTGATAATTCGGGACATCACCAACCACCAAGAATGAAAGTCCCTTGACGATATTCTCCAAATTGACAGGAGCAACCTTCATTAATTCCCGCACAGTACCATTTTCCGGTAAATCGACCTTACTTAAATATTGGGTAGCCCTCATTATCACTTTGATAGAAGGAGCTTTGATTACATATACTGTTCCCCCTACAACAATAGCTTTTCCATAAGTACCGGAAAGTAACTCTGATATGTTTTTTGAAACCTCACTCATAGTTTAAATATTAGAGGGTGATTGCTCACCCTCGTCATTAACTTATCCACCCAAAGTTGTATCCTCCCCCGTCTTCCCAGCGCTCAATAGGAACGCCGGCTTTGGTTGGTTTCAACGCCGTAAAACAAGGGCTAAGCCAATTGCCTTTTCATTCGCTTTACCAGAAGCAGAAACACCGGCACGAGGAAAATAATTTTCACACCATCTTCAGTTGTGGCACGGACGGTAAACTCTTTACTCTCTACATGGTCGGCACGCTCCCATGTGCCCGGCTTACTCTCTGACCCCGCAGTAAACTTACCACCTTGGAATTTAGCCTTAGTCTCAAGATCATACATACCAATAGAAGCATTGATCTTAACCGCACCCGGCTTTTTAGAGGAATAATAGGTATTTCCAGCTACATCTTTGTAATCCTTAACCTCCGGATCTTCATCCTCATAAGTGAAGGTGTCCTCATGAACTACCGGGACTTCTTCAAAAACAGAACCTTCGGCACCACCAGCCCCGATCGGCGCAACCTCCAGCTTCTGAAGGTTTACCACCACAATTTTTTATTCTCTGCCATAACTATTTTACATTTAAAACTTCAAACAAAACACTAACATTCACATAATGACACTTTAAAGCAGTGTCCGCTTCCGTTCCTATATTATAGATAGAATAGCGATAAAAAGAACCATTATAGGAACCTGTACTCCTTAATATCTTCATAGCTTGTCTTTCAAGCTCATTCAGTCGGATAGAGTTGGCTTCATTCTTGCTCAAATCGGGCACACAAAGATTCACTTCTGCGAAAGACTTCTTCCAATAAGTCCCCGGCTGTTGCTTCTTCGTGTGAATGACAATCCTTTCGGACTTCAATTCACCCGTCAGCGTTTCCCCGTTGGGTACTATGTCTTATTCCGAAAGCCTTGCAATCCCGGTAGAGAATGTTTCCTATGTCGGTAGTTACTATCATTTCCAATCTCCCAATCTTCGAAACACTGATAGACGGAACCCATGAATCAGCACGCCCGGTGTTCTCGTTGTAAATAAGGCATTGACTCGTATAGTCAATGAAACCTTTGCCTTTCAGAATAAGGTCTTTTGCTGATTGCGGAAGAGATTGCATCTTGGGAATAACATCACTTATATGAGCTGGAACCTGTTTGAATACCATTAATCCTTTCCCGTTCCAGCCCTTTCTACGGATAACGCCACCTTGTTTCAAAACGTCTATAGCATCACCGAAACAGATAGGAGTTTCTTCCTTGCACTTCTCGATATGATTCTTCAAACAGTTTTTGGGTGACCAACTTTCATAGCCATATTCAGTACGAGTGTGATATCCCAGTTTATAAGACTCATTCTTTTCTATTTCACTTTTTACTAAGCCTTTACTTTCGCAAGCTTCACCCAATGTCATAGGTTCTGCTTCAATCTGTTTTGTACCAATATACTTTTTCATTTTTCAAATTCTTCTTTTAATCGTTTCTCCGCATGAAGAGCGGCACCACTTAAAACATCAAATCCCTTAGATTCTACGAATGATGCGTATTCCGCTTCGTTTTTCAGCGTCAAACCATCTTTATCGACATCGTAATCATTGGACGTTCTCAAAGTGAGTGTATGGTCTTGATAATCCCCATGTTCCTCTGCGTACTTCACAGCTTCATCACCTATATCAATCATCTTCTTTTCGACCTCCCATTCTCCTTCATCGAAAAAGGAGTCGACATCTGAAAAATCGAAATCTACATCCATAATTCCGAGTAGTTAAAGTAGTTTGTACTCTTTACCGTGTAGACTTCGCCTTGACCTCTTACGCCATCACCATCCATGCAACGTACTTCATCGCCAGCCTTGACAGCAATTCTTTTCTCACATACTACATGATAATTCGGACGATACACAGAGCCGTTATCAGATGAAAACTCTTTGGTAGTGTTATCATCACAACGGCACTTGCCTACCTCCTGCCAGTATTCACCACCTGTACCGGGAATGGGTCTTCCGAACTCATCCTTAGCCATCGGGGTGATAACTTTAACCTGCAATATGTGTGGAGCGAATATCATAAGAAAGTCACTTTAGGTTTGTTACCCAGTTCATCTTTCAAGCCGTACTGTTTACACAGCCATGAGTACAATTTCATTAGGCTATCAACATGATTAGACCAAGACACAGAAAATCCGCTTTCGCTGACCGAAGATGGATTTTGTATCATCCACGGAATTTGCTTGGCACAAGCGACCTCTAATCTTGCCCTATTTTCCTCGGCAAAAGGTTTCTTCGCCATCCAATCCCGTTCTTGAAAGTATATTTTCAACTACAAGATTAGACGGGGGATTCTTATCAAATACGCTTAATACAAACTCCTTGTTACTCATGACTGTTATCAATCAATATGGTGTAATCAGTTTACTATATGCGGTATAGCTATAATGCGTGCAATACTTTGATTTATAGATGTATCTGAACGGGCATTTGGGAACATTAATTCGTACCCCTTGAATAGCCATTCCCTCTTTTATCGAACACATCATAGCCGGGTTATTTGCAACCAAAAACATAGTGTGCGGCATGGTTAGTACAACACAATCAGCCGGAGCCGTTTCCAAAGTGATAGACTGAATATCCGGCAGACCGGCATTAACCGATGGATTCACATATTCACACTTGGGAGATTCCACACTTGATGCCTGCACGCTCAACGAAACCAAAGACATCATCAAAAAACCACACATGGCAAAAATAAAATTCTTCATTTCTTTTCTGATTTATAAAATTAGACAATGGAAGGGTAGAAGCACTACCCTATCCTTTTACTCGATACCTAATGCTTCTTTCAGTTTGGCTGTTGATTCTTCATCCAGTTCTGAAACCTTAGACAAAAGAGTTTCCTCTTTCATATTGCCGGAAGCCTGCGCACCGATAGACTTCAAAGCATCAATCAAAGTTTTCTTCTCAAACTCCTTTTCAAAGAGGGAGATTTTCACCTCTTTCTTTTCTTCAGGGGCTTTCACTTCGGGATTTTTTGCCTCAATCCGTTCAGCAAGTCTGCGGCTTTCCATATCCAGCACACGGGCTTCCTCACCGACTTCAATCACTTCACCGGGAGTATAATACTTTCCGGTGAACTTGTCGCGGAAAACTGATATAACCTTTACTTTCATATCCTACCCCCTTATGCTGATTGGATGGATGCAATTTCGCTCAGGTCGAAATTGGTAATCAAGTCCGGGTTGGAAATCTGCGGAATCCACTCTGCCGTATATTCCATGTAGCGACCGTTCTTATCACGGTAGTTGGAGATAAGCATCTGCCCCTCTGACGGGATATAAGTACGTCCTTGTACTGGGTCTGTCGCTTCATACGGGGTATGATGGCGCATATAACCAATGTTGTCAGAAGGTAACAGAGTAATACGGTTATCCGCGTAAATCTGCACATTCTTTCCCGTCTGGTCTTTCACGTAGTCCTCCTTGATTTCGATGCGAGGCAGACCGATGCCGGTGAACACTTCGGAAGCCAAAGAAGAGGAAACCAATCCCGTACTCAACTTCATCTCATTAGAACCAAGAATCCTCTTGTACTGCTCACCAAATTCAGATGAACCAAGAATAAGCTTGTTGAAAGATGCACGAGTCATAACCATCTTGGCATAAACGCCATAGTCCGGTGCCAAGGAATGAAGTTTCTCTCTCAAATAAGAGATAAACATATTCTTTCCGTCCACAACCACATCTCCACTTTTCGGCTTGATAAAATTGAACGGAAGGGTAATCTCCAGCAGTTTATTATTGGTCTGACCGGAAGTGATTGCAGCGTCTTTGTTGTAAACGGTGGCTTCACCAAGCATCAACAGCGCACCGACAATAATATCCATACGCTTGTGGGCGGCAAGGGTAATCTGACGGTAGTCATCTGCCAGGAAGTTTACAATCTCTTCCATTGCAGCCTTTTGGTCGGCTGGCTTAGCGGCATTGAACTTGTCAATCAAATCCTGCAATTCGGAAAGACGGTCAATAGACATCTGATAAGCATCACCCAAATAGGCAATCTCACCATATCCGGAACCGATGTTCCGACGTTCACGGATGGGTTTCTCTCCAAAACGTGAATTGATAGAGCCGGCCATAACTCCGTTACAGAACCGATATAGTCCTTGAACACACGAGTAGTTACTCTGCGGAAAGTAAGATACTGCTGCCAATAGATTGTGTCCTTGCGTGTCTGGTTCACACGTCTGATGATAGCGGAAATAATGTTCGCATCATCGAATAATGTTTGAATCGTTAAAAACATATCCTACCTCCTTACTCGTTAAATTCAAACCATCCCTTCATGTTGGCTTTATCGTTCTCGGAGAACGGCATAACCAATTTTGAAGGTTCAATCTCTGCGGCTGTACGAAGCAATGAAACCAATGTAATTCCATCCTCAACCTTTGTACGGTTGTACAGAGCCGAATTAGCGACATGCTTTTGCTTTAAACCATCAACTGCAACCGCATTGAATAATACAGCATCTTTGGCAATATTCTCACCAAAAGCAGCCTTGATAGTCAATACATCGTAGTTGGCATTAGACTTATCAATTGCCGTTACTTCTGCACCTTTCTTGCCGTTTCCGACAAACATACCCACATAAGCCAAAGAGTTCTTGCTACTTTAATAGACAAAGCCTCTCCACCAGTGGTATAGGCTTCCGTAACTCTCACATTGATTACCGCATAAGCGAACTTGTTTTTCAAGTCCGCACAAATCGGTGTAAATCCGGGAAGAAAACTTCCCACTACCAGGTTCTGCGTATCAAGTTTGAACGGACCACGTCTACGAATACCGGTCTGGACATCGTAGCGTTCCTCTTGCTCAACGGGCGGAACCAAGTCATACTTAAATCCTGCTGACATAATTAATTCTTGTTTTGTTCAACAATAGTTTTCGTTCCCTCATCAATCATCTTAGCGATAGATTCAGATTCTTTCTCAATCTTCGTCTTCCGCTGATTCGGGAGGGGTTACGCCTTTGAAGCCGTCATTTGCGAACTCCTGCTTCAAGTCCTTGAAGTATGCGTCCAAGTCCTCATCGTCCTTAATGGCGCATCGTTTGGCGTAGTTTTCGGGAATACCATACTCTTTTGCCTTTGCCAAAATCTGCTGGCTACGTGTTGCTTGAGCCTTTTCTGCTTCAAACTGTGTTAGCTTATCAGAAAGGTTCTTGTTGGAGTCAATTAAAGCTTGCGCCCATGCAGGCACATCGTCTTTATTCTCTTCCGTTTTGATGGTTGTGGTAGTCTCGATTGGCTTACCGTCTTTAAGGTTATGTTTCTTCTCGTAGTTGGAAACTGCGGTCTTGGAAGCATCCCCGGCACGGAAATCACCATAGGAGTTAAGCACGTCCGAAAAACTGATACCCTCAACAATAAAGTTTACCTTTGTCTCGTCCGTTACACCCTCTGCTTTTTTAGTAGCGATTCGGGTTAAGATAGCAGTGTCCACCCCAGTAAACTTCTGTTGCAGCCCTGCCAAAATTTGTTCTAAGATTGTCATACCGTATGAATTAAAATTTGAGATTCAATTTGCGGAAATAAAAATACTACCAATACAGATGACTGATAAATATTTAGGCTTCCCCATTCACGACAATCAATCCATTGTCGTAAATACGGTATATAAAGTAGTCAGTAAGTGAATGAAAGGGGAATAATTGGAGTGGTAGAAAACCACAATCAGGTGATTGTGGGAAATGAGCATAAAAAAGGCGTGAAACTGAGTGAATCACGTCTTTTTTATGCTAGCAATCTTTAAATCTTAGTCCAATTATCTCTATTCTCTATAAAATTAGAAAACCCTTTTTTATATGCAACAAAATTATTATTAATTGAGTTGAACCAACTTTCATCCTCGTTTTTTTTATACAATCTTCTTATGAAGTAATCTATTTTCGTATACTCTGAAGAACCTTCAAACCTTTCAACGAATCCTATACATGCAAGCCGAACTTTATTAAAGTCTACATTAGTTTGAATTATAGAATTAATATGTGGATCAGAAAACGAATACCCTATTGTTAGCAACTTATTGCAATCATTACAATCATTTGCAAAATTAGTAAATCCGATATTAAAAGGATTCATTAGACTTCTTTGAGTCTTAGTATACCCAACAATTATCGGGCTAAAAATTAAATTCTCACTCGGATTTCCGCCTTGAGCAGTTAAGGATTGCACCTCTCCAGTTATCGTAGATTTTACAACTCTATATTTATTCTCTACAAATTTAAAAGTCCAATAGATAGAGCCATGTAGGTAAAAGTAACTTAAATGAGAGTCTTTATTTCTTAAATAATCAGCTTTATAAACAATACTGTAATCAGATAACAAATGTTCCCCCATATATATTTTACGCTTTGAAAGAATCTGAGGTATCATAGCGTCATAATTTGTGGTATATATTTTTACTGAATATTTCTTGTTCAATAAAGATTCAATAAATTCGTTCAATCTTTCATTTAGTAGTTTATACTCAGCAGCACAAGCTTTTTCATCATATCCCTTAATGAGTTGAATAACAATATCCACAAAATGTTTGTATATAGAATAAAAATGCCTCCTTTTCTCTAATTTATCAGATATCTCATTTAGTTTTTGCTGGATGGAGTCTATTAGGACATTAACAGCAGGAGTAAATGACGTATTATACGAATTCCTGTTTTCATTGGTTGACGCTATAACATAATTCATTATAGATTCCGATGCAGCAATCACTGTCTCGAAATTAACAGTGACTCCGTCCTCCTCTTCATAAAAAGATTTTAATGTATCAAATATAAATTTACCCCAAGTTGTATTACTATCATACATATATTCTTTATCTTCAATTATTCTATCAAGAATATCTTTGGAAAATGGAGCTCCCCATGCTACAGGAAAACCTGCACCTAGTAGTAATACTATTTTCTTTCTCTTTTTCATATTTGTATTTTGGATTAGAATCCCAACATTGCGGCCGGAGGTATATTCAGCACTCGACATAGCAACCTCGCAATTTTGAGGGTCGGTTCCGAACGTCCGGAGATATAGTCATTCACACGCGATGGACTTATTCCAATCTCACCAGCAAGTTGCTTTTGACTCATCCCTTTCTCTTCAAGAGATAGCTCTATCAATTCCGCAACAGTCGGTTTTTCTATCGGATAATGTTCTTTTTCGTATGCTATCACAATATCGGACATAACTGTAAGCTCCACCGCATTCTTATCATTTGAAGGCGTATTGTCATCAACCAATGGAAGAAGTTCCTCCACTCTCGCCAAAGCAAATTCATACTGTTCTTTCGTTACTTTATTCATACTTCTATCTCTTAAATGGTTGAACAATCTATCTTATCGTAATCTTTATGAGTACCAACCCAGCGAATGAAGACGTACCCAATTGTAAACTTAACAACGACAACCAACCGATAGTTGTTGCCTCTGATATTGAAAACGTAGTGTTGGTTGCCTACATAGTCAGCAGAAAGAAAATCCACTTTAATGTCTGATAGGTTCTTCCATTCTGCTTTTTCCGCTATATCATACCAACGTTCTAAAGCAACACGTGAATCTTCACACCCTTTCGTCTCGTAGAACTCTTTCAATTTCTTATGTGATACAATCCTCATACCTCTTTTTGTTTGATGCAAAAATATGAATTAATTTTGAATTATAAAATTTTTTCCAGAGAATATATTCTATAATATAGAATTTAGCAATAAAAAAGCGGAACTAAATTAGCTCCGCTCAATAGTACGATAAGAACATGAAGTAATGAATTATCCTTTGGAGTTAGGAGACGCTGCATTGTTATTCTTTGCCGCTTGTTCCTCTTTGATTTCTGCAAGTTCCTCTTCTACCCTATCAGCATTTCCGGCAAACATGATTCCCTCACGCGTTGACCAGATGCCACCACTGACAGCGGAAACGGCAGTAGCCACCTTATCATTCAAATCATCAATCATATATGGAACCAGTTCTGTCTCTATGTCAATGGTTTGCGATGCCTTGCTAAACTCGGTTGGATTGATAGAGCCTAAAGCAGAAACAATAAAATTTACTCTCCGCTGCAAGAACTCACCGATAGCCTCACCGTGATTTTCTACCGCCATATGTGCACCCATGAACATAAAGCGGAAAGCGGTTCCTGATGCTTTGCCTACCCCTTCAACGTCTCAAAGGATATTCTTGGAGTGTTTGACATATCATAAGCCATATTGGTGAGTGTTTCTGCTTCAAAACGTACCGTATCCGGAACTTGGTTCCACGTCAGATACTGGGCATCCGCACTTTCACCCGTAAGTTTGACCATTCTGTCCTTAACCTTACCCATGAAACCCTCTACATCACCAATTAGCTTCAATAGTGGGAAGAAATGGTAGTCTATACAATCAGCATAATTGGATAATAGTTTCTCCAACCGGACCCGGAAGGTCTTTATCTTCTTGCAATAAGGTTCAGGACGATAAGCATAGAGAACCGGTAGTTTTTGGGAATCCATGAGCAAAAGGAGTTCTTTCTTCATACCCTTTAGACAAATCCCATTGGTAAACCATTTTGTCCGTGATAGTCATAAAGCAGATGACCTCCGAATCATCCATGAGCTTCTTTTTATACTCACGTGAGAAAGCAATCATTTTACCTTCGTCGTTAAAGAACGGGTATAGCTTATCACCTCTGAATGGAGACCATAACACGCTTTTCAGTTTCTTGGTGGGCTTGACCTTGCCACCGAACGTAGTCTTAACTTTCTTCCAAAACTTTGCCCAAAACGAATCATCATCGGTAACATACCAATATTCTGCCGCTTCTTGTTCGGAGAGCCAGGCACGGACAATCTTCTTGTTTTGGTATTTGATTTTGTTAGATTTAAATACAGCCTTTACCGCATCCAGCAGCTTCTTTTCATCATCATCAGTCGGAGTGCAATCCATAGACGGTTCTGTGCCGACCGTGAAAGCAGTTTGAATATTCACTATATCTTGTTCCAATGGAATGGAAATACGGTTCACCGGTTCAGTCTTATACTTTGCTTCGATTTCATAAGTCTTACCAGTTTTTTCATCGAAAACTTTTTCGGATTCCTTATCAAGTACTTTTCTGTCCGGATACTTTTCTTTATCCACAATGATTTCGTGGCGTTCCGGATTCCAATCATCCCAAAGTTCACAACGGTCAGGAAGTTTAGTCTTCCTACCTTTCTTCAGGTAGTTTATCTTCTGCCCGATGTCAGACAATGCTAATATTTCTTCTAAATTCAATGGCATAGTTTATATTTTTAATGTGTGAATATTCCTGTTAAATCTTTCGGCTTCTGAATCTGACCAAGAAGCTCACCCAATACATAGTAACGTACAGCATCTATTCCGTGATTGTCATGGTCTTCCGGTTCGTTGATATAGTTCCCGTCCTTATCCTTTGCCCAAACATACTTTCTGTACTCGCTTTGCAAGTTGTACGAGCGTTTGGTTATATAAATCTCCATATCTTTCATTTTGTCAATTCCGGCATTGATAGAGCCTGCACCTTTCTCTACGGCATATATCTTGATTCCTCCGTTGTGTATCTCTTGAATCAAACGTGGGTCTGCGCTGTCAGCAATGACTTTCAATCCCCACGGGCGAAGAGTCTTGATGATGTCAGAAGAAAGCAATCCAGTACGGTAATCCACTTCATCCAAGTAAAGGGCGTTATCAACGATACCACAACGAATGGAAGCAGACGGGTCATGCGTATAACCGAAGTCTTGCCCGAAAGCAATTTTTCTTTGCCCAAGCCGGGAACTCATCCACAATACCCCATTTCTTGAACACAGCACCCTCAGCCACATCAGCCCACCGACCGATAACCACATGAGCATATTTCTCCAGGTTCTTCTCCTTCATATCTTCCACCTCTTTCAGGAACTCAGGAGAAAGGTTATCCAAATTATCAAAATACGTAGTATGGATGTGGAGCACATTCGGATGAGTGGAAACCTGTACTTGTACTCCGTCAATCTCTACCAGTTTATGAGTATTTTCGATGTATTTTTTATAGATGAAGTGATTGGAATCGCAGGGGTTCATAATTATTATAATCCGGTTCTGAATACCCTTCTTGCGAATGGAGAGCATTATCTTGTCGAACTCATCTTCGCTTGTCCACTCTTCCGCTTCATCGCAGACGAAAGTCGTAATGCCTTGAATGGATTTCAGTTTGGCTGTCTGGTTCCCGGAAGAAGTCTTGATACCCCGGAACATGATACGGCTCTTAGTCATCTTATTGACTATATCCGTCTTTGTGGTCTTGAAATATTTCGTGGTACCGTCCAAATCTATCTTCTCCATCATTTCGGGGATGATAGACATACCGGCAGAAACCATCGTGTAACGGGTGTAAAGAATCTGATGCACAATCTTCTCTACAGGAGTCATTTCAAAAGTCAACCGTTCTATGAAGGTAGAAGCATTGAAAGACTTTCCGCTACCACGCCCACCGGTGATAAGAATTATAAATTTTTCCTTATCCTCATATAATGGATGGTAAATTTCTTGGGGTACTATCATTTTAGCTTGTCTTTAATCCAAGAATCAATGTTGATGCCATGCTCTATGTCTGTTGGAATATCAGCGTCTTCATCCTGCTTGCGTTCAACCTTTCTCCAATCCTCATCATGGTGATACAGCCAAACAGACATTGCTTGCAAGTTTGGTGCCAACTCGCTTTCGCTAACTTGTAATTCATCTTCGCCCGTCAAATTCCCTTCTGAATCACGGAGCTTTCTTACCACGGTGCTTTTGGTTTTTATGCCACCGAGAGCCATTGCAAGGAATTTAGCCCTTACAGTGGCATTGATTGTCGCGCGCCCACGCGCTAAGACTTCGGATATTTCGGTGTACTCACTTTTCTTTTCGCAGAAAGTTTGTGGTAAAATCCCAATGGCATAGGCAATTTCCTTATCAGTGAATCCCTTTTTTGGCATACGATTCCACGAGAGAAAGAAAGTCCTCGCTTGTATAATCAAACTTAGGCTTTCTTCCTCCTTTACCTTTTCTGTTTTGAGATTCGCTATTGCTCATATTACTTCTTTAATTTTCCACATTTCTCACATTGTTCATACCTGAACTCAGAGAACATCACACTACCTTTCCAAACATAATGATGAACACAAAACAGGTTTTGCTTTTTAGAACATTCCTTATCCAAAGTATAAAATCGCCAATCATAATTTTAACCGTTATTGTTACCCATATATACACGGCGAGAAATTGGCTTGTTTCCATAGACATCAACTCCTCTTTTTTGAGAAATAGCTATCTATTTTCTCAGCATATCTTCCCATTATAGATTTCGTTCTATCCCTTATGTTTCTTTGTCTTGCAGAACCTAACCCGTATTGCCCTTCCAGCGTTGTACATTATTCGTCTGGACTGCTGATATAACTGGCTATATGTTTTCTTTCTAACTCAAGCTTTCCTCCCAATAATTAATCAATCCTTTCTATTTGTTCATCAAATACTTCTCCCTTTATGAACTTCATATCAGGGTCATACCCGAACCTTTCGCAGAATGCGGCTTTAGCTTCATAGGTATCAAAGGACAACATCACATAGGCATCCATGTTCTCGGCTTGCTTCTGTGCGTTTTCTTTCACCTGATGCTTGACCTCTTTCATGTGGGCAACCTTTTCGGCACGTTCCAACTGCTTGGCGGCTTTATCGGCTTCTTTCTGTTCGGAAACTGGGACCATCATATCAGACAAAGCATCCGCAATAGAGTTTTCCTCTTCGGTCTGCAAAAGATAGTCGACACCAATCATATTCAAGTCTGCATCGGTCAGACCTGCATCTTTCCAGTCAATATCAGGAACAATACGGGCAAGAGCGTCAAAATCCCATGTACCTTGTGCATTAGGGTTGTTCATTAGAATGTTTAACTCCTTTTCCTGCTGCTCGTCCACGTCTATGACATCGACACGAATACGGTAGTCGTTATCGGGAAACTTTTGCAATTCGTCCATGACAGACAAACGCTGGTGCCCGCTGACTACGGTAAGCCCGGTACGCTTATTCACAACTATTCCACCTACCAATCCGAATTTCTTGATGCCACGTTTCAGTGTCTTACGTGATTCATCAGATAGTTTTCGGGGATTATAATCCGCAAAGTGAATGGCAGAACGATTAAGTTCCACCGATTCACTCTTTATGTATTTTGATAATTCCATATTAGCCATTACTTAGACCGAAACCTCTCTGCCGAAGAGTATTCCTTTCGGCTCTTGCTATAAGATTATCACGAGATTGTTTTGCACGCCTGCTTGCGGCACTGCTACTCCATGTATTTTTTCTTCTCCAGTTAGCTTCGCTCAATCTTTCTGCCTGAGCATATATCTGTTCTCTTGTCTTTCTTTTTCTGACTCAGCAATTCTCCTTATTAATTTTGTTGATTATGATACTCCCAAAGCACTCTTTCAGCCATTGGGAAAACTCTGTAAATTCTCTGTAAATCTTGCGGGTAATTCTTCTCCATCCAAAGCATACAATCAAGATTGAAACCTACTCCCGAACTGGCTTTCAATGAATACCGAACTGGTTCAGGTAAATTGTGCTGCCTCATATAAGCAAGAATATCCTTTTGTGTCCAATCAGCCAAAGGATAAACCATACCGTTATTCTCGTAACCGTTTACCTCATACCCTTTCAACATAAGCCTACGATTCATACCATCAGCTTTTTTCATGCCCAAGAATGTATAATAAACTCCATGAGTAAGCTGCATAGCCTTTACCACATCTGCCAACTTCAATAGCTTTACTTTCGGATTTGGCACACAATACATACCGCCACGAAGAATATAAGTGAGATTCCAATGTGGTACTTGAACAAACTCTATCTTCGGATACTTGGCTTTAGTCCAGTTTATCCAACGGTTAATATGCTCCAAATTCTTGACAAAGTACATGAACACGCAAACAATCCGGTCAAACTTCGGATAGACTAAATCAAGCAGAACAAGCGAATCCTTACCAAGTGATAAAAACAGTAAAGCCTCATTCGATTTTACCCGAATGAGGTCTATATACCGGTTCGCTCGTTCTACCTTGTTCATAGGTTAGCCACCGTTTAATCCCATTGAAACACGTAAATCAGCGTAACGCTGCCTACGTGAACCTAACTGCGTAGTACTTGCTGTACCTCTACGATTGGCAACCAATCTACCACCTGCCCCTGCACCATTCATATTTCTGCGAGGCCCGGCTACTCTGTTAATTCTTCTTGCGACTCTGCTTTCTAATTTTAAAAGTTAAACAAATCAATCTATATGTTTCTCTAATATCTTACCCAAAGTATAATCCATTTGTGCGGCAAGATATTCTTCGCCTTGATATTCGTAAACAATATCATTACCGTTTTCATCTGTGAGAATTACTGCTTCTGCGTTCTTTACCTCTACAATGATATAAGGACGCTTGCTCGTATATGCACCTGTCAGAAGCTTGATGGCATCATACTTGATAGGCTTTAATTCAGCCTCTCCTTCTTCAGGTAGTTCTGCATCAGCCGGATATTCTTTGCCACCACAGAGGTAAGTGATATACTTCTTAGCGTTAGTTGGTCTGATTTCACGGTATTCGTGAGTTTTCTTGCCTGCTAAGATTTCATCGAAATACTTCTGTTTAATCGAGAGTGTTAAAATATTCATAATCGTGCCATTTTTAATTGAATAACTAAGTAGTTGCGGGTAACGGATTCGAACCGCTGACCTTCACCAAGTCAAAGTGACGAGCTGACCACTGCTCTAACCCGCGATAGCGCCACTAAGGTACAACCATAACCAAAGACACAGAAACATCTTCAATCGTTATTTATGACAATCGATTTATTGTCGTAAACTAAGCCATTTATCCCGGTTTTTTCTCTGCACGCCTCTAAAGTAGGCGCACAGCAAGAAAACAGTTCACCACTTTCAGTACGGTAATCGTACTGGTACATTCTCACTCTCTTACCTCTCAACCTGGTGTTGTAGGTGGTGTAATTTTCTTTGCCGGGTTGGCATACACTGCAACCGTTTTCGTTTATTGTGTTCATAAGCTATTTATTAAGTCCACGTACTTTTTTCAAATATTCGGTAAATTCTAACAATTCATAGAACATTCGCTTCTTCTCTATGTATTTAATACCTTTTCGTCTAAGACCTCGCTTGTTTCTGGATACGCACATTTGACAACCCATAACACCAACATAGATATAAGATAAATGATGTCTTTTAGATTGTTTTAAAGCCCACCGAATTGATTCACGGCAATATCTGTAACTATCATTCTGGACACCCTCATAACCTTTACTCATTATGAAGTGCCCTATTTCGTTCGCTTCTTCTTCTGAATAGCAGATTGTAAATATATTATTCATTGCTTCTTTGCTTTACTTGTTCAACTAAAAATCTTTTAAACTCAGACTTATATTCATTGAATATTATCTTGTATTGCCGCCCTAATTTAGGTAGCTGCTCATAGCCCTTACCGTGCAAGAACTTGGCAACCAACTCTATCTTTTGGCGGTTGTCGAAGCCTCTATCTTTGCACATGTTGGTAATACATACATTCGCCTTGCTTGATGGTTTCTTTCCAAAAGATGGTACATACCCATGCGCCTCACGTACATAAGTTCTTGGATAGCCAACGGCATCACCTAAATACTCACCGGTGATGCAATCAAATTCACCACTAATTAAACTATCTGCTATTTCACCCATAATAATCAATATTTAATGTTTCACATTCAATCTTTCTTCACTCGTATAAGCCACTACAAGCCCAGTTTCATCATGCCGTATCGTGACATACTTCTCGCCTATCTCTATGGTAGAAAAAGTCGTATGGTGTACATAGCTTACCTAACACTTTGCCCAGTCTGTTTCATTAGTGGGGCTTCGGGGCTGATAACTAAAACTAAATCTGCTTTCATTAACGAAAAAGGTTCATACTTTCTGGTTCACAATGTATCAGTGGATTTTCTACTATCGCTTTCATGTTCTTTCTATATTGCGCAGGGCTTTCGCCCTGCTGGTTAATTATTTAATATCGTAATCTCTTTGTTGCCTATCTCTGTATCTACATTCAAAACCTCATATTTTTGAGCCTTGTAGTTGTAAACGACCTCACAAGTATTGAAAACCTCTACCATCTTCTCTTTGGTCACATACAGTATCTATATGCTGATACATTTTATTGCCTAACATGAAGTTTATTTTGCCTAATGTACAGAAGTAGAATGCTACTGCATACTTCAATGTATTCTTTTCATCAATCTTCTTTGTTGCCATGATCGTATATGTTTTATTTGTTATTACTTCGTTTTGATGATGCAAAGATAAAGCAAACTTTATTAAAGGCAACACTTTTGATATAGTTTTCTTTATCAATTAAGAATAATTAATAAATCAAACTTTATCAATATTAGGTTATACGATAAAGTTTGCATTACTTTTGCGGAGTAATCAAAATAAAGTATAGTTTATGGATTTACGAATAAAAGAAATAATGAATGAGCGTAATGTTACTTCTGCGTGGCTCGCTGAACAAGTTGGTATTTCAAAGGTCGCTGTCAGCAATATTGTAACAGGTAAATCATCGCCTTCTTTGGATAATCTCATAAAAGATAGCCGGTGTTCTTAATATATCTATCACTGAATTGATAGGGGAAGAAAAAGAGGAAAGCACTATCACCTGCCCTCACTGTGGGAAGAAAATTAAAATAGAGAAAGGAGAATAGATATGAAAAAGAAGTTTGTAATCAGAAAAATTATGATTGGCAGAGAATCCTTGTATTTGTATAAAGGAGAGTATGGAAATACATTTGGCTATGGCATCAACCAAGTTTATGAAATTAAACAATTTGATACCAAAGAAGAAGCTGAAAGTATTATTTCTTAATTAGGTGATGGAATGTACGAAATAGTAGAAGTGTACATAAAATAAGCCGGAGCTAAACTCCGGCTTTCAACCTTTTCATCATTTCCCCATATATCCAATCCACATCCTGCCGGAAATACTTATACAACTGATAAGAAAAAACAAGATTATTACGGTTATCGGATATGGCCGTCTGCGCACTAACGCCTAAGACCTCCGCTAATTTATTCCGAAGACCGTTCTTCATCTTCCCGCCGGCGAGAGTACTTGGAGAGTACAAAAACAGGATGATAAAAATGAATTTCTTTCGTTGGGTAACATTCCCTGACCTAAATATCTCCTTTTGAGAAATAATCTCTTGGAACCACCGATATAACATTCCTATCATATCAAGGTCCGTCAATATAGGTTCTGTCAGCTCTTTTTCCCTTTCCGATAACTTTGATTTCTGCTCTCTAATTGATTTTATTTCCGCAATTTCTGAAAACATGGCACAATTATTTAGAAGTAAATAGTATATTTGTACTAAATAATCGTGTGGGAGGTAACGTTACTGGTGGTTCGGGGCGTTGCCTCTTGTATTTTTTAGAATGGAAGATCTTCTCTTGATTGTTCAGGTTGATAGAGTTTCGATTGTGGACTGGCTTCTTGCTGGGCAAGTCTACTTCCCAATAACTCCAGCTTATCAACAAATATTTCTGTCACATACCGCTTTGATCCCGTTCTATCCTCATACTGCCGGGTCTTGATCTTGCCCTCGATATAGATTTGAGAACCCTTCCTGACATACTTTTCTACGACCTCGGCCAGACCTTTCCAAAAGATAAGACTATGCCATTCCGTGCGGTCTGGAACCTGGATCCCGTTTTGAAGGGTATAGCCCTTCTCCGTTGTAGCAAGCGATAGATTGGCGACCTTTGTCCCGGCAACTTCTTTCACTTCAGGGTCCTTGCCGGTATAACCGAGAAGGATTACTTTATTTATGCTCATTCTTCATTCTTTTTTTTTTGTTTTGCAAATTCTATAACATATTCAATGCCGGCATGAAATCCTTTCTTATAGCCATCTTTGTATTGGTTATTTGAGATTCCATAGTAGTACGCTGATCCGATACACAGGGTAAGCCCTATGGCGGTCAATACAATTCCTAATCCGAAATATGGATAAGTAATGTCTATACGAAATGGTTTGAGCTGAATAGATATTCCAGATGTCATGACAAATAGCATCAAAAGCGATATTATCGCCCATATTAAAGCCTTAATCATTTCGTGCCTCCTTTCAGTAGTTCTGGGTTGTCGTATATGTTACCAACGACTTCATAATCAAAATTATCAATAATACCATTATCTATATCTTTTGCTTAGGCATCCGAGTTATAAACTCCTCCCCAAAGCGTATTTCTGGACACATTTTTATAACTCCCGTTTGAGATTCAACCCATCTTTTTGTCTCATGTTGTTCCTTTATGTGAGGCATATATTGTTCAGGATAGAAATCACTTTTTATAATTTTTTCTTTTAACAATATCCCCCTCATATACTTCTTGTCCATTTTTGTCATACAAGCCCGTGAACTGGCCAACGGTTTTGTTTATCAACGCACCAATCATCCATCTTAGATGAATTTTCTTTTCGTTGAGAAAGTATGTTGTACTCCCCATCAGGATAAACAATAAGAGACCCATAAACCCATTCGGTTGATTTAGTTATACGCCCTCTGAATTTGATTTTCCGGTTCATAATTATGCTAATTGTTTGATTTTACGATTGTATATTTCTTCACATAGTGCTTCGCACCACTTCCTGGCAATAGTCACTTCAACTGCATTGCCGATGAATTTCTTTTGGTCTGCCTGTGTGCCAATAAGTTCGTAGTCTTTCGGGAAACCCATTATCAGCTTCAGTTCATCAATCTTCAGCATACGCATAGTGATGTCTATGATGTTGTAAAGTGCCATAAATTCTTTGATTTTGACAGTCATAGGACTGTCTGTTTCATAGACTTCAATAGCGACTTCGCCGGTTTCAGTCGTGACAAGATATGGCGGCATTTTATCCATTCTTGCGATGAGCGTGAAACACGGTTTATCGACAGAACCGCCATTTGACGCAAAATGTGGGTTCATCAAGTAGTGCTGCTTCACGGTGACAAGTTTCTGCTTCGGGTTCGTCAGCACAGCCGGGTTGGGCTGTTCGATGCTTGAAAGCTGACCACCGCCCGAATACTCATTTGCGATGAAACTGCAAGATGCAACACCAATTTGACCTACCGTGCATATCGTTTGTGCTGGGTCTTCAATAGAATGACCTGTATTATTGAAGCGATAGTTTACAATAAATTGCGCTTTCACAAATGCGTGGTGGTCAATAGTCGTTATTGTTCCTGCCGGTTCTTCGACAGACACGTTCTTGCTGTCAGGCTGACCGCTGAATTGCTTTGACAGAAAAGACACTGATGCAAGTGCAAGACGCTGTTGTGTCGCGATAGTGGGGCAGGGTTCATCAAGTGACGGCGGCACATACTTTCCGCGTTGGTTCATCGAATTGTATTTCACCATAAAGGCATCTTTGCCACCTGCGACAAACTTAATCAGTCCGGCATATATGCGTTCAAGCGTTTTTTCTGCAAGCGGTTTCTTTCGGTTGAAGATTGATTTGCCTTCATCTTCAAAGTCAAGAACTTCACGCACTGGCTTCCACTTCGGCATTGTGCCGAACAAACTTGCTGCACCTGTCTTGCAATGTGTCTGTTTCGGGAACACAACCGGCAGACCATTCTTCGCAAAGATGCCGAAGAAGCGTTTGCGCGATGTGTATGCGCCGAAGTCTGCTGCGTTCAGTATGCGATGCGTGAAGTTGTAGCCGTATTTCTTCACGTTGTTCACCCACTTGATATATGACTTGCCACGGTCTTTTGACACCGGCTTTCCGTTTTCATCAAGTTCACCCCACGACATAAATTCTTCGACATTCTCGATTTGAATATAATCGGGGTCTATTGCTTCGATGTATCTGAAAAGATGTTCTGCAAGTGTCCGGCTGTCTGCGTCACGTGGCTGACCGCCTTTTGCACGGCTGAAGTTCGTACATTCAAGCGATGCCCATAGCACAACAAGTGCGTCAGGGTTCTTCGTGCGACACTTCTGAAGATGATGCACAAGTGGTGACAGTTCAAGCGTTCTGATGTCTTCTGTGAAGTGAAGCGCGTCCGGATGATTTGCAGCGTGTGACGCAATGGCATTCACATCGTGATTGACACACGCAATGACTTCTGCGCACTGTTCGCCATGAAGACGCGCTGTGTTCACGCCGGTAGAAGTTCCACCGGCACCGCAAAAAAAGGTCTATGTATAATAACTTTTTCATTTCACTATCTTGTTAGGCATTCATTAAACGCCTTTTCAAACACATCCGGACTTAACATTTTATTGGCAATAGCTTGAAATGCCGTAGATATAGCAGGTATATCGTTCAAATTAATGCTTACATCCTTTGGGGTTAGATTATCCGTTATCATTCTTGCGTAAAACATGGCTTTGTCAATAGACAGCCAAGCCAAAGGATTCACAGCTATTGGGACCAATTTTCGCATTGATATGTAAAAATCACGTATTGTAATCTTGGATGTTTGGCATAACATATCAATAGTAGAAGCGATTGATATTAGATGGTTCAGTTCTCCTGAACATCCATTATTTAAAAGCGTCTGACTTATGGCAAACCCGTATTTGTCGATATGAGGTTTAATATCGTCTTCCATGCTTTGCGTTATAACCGCAAGCGTTTCAACATTGACATTCGCAATCCTGCAAATGTTTGTATTGTACGATTCCATGAATCTTTTCAATTCGTTTATGTTCTTCTTTACTCCACGCCTGTAGTATGGAGTATTACGGCAACTATCGTAAATATTAAGTGCGTAATTATAAACTTGATCATTTACGAAGAGGACAATGTAAGTCAATGAAGTAACAAGTCCGTCTGTGTCTTTGTCTATTTCTTCCCAATTATTGTATTGTTTCATAATCATATAGCCATTAAATCAAACAATGTAGGAGCACTTACTTCGTTCTCCGCTTCCCGCAGATAAGAAAGCCCGTCTTTCCAATAATCATAATTGAGTTCTGTTGAAAGTCCCCTACGACCCAACTTGATAGCACAATAAGGGACAGTACCGATACCTCCGAACGGGTCAAATACCAATTCTCCTTTGTTCGAGTACCGTTCAATCAGCCTTTCAACGATATCTAACTGAAGAGGACAAATATGATTTTGTCGTTTCTTTTGTGATTGCCTCTGTGTTAAGCGTTCGCATACGGATTACGTGATCCCATATCCAATCTTTTTTACTCACAGGATCAACGGCCATAAATGTTTTGGGCTAATTTCCCGTATGCCTTCTAACTCTTCCGCGAACAGACACATGTTCCTCATAGTTATAGATATGCTCACGTTCGTAGTTGCGGAACAAATGCCGAATCTTATCTATTCCGGCGCCTTTCATATCTTCGTATGACAACAATGAATTGCCAGAAGACTTCCAACTTGCATGGGCATCGATCTGCCAACGGGCCAGCGAGTATTCGCTCTTGTCCTTCTTAACAGGCTGGTCGGCATAAGCGCGGGAGGTATCGGTAGGCAACTTGCGAAAAAGCAATACATATTCAGGGCATCCGATTCCCATCTTGGAGCCATCCTTGCACATCTCGGTATAGCCCAAACGGTAGGTCTGATTGTTTTCCCTCACCACGTCGGTATCGACCGTAATGCGTCCCATATATCGGAAGCCGTGCTTCATGTAATGAAATACAGTTATTTCGCTGAACGGATCGATAGTTGGCATACCGTCCCCCCGTGGCGTTGCCGAACAAAACACGATCTTTCACATGGATGCAGGCCAACCGACCCGGTTTCAAAATGCGCATTAACTCTGGTGTAAGATAATCCATCTGTTTAAAGAACTTATCGTTATCTTCATTGTGCCCAAAGTCATTGTATGTAGGCGTGTATTCGTAATGATTTGAGAACGGGATACTGGTTACGATCAGATCTACAGAGTTACTTTCCATCTTCTGACATTCCAATACATTATCGTTATTGATTGCTTTCCACAACTTTCCGGATTTTTCTTCCCGACTGGCGAACATCCAGCGCATCATCTTTTCCTCGGCCTGCAAACCGAACAAACCGTTATGCCGGACAATATCAGTCATATTTGCGACCATTTCCCGGTGTTGTGCCCATTTCTGCATGAAGCTCTTAAATATTTCACCCTCGCTTTCGGCATAGACCAGATAGAGATCAACGGGATGCTGTTGCATAAAGCGGTATATACGGGCTATCGCTTGGAACTTATCGTTGAAGCGGTAGTCAATGAACATGATTGCTTTATGACAATGATACTGGAAGTTCAGACCTTCACCAAGCATCTCCGGTTTAGCTGCAAGGTATTTCAGCCGGCCATCTTTGAAGTCGGATATTACCTTGTCGGCTTCTTCATCGTCTTGTGAACCATAGACAGCCTTACAACCTGGAATCGCTTTGCATAGTTCCAGCCGTTCAGCTTCCAAGTCATGCCATAAAAAGGAAATGGTCGTCCTTGTTTTCCGGACGATTGATTATCTCTACCACACGGGCAATCTTTTCCTGCATGTTATCTCGGCGTTCTTTTGCCGCGTCAGCAAGTCCGAGAGCAGCCTCACGAAACATTTTCACCTGTCCGTCACGATCAGCTCCAGCCGTAGAATTGTCCACATTCACAATCTCTTCATGTACGCGGAGTTCAGGGCAACTCATAGCCAGTATCCGGATAACCGAGGTCGGAAGGCTTGGTTAGGAACAACGCCCATGTAGATACCCACAACCAAAACTCTTTTTTCCTTATGCGGATAAAGTGTCAAGTTATTCGCCTTCGTGCTGTCTCGCTGAAAGAATCGAGTAAGAGCCTGTCCCGTGTCCATCACGCCAAGATAACCTGCGTAATGTATAAGTTCCTTTGTATCTGTTTGGCGAAGGTGTAGCCGTAGCAACAAACCTGTAAGGGACACCCGAGAACAACGGTAGAAACTCCTGATAGGTCTTGGTGCCGAATCCGCGCAACACGCTGGCTTCATCCAATGATGTTGCAGTAAAATAGGACGGATCTATTCTCACTCCATCCTCACCATCACGCACACGTTCGTAGTTTGTTACCATGATGTCGGTAGGACATATCATCACATCTGCCATAGTTCGGACATAGGTTACTTTCATGTGCAAGTGTTGTTCCGCTTGTGTTAGGAACTCGACTACCACACGCTTAGGGCAAACGATCAATCCCTTGCCTCCTTTATGACTCAAGATTACCCGAAGAATTTCCAGCTGGGTAACTGTCTTTTTTGCATACCGAAGCTAGAAAATATGGCGCGGCATCCACCGGCAACCGCCCAACGAACGGTATCTTTTACATGAGGGTATAATGTCGGAGAAATCTCTTCAAGATCAATATTAAATCCTGTCTGCTGGCTGATAGCCATTTTTTCTTTCAGAAATTCTATATACGTTTTCATTTATTTTATTCTATTTATCGTTAATAATTACCCGGCTCTCTCAAAGCCTTATTGAACACCCTCGGATCAAGTATCGCATTCGTTATCGCCGTGAACGCCTTCACTATCCCGGGCTGTTCATTTAAGTTTATTCTCACGTCCTTCCCCCGTGACCTCGCTTGATAACCGGTCGCTCAGGTGCTCTACCTTGTCCAATGCCAGAAAGGACAGGGATTGTACACCAACGGGACGATTCTCCGCATCCTGTCGCCGAAATCGCTTATCGTGATCCTAGACATCTGCGCCAGCATGTTTATCGTGGATGACAGGGATGCGATCCGGTTAGATGAGCCCGATACCCCGTGATCCAGCAATATCTGGCTGATCGTATAGTAGTACCGGTCTATATGAGGTTGCACATCCTCCTCCATGCTTTGCGTAATCTCGGCAAACGCCTCCTTGTTGGCCTTGGCTATCCGGAAGATGTTGGTGTTATAAGCGTCTATCTCTTTTTCGATAGCGTTGGCCGTCCGTTTGGCGTTATGCCTGTAGTGCTCGCTATTCCTCATGGCCTCCATGAGCGATACGGTGTAGTTATACACTTGGTCGTTCACGAAAAAGTATCATGTATGTTAGCGAGGTGACAAGGCCGTTCGTGTCCTTGTCGATCTCTTCCCAATCGTTGTATTGTCTCATTCTTCCATCCTCCGGATCATATAATCAACAACGTCCTTTACGGTAAGGCATCGTCCGGGATCATCATTAGGGATCAATATGCCAAACTCTTTCTCCAGCTCCATCAATATCTCTACCTCGTCAAGACTGTCCATCCATAGATCATCCTCCAGCTTGATTCCATCGTAAGTGGCGTATCTTTGTAAAAAAAAGTCTACTCTTTATGATCTCAAATACTTTGTTCTTTATAGTTTCTTTTTCCATTGCTGTAATTATTTTTATTACTCTCATCATACCTAAATGCAGTTTTCAACTATGATGAATGATTAAACATTACTTGTTTTAGCGAACACCACCGACTCATGATCCGGCCTCAGATGGGCCATGCAAGCCTTGCTGTACTCGCAAAATCTCGCTCCCTCGTCCCGGAAAAACGCATCCCCTGCACGGGATCTTGTTCTCCCCGTTGTAGTACGGCCTGTACTTTTCCACGATAATTTTCATGTCTCCTACAAACACGATCAAACCGGTAGGAGTGTTTCTCAATCTCTCTGTTATTTCCATGTTACTCTATATCAGTTTTCTTTACCCTGTAATGTGTCCCATTGATCTCTTTAACGGCAAAGTCAGAGAACGTCGCCTCTCCCTTTGGACACCATCTTGCATACGTCGTTGTAAGAGTATAGCTTGGCTCTCTTGTCAAACTTGATGATATCCGCTATGTTAAGCTCCTTGTAGTTGAAATTGTCAATAAGATGGTTGATAGCGTCATTAAGCCGTTTTGTGGTGAACTTATTCGCCCTTACCCTTTCCGCTAACAAATTGAAGAACGGATCTCCCATTTTTCGGGAATGCGGTCATCAATCTGCTGATAGATACGGCTATTTCTCGTGGCTCAGCTAAATCCCCGGTATAGAGAGACTTACGCTGCACTCACCGTTTGGATTCCTCGAAATCGGCTCGGGCGATTCCCTTGCGATATTTCGAAGGAACTCGTTTGGATCACGGTTGCATTGTTGAGTATTTGCCCTATTTTTGTTGTCATAATTGCCTGATATTACTTTCTCGAAAATTCGTTGGTTTGATAAGCCAATCGAAAGATGCTGTCCAGCCTTTTTGTTCTGACCTTTCAGGAAATCGCTTTGGTATGCCTTACGAATCATGTCGGCAAACGTCTTTTGCCATAAGATTTTATACGTGCGTTAATCATCCCTTTACGGCTATCAGAAAGCGGAGTCCTGACCGTACCAAATACACCTTTTGTTTCCTCATTGAAGAATTTGACAAGTTCGAGTAGTCGATATGTTCGGCGTGGGGCTGCGAAGTCCCACATACAAGAGATTCGTTAGAATCTCCTATATTATTTTCTTTTCTTTTCTTTCCTTTACTTGCTATTGTTTTTTCGACTTTTGCTATAGCATTGCTATCGTTTTCCGTAGCATTTGCTATAAATTCCGTAGCATTTGCTATTTCTGACTCTTTTTTCCCCCATCTCTTAGCGACACCTTTCTTTCCAGCCTCGGATCGTTTCTTCGATTTATCGTCTTTGTATCCCATTCTTTCTTGAAGCTTTCGGAGTAGAAGTACTTACCATCCTCGGTAAAGACAAATAACCCAAAATCTTCAATCACGGATTTAATTAAGGAAGCATCTTCACGAAGGTCAAAAGCTATCATGTTATAATCTTTGACACTCATGTATTCTGGCTCCTCTCTAAGACGTTCTAAAATCATGAAGAACACTCCATATCCGGATGCCTTATGCCTCATTCGTAAGCGTATCAGCTTGTCTGAGTTCCTAGCGTTGCTGTCGTGGGGGAAATAACTCGTTAGCTCTTTCATAATCAAATCGCATAATCACAGTTTCGTTTGCTGTCGGCAACGAAACGCCTGTTGAAAAAACTACATAGAACCACTTTGGGATTCCCCATTGATACCTTGACCAGCTTCCCTCTCTTACATTTTGAGCAGGTATCCGGACGGATGGCCTGTCGTTCGTTCTTCTTTACCATATCTTTAGAATCTTACGTTTGTCAATTGTCTTCCTCTTGAAAACACAGCCCACTTTCCGTTACCCGTGTCTTTCAAATGCAAATCGGAAACTTCACCGAAACGGTTGATGTTACCGCATAAATCCACAAACCATGCGGCTTCCTTATCTTTATGAGGACGGATGCAACGACCTACAATCTGGTAATACATCGCAAGTGACATGGTAGGTCTGGCCATAACAACTGTGTCAAGTTCTGGGTAATCAAAGCCGGTAGTAAGTACACCAACATTGGCTACTACAGGTATTTCCCCGACCTTGAACATTTCGAGTATTCTTTCACGTTCCTTCTTTGGAGTATCACCGGAAACAATGACACATCCGGGTATGGACATCGTCAATCGTTCCGCTTCTTTCAAAAACCGGGTAAATACCAAAATACCCTTCCTCTTGCCTCCTGCTTTCGGATTCATCAGCCTTTGGACGATATGAACGATGTAACTATAAAAGTCTATCCGTTCATATTCCTTTTGGACTGACTTATCGGTATAGTCGGCTCCGGTAGTGTTTATCTTCAAATTGAGTTCGTTCCATCCGGTAGGATTCATCGGATAGTAGTTCACCTTTGAGAGATAGCCCATATCAAGCAAGGTCGATACCTGTACATGATAAATGACCTCTGAAAACACATGGGGCTTTGTCCGGGTTATAAATTTTAGCATAGAGCCGAAGTCACGGCTGGAACTCAAACGATATGGCGTTGCCGTTAATCCAAGAACCTTGCACTTCACAGCATCGAAGAAATCCTTGTACATCCGGATGGCTTTTCACGCTACCGATGGTTGCGAATGTTATCCGGCTTATCTCTTTTGAATTGAAGGAGGCGGAATAAATGCTACAATCGAGAATCCCGTAAGAACAAAGTTTCTTGAAGTTCTGTTCAAGAATTTCCTTGCTCGGCTGGAATACCAATGTATGACCGTCAAGTCTTGAAGCTATGTCAGCTATGATAAGGCTCTTTCCACTACCGGTGGGTAACACCATGATGGCGTTTGTTTTCTTCGTCTTGTTGTTGAAGAAGGTAACGGCTGAATCAGAAGCTTGTTGTTGATAATCACGCAAAATATAACTCATACACCTTTCTCCTTTCGTAACTTCTTATTAAGTGCTTTGTAATACTTGATTAATTGTTCGTACTCAAAATCAGTCATTTTAGTAGTACCAGCAGCTTTCACTTTTAGTAAAGCAAATTTCTGTTGTCCGATTTTATCAATCAGATTCACCCGATACCCTTCTAAATGGTCGGCTTTGAATCTATTGCAGTGTCGGCATTCGGCATGACAATTGTTTTCATCAAAACGGGTCGCCAAATGTGTACGACTGAAATAGTGGCCACAATCAGCTTGTTCAAAGGGCTTTATTTGCCCGCAACTGATACATCGAAAAACCCCATTAGGCATACAATCACGAAGCCGGATGAAAAGGGAAAACTCTTTATCAAGTTTTGCCTTCAAATCCGGCTTCTTCTTTACTGTTATACCAGCTTTGTCAAACAGTGGCAAAGGCTTGTCTTTCTTCTTTGCCTTTTTTCTTTTTATGAAATACGGCATATTTAGAATAATTTATTTGTTGCAGCGACCGGACTCAAACCGGCATCTAAAGTGCAACCCTTACGGGTGTGGCTGCCATTTCCACATTATGCAACACACCGCCATGTAAGCAAGCCATATCTTCACAGACCGAGCTTGCCGAATTAAATGAATCTATTGAATCAAATTTATTATCACTCTGTCTCAACGATGATAGATAACTGGCCACAAGCGGCCCCGTTTTCAATTTCTGACTTTGTTGCGATTGCTACTGCGTAATCGTAACCCATTTGTTCAAGTTGTTCTTTAATCTTTTCCATAACTCTGAAAATTAAAATGTTCATACTAAATTCACTCCCTCGATAATTCCGTTACCGAGATTGTTTTTCTCCGATATGTTGTTTGGATTTATTGGGGATAGCTTAACAAAGAAGTACTCTTTATCAAAATATTTCTCCAGTTTTTCCGTATCAAAATCTGATTCATTCACCAACGTAAGATTGATAGTAGTTTTCAGGTTACTTTCGGTTCGAATCCGACCAAGTTCTTCTATACTCATCTTCTTTGGATAAGGAATAAGCCAGTTTCGTTTCTCTTCATCAAAGCTATGCAGACTGATTTGAAGCGTCACATTGCCTTTAACGAAAGAAAAATCGCTCCCCTTGATTCCAATCGTTGAAACATAATGGTGAGTGTTCGGATATATTTCAGAAATACGCCCGATAGCTTCCTTTACGGCTTCAATGTTCAAGAATGGTTCTCCCATACGGGTATAGTTTATCTTGAACTCATTGGCATCGCAAGGGTCGAATCCAGCCTGCTCAATGGCAAATTCCACCTGACCGACAATCTCATCAGCCGTAAGGTTGCGATAGCGTTTCATATTACCTGTAGCACAAAACTTGCATCTTACAGGACATCCGCTCATTGTCGAAACGCCAATCATCCAGCGTTCGGAACGACTTCCCAAGTTATCATTGTCAAGGAAGTTTTGTTTCCTTCCTATCGCATCTTTCGTGTAGTACGGAAGAAACGTATCAGTCGTCTCTACAAGCATACCGTCTTCAAGACGTAAACAATACACTGTTCCATTCTTAAAACTCTTACTTTTTACTATATTCATAATCAATCAAAGTTATAGTTGTCAAAATCATCACTATCTACAGGTATATCATTACCAAAATCCATTGAGTGATACCAGTATTCCATATAATCCATGCTATCCATAATGTTTTTTAAATTTTTATTATTTGTTGATTTGGTGGGAAGCCGGGGAATCGAACCCTAGAAACACATATACATATCATGGCTACTTACCTTTCTTCCCATTTGCCCCGACATATCCTCACGGACGGAACAGGGCTGTTTCTACTCTAAAACTAATACCATGAAAAAACAATATGCTATTATTCTATATAGGCTATTGAAAATTCTTTCGGGATGAATCGTCCTACCGGAATAGGTTTTGCCGATTCTATAGCTGTATGGATTTCCCTCTTTCCTGAACTCATGTCCCTTTTCTTTGGCTTGTTTCTCACATTCTTCCTCTTTTTTTTGAGGTAGTGAGTAATAAGCATCATCGCCCTATCAACGTTAAAAGTGTTCACGACAAAAGTTTGAACTCTTTCATCTTCATTTTCTCCATTCATGAAGGTAATTTTCGTCTCAATTTGGTAGAACTTCCTTTCGTCAGGCTTGGATTCTTCATCTTCCTGATTCTCTTCATCCATCTTATCAAGATATTCTTCTGTAGTAATCTCTTCTTTGAGGTAGGCTATCGAAGCGTCGTCCACCTTGCGTTCTTTCAAAGTATCGGTGAGAATTACACAGGAATCGAACTCTTTTACCATAGTCAGAGTGAATCCGAACAAATAGTTTAGTTCGATATAGTCTTTCAAGATAAGGCAAGCATTCTCCAACCCTGTTGCGTAAAGCAGGAACTTGCTTTTCTTACCTCCTATTTCCGCTTGGGCAATATGCGGATATAACACATTATTTTCATTCTCGAACGCCAAACGGTTCTGATTGCTGACTTCCACTTCCCTGATACCGTCAGCTTCCATGCTGAAACGAATTTTCGCCAAAATGTCTTGGTCTATCAGCGTACCACGGTCGAAAAGAATTTCATTCCGTTCAATCGTTACTGTTTCACCGGTATCTTCATCAATGAAAGATTCCTCCCATGTTTTGAGGACACGTTTTGCAAGGTACATGTTGAGCATCTTCTTTGGGTCAGATGTCACATACCGGATTTCTGTTTTTCTTGTTTCTATCATAACTAAATAAATTCTTGATTTCTTTGTATTTCCTGCTGGGCGTATATCAGCATTTGATGTTCATTTGCAGCCGGCAGATAGATACCTGCCACTGATGCACTCCAATTACGGAAACGGTCAATACTCAGGGTCATTTCACCTGTTGTCAGTTCGGCAGAACTGCGTAAATAGGTTACTTCATTGCCTTTCTTGTTGACCGTCTTACGTTCAAACAAATCACGGTTGCAAGTCCTCTTATAAAAATCAATTTTTGCTTCATCGAGGCTGCAACCGTATTCACTACCGAAATACCCTAAAAAGAAGATGCAAGTAGCTGTTTTGGGCAAGCGTGCGGTTAGGAAGCTTCTTTTTTACTTCCACAACGGCCCGCTCCTTGAACAGTTTATTTACATACTCCTTAAACTTGGGTATTTGGTATTCATTTTTTCAAGTCGTATATCATCCATTTCCAAAGATTTTAGTATCGGTTATAAGTGCTCTGTTTTCTTCCAAGAACCGGATAAACTCCTCACAATGATTAGTAAGAATAGGAATATCACGTTCAGGATTGAAAACGTATGTTTCTGTATAGGTATCTACCACATAGCCGCCTTTGTTGAACTCTACAATGTTATACTCAAATGTCCGTACATCAGAACCGTTCTTCATTAAAGCGTATGGATATACTAAATGCTGGTGGTGATCTTTGAACTTTCCCACGGTATAACTACCGGTTGTTTTGATGTCGTGAACACTGGTAGGCATCAGTTCGTCAATCAGACCGTAAACCAATACATTGCCGTATGCAGTCGGAAGGATTGCCTCTACACGTTGCTGCGTCAACGCCCCTTTGTAGTAATTTGCGAACTCACGACAAAGGGATATAGGAAAGACAAATGAACGATTGTTATAAACGGCTTTCAAGGCTATAACCTTTTGCTCGCCATTCCCTATATCAGAATATATCTTTTCTACCTGCACCGTTTCAGATTTCCGGTTCTCAATCATACAGTCAATGACCTCATTAAAAGCCGTACCCTTGTCGGCAGCTTCGCTGTCAAACGGTTTACGGTTAATACGGTCTATCAGTTCTTGGAACTGCTTCTGCTGAAACTCTTCTTCTGTACAAGGCGGATTCTCACTCCACCCATAATAACGCTCATATATGACATCGCTATTAAGGTAATTGAAGTAAGAATCCAATAATGTTGCATATATCTTATACTTAGGCTGCATCTGAATAAGTTTTAGTCTCTTTGTTAAAAATCAGTCCTAATTCTTTCGCCTTAGCTGCCAACATCATTGAGGCTTTCATCTTTGAACTTCCCACATGGTTGAAATCATCAATATGGGCGATAAAGTCATTCGCGGAAGCTGCGTCGGCAACTAATTCTAAACGACCTGTTATATCAGATAGCACTTTGTTATATGCTTCTTGTTCAGCCTTCTTTGATTGCAACATAGTAAGATATGGAGCAATAATCCGAGTAGAGATAAAATCATTCTTGGTCGTCGGATTGCCGTTTTTGTCAAGGATGGTAGGTACTTCCATCACTGAAGGCAAGTTACAAGTATTCTTTCCGTCATTCCTTGATGTCGGATCGAAAGTAATAGTACGTCTCTGCACTCCTCTCTCACTCTTCATTTCCAAGTAACCTAACAAATCAAGTTCGGTGACGATGGAGTTGTAGGACTTCTCACGTAAGGCAGGAATAAACACCGTATCATCACCCTCTTTTCTTGTGTCACGATGGGCAACAAAAATGATATGTTTCTTCAGACTTGATAGCGTTCTTGTCATCCAAGAAAATTCAGCATTGATACCGCCCCAATCTCGAATAGATGGCTGCCTGGTTCCACATTTATAAGTGATGATAAAATCCATCATCTTACCAATGGTATCAACCACAATAGTCTGATAAACAGACAAATCTTCTTGCAAAACCAGCTGAACATCATTCCAAGAAGTGACCTGCACAGTGTCAATATTCTCCAAATGAGCCATATTCATACGCTTAACACCATTGTCAAAATCCAACAACAGAGGCTTTGGTGCACTCAAAGCTACTGTGCTCTTACCCATACCTGCTTGACCGTAAATCATCATCTTTACGTTTGTTGGAATATTCAATTCCGTTGATTTTCTGATTAAACTCATGATTGTTATATTTTTAGTTAGTAATTATATTAGAGACTTCAATAAAGGATCTATACCATCCTTCAATTCTTTAAGTTTCTTCAGCGAATAAACTTTAGGACTATTCCTATGTACACCAGCCCTTTTCCAAGTCAATGCTCCCGTAGCGCACTGATGAGCCAACCACCTTCTACCAAATCCAAGTCGTATAGCTTGCGTTTCCGTAATCTCATCAATGACCGGATCCTTGGAGATCGCATATTCGCTGACAGCTTCTTTCGCGGCCGCTTTTATTATTTTCTGTAATTGCCAAACGTCAAGTTCCATATAATAAAGGCATATTACGCCCTCTAATTCTTACACGAACACGGGCGATAAGTTCTACATTGGCATTAGAACGGGTTCGGATTTGTTGCCGTTTCATGTCTAAATGACTATCAACACAAAGAATAATCAAAAGTACACAAGCAACAAATGATCTCATGGCCGGCGAAAAGTCCAGCGTCAACCGGATACCTGATATCCTCTCGGCTAACTTTAATGCCAACTCCCTCCCATTCCGAACACCCAAAATTAAAAATGCTGTCTGAAGCTGGTTATTTATCGTACTTACTGCACGATGCTTCAATACGGCAATCTCCTTTTTTTCATACCCGGCTGCGTACATTTGTGCTGTAATGTCACATTCGGGCGTTAACTCGGTAAATACTTTCATAATCGTGTGTATTTAAAGTTTGAATCAGGAATCTCTAAATACTGTAACTATCCCTTTCGGAACATTAGTTTCCGATCTCCACTTATGTCCATTTTTGTACCCTTGTGCATTAAGCAATGAAACATTGTTGCGCACTGTGCAGACTTTATCGATAGGAAATTCTACTTTCTTCCCTTTCTTTAAGTCTCTCATACGAGGCATAATTTCCACTTTTTTCTCCATAAACTGATTATATTTAATTGAATGTGGACGGAACCGGTAACGATCCGGCATACACACTTCCGGCTGTGTGCAGAGCATTCCATACGCCCGCCCGTTTGCCGGGGTTTTCACCCGGCTGCTTTTGCTAATCTAAACACAAAACGAATTAAACAACTTCAAGAAAAGCCTTAATAGCCAACATTTTCTTTTCAGCTAACACTTTGGCTGCTTCTTCTCGATTTTTCCAATCTTTATAAAGTTCGAGGTCCTTTTTGTACTTTCGAGGTCTTTATTAAGAGACGACACCAATTCAATCAGTTCCTCTCTTGTCATTTCTTCAATACCTTTTGTTTCCATATACGTTATTATTAATAGTTACCAACTTTTTCTTTATAAATGGCGATCGTTAGAATAACCGACATCACGAATGTTAATACGTGAAACGGATTAAAGAACATGCCAACAAAACAGGTAGCCGACATCAGTACTGCGCAGATGAATAAAATTAGCTGCACTCTTGAATAAAAAATTACTCTTTTCATAAGCGTTAGAATTAAATTGTACCCGGCAACCGATTCGATCGGCAGCATCACACATTATGCCGGGCTATATATTAAAGCGACATTCGATAGACCGTTTAACACCGATCCGGGACAAGTCAACCGGACTTCACGGACACGACATAATATCCAATATCGCCAACCTTATTACCTTCATTAATAAGTTAGTTTATAATCCTTTCGTTTCAACCCCATTTCTGTGGGTACTAAGGTGTAAGTAAGAGAAAGAACCATCAGAAGTGACCGGGTGAGATATGCCCTACGCCCACCCGACCGGACTTTAGTAAGCCGTTATGAAGTTTTCTACTTTGAAGCTTCTGAATCCATTCGCATCTACATCGAAGTAGCGGACAGTTTTGTAGTTTTCTGATCCAGTTCCTTTTATTAGGCTCTGAACATCTTTGAGAGTACCCTTAGCACGGCGAAGCGATCCATCTGCCTTTTCATAAGCGAACGTTACAATACCTCTGTGCATTTGCTTTGTCAACCGGTATAAAGCCCATGCGCGAGAAAGACATACGGCGAATGCTTTACCTGTTGCTCTCATTAGCTCATAAGCCATACAAAATACTTTGTGTCTAAAATTTGAAGTTTTCATAATCGTGTGTGTTATATGCGTTAGTATAAAAATGAGTTCATTGCTTCATAACTACTGAAGATTTCAATAGCAGGATCGTTAGACCAATCCAGTGGGGTGAGATATTCAACCTCTCTTTCGAGAGTTTCTATTTCATCAGAGAGGATTTTCACGATCTCTGACTTGCTGTCTACATTATATACATAGCAGACTTCTTCTTCGCTAATCGTGCTCAACGCTTCTAACTCGCCTCTTTTGTTTTCGAGTTCTGCTAATGCTGTTTCATAAGATCGTGCCATAATCGTGTATTTTAATGTATTCGTATTATTGCTTTACTCAACACGATCGCTTACCTTTGCTTTCGTGATTGATTGATGATGCAAAAATAATGCATCTGCATTTATAAATAAATGATTTTGCATTAAATATTCAACGCTTTTGCATTAATTAACTATTAAGTTATGCAAGTACAAGAAAGAATTAGGAAAATAGCAGATGAACTGTTTAACGGTAACATATCTGCGTTTTGTAGGGCTATTGATGTAAAACAACCTACAATGAACACTATTTTAGGAGAAAGGAAAAGCAAACCTTCTTATGACGTGTTGCTTAATATAGTAAATGCAAAAAGCATTAAATATTTCTGCTGAATGGCTTCTAAACGGCGAAGGCGATATGCTTACCCAGAAAAAAGAAGCCCCAAAAACAAGTAGTGCCGACACAACAAAGAAGAATGGCTATATTACTTATTTACTTCCAATGTCAGCAATGGAGGTTCGCTAACCGGGTTTGCAGAACCGGGTGTATTATTGCAAAATTGCGAAGCTGTTGTTTCTCAATTGAAAACGTAGATTTTGCTATTACAGTATATGGTGACAGTATGGCCCCGAATATCCTTCTGGTTCACGTATTCTCATAAAAAAATTAATCCAAATTTGTTTATAGACTGGGGAAAAGTATATGTATTAGACACCCCTAATGGAGTTATAGTAAAAGAAGTACATGAATCTAATAGAGAAGGTTATGTATCATGTCACTCAATTAACCCAGACCCTAAATTTAAGCCCTTTGATGTTTTAATGGATGAAGTATTTGGAATGTATAGGGTATTAATGTGTCTATCTGCAAAATAGCTTATGAAATTCAATCAATACACCTGGAATCTATACAAACAATCTCCTAATGGGCAGAAGTCGATCAAGGAGTTCGAGGAGTCAAGCAATAATGCCACAGCAATGGATTTAGTATTCAAATACAATCCAAGAATGAAACTATGGCTTGACAATGTTAAAGCAAGAACTTTGATAGCGGATTTCTGTAAATCCATGTGGTGTTATAACATTGAAGAATTTCCAGACAAAGAAAAGACCGAAAACATTAGAGGAAGCAAAAAGAATATTATGAAGATGTTGTTTCTCGTGGATATTGGGAAGATGGGGAAATTGCCATACCAAGAGATGATTTTAAAACCATACTGAATAACATTGTATGGATTTCTTTTCTTATGTATTACTTTTCTCCTGAATTTTATTTTCCCAATATATTTGTTTTTCGTTTCTTTGATCTGAAAAAAGATAGCGGATACTTTTGATATAGAATTATCTCCAATCCCAAAGAAACCAAACTACAAAGCAAGGTGCATGTATTATTGGAGGCTGTGCGAGGTATTCTATCAGTTCAGAACAAATAACAATCTTTCACCGGCAGAACTGTGCGCATTCTTATATGATTTTGCACCGAACTTCATTTCGAAAGAAAACACTGAAATTCCCAAGCCATCACAAGCATGGTGTATCTGTGGATTAATTGATCCTGCCGAAGTTTATGATATAACCTTTGGCAAGCTAACCCAGAGACAAAAAAGGGTGATATCCTTATTCACTACGAGACATCACCAATCAGCGCAATTACTTTGCATCTGGATTGCACAAGCGGATGGTGTTATAGATCCATTCTTTCATTATTACAGTAACACCTACATAGGTGACAAAATAGACATTCCTCGTATCACGTTGAAAGAACTTCAAACAGACAAATACTTTTTCAAAGCACCCCCTTGTCAGAAAGAAATTCCAAGGTGTGAACGGATGGCCAATGAGTAGCGAGGATTATTCAGAACTCCTGCGAATGATAAAGGCAAAAGGATTTGATACAGATACCCTACCGAAGGTATATACTCCTACACTACCCAAGAATGTAAGTATAGAGATAGAACGAGACGTAGAACAACAGTTATTAGAACCTTTGCTTAACTC
>VOFI01000211.1_pt1 | contig 41371 bp, 48 predicted proteins | sample 5384131 | NCBI WGS metagenome assembly VOFI01 (sample SAMN12384728, study PRJNA508395) | human gut metagenome | isolation source: healthy gut H | host: Homo sapiens | reverse complement strand
TTGTCGAGCTTCTTCATGAGCGCACCGGCGTCGCCCGCGCTCGTGGGCCGACCCGACCCGCAAAAATGCACATGCATGTTGATGAGCCCCGGCAGCAGGTACGCGCCGCCCAGGTCGACCACGCGCGCCCCGGCTGGAACATCGACCCGTGACGCCTTGCCGACCCGCGCGATCACGCCGCGGTCGACCACGACCGTCATGTCCTGCTGCGGCTCCATGCTGGCGGTGCCGTCGAGAATCGTTGCATGGGTAAAGGCGATCGACTCGTTTGGCGTCATCATGCCCTCCTTAGGTCCTTGGTGTGCCCGCGCCCTGCGCAAAGCTCAAACCACTTTACTCCTTTAAAGCGTTTAAGGAGAAGTCGATTTGCCCCGGTGGCAACAGAGAAAGGCAATTCGGACGAGCCGGGCCGAAGCGATGGCTCGAGCCCCCACCGAAGCGAAGCCGGGCCGCAGCGACGGCTCAGGACCCCACCGCACTGCAGCAGGAGACCCCGAACGCCGTGCTCGCCGAAGACCGGCGGCCTTAACGACGGCCTTAAGGGAGCCCACGCCACGGAGCCGACAGGGCCCGCGCCACATCCACGGCGGAGCCCCCCACCGCGCCCTCGCAACCTCGAAAACCTACCGCTCGCCGAATCACGCCGAACCCTTGCCGACTCTTTGGGCGAAGCGTGCGGGCGCTGGGGTATCAATAGGGCCATTGGAACGGTAAAACGTTTTTCGGTGGACATATCCCGCAATCGCGCAACTCAGGCGACGGCGTGCGCCCGCCCGAGGCAAAACCAGAGCGGCATACGAGCCCGTGCACCGATTAACCGCAACCAGCTCATCCCAAGGAGGATCGACATGTCAACCACTTCCGTCACCCAGGTCCTGGCCGGCCACGGCGTCCATACGGCAGAGGGCTCCATCCACGTGGACATGGTGCCCGCCGAGCTCGTCGAGTGCGCGCTCGCCCGCAAAAGGAGGGCAAGCTCGCCTCCAACGGCTCGCTCGTGGTCGAGACCGGCAAGTACACCGGGCGCAGCCCCAAGGACCGCTTTGTGGTGGACACCCCCGACGTGCACGACAAGATCGCCTGGGGCAACGTGAACGTCCCCATCTCCCAGGAGAGCTACGAGAAGGTGCGCGACGGCGTCGCCGCCTATCTCTCCGACCGCGACATCTACGTGGTCCGCGGCCTCGCCGGCGCCGACCGCGGCCACGCGCGCGCGCAAGTTCATGGTGACCTGCGAGCTCGCCAGCCAGGCCCTGTTCATCACCCAACTGCTCGTACGCCCCACCGATGAGGAGCGAGCCGAGTACGGCGAGCCCGACTTCACCATCTTGGCAGCGCCCGGCTACAAGTGCGACCCAGCCGAGGTGGAGGGCCTCAACTCCGAGGCGGCAGTGCTCGTCAACTTCGCAGAGCGCACCGTGGTCATCGCCGGCTCCAAATACGCTGGCGAGATCCAGAAGTCCGTCTTCTCCGTCATGAACTACCTGCTGCCCGTCGAGGACAAGGTCCTCCCCCATGCACTGCTCCCGCCTCCATGGATCCAAAGACCCACGACACCGCCGTCTTCTTCGGCCTGTCCGGCACCGGCAAGACCACCCTGTCCGCCGACCCCAAGCGACTGCTCATCGGTGACGACGAGCACGGCTGGGCCATGGGCGAGGGCATCTTCAACATCGAGGGCGGCTGCTACGCCAAGTGCGACGGCCTCACCGAGGAGCGCGAGCCCGAGATCTTCCGTGCCGTCAAGTTCGGCGCCCTGTGCGAAAAACGTCATCCTCGACGACAAGCGCCAGCCCGACTACGACGATGTCTCCCCCTCACGCAGAACACCCGCGTGGGCTACCCCGTCGAGCACATCCCCAACAGCTGTCTCGAGGGTGCGGGCGGCGAGCCCACCGCGGTCATCTTCCTCACCTGCGACGCCTTCGGCGTGCTGCCCCCCATCTCCCGCCTGTCTGCAGACGCTGCCATGTACCACTTCGTGAGCGGCTTCACCTCAAAGGTCGCAGGCACCGAGCTTGGCATCAAGGGAGCCCGTCCCCACCTTCTCGGCCCTGTTCGGCGAGCCCTTCATGCCGCTCGACCCCATGGTCTACGCCGACATGCTCGGCGAGCGGATCGCCGAGGCAAGACCCGTGTCTACCTTGTGAACACCGGTTGGGTCGAGGGCTCCTACGGCGTGGGGCACCGCATCCCGCTCGTCTACAACCGCATCAACGTCAACGCGGCACTCGACGGCACGCTCGAGGAAGCCGAGTTCATCCACGACGACGTCTTCAACCTGGATATCCCCACTAGCTGCCCCGGTGTTCCCCGACGAAGTCATGGTCCCGTGGAAGTGCTGGTCCAGCAAGGAGGAGTACGACGCCACGGCCAAGAAGCTCGCGGCGATGTTCCAGGAGAACTTCGAGAAGAAGTACGCTCACCTGCCCGAGAACGTGAAAAACGCCGGACCGCGCGCCTAATTCCCCCACGGCACACCAACGCAAAGGAGCCTCGTGCAACTCATCTGCACGAGGCTCCTTCTCTGTGGATTCGGCTCAACCGCTGTCAGACCAGCGCTACAGCAGCACCGCGCCGGCCATGCCCAGCACCGCCATGAGCACCATGAACGCGAGGGCGATGGGCAGCACGCGCGCCAGCAGCTTGCCCTCGATGCCGACGACCTTGACCGAGGCCATGCCAATGGCGAGCGTCTGGGGCGAGATCATCTTGCCCGCGCCCACGCCCAGCGAGTTGAGGGCCACCATCCAGTACGGGTCCATGCCGAGCGCCTCGGCGGCCTGCTGCTGCACCGAGCCGAACAGCAGGCCCGAGCTCGTGCCGGAACCGGTCACGAACGCGCCCACCGCGCCGATGACCGGCGCCATGAGCGGAAAGCACGCCCCGGTCACGGCGATGCAGAACGAGGAGATGGCGCCGATCATGCCGGCGTAGCCCATCACCTTGGCGCACCCCAGCACGGCGAGCATCGTGGCGGCGGTGGGCAGCATCTGCCGCACGGTGGCGACGAGCACCCTCGCCCATCTGGCGCAGGCTCGCGCCCTGGATGAGGCCGCCGGCGAAGGCCGCGATGAAGATCCACACGCCCGGCGTGTTCACCCAGGTAAAGGTGACCGTCGAGGAGTTCTCGCCGGTAAAGATCGTCACGGAGCTCGCCAGCGGCGCCAAGGCGTCGTGGACGGCCGGCAGCAGGTTCGACGTGCCCATGAGCAGCACGAAGATGAAGATGGCACGACCAGGCGCGCAGCGCCCGCCACGGTCACGGCCTCGCCCGCATCGACCTCCATGCGGTAGGCCTCCTCGATGGCGGCGGGGCGACGGGCCAAAAAGCGCCGTGGCGACCAGCGAGCACAGCGAGCCAACCACGACCGCGAGCTCGGGGCCCACAAACGCGGCGACGGCAACGGACGGCAGCGCGTACGCGACGCCGGACGCCAGGGCGATATGCCACACGCCGCGCAGGGCGGAGGCGATACCAGGCTTGGCGCGCCCTCCGCGACCGTCTGGGCGGCGAGCACCACGATGATGAAGGGGACGATCACGAAGAAGGGCGCGAGCTGAAGCATCTCGGTAAACGCCAGGCGGATGGGGTCGAGCCCCGTGAGGCCGGCGAGCGACACCGTGGGCACGCCCACCGAGCCAAAGCACGTGGGCACGCCGTTGGCCACCAGGCAGATGAGGACCGCCTGCAGCGGCGGGAACCCGAGCGCGGCGAGCATGCCCGCGGGAATGGCAACGGCGGTCCCGAAGCCGGCCATGCCCTCCATAAACCCACCGAAGCACCAAGCCACGAGCAGGGCAAGCACGCGACGATCGCAGGAGAGCGAGGTAATCATGGAGCCGATGACGTCCATGGCGCCGGTGCTCACGCACAGGTTGTACGTGAACACGGCGGCGATGATGACGAGCACGATGGGCCACAGCGCCATGAGGAAGCCCTCGAGGCTCGCCGAGGCGACCTCGACCACGGGCATGCCCCACCAGGTGAGTGCGAGCACGCAGGAGATGGCGAACGACCCCAGGGCGGCCTTCCAGGCGGGAAGGTGCAGCGCGACGAGCGCGACGATCAGCCAGATTATTGGCAACAGGGCCAAGGCGAAGGGAACGGCGAGTTCAGCGATGGACAAAAACGGCTCCTAACGACATCCGATGTGCTGCATCCGATCACGCGGCGCGGCGCACGAGGGCCGCGCGCGCCGGAACATGGTACCACTCGCCGGCGCGGGCGCAGGCACGCCGTCCGCTTGCGAGACCCGTTGGAAACAGATGGCACAGGCAGACGGCCTCCCGTCGCAGCGCGTCGGGGGCACCGTGCCACCATGCGCGGACCGCCCGCCCCATCGCCACTCGCCCCATCGCCGCCCGCCCGCGCGCAAAGGGACTATACTTGCGTCCATCCCGATCGATTGGAACGTCCCGTGCCCATCCATCCGCTCGACAACCTCCGCCGCAAGGTCCGCGACCTCCACGCCCGCCACGATGCCCGCCACAGCGTGACGCTGTTCGGCCCCGGCCACCCATCCTCCGCCCCGACAGGCAACACCCCGGCGGGCGGCGCCCCCTCCGTGCCCGGCATGCGCGAGCCCGGCCCGCTCGCCCGCATGGCGAACGCCTGGTGGACGCGCCTCATCGACTCGGTGTACGACGGCGGCCTCGCCGCGCAGGAGGCGGAATACGAAAGCGGCGAGACGCGGCGGGACTACCTTTGGAACACCGTCGGCGTGGGCGCATGGGGCATGGTCTTCCCCGCGCTCACCGTCGTGGCCACCCAGCTCGCCGGCCCCGAGCAGGCGGGCCGCTTTTTCCATGGCGTTCGCCGCGGGCACCCTGCTCATGTTCCTGTCCAACTTCGGCGTGCGAAACTTCCAGGTGTCCGACATCGACCAGACCAGCTCCTTCGCCTCCCTACCAGGTGCACCGCTGGGTCACCTCGGGCCTGGCCCTCCTCGTGGGCCTTCTGTACTGCACCATCCGCGACTACGGCCCCGCCATGCTCATGCTCTCCATGGGCGTCTACGTCTACAAGATCGTCGACGGCATCGCCGACGTCTACGAGGGGCGCCTGCAGCAGGCCGACAAGCTCTATCTGGCCGGCATCAGCCAGGCGCTTCGGTCCGTCGCGGCCATCGCGGCCTTCGCCATCCTGCTCTTCCTCACCCGAAGCACCGCCATCGCCGCGGTGGGCATGGCCATAGCCACCGTCGCCACACTCGTGCTCGTGTCCGTCCCCTCGCCCTCCTCGAGACCGAGGCGTCCCGCCCGTGGAAGACGCAGGAGGTCGGCGAGCTGTTCCGCCATTGCTTCCCGCTGTTCTCGGCGCTCTTCCTGTTCAACCTGATCGAGTCCATGCCCAAGTTCGCGATGGAGGGCATGCTCCCCTGACGACAACCAGCTCTACTTCAACGCGCTGTTCTTCCCCGCGCAGGGCATCCTGCTAGCGGCGGGCTTCATGTACAAGCCGCAGCTGCTGCGCCTGGCGAACATCTGGGCCAACCCGCGCCGCCGCAAGCGCTTCGACCTCATCGTGCTCGCCATGGTCGGGGTCATCTGCGCGCTGACGGCGGGCACGCTGGTGTTCATGGGCTGGATCGGCATTCCGGTCATGGGCTTTATGTACGGCATCGATTTTGAGAAGTTCCGCACGCTCGCCTACCTCATGATCGCCGCGGGCGGCGTGAGCGCGGCGATCGACTTTCTCTACGCCATCATCACCGTGCTGCGCCATCAGGACTCCGCCACCAAGCCCTACCTCGTCACGTTCGCCTTCGCGCTCGTGGTGCCCACCGCGCTCATCTGGCTGCTCGGCCTCACGGGGGCCGTCGTTGGGTACCTCGCCTCGATGCTCTTGCTGCTGGTGCTGTTGGGTATCGAGTACTACCGCATTCGGCAGAACCTCTCGCAAAGAACCGCTCGCCGTTCCACTCGTAGGACGCGGTTGCGGCGGCACCTCAATTTAGGGACTGTCCCTAAATTGGGGTGATCAAAGGGGCCCTCGCCGACCCTGCTTCCGCTACTCGCCCTCGTTGATGTCGGCGTACCACACGCGGCGGTCCTCCAGGCGCATGACGCCCACGCGCCCGCTCGGGTACCCCGCGGCGGCCGAGCAGTCGATGCAGATGCGGTCGGCGACCCGCCCGTGTCGCGCGTCGGGCCAACCTCCACCATAACGCCGCGCAGGTTCTCGTCCACGCCCGTCCCGCACATGAGGCGCGCGTAGCGACCCAGCAGGATCGACGGGGTGTGGCCGGCAACCACCACCGGGCCGCGGCCGTCCAGGCCCACAAGCCCCGTGGGGTTCGACCAGAACTCGCGCCGAATCCACAGCAGGTCCTCGACCTGCTGGGGAAACCATCGCCCCCAGCAGGTCCTCCGCCGTGGCGTGCGCGTAGCCACCCCGGCCATCCGGCCCCACGCCCGCCTGGGCCAGCGAGCGATGCGCGCAGGCGCGGCGCGTCGATGCCGGCGTGGCACAGCACGTGCATGCGGCGGGCGCCGGGGGCGGCGGTGGGACGAGCGTCATCGGTCTCCACCACGGCGAACGTGGGCAGCGCCGCGAGCCAATCCATGAGCTCGGCGTAGCGCTCGCGCGGCAGCGCGTCGAGCTGCTCTGAGGTCACGAACCCGCCGTTCATATGCCACGACATCATGTCGAGCTGATCGCCCTTGAGGATCGTCCGAGCAACATCGCCTCGTGATTGCCCATGAGCACGTGGACGTTGGGCAGCGAACGCACCAGGGTGATGACGCCCAACGGGTCGGGGCCGCGATCGACCATGTCGCCGAGGACGAACACCGTGTCTTGGGTTCCGGGCCGTGCCATCTCAAGGGCGCGGTCGAGCGCACGCACATGCCCGTGCGCGTCCGATGTCACATACGTCGCCAAAGCGCCCTCCTTCAAGGTCAACTTGAACGTTAGGGGTTGTATGCCCTCATGGCCCGAAGTCAAACAACTTATGGGACACTTGTTAACATTCAGGTCACGCGCGCTTCATCCGCCCGGCAAGTACTTTTTACAGTGCTAAAGTTCTCGGCACATCATCCGACCGATTGGAAGGTGCGCCATGGCGCGTGTGCACAATTTCTCCGCCGGCCCGGCCGCGCTCCCCGAGTGCGTGCTGCGCGAGGCTCAGACCGAACTGCTCGATTACGCGGGCAGCGGCATGTCTGTACTCGAGATGAGCCACCGCTCCGCCACGTTCCAATCCATCATCGACGACGCCGAGGCGAGCTTGCGCCGTCTGCTGGGCATCCCCGGCAACTACCGCGTCCTGTTTCTCCAGGGCGGCGCGACCCTGCAGTTCGCGGGCATCCCGCTCAACCTCATGCGCACCGGACGCGCCGGCTACGTCCTCACGGGCAATTTCGCCAAGCTCGCCTGGAAGGAGGCGTGCAAGATACGGTGAGGCCGAGGTGCTCGCCACCAGCGAGGACACGAACTTCGACCGCATCCCCGACCTTGAAGCCGCGGGCGAGTGGGCGAGCCGGAACGACCTCGACTATGTGTACATCTGCCAGAACAACACCATCTTTGGCACCATGTTCAGCGAGCTCCCCCTACCGGCGCGACGCCGCTCGTCGCCGACGTGTCGAGCTGCTTCTTGTCGCTGCCGCTCGAGATCGAGCGCTACGGACTCATCTACGCCGGGGCGCAAAGAACGCCGGGCCCGCGGGCGTCACGGTGGTGATCGTGCGCGAAGACCTCATCGAGAACGGCCCCGCGCGCGCCGACATCTGCCCCACCTACCTGGGCTATCAGCTGCAGGCGGCCAAGGGCTCGATGTACAACACCCCCAACACGTTCGGGATCTACCTGTGCGGCAAGGTCTTTCGCTGGGTCGAGCAGACCGGGGGCCTCACCGCCATGGAGGCGCGCAACCGCGCCAAGGCGGAACTGCTCTACGACTTGCTCGACCGCAGCGAGCTGTTCCACGGAACCGCGCAGCCAACCAGCCGCTCCATCGCAAACGTCACGTTCCGCACGGACGATGCGAACACGGATGCGGCCTTCATAGCCTTTGCGCGCGAACGCGGCATCGAGGGCGTCAAGGGGCACCGCCTGGTGGGCGGCATGCGCGCGAGCATCTACAACGCCGTGAGCATGGAGTCCGTCGAGGCGCTGGCAACGTGCATGCGCGACTTCGAGGCCAGCTGGTCCCCGCGATCTATCTAGGGCCTTGGCGCCCCAACCCGCCCGCCCGGGCGGTTGGACCCGCCTCCGGGCAGTCCCGCTCGCGCGAAGAGCCCACTGATCTCTTCGGCTCGTGGGAAACTCGCGGCGGCACTGACCGCCCCGGGAGGACGGGACGGACGCCAAAGCCCCTCAGCACGTGAGCCTTTACCACTAGCATGAGGGCCGAGCGCTTGGGCGGATGATGGAGTCCGCCGCGAGCTCCGCACGCAAAAGAGAGCCCCGTGGGCCCCCTCCGTCGTGCGCAGGACTGTTCGAGCGCCGGACCTCATCATCCACCCAAAACGGGAAATCGAGGACCATCATGCGATACATCAAGACCATCGACGACATCACCAAGGACGGCGCCATCGACTTTGGAGCCGGTTACGAGTTCGTCGAACGCGCCGAGGACGCCGACGCCCATCCTCATGCGCTCCACCGACCTGCACGGCTACGACCTGCCCGAGGGCATCCGCGCCATCGGCCGCTGCGGCGCCGGCGTGAACAACATTCCCGTCGAGGAGTACGCGCGCCGCGGCGTGGTGGTGTTCAACTCCCCCGGCGCGAACTCCAACGCCGTCAAGGAGATCGTGCTCGACATGATGATCATGTCGAGCCGCGGCATCGTGCAGGCCATGCAGTGGGTGCGCGCCAACGCGGACGACCCCGACATCATGGTGTCCGCGGAGAAAGGCCAAGAAGGCCTTCGTGGGCCATGAGCTGCGCGGCAAGCGCGTGGGCGTCGTGGGCCTCGGCAACGTGGGCTCCAAGGTGGCCAACGCCTGCGTCGACCTCGGCATGCACGTCTTCGGCTACGACCCGTTCATCTCCGTCGAGCACGCGTGGGCGCTCAAACGCGAGGTCCAGCGCGTGGGCACGCTCGAGGACCTCTGCCGCAACTGCGACTACCTTACCCTGCACGTTCCCTCCAAGGCGGACACCGTCGGCATGATCTCGACCGAGCAGCTCGCCCTGCTCGCGCCGGGGGCGGTGCTCATCAACTTCGCGCGCGAGACCATCATCGACGAGGACGCGGTCGCCGCGGCACTCGAGGCCGGCAAGCTCTCCTGGTTCGCCTGCGACTTCGCCACGCCCAAGACCGTGCGCATGCCCCGCACGTTCATCACCACGCACTCCGGCGCGGGCACCGGGAGGCCGAGGCCAATTGCGCCGACATGGCCATCTCCGAGCTCAAGGACTACCTGGAGAACGGCAACATCGCGCACTCGGTGAACTACCCCGCCTGCTCCATGGGCAAGGCGCGCGCCGCGAGCCGCATCGCGTGCCTCCACGCCAACGTGCCCAACATGATCGGCCAGATCACGGCGATCCTCGCAAAGGACAACGCCAACGTGCAGCGCATGGTCAACGAGAGCGCCGGCGAGAACGCCTACACCATGTTCGACACCGACGAGCACCTCGACCGCGCGACCATCGAGGCCCTCAAGCAGATCCCTCCATGTACCGCGTGCGCGTGATCAAGTAGGCGAAGGCGCGCTGGGTATCGAGCCGAACGGAGCAGACGCTACGACCCCAAAATCGAATCGGCGGCGTCGGGCGGGAACGCGATCGACGCGATGCCCTCCGCCACCAGGGCGCTCACCGCGCTCGAGACGCTCTCGATGGGCACGCCGCCGTCCGAGGCGATCCAGCGCCGATACGCCGCGAGAATCCCGCCGAACACGAACGAGAGGTAATACTCGAGCAGTTCGGCGGGGATCGCGCGCGGCACCGCCCCGTAGCGCCTGAGCTCCTCGAGCATGGACGCCTTGACGCAAGAGAGCAGCAGGTCGAACGGGACGCACTCGAACACGCGGCGGTTGAGCGAGATGTTGGTCATGAGCGACACGTTCACCATGTCGAAAAAACGTGCGGAGCCGCACGTCGAGGTCCTGCTCCAAAAAGCTCCCCATCGCGAAAGAGCAGCGCGTGCGTGCTCTCCACGATCTCGGCGATATGCCGGTCGAGGATGTAGGCGAGCAGCCCGTCGATGGACCCGAGGTGCTTGTAGAACGTCTTGCGGTCCACATCGGCCTCGCGCGCGATGTCCGTGACGGTGATGTCCTCGTAGGGCTTGGCCCTCAGCAGATGCTCGAACGCGTCGATCATCACCTTGCGCGAGCGCATCACGCGCTTGTCCGTGCGCTTGTCCGGATGCCCATCCATGCACTCGCCTGCGCGCCCGTCCGCGCGCTCGCCCGCGCGTCCACCCGCATGTGCATCCGCGTGCACCCTCGCACGTCCATCGTCGTTCGGCACCGTCTCCACGCTCCTCCCCATTTGGGTCGAAGTGGGTATAAACCCACAACTACCTGCGCTTCGTTGATTAGACACAACTGTAAGTCCACAGTTGTAGAATATACCACAGCTGTTATCATAAATCCTCAAGGCAAGGCCCGTGGCGCCGTCCGCCGTCACCGCGGCGCCGCGGGCGAGCCCCAGACCCAAGGCGCTCGGAACCCGGCAACGCACCCCTAAAAGCGCACCGCGCGAAAAACGGGGGCGACTCCGCACCGAGACGTCCGTTTGCGAGAGAGGAAGCAGGTATGGCACTCACGCAGGCCGCCGAGCGCGCGGCCCCTCAACAAGCTCATCGACTATCTCGACGAGGACCCTAAGGCCCATATCGACAAGATCATGGCGCTCGTCGACAAACTCGTGCCCGAATCGGTTCTGACCTCGCAGCGCCGGGCCTTCGACACCGCGATCCGCGAGCGCAACAACTGGTACCGCCTCATGATGCGCATCTTCGACCTCAACCCCGCCGTCCGCACCAAGCTGCTCAAGGTGCTCATCGCCGATTGCAGCATCCTGGGGTGGCCCATGCAGGAAAAGATGCGCGAGAAGCACCAGTGCAACATACCCTACGCCATCCTGCTCGACCCCACGAGCGCCTGCAACCTGCACTGCACCGGCTGCTGGGCCTCCGTATGGCCATGCCCTCAACCTCTCCCTTGAGGACATCGACTCCATCATCTGCCAGGGCAAGGAACTCGGCTGCCACCTCTACATCTACACGGGCGGCGAGCCCCTCGTGCGCCGGAACGACCTCATCGCCTTATGCGAGAAGCACCAGGACTGCGCGTTCCTCTGCTTTACCAACGCCACCCTCATCGATGAGGCGTTTTGCCAGGACATGATCCGCGTGGCGAACTTCGTGCCGGCCATCTCGGCGGAAGGTAACGAGGCGACCACCGACGCCCGGCGCGGCGAGGGCACGTACGCCAAGATCGAGCGCGCCATGGCGCTGCTCAAGGAGCACGGCCTGCCCTTTGGCATCTCCTGCTGCTGGACCCGTGCGAACGCGGACGCCGTGGCGACCGAGGAGAACATCGACTGGATGATCGACAAGGGCGCCCTGTTTTGCTGGTACTTCCACTACATGCCCGTGGGCGCCGCATCGCCCGCCTCGCTCATGCCCACGCCCGAGCAGCGCGAGCGCATGTACCACTTTGTGCGCGACATGCGGCACAAGAAGGGACCTCTTCACGCTCGACTTCCAGAACGACGCCGAGTATGTGGGCGGGTGCATCGCCGGCGGCCGCCGCTACCTGCACATCAACGCCAACGGCGACGTGGACCCCTGCGTGTTCATCCACTACAGCAACGCCAACATCCACGACGTCAGCCTGCTTGAGGCGCTCAAGTCGCCGCTGTTCATGAAGTACTACGAGTCGCAGCCCTTCAACGACAACCACCTGCGCCCCTGCCCCATGCTCGAGAACCCCTACGAGCTGGGGCGGATGGTGGCGGAGTCCGGCGCCCACGGGACCGACCTCGTGGAGCCGGAGACGCCGGAGGAGTTGCGGTGCAAGACCCTGCCGGGCGCAGCCGACTGGAAGCCGTGGCCGAGCGCATCTGGCACGACGAGGCCGACCCCATGCACGCCAAGCGCGCGGAGGGCCCGCGCCAGGGCATGGCGGAAAGCGACCTCAAGCGTTTCGAGCGTTTGAAAAAAGTAACTTGTGCGGCGAGGGGCTCCGGCGGGCAGGGGTACGATATCAGCATGCGAGATTCACCCGCCGCGAGAGGATTTTCCATGAGAGCGCTTCCCTTTCCCTGCATACGCCCCGTCCCCGAGCACGCCGCCGAGGTCGCCGCGCTCCCCCCTACGACGTGTTCGACCGAGCTGAGGCCGCCGCGTACGTCTCGGACCGCCCGCTCTCGTTTTTGAACATCGACCGCCCCGAGACGCAGTTCGCGCCCGAGCAGGACATGTACGCCCCCGAGGTGTACGAGCGCGCGGGGCGGCGCTCCTGCGCGAGCGCATCGAAGACGGCACGCTCGTCGAGGACCGCAACCTTTCGTACTACATCTACGAGCTCTCGTGGGAGGGGCGCACCCAGACGGGCATCGTCGCCGTGTGCTCGGTGGACGAATACGAGCAGGGCGTCATCAAGCGCCATGAGCTCACGCGCGAGGAGAAGGAGCGCGACCGCATCGAGCACATCAGGGGCGCTCGGCTGCCAAACGGGCCCGATCTTCCTCGCCTACCGCGATCAGCCCGTGCTGGACATGATCGTCGGCGCCGCAAAGACGTCCACGCCCCTGTACGCGTTCACCGACGAGGACGGCGTGCGCCAAACGGTATGGGAGGTCGTGCGCCGCGACGCGGTAGACGCGCTCCACGCGATGCTCGGGCAGATTCCGTGCACCTATATCGCCGATGGGCACCATCGCGCGGCGAGCGCCGTGCGCGTCGCGCAGCGCATGCGCGAGGAGCGCGCGCAGCGGGCACGTACACCGGCAAGGAGCCGTTCAACTACTTCCTGTCCGTGCTGTTCCCCCGCAAGCCAGCTCACCATCCTGCCGTACAACCGCGTCGTGGCCGATCGCAACGGCCTCAGCACCTATGAGCTGCTCGAGGTCCTGCACGGCGCGGGGGTTCGGCCTCGTCGAGTCGCCCGTGCCGGTCGAGCCGCGCGAGCGCGGCGTCTTTGGCATGTACACCGATGGGACCTGGTACGAGCTGCGCGCCGACCAGCCCGACGCGCGCGCCCTACGCCGAGAGTGGGGCGGCGGTACGGATGGCGAAGCGAGTGTCCGCGTCGCCGACGCGAGCGAAGCCCCTCGTCGGCGACGCCCCTCCTCCGGTGACTCCGACGCGTTCGCCTGTGCCGCATCGAGCCCTGTCGACGACCTCGATGTCTCGATCCTGCAGACCTGCATCCTCGCGCCGATTTTTGGCATCGACGACCCGCGCACCGACGAGCGCATCACCTTTGTGGGCGGCATTCGCGGCACCGAGGAGCTCGAGCGCGCCGCGCGGGCGCGGAAGGCGTGTCGTTCACCCTGTGCGCCACCGGCATCGACCAGCTGCTCGCGGTGGCGGACGCCGGGCTGGTCATGCCGCCAAAGTCGACGTGGTTCGAACCCAAGCTCCGCAGCGGCCTGTTCATCCACCGCATCGCAAAACAGTAACGGCTCCGCCCAGAGCGGCGCCGCACCGCACCATAAGCGCTGCGCACCAACACGCAGGGCATCTCGCAGTTCAAGCGAGAGGCCCTGCGTTTCTCATTCCCCACAAAGAGGCGGTGTTGCGGAAGACGTCGACGTCGATATGCGATGTTGCGGAAAACATCGACGTAGACATGTGATATTGCCGTCCATCGACATGCGATGTTGCAGAGATGGGCGCATCAAGATGCGGCCGCGCAAAGTCGGACGTTTCCGCATGGCGGCGGGTCACCGCGCGACGCGCGGGACGGCCGAGCACTACTCCCCCAACAGCTCCCTCAATCGATCCTGCTCAATGACCTCGCTGAGCGAGAACACCCCGTCGTCGTATGCGAAGCGCATGATGCTGCAGTTGCCGGGCACACCACCTCGGTCATAACCGCCTTCGGGCGCCCAGTGCGAGAGGAACTCGCGACATGCAGAGCCGTGGCTCACCGCCAGCACGCGCTCATGCCCGGCGCGACTCATGATCTTGGTGAGCGCATCGCACACGCGTTTACGCACGTCGGCCTGCGACTCACCGCCAAACGGCACGTAAAAATCGCCCCAGGGAAACGCCGACATCAGGCTCACGCGCTCTCCCTCAAAGGCGCCAAAGCCCCATTCCCGCAGATCTTGCACGCGCTCATAGGGCATGTCGACGATGCGCTCGATGGTCTGCTGCGTGCGCGTGAGCGTGGAGGTGTACGCATGGTCAAACGAGATGCCCTCGCGCGCGAAGTAGCGCCCGATGCGCTCCGCCTGCTCCTCCCCCTTCCCGGGTTAAGGGCGCATCGCACCAGCCCTGGATCACGCGCTTTTCGTTGAACATCGTCTTGCCGTGACGAACCAGATAGAGCTCCCGTGCCATTGCCTCTCCCATCAACCGGCGACGCCGCCTTCCAAACGGCGGCGATCAACAATCATGCATGCACAGCATGATAGCCTTCGGCGGCACCAGCAAGGCGGCTCGCGCAGGCGTCGCGCGAGCCGCACCTACGGGGCGCGGTGCCACGCTCCGGCGCTGCCCGCGATGAGGTCATGCGCGTCGAAGCGGACCGGCGTCCTCGCGGCGGCGCTTCCCCTGGGCTCAAGGCCCCTCCGGGCTCGATGCGGGTCTACCCCTCGAGAGTTGCTCGCTGGCCTCGAGCCAGGCCATCTCGAGCTCTTCCAGCTCCTCCTGGGCGGCGGCGATGGCCTCCTGCTGCGCGGTCAGCGCCGCGAAGTCCGTGGGGTCGATGTCGAACATGGCGGCCTTGAGCTCGTCGATCTTGGCGCAGCGCGTCTCCATCTTGCGGTCGAGCGAGGCGACCTCCTTTTTTGAGGCGCTGGCGCTCGGCATTGGAGAAGCGAGGGCGCCGTGGGAGAGCCCGAAACCCCAGAGCCCTTGGCGGCCTCACCGGAAGCGCCCGAGCCGGCAGCGCCGGCGACAGAAGTAGACGCGGCGGACGCGCCCGTGAACCCAGGCGCCTGCGGACGCGCGTTGCCGGAGGCGTTCAGCTGCCCCGCCAGGTGCAGGTACTCGTCAACGCCGCCCGGCACATGCCGCAGCGTGCCGCCCACGAGCGCCCACTGCTGGTCGGTCACGCGCTCCATCAAGAAACGGTCGTGCGTGACCAGAAGCAGCGTGCCGGGCCAACCGTCCAGCAGATCCTCGACAATCGCGAGCATGTCGGTATCCAGGTCGTTGCCCGGCTCGTCCAGGATGAGCACGTTGGGCTCGTCCAGAATTGTCAGTAACAGCGACAGGCGACGCTTTGCCCGCCGGACAGATCCTTGATGCGGCTCCACATCTGCTGCTGGGTAAAGCCCAGGCGCTCGAGGAAGCTTTTCGGGCGTGGTCTCCTTGCCCTCGACCATCACGTAGCGCTTATAGCCGCGCGCGAGCACCTCGCGGATCGTGTCGCCCATGTAGGGTTCGAGCTCCTCGAGCTGCTGCGACAACACACCAAAGCGCACGGTCGAGCCGATTTTCACGCGGCCGCGCAGGGGCTTGAGCTTGCCCTGGATGATGTTGAGCAAGGTGGTCTTTCCGGCGCCGTTCTCGCCCAAAAGGCCATAGCGGTCGCCCGCGCCAATGAGCCAGGTCACGTCGGAGAGGACGAGGACGGTCCGAGGACGCGGCGGATGTCGAATCGCCGGTGGCGGCGGCCGTCGCGTGCTCGGCACCTGTCGCGCCGTCGGGAGATGCCGCGGCGCCGGAAACCTCGCCCGCCGAGCTGAGCGCCGCGTCGCGGCCGTCCGCAACGCCACCCGCAGCACCTGCGCCGCGCGCATAGCCGGCGTCCACGTCGACCACGTCGATAACCTGCTTGCCCAGGCGACTCACCGCCAGGCGCTTGAGCTCCAGCTCGTCACGTACGGGCGGCACGTCGGCTATCAGCTCGCGAGCGGCGTCCACGCGAAACTTGGGCTTGGTGGAGCGCGCCTGGGCACCGCGGCTCAGCCACGCGAGCTCCTTGCGCGCCATGTTGCGACGGCGCTCCTCGGTAACCGCGGCCATGCGGTCGCGCTCCACACGCTGCAGGATGTAGGCCGAGTAACCGCCCTCGAAGGGATCGACCTGGCCGTCGTGGACCTCCCACATGCTGTTGCAGACCTCGTCCAGAAACCAGCGGTCGTGCGTGACCACGAGCAGGCCGCCGCTCCCCCGCTGCCAGCGGGACTTGAGGTGGTCGGCGAGCCAGTTGATGGTGCGCATATCCAGGTGGTTGGTGGGCTCGTCGAGCATAAGCACGTCGTAGTCGCCGATGAGCAGGCGCGCGAGGTCCACGCGACGGCGCTGACCGCCCGAAAGCTCGCCCACCGTGCCCTCCCAGGGCACGTCGGCAATCAAGCCGTCCAGGATCTGGCGCACGCGCGGGCTCGAGGCCCACTCGTACTCGGGGATGTCGCCCACCACGGCGCGGTGCACGGTGCTGGCGCTGTCGAGCGAGTCGCGCTGGCCCAGCACGCCCACGGCCACGTCGCGGCGGCGCGTCACGCGGCCCGCGTCGGGCTCTATGACGCCGGCGAGCACGGAGAACAGCCTCGACTTGCCGTCGCCGTTCCTGCCGACGATGCCGATCCGGTCCCCCTCGTTCACGCCGAGGGTGACGTCCTTCGCGATCAGCTGGTGGGAAATTCCAGATGCACGCTGTCGCAACCCAGCAAAATGGCCATAAGCACATGCTCCTCGCACTCGTATTCACAGCCATTCATCTTAGCAGGGTCAGGCGCTCTAACGGCTGGGGTGAGGAGGGCGTAATCCGATGCTCGGACAATCATTTCGAGTAAATACGAGCAGTCCACTGGACTGCTCGGCATGCGGAACTTGCCTCGGACCTTGCCCTCCACCCCAGCCGGCACGTCGTCAGCGAGCACTGTGCCCAACGCACCCGGCAGGCGCGCTCGCCGCGAGCACCGAACCCTCCGTCTTTCCGGCACTCGTCTCAGCCCGCAATAACCAGGGTCCTCCGGGGCATATCGTCCCGCGCGCAGTTCCGCATGAGCCGGAAGGCCACTAAATGTGGCCCTCCGCGCGAGCTCAGGACTGTTTGAGCACGGGATGATATGCCCCGAGGACTCCGATGGGATTGACGCCCTTACGAGAACATACCGGTCAGGTAGTCGTTCAGGCGCTTGTCGCGCGGGCGCTGGAAGATCTGGTCGGTCTCGTCGTACTCGACCATATCGCCCATGTAGAAGAACGCCGTGCGGTTGGACACGCGCGACGCCTGCTCCATGTTGTGCGTCACGATGACGATGGCGCGGTCGCGCACCACGGACGAGCATGAGCTCCTCGATCGCCAGGGTCGAGATGGGGTCGAGCGCCGAGCAGGGCTCGTCAAACAGGATCACGTCGGGATTGAGCGCCAGCGTGCGCGCAATGCACAGACGCTGCTGCTGACCGCCCGAAAGCGCATAGGCGCTTTGATGCGAGCTTGTCCTTGACCTCGTCCCACAGCGCCGCGCCGCGCAGGCTCTCCTCCACGAGCGCGTCGAGGTTGTCCTTGCCGCGCAGGCCGTGGCGCTTGGGCGCAAACGTGATGTTGTCGCGAATGGACTTGCGGAACGGGTTGGGCTGCTGGAACACCATGCCAATGGAACGGCGCAGCTCGTAGGTGTTTTCGGTCTTGGTGTTCACGTTGCGCCCGCGGTAGTTGATCTCGCCCTCCACGCAGCAGCCGCGAATCTCGCGATTCATCAGGTTAAGGCTGCGCAAGAAGGTCGACTTGCCGCAGCCCGAAGGCCCGATGAGCGCCGTGATCTCGCCCTTGTGGAACGCCAGCGAGGTGTTGTGCAGCGCATGGTTGTCACCGTAGAACACGTTGACGTCGCGCGTCTCGAGCACGACCTCAGGGGCTGGAGCCACCGCGGCAGCGACACGACCCAGCTCACTCGCGGCTGAAGACGTGCCTGCGGCGGCCGATACGCCCCGGCTATGCCCGCGGAACCAGACATCGGTTGCGCCGCAGGCGCAGTGGTCCCCAGCCCGTTACCGTCGGGCGCGGCTGCCGTCGACGCACCCGCACTACCTGCGGCGGCTTCGCCCGTAATCACGTCACTCATTCGGCAGTCATCCTTTTGCGCGATCGCCTTGCCCGCGACGCGGGAGACTACGTTAAACAGCAGCACGCAAATCATCAGCAGTGCCGCGGTGCCCCAAACGATCTGCTGAGCCTCGGGGCTGCCCTCGCCATAGATCTTGTAGATGTGGACGGCGAGCGACTCGCCGGGACGGAACACGTTCCATGCGCAGGTGGGGCTGGAGAAGTTAAGGGTCGCGAAGTTGAGGCGCACGGGGCTGGACATGCCGGAGGTGAACAACAGCGCGGCGGCCTCGCCAAACACGCGGCCGGCGGAGAGCACCACGCCCGTCACGATGGCGGGCATGGCCTCGGGGATCAGCACGTGCACGGTGGCCTCCCAGCGCGTGAGGCCCATGGCTAGACACGCATCGCGCTGGGTCTGTGGCACGTCCTCGAGCGCCTGCTGGATGACGCGGACCAGAATGGGGATGTTGAACATGGTGAGCGCGACGGCGCCGGAGATGATGGAGTACTTCCAGCCAAAGTTGACGGAAAACACCAGGAAGCCGAACATGCCCACCACGATCGACGAGGGAGGACAGCGTCTCGATGGCGGTGGAGGCGATGTGCGTGATGGGGCCCTCCGGGGGCGTACTCGACCAGGAAGACCGCGCCCCCCAGGCTGATGGGCACCGAGATGATCAGGGTGATCAGCAGCAGATAGAACGAGTCGAACAGCTGGTAGGCCACACCGCCTGCGGCGCCGTTCGCGCGGCTGGGCTGCGTGAGGAACCCGGGCGTGAGCAACGTGGAGAGGCCCCTCGAACAGGATATAGGCCACCATGGAAATGACGACGAGCATGACGAGACCCGCGATGGCGGTGAGGACACCGGTGGCGATGCGGTCCATGCGCTGCGCGCGGACAATGGCTCGTGTCGACCGCAAGGCCCGTCGCGGGAACCGCCACGGGCGCCGGGGGGACGTTCGGCAGGTCTTAGCCATGGGACTTCGCCCCCTTCTTGCCGATGAAGTGGATGATCAGGATGAAGATGAGGCTCATGCCCAGGAGCATGAGGCCGAGCGACCACAGCACGTCCTTTTGCACCGAGCCCTCGGCGTAGACCGCCATGGACGTGGTGAGCGTGGTGGTGATGGTGGACGCCGGCGACAGCAGCGACGTCGGCATGGCCTCGATGCCGCCGATAACCATGCGCACGGCGAGCGTCTCGCCAAAGGCGCGGGTCATGCCAAGGATGACCGCGGTCATGAGCGACGGCATGGCAGACTTGAGCACCACGTGCCAGATGGTCTGCCAGCGGGTGTAGCCCAGCGCGAGCGAGCCCTGACGGTAGCTGTCGGGCACGGCGCGCAGCGCATCCATGGAAAGGGTCGTCACCGTGGGCAGGATCATGACGGCCAGCACGATGGCGCCGGGCAAGATGCCCAGGCCCGTCTGCGTGCCGAACAGCACCTTGCACGCGGCGACCACCACGTGAAAGCCGATGAGGCCGAACACGACGGAGGGAATGCCGACCAGCAGTTCAACCATGGGCTGGAACACGCGCTTGCCGAACGAGGGCGCGATCTCGACCGCAAAGATGGCAGAGCCGATGGCGATGGGCAGCGCGATGGCGGTCGACAGCAGCGTGACCGCGAACGACGTGACGATGAGCGGCAGCGCGCCGGTCTGCGGCAGGCCGGTCGCCTCGTCCACGTTGGCCAGGCTCCAGTCAGTCCCGGTAAAGAACCCCACGACGTCGACGCCGTCCTTGATGAAGGTCGACAGGCCCTTTTGCGCCACCATGAAGATGAGCGCCAACACGACGAGCGTCACGAGCGCGACGCACGCGCCCGTGACGCCCAGGCCCACGTTCTCAAGATCGCGCTTTGGCAGCTGTTTTGCCATGACGCACCTTTCGAGATGATTGCAGATCAGCGATTACTTGCTGGTGACGTTGCCCTCGGCGTCCTTGGTGACCTTCATCTCGGAGACGGGGATGAAGCCCTGCTCCTCGACCAGGGAGCCCTGGACGTCGTCGGAGAGCATGTACTCCAGGAACGCGACGGTGGCCTCGTCGGCGTCCTTGGCGCAGTACATGTGCTCGGTAGCCCAGATGGGGAACGAGTCGTCGAGCACGTTGTCGCTCTTCGGCTCTACGCCGCCAACCTTGATGGCGTTGAACTTGGAGTCATCAAAGTGCGAGAAGTCGAGGTAGGAGATGGCGTTGTCGGTACTGGCGATCTGAGTCTGAACGTCGCCGGACTTGTCCTGTTCGGGCTGGGCGGGCTTGTAGGCGTTCTTCTCGTCGCCAAAGACGGCAGCCTCGAAGGTGGCGCGAGTGCCGGAGCCGGCCTTGCGGTTGAGAACGACGATGGTGGCGTCGTCGGCGCCGACCTCCTTCCAGTTGGTGATCTGGCCGGAGAAGATGCCCTTTGAGCTGCTCGAGGGACAGGTCGTCGACCGTCACGTTCTTGGAGACGACGGGACCCATGCCCACGACAGCAACCTCATGGTCGACGAGCTTGGCGGCGGCGTCGGCCTCGAGCTTGGTCTCGGCGAACACGTCGGAGTTGCCGATGGTCACGGTGCCGGAGGACACGGCGGTGAGGCCCGCGCCGGAGCCGTTGCCGGAGCCGGACACAACGCAGTCGGGGGTTCTCGTTCATGAACTTCTCGGCAGCGGCCTCGACGAGAGCCTGGAACGAGGAGGGCGCCGTCGTAGGTCACCTCGCCCACAACGCCCGCGGCGGCGTCGGCGGAACCGGCGGCGGGGGGCTTCGGAGCCGCCGCAACCGGCAAGGCCAAGGCCCGCGAAGGCGGCAAGGCCGCCGGCGAGACCGAGGAAGGAGCGGCGAGAGCAGGAATAGTCGAACATGGTTCTCCCTTCGAGAGCAATAAGGCGCGTCATCGCGCAGACGGCATGCGCGGGCGTTCCCCATCCCGCGCGGGGGCGTGTCTGGTTTTGCCCCATCCGTCGTACGGCTAGCACCTTACCGCGCGCTCGCCGCGCGCCCGCTCGCCCGCCGACTCTTACGGCGCTTTGACCAAGCATTACCACGAGCTGCGCCCGCGCTTACACGCGGCTTACATTTGGCCCTCGCTGGCGAATCCTGGTTCACACGGAACATGAGGTCCAAAACAGCCGCAACGCATCGAGGAATTTCTTATATTGCGCACTCCACACGTGATATGTGACGCACTCCGCGCAGGGACATGACGCAGGGCACATAACGCACCCCGCGCAGGGACATGCGGCGTACTTCGCGCGGGACATGTGGCGCATCTCACGCAGGGCATTAAGAACTGGGGAGCGGCAACAACCGGCGACACATGAAAAAATCGCCCCGGCCCGAAGGGGAGCGCCCCGGCTTGGTCGCCAAACGACCAAGCCGGGGCGCTCTCCTCTAATGTTTCGATCCTAACTGCTCCTCAAGTCGCTTTGCGTGCCCCCATTACGCGCCGCTCGACAAAATGTGGGGGTTTTCTGGGCCCATGCGATATATCCACTTATTTTGGACTACAGCGACCTGCGGTTTTATTGGTTAAAAAGCCCGTCTACTCACATAGACCGCGATAAACCCCACATTTTAATAAGTGACACCCTATCACCCTGCCCGTTTTACCATATGACGCCCAAACATCCCGCTCGTGCTCACCTTCATGAAGGCGAACTGGGGGGGCAAAGCGCAATATGAAAGCCTAACGCTACTTGCGTGAATGTTTCTTCGCGTTCGATTGTTTCTTCGCACCCGATTGCTTCTTAGAGCTCAACTGCTTCTGTGGGCTCGACCCCTTTTGCGAAGCGGGGCGGGAAGCGCTCGTACGGCCCGTGGTCCCGCCATGATTCCTACGATACAAAAATCCACCGAACACCATTGCCAACGCAATGACCACGATGCCGAACAACTGCTCCCAAATACTCGGCATAGTCGATCCCCTTCTCTTTCACTCGCGGTCGATCCTTCTTGAGCGAGAAGGATCGACTGCGTTCCTCACCACCGATGCGGCGCTCGTCCGCACTTCGAAGCGTGTTGTCCAACGAACCCGAGTTACAAATCAAGCTCATTCAGGCGCAACAGCGCCAGAATGTACATCTTGAGCGCATCGCGCAGCAACGCCTCGTTCGCAGCCTCATTGGGACCGTGCATCGTGCCCGCCCACGCCGGAAGCTCCAGCGAATTGTCCTCGGGGCCAAACGAGACGGCGCGGGCAAAGTTGCGCGCGTACGTGCCGCCGCCCATCGAGAACGGTTCGGCCGGCCTGCCCGTGACCTGGCGATATACGTTGAGCAGCGCTTGGACGCACGGGCTGTCCGCCGAGACGGAGAACGGTTCCTTCACGCTCCCCTGGCAAAACTCGGCACCGTATTGGGCGGCAGTCGCGTTGCAGATCATGCGCATCTCGGCCGCCGTGATGGAATCGGGGAAGCGGACGTCGATGGTCTGCAGGATGCGGCCGTCCGCCACCTCGATGGTACCGGCGTTGCGGGGGAGCGGACCGAACGCCGCGCTCTCGGAGGCGATGCCCAAACCGCGGCCTGCCGTGTCCTCGTGCACGCAGGCGAGCAGGTCCAGGAAGGCGCGCTCCTGTACGGCAAAGAGCTCCGGCCTCACCGCGGCGACCTCATGCAAATACCCCACGACGAGCGCGATGGCGTTGATCGTGCCCTCGGGCAGCGAGGCGTGACCGCCGATACCCTGCGCGAAAAAATCCGCGCGGGAGCCGTCCTCAAGCGCCTCAACCGTCACGCGGTCGGCGTTGGCCCGCGGCGCGGGCAGCTCGGGGACGGGAACGCCGAGCACGCAGACCGACTCGCTCGGGATGGCATTGCTCGCCTCGGCGCCGCTCCACGAGCGAATCGCGCCGTCCTCGATGGACGCGCTCGCGAACGTACCACCAAAACAGCCCTTCTCGGCGTTGCATACGGGGAACTCGGCGTCGGGCGTGAACAGGAACAGGGGCTGCTCATGCGACTCGAGGTAATGATGGACATCGGACATGCCCACTTCCTCATCGCACCCCAGCAGGGCGCGGAACGTGTAACGGGGCGTTATGCACTGGCGCAGCAGGTACGCGCCGGCATAAAGCGACAGCACTGCCGGGCCCTTGTCGTCGATCACGCCGCGACCGAGCAACCAGCCCTCGCGTCGCTCCATGGCAAACGGGTCGGTGGCCCAGCCCGGGCCGGCGGGCACCACGTCCACGTGCGCGATCGTAGCGATGTGCTCCGCGCGCTCGCCGGCGATATCCGCGTAGCCTACAAAGCCCTCGTCGTCACCCGTCTGGTAGCCCAATCGCTCGGCGATGCCGAGCGCGCAGTCCAGCGCGGCGCGCACGGGACGCCCGAACGGCGCACCGGGCTCGGCAGCCGACGCATCGGCCACGGACGCGTGCGAAACGAGCGCGGAGATATCCGCAACGACGTCCTCCCACACCTCGTCGACGTACGCGTCGACGCTCTCCATCACATCAGCGCGCATGGGCGCCTCCTTCCCTCAAAAACAGTCACGCCGCTTATTGTGCCCCATTACAAGAAGCGGATACACCTCAAACATGGCGCAGAGCCCCACGCGCCCGGGACCGCGCGCGGCGCCTAGACGCCCGAAACTCACACGCCCGGCATCCACGACAGGCTCGCGGCATTTAGACGCCCAGCACGCGCGCGACGTCGAACATGTCGGAGCACACCGCGGCGGCGCCCGCCTCCTCGTGCTCACCCGGCGCAGCGGCACCCGAGTAGATGCCGATGCAGGGAATACCCAGCTCCGCGGCGCCCAACACGTCATACATGCGATCGCCCACCATGACCGCATCCTCGGGGCGGACGTCGAGCGCCGCGAGGGCGGCGGCGATAGACTCGGCCTTGGTCTGACGCACCCCGGGCACGCGACCGCACACCGCCTCAAAGTGCGTCACGCCCAAATCACGCACCAGCTCAGCCGTTGAGGCCTCGAGACGTGACGTGGCCACGGCCATGCGCTTGCCCGCCGCCGCGAGGGCGTCCAGCAACGCCGCGGTTCCGGGGAACAAAGGGATGTCGGCCGCGGTGACCGTCCGTGCAAAAAGGTCGCGATACTCCGCGGCGATGCGCAGCGCCTCGTCCTCGCTCACGTTCGCGACCAAACGAATGCCGTCCTCGAGCGGCGGCCCGATCAACGGCAGCATCTGCGCCTCGGTGAGAGAGATATCGCGTCGCGCCAGCACCTCACTCACCACGCGCATGATGGCAGGTTGCGTGTTGGCGAGCGTTCCATCGAAGTCGAACAGCACGACGGGGCGCGCCGCCAGCAACGGGTCGAACAGCCCGCACGCATCAGGATCGGAAGGCAAGCCCGAACCGTGCGGTGCAATGCCCTCGCCCGCGGACGCCCCACGCGTGCGCCCCACCGATCCGAACACCTCCAACGCGGGCACCGCCCCGCCGTCGTCCTTCCGCCCGGCCATCATCTCGTTTCCCATCATCACGGCTCTCCCCTCTCGGCAATCGATAGAAAAACCCCGACGGGCGCAGAGCCCATCGGGGTTTTGAAGCGAACCTAAGGTTCAAAGGCGACACACGCGAGCGCTACTCGGCGTCCTCGGCCTTCTCCTCGCCCTCGAGCGGGGCGACCTCGATCTCGACGCCCAGAGTCTCAGCAGCGGACTTCATGGACAGGGAGATACGACGACGGTCGAGGTCGATCTCCATGACCTTGACCTGAACCTTGTCGCCCACATGGGTGACCTGAGAAGGCTGATCGACGTGCTTGTTGGCCATCTCGGAGATGTGCACCAGGCCCTCGATGCCCTCGCCCAGATCGACGAAAGCGCCGAACGGGACAAGCTTGGTCACAGTGCCCCTCGACGATAGCGCCGACGGGGTACTTCTTGACCAGTGCGCGCCACGGATCCTCGGTGGTCTGCTTGAGACCCAGGGAGATGCGCTCGCGGTTGAGATCGACGTCGAGAACCTCGACCTCGACCTCCTGGCCGACCTTGACAACCTCGGAGGGGTGGTTGACGTGGTTCCAGGAGAGAGCTCGGAGATGTGGATGAGGCCGTCGATACCGCCGAGGTCGACGAAGGCGCCGAAGTCGACGATGGAGGAAACGGTGCCCTGGAGACGCATGCCAGACTTGAGCTTGGACAGGATCTCGGAGCGCTCGGCCTTACGGGACTCCTCGAGCACGACGCGACGGGAGAGGACAACGTTGTTGCGGTTGCGGTCCATCTCGATGACACGGGCCTCGATGCGGGTGCCCATGTAAGAGGTGAGGTCCTTGACGCGACGGAGGTCGACGAGGGAGGCAGGCAGGAAGCCACGCAGGCCGATGTCGAGGATAAGGCCGCCCTTGACGACCTCGATGACCTCGCCCTCGACGTTCTCGCCGGCGTTGAACTTCTCCTCGATGCGGTTCCAAGCACGCTCGTACTCGGCACGCTTCTTGGAGAGGACCAGACGACCGTCCTTGTCCTCCTTCTGGAGTACCAGAGCCTCGATGGGATCACCGAGTGCAACGATGTCTGCAGGGTTAGCGTCCTTGCGGATGGACAGCTCGCGGACCGGGATAACGCCCTCGGACTTGAATCCGATGTCAACGAGCACCTCGTCATGCTCGATCTTAACGACAGTGCCGTTAACGAGATCGCCCTCATCGAAATCGGTGATGGTACCGTCGATGAGGTTGTTCATCTCCTCCTCGTTGACGTCGTCGAGGGAGAAGATGGACGAGTTCTGAATCTCACTCAAAGGTGGACCCCTTTCGAACTACGGGGCCCCGATTACCTGACCTGCAGATGGTTGCGAGCCTTGAGGGCACATGCCGCCAGCGCGCGCGCACCGTTTGGAACAATCTCGGGGCCGACAGATACTGATGTGAAGCATACGCATTCACGAAACAGTAGGTTACGTGGAAACTTCTGTGTTTTCAAGCGTGAAGTACGATTTTTCGTACTCGGCAACAAACCTTACGCGAATGGCATTCCGCCTGCTTGGGCCCTCACGTAGAATGCTTTATATAAATCGATTCAATTCTGGGAGTCGTCGTGTCCACCATCCAAGAAGTCGCCAAACGTGCCGGCGTCTCGGCGGGAACGGTCTCGCGCTACTCAACGGGCATCAGCTCAAGGCGAGCAACCGAATCCGCGTCGAGGCGGCCATCAAAGAGCTCGGCTACCGCAGCAACTACCTGGCACGCAGCCTGCGCTCCAAGCAGAGCATGTCCATCGGCCTGCTCATCAACAACATGCTCAACCATTTTGCCGTGAGCGTGGTTGCGCAGGTGGAACGCGAGATGGAGCTCAACGACTACAACATCATCCTCTCCGGCTTTCGCGAGGACCGCGAGGTGTTCGTGCGCAAGCTCGAGAACCTCATCGACCGCCGCGTTGACGGGCTCATCCTCTTCGAGGCCATCGAGGACGACCGCGCGCGCAGGCTCCTCGAGCAAAGCGGCATCCCGACGCTCTCCATCTCGAACCCCCTGCCCTATTCGTGCGTGGACAACATGCTCGCCGCCAACCGCGCGAGCTGCCGCGAGGTGACCCGGCGCATGATCGAGGCGGGCCACGAGCGCATCGGCATCCTGGCCGCATCGCAAGACGAGTACGTCTCGCGCGAGCGCCTGGCCGGCGTGCTCGAGGCGTTCGACGAGACGGGGCTGCCGCGCAAGAACGCCGTGGTGCGCATTGGCGGCTACGAGCGCGAGTGCGGGTACCGCGACATGATGGCGCTCGTGAACGAGGACGGCATGGACTGCGTGTTCGTCCTCAACTACGGGCGCAGCCAGGGCGCGCAGCAGGCGCTCAACGAGCTGGGGCTGCGCATCGGCGAGACATCTCGTTTGCCTGCTACGACTATCTGGACACCAAGACGTACTTCCACCCGAGCATCACCACCGTGTGCCCGCCGTCGATCGAGATCGGCGCGCGCGCCGCGCGCGAGATCCTCTCCATGATCGAGGAGGGGGGCGCCTGGGCGCCGGCAAGACGACCTACGCCGACGAGGACATCGCTTGGCTGCCCTCGATCATCGGGCTCAAGGGCTGCTAAATCCCGGCGTTCGACATCGATACGCCATTCGCTCCGGCCCGCCCGGCATGGTCCGGCGGGCCGTCCCACGATGAAGAAGGGCCCTGGCGGCCGGAACAGGGGTCATCGGGCCAACGCGTAAAACGACCGAGGCGATCAGCGCGGGAACCGTGCGAGCAGCCAGGGCCAACGGCAGGCAAGAAAAAAGCCCCACAGTTCACCATGCGACTGCGGGGCACGCGATGGCCCGTCTCGAACGAACCGGGCCTTGGGAAACGACCGTTTGCCTAGGCGTTCTTCTTGGCAAGATCGATGAACTTGCCGGCCAGGATCTTTGAAGGTCTCGGCGCTCATGAGCTGGTCCTCGGCGTGGATGAGGATGATGCTCGGGTCGATGTGCTCGCCGCCGGCCTCCTGGGCGATCATCTCGCCGTGCTTGGCGTGACCGGTCAGGAAGAACTGCTCGCCCTCGGCGACGCGGGCCTCGGCCTCCTCGATCTTGCCCTCGCCGGCCAGGTCGATGGCCTCGATGAAGCAACTGCGGGCAGAGCCCACGTTGGCGATGATCTCAAAGCACGCCATCTCGATCTTGTTCATGTCGTCCATGTTACTCCTCGCTCTCCGCGGCATCGGCTGCCGCATCCTCGGACTCCTCCGCGAGGCCGGCCTCGGCCTCGTCATCCAGGGAGGACGCCCCATGTTGTTTGATGTAGGTTTCCATATCGCGCAGGCGGTTCTTGATCTTGCGCTTGGCAAAGGGGCTGTACAGCGCGCCCATGAGCTTGCCGTTCAGGTCGTTGAGGGCCTTGTCGCCCGCGTAGCCCTCCTCGTAGACCACGCTGATCCCCTCCCCGCCCTCGAGAGGGGAGATCTCGTAGCGCACGGTGTTGACGCCGCGCGAGGACGTGATCGAGGCGGCGTACAGGCGCGGCGGCTCGAACTCGGTGATCTTGGTGGTCACGTGCTGCGCGCCGCCGACCTTGGCGGCGAGGGTCTTTTGGTAGGTGAACCCGGCCTTGATCTTCTTGGCGGGGACCTTCTTGCCGCGCGCCTGCTCGGCGTCGTAGCGCACCGAGGTGACGATGCTCTCAAAGAGCCTCGTCGGCGCCAATACCCATCTTGACCTGTACTTTCATTACCCCTCCTCAGGGGCGCCGCCGTTGCCCGCGCACGCGCGACGCCCCATCAGCCTTCCTAGAAGCCGTGCGCCTCGGCGAGCTGCTTATACCAGCGGCCGCTCTTCTTGACGCGACGCTCCTGTGTCTCGAGGTCGAGCTCGACCAGGCCGTAGCGGTTCTTGTAGGCGTTCAGGCAGCTCCAGCAATCGATGAACGTCCAGAGATGATACCCGATGCAGTTGGAGCCCCTCATCGATGCCGTGGGCGCGAGCTCGGTCAGGTGCTCTTTGATGAAGTCGATGCGGTAGTCGTCCTGGATGGTGCCATCGGGTCCGCGGAACTTCTCCTCGCCCTCAACGCCCATGCCGTTCTCAGACACGATCCACTCGATGTTGCCGTAGTTGTCGCGCAGGTTGATGGCGATGTCGTACAGCGCGTGCGGATAGATCTCCCAACCGCGGTGCGGGTTCATGCGGCGGCCGGGCATGGCGTACACGTCGTAGTAGTACGTGGGCATGAACGGCGCCTCGGGGTTGGGCAGGCTCGCACGGGCGCACACGCGCAGCGGCTGGTAGAAGTTCACACCCAGGTAGTCGACCACGTTGTCGCGGATGACGGCGAGGTCGGCCTCGTCGACGACCGGCATGAGGTCGTGCTTCTTGATGAGCTCGACCAGCTCGGGGTCGTAAAGCGCCCTTCACGCTCGGGTCGAGGAAGCTCTTGTTGGCGAAGAGCTCGGCGATGCGGGCGGCGCGGACGTCGGCGGGATTGTCGGAACGCGGATAGGCGGGCGTGAGGTTGAGCACGATGCCGATCTTGGCGTCGGGCAGGACCTCATGGCAGGCACGGACAGCCAGCGCGCTGGCGAGCGCCGTGTGGTAGGCAACCTGTGCCGCGGCCTTAGGGTCGACCTTGCAGGGGTAGTGGTACTGCTGCAGATAGCCGCACTCCACGTGCACGATGGGCTCGTTGAAACGTAGTACCAGCGCTTGACGACGTCGCCGAACAGCTCGAACGCAATGCGGGCATAGCGCTCGTAGAGGTCGACGACCTCGCGGCTTTCCCAGCCGCCGCGCTCCCTGCAGGGCGACGGGCATGTCAAAGTGGAACAGGTTCACGAAGGGCTCGACGCCCTCGTCGCGCAGCGTGCCGAACACGTTGCGGTAGAACTCGACGGCCTCGGGGTTGGGGTCGCCCTCCGGGTCGGGCAGCAGGCGCGACCAGCTGATCGAGGTGCGGAAGGAGTTCTGCCCCGTCTCGTGCAGCAACTCGATATCCTCGCGCCAATGCTCGAAGAACGTCGACGTGTCGGCGGGACCGACGCCGCCGTGGAACTTGTAGGGCTCCTCCTCGAACCAGAGGTCCCAGATATCCGGGGCCTTGTGATCGGCGGTATGGGCGCCCTCCGCCTGGGTCGCGCTCGTGGCGCTGCCGAAGTAGAACCCTTCCGGGAACTTGACGTCCATCGTCTTACCTCTTTCTCTTCACGAACAGGTAGATGCCGCTCACCACGACGATCACCAGACCGCCCACGAGCAGGCCGATGCTCCTCGGTGAACCCTCGGCGGCGCCGAAGTTCGACATCACGATGAAGAAGAAGCCCACGCCCAGCATGAACACGGCCCAAGGCGATCGAAATCCCATGAGTGACAAACCTTCCTTAGTAAAAGGGCCGCCGGTGAGTCTGGGACTACCGGCGGCCGAGTGGGCGCGGCCCGGACGGGCCCGTGCGAGCACGAGGGCCGCGCGATTCAGTCGAGCGCGTAGGCGCGCGGGGCCTTACTTGGCCTCAGCGGCCTCGGCCTTCTCCTGCTCCTTATTCGCCAGGATGACGAACGGGAGCCAGATGATGAAGGAGACGCCGAGGTTGAGCAGGGCGACCAGGGCGGCCATGATATTGCCGCCGGTGGCGAAGAAGGCGTACAGGCCGACGGGCATGATCCAGGGCACCTGGATGTAGACCGGCGGGATGATGCCCGCATAGGTGAAGCCGAGCGCGATGGCGGCGGTGACCACCGGGACGAGCAGCCAGGGGATGAAGTACAGCGGGTTCAGCACGATGGGCATGCCAAAGATGATGGGCTCGTTGATGTTGAACACGCCCATGGGGGCGGCCAGCTTGGCGATGGTCTTGGAATCCTCACGCTTGGAGAAGAAGAGGATGGCGATGATCAGGCCGATGGTGAGGCCGGAGCCGCCCATCATGGTGTAAGCATCGAAAGAGCCGCGCGTCCACATGTAGGGAAGCTGGGACAGGTCGTGCGTGGCCTCCCACACGGAGAGGTTCTCGAGCAGGGCCGGGGTGTAGATGCCCTCGGTGATGGGGGCGAGGACGTTCATGCCGTGGATGCCGAAGAACCAGAAGAGCTGGGCCAGGAACTCGACGAGCAGGACCGTGAAGAAGCCGGAGCTCATGCCGAGCAGCGGGCGCTGGATGAACTCGGAGATGAGGTCGTTGGGGTAGGCCCCGGTGGCGACGACGCAGATCTGGGTGATGGCGCCGGAGGCGAAGATGGCGACGACGCCGGGGATCATGGCCACGAAGGCGCTGTTGACCGCGGGCGGGACGGAGTCCGGGAGCTTGATGGTGAGCTTGGCCTGGATGAGCTTGATGTAGATCATCGAGCAGACGAGGCCGAAGATGAGCGCGGTGAACAGGCCGGTGGCGCTGGTGAGCGCGGTGGAGATCATGCTCGGGGCCGTGACGCTCATGCTGACTGCGCCGTCGGCGACGGAGAGGCCCCGTCACGCCTGCCGCCCGAGCGCCTTGACCGCGTCAGGGCTGACGTCGGGCAGCGAGAGGGCGAACTCGGGCGCGAAGTTCATCGTGGCCACGACGGCCGCGAGGGAGACGGCGCCGCCGGTGATGGCGGCCTCCACGACCATGCGCTCAAAGCCCTTCATCATCTGGACGTAGCCGGCGATACGGGGGCTTGAGCTCGCCCGTGGCGATGGGCTGCGGGCCGTTTGCGGTGATGCGGCAGGCCACCTCGACGGCGCTGCCGCTGGGCAGGCCCTCGATGCAGCCGTTGTTGCGCACGTCGACGTACTGGATATCGCCGCGGTTGGTGTGGATGGACTCGATGAGGTTGCAGGCCGCGTCGCTGTAGCGGGCGCCGCCGCGCTGCTCGAGCTGCTTGGGCTTGACGTCGAGGTTCTCGTCGCGGTAGATCTCGAAGAGCTCCTCCTCGAGCCTGGACACGACCTCGCCGCGCACGTTGCCCTGCTCGAACTGTTCAAGCTCCTCGGCGAGCATCTCGTCGGTGTGGAAGTAGTAGTTGTGGTACGGGCACGGGATCGCGCGGATGCCGCGGATGAACGCGGGCGAGAACGGGATGGACATGAAGTTCTTCATGGCGAGCGCCTCGTCCTCGGAGACGTGCGCGTACTTCTCCACGGCCTCGTCGAGGACGGACACGCCGTCCACGAACACGTCGGTGGCGAACACGAAGTGGTTCACGCCCTGGAGCTGGAGCTCCAGGCGGTCCTCATCGACGTCGAGCACGCGGGCGATGCCGGCGTGCATGTTGATGGGCACGTTGCACAGGCCGATGGCGCGGTCGAAGTCGGTGTAGTTGAGGATGGCCTCCTCGATCATGCCGGAGGGGTTGGAGAAGTTGATCATCCAGGCCTGGGGGCAGAGCTCCTGGACCTCGCGCACGAAGTCGAGGATCACCGGGATGGTGCGGAAGGCCTTGAACATGCCGCCGGCGCCGTTGGTCTCCCTGGCCGAGCATGCCGTGGGACAGCGGGATGCGCTCGTCGAGCACGCGGGCGGGCAGGCGGCCGATGCGGACCTGGGAGGTCACGAAGTCGGCGCCGTCGAGGGCGGCGCGGCGGTCGGTGGTGAGGATCACCTTGGTGGGCAGGCCGGCGTGCTTGACCATGCGCTGCGCGAGGGCGCCCACGGTCTGGAGCTTCTCCTCGCCCTCGGGGATGTCGACGAGCCACAGCTCGTCCACGGGGAGGTTGTCGTAGCGCTTGATGAAGCCCTCGACGAGCTCGGGCGTGTAGCTCGAGCCGCCGCCAATGGTCACGATCTTGATGCCGTTTGCCATTGTGGGTCTCTCCTGTTCCTCAAAAGTGAAACATCGCATGTCCACGTCAAAAGCCAAAAGAAGTCGAAAACCCGAACGCCTGAAATGCGCCGTCCGCCCACGGGTTTGAGCCGAGCGCGGCGGAGGCGCTGCGCCACGGCGAGGGCACACGGGCGTAGCGGGGCGCCAGGGGCGCATGGCGGCGCGGCGCGCTTAGAGCAAGATGTCGAAGCGCGACCAGGAATCCAGGTAGTCGAGCAGCATCTGCTCATGCGCGGGCAGCGTGCCGATCACGTTGCGCGTGCCGTCGTCGGCATGTCCTTAAGCACCAGCTGCAGCTCGCCCTTGTAGCGCGGGCTCTCGTTGTTCACCACCACGACGTCGCCGCGCACCAGGCCGCGGCCCACGGGGCGCGCCGGGATGTCCAGGTTCGCGAACTCGACGCGCGACCAGGTGCTGCGCAGCAGGTACGGGCTCACGTCGCCGCGCACCTTGTGCTTGGCGTACGACGCGACCGTGCGCTCGTTCTCGGTGATACCGGCATCGAGCACGGGGCGGAGCTGGACCTTGGAGCGGTCAATGCGCTCGATGGAGGCGAGCTCCTCCTCGGTGGCGAAGCAGTTGGAGATGATGATGTCGTCAACGAGGCCCATCGCCGAGAGGTGGCGCGCCTGGAAGTCGAGCGGCAGGTCGCGATGGCACTCGAGCGTGACGAGGCCCTCGTTGAGCGGCCAGGGGCCGAACGCGTCGGCGCGGGGCAGGCCGATGAAGGCGGCCAGGTTGACGCCCAGCTCGCGCACCGCGGCGCTCTCGCGCTCGAAGAAGGCGGTGTCAAGGCCGCTGAAGCGCTGCGGGTAGAAGTTGTGGCACGAGATGAGGTGGGCGCGGTCGGGATCGTGCACGAGCGTGGCGGGCAGGATGCCGTCGGCGCAGCTCGCGTTGAGCTCGATCATGAGGCCGTAGGGGTTGCGGGTCATATCCGCCACCTGGCTGGAGGGCTGGAACGGCTCGTCCAAGCGGATGCCGTCGGCGCCGATCTCGTGGAAGAAGGAGAGGTCGTCGTAGGAGATGCCGAGCTTGGCAAAGACGTTGGGGGCGACGTCGAACACGACCTCCATGCCGTTGGCGTGCGCGCATGCCGTGAGCTCGGCGGACTCGTGCTTGACCTGCTCCGGGTCCCCTTCCACGGACAGCAGGCACGAGAAGATGCGGGCAAAGCCGTGCGCCGCCGCGCGCTCGATGTACGCGCAGTCCTGCTCAACCGTCGAATGCTCGGGATACAGCGAGATTCCCCCACTTCATACGCCCGCACGCTCCTTCTCAACTTGCCGGCCTTGCGGCCCCGCGGCCTTTGTGTGCATCTGATGGTTGGAATTATATCGATTCAATTAGAGATGAAGGTCGGCGTTTTTACCTGCCATATTCAGGTGGTAATACGGTTTATCCTGCTGAATCCGCAGATAATTGTATCGATTTAATTTTTATCGCCAGATAATCTCAAACCCGCGAACGGTACCTATTTTCCGGTGAGCGGGAAGAACGCCACGCGCCCCCACCGCACCTCAGATTAGGGACAGTCCCTAATTTGAGGTGGGCTGAGGCTGGGGACTACGGACGAAAGTTGGACCGCCCAGGCGCACCTCAGATTGGGGACCACCTTACCTCAGATTGGGGACTGTCCCTAATTTGAGGTGGGCTCCGGAGGTGATGGGGCGGAAAACGGCAGGTCTGGGGCTGAGCATCTCTGTTTTTGGGCATAATTGGAAAATATGGCCATCGCATAGGAAAGGGAGTCGCCCATGGCGGAGCTCAAGGCGGTTGTCTTCGACATGGACGACACGCTGCTCAGCATCAATTTGAACGCGTTCATCGGCGTTTTTGCGCTCGACGAGGCAAACCTCCTCGCGCAGGCGGCGCGCAAGAGCGCCGTGTCGATGTTCACCTCGATGGGCGGCGCCATGCTCGAGCTCAACAACGGCGAGCGCGCCGAGGGCGACATGCGGACCAACCGCCAGTTCTTCGCCGATGAGCTTGAGCGCCGCAGCGGAGTCCCCCTGCTCGAACCCGCCGTCCTCGACATGATCGAGTTTTACGAGCGCGAGATCCTGCCCAAGAAGAACGACCGCCTCATCTCCGCGCGCCCGCGCGAAGGGGCGCACGAAGCCGTCGAGGCAGTGCTGGACCGCGGCCTGCGCATCGCGCTGCTCACGAACCCCAGCTTCAGCCGCGCGTGCATCGAGTGCGGCATGGGCTGGGGCGATATGCTCGAGATGCCCTTTGAGCTGGTGACCACGTGGGAGAACTCCACGCGCTGCAAGCCGTGCGCCGGCTACTACCCGGAGGCGCTCGAAAAACTCGGCCTCGCCCGAAGAGACCCTCATGGTGGGCAACGACCCCAAGCGCGACTTCCCCTCCCCCGCCATCGGCCTGCAGACGGCCTATGTGGGCAACGGCACGCAGCCGCATGCGCTCTGGAACGGCAGCATGGCCGACTTTGCCAAGAACTTCGACGAGATCGCGGAGCGGTTCGACGCGAACCGCGAGAGCGGCGACCGGTAGCACGCAAACCTAGCACGCAAGCCGCAAGAACACCACACGGGCAGGAGGGCGCCTTTACGTGCACGCCCTCCCGCGCGCGGCCCACAGCCGCGCCTCGCCTTACGGCTGCGCCTTGTCCTACAGCCGCGCCATGCCTTACAGCCGCGTCTCGCCCGTCATGATCTTGAGGATCTCGACGTCGGTGTCCCTTCATGCCCACGCGGCCCACGTAACCCATGCTGACGATGGTCTCCTCAACCGTGTCCTGCACGATGCCCCTCACCCGCGCGGGAACCCGCGGCCGGCGAGCGCCATGTCGCACCCCAAGATGGCGGCGTCGACCGCCGCGGAGATCTTGGCCGCGCAGCTCGCCTTGGCGCCGTCGCACACGATGCCGCCCACGTTGCCCAGCGTGTTCACCACCGTGGCACCGATCTGCTCGCGCGTACCGCCGCGCATCCAACAGATCGCCGCGCCCGCACCGCACGCGGCGCACACCACGCCGCAAAACGCGGAGAGCGCGCCGATGTAGCTCTTTAGTGGGATGGCGACGAGGTCGGCGAGGGCCAGGGCGCGAGTGAGGCGCTCGCCCCTCCACCCCAAGCTCCTCGGCGTAGGTGAGCACCGGCAGCGCGCAGGTGATGCCCTGGTTGCCCGACCCGCACACGATCGCCACGGGAAGGGGCGCAGCCGCTCATGCGAGCGTCGGAGCCGGCCGCCGCACGGGCGCGGGGCGCGGCAGGCGATGTCGTCGCCGCGCGTCGCCAACAGCGTGCGGCCCACCTCGGCTCCCCAGGCGTTCTCAAGGCCCTCCGCCGAAATGGCGGCGTTAAGCCCAACTGGCGCTCGAGCGAGGCGCGCGCGTGCGAGACGTCGCCGTCCTCGATGTAGTCGAGGATCATGTCGCGCGAGAGCCCGGGGACCGGAGCCGCCTGGGCAGCGTCGGCACCCTCCTCCCGCGCGGCCTCCTGAGCCGTGACCGCGCCCATGAGGGCGCATGTGCCCGAGCAGGCGTCTTCCACGTCGGCCCCGGCACGGGCGGGCGGGGCACAGCTGATTGGCGGGTACGCCGTCGCGCGTGCAGCGCACCACGTTCGTGTGATGCTCAGAGATCGCGACCTCGGCCACATGGCCCAGCGCCTGGCGCGCACCTCGATGTAGAGGTTGGGAACGCCCTCGACAAGCGACACGGAAACATAGCCCTGCGCGCCCTATCAGTTCGCGCGTGTGAGCGATGTCCGCCTCGGTCACGCCCTCGAGCGTCTCCAACGCCGCCGCGGCGTTGCCGCCCACGGCGCCCAACACCGCCGCGGCCTCGACGCCGCGCATGCCGCCGGAGTTGGGAACCGTCACGCTCTTGACGTTCTTGATGATGTTGCCCGAGCACCACAGCGAGCTGCTCGGGTTCGCAACCGAGCACCAGGCGCGCCAACGCCGCCGCATACGCCAGCGCGATCGGCTCCGTGCAACCCAAAGGCGCAGATGAGCCTGCTGTTCAGCAGCTCGCCCAGGGCAAGGTCGCGCTCCTCAACCGTCATTTCGCACACGCTCTGCTCCGCCACGGGGGACCTCCTCATCCGTATTTCCAACGCACCCAGTGTAGCGAACCCAAGGCCGCCCGCGCCACACCAAAGCCCCCGCCTCCCGACTTCTCCAAGTCCGAGAAACGGGGGCGATTCGGCCCTGCGATGAAAACGCGGATAACGAGAAACGGAAGGCGATTCCACCCTACGGTGAAAAGCGCGAGGAGCCGCAGGTTAAAAACGTGAAGAGTCGCAGGTTAAAGGCGCGCAGGAGGCTGCGGAAAGGAAGGCGCTCGCCCCCTATCCTCTACGCATGAACCGCTCTCTCTATAAAAACGTTGAATCGCTCCAATCGTCTTCGAAAGGAGCGATTCAACAAGTGGGTCGAGTCGACAGATACCTGAATTCAACGGATCGATCGACGCTATACATAAGTCAAATCGAATGAGCCGGGTTAGCGATTAAACAAACTCATCGAAAAGCCGGGTTCGGCGACTAAGCCGACCCTGCAGAGAGATCAATCGGCATAGATCGATTCAGCAGTGAGGTCGCTTCGACGCAGGTCGTCTCGTAGCAGCTCGATTCGGCGTAGATTGAATCGACGCAGCCCGACTCCGCCAAAGGACGTTTAGCCGAAGAAGCGCTCGATCTCGATGGCGGCGTTCTCGAGAGAATCGGAACCGTGGATGACGTTGGCGTTCACGTCGACGGCGAAGTCGCCGCGAATGGTGCCGGGCGCGGCGTCGAGCGGGTTGGTGGCGCCCATGAGCGTGCGCATCTTGGAAACCGCAGAAAGGCCGGAAACGACCATCTTTTGACCACGGGGCCGCTCGTCATGAACGCGACCAAACTGGGGAAAAACGGCTTGTCGGCCAGGTGGGCGTAGTGAACCTTGACGGTCTCCTCATCGAGCACGCACTTCTCCATCTTCTCGATGATGAGGCCGGAGCGCTCGATGCGGTCGATAATCTGGCCGGTCTTGCGGTCGCGCACGGCGTCGGGCTTGATCATGATAAACGTCTGCTCGATAGCGGGCATTGCGTCCCCTTTCAACAGGAATCGACGATGGCGCACGGTGCGACGAGCCGCCAGCGAGACCGCGACATTGCACCAGCGCTGGGGCCATCTTACCCCATGCGCACGTTCGCCAAGCGTCCTGCTCCGCCAATGTGCACTTTGGAGCGCTTCGATTCGAGTTTCTACGGGAAATCATCACCGAGAAGTTAACTCTCGGTGATGCGACTGGGCTCAGGCGCGCCCCGGTCTGCGGCCACGCTTCGCCCGCGGCAGCGCTCGGGTCCGGGCCAGCAGTCGATAGCGCACCCGAGCGCACAGCAGTATCCGACAGGAGCCGCGCCCCGGCGCGGCCGCGCTCGCACCCGTGCCGCTCCCCGGTCCGCGGCCGCGCTCGGGTCCGCGTTCGTACTCGCACCCACGCCCGCAGCCCACCGCCGCGGGCACCTCCTCCGGCCGCTACGCCCCCGCGCCCATGGGGACCACGTGGCCCAGGCCCTCGACGCGCGCCTCGTCCCCCACCAGCGACGTGCGCACGAACTTGGAGCTGCTCGGCCACCGCGGAAGGCGCCGTGCCGCCCTCGGTGGTGCGGGCCGCCACGATGCCGTCGATGTCCAGCGCGCCCGTGATGTCGTTGCCGAACAGGGGCTCGCCGCGCGGAACTCCTCGATGGGCAGCTCGTCCAGCTGGCAGCCCCGCTTGTCGCACTCGAGCACCAGATGCCCCACCACGGCGTGCGCCTCGCGGAAGGGCATGCCCTTCTTTGCCAGGTAGTCCGCCACGTCCGTCGCGGCCAGATGGCCCACGGCATGCGGCGCGCATGCGGTCGGCGTTGACGTGCATGGTGCCCACCATGCCCGCCATCACCTCGAGGCACTGCACGAGCGTGTGCGCGGAGTCGAGCGCGCCCTCCTTTGTCCTCCTGGAGGTCTTTGTTGTACGCGAGTGGCAATCCCTTGCACGTCACCAGCAGCTGCATGAGGTTGCCGTACACGCGGCCCGTCTTGCCGCGGACCAGCTCGGCAAAAATCGGGATTCTTCTTTTGCGGCATGATGGACGAGCCGGTCGAGAACGAGTCGGACAGCGTGATGTAGCCGAACTCCGAGCTGCTCCACAGCACGATCTCCTCGGCCAGGCGCGAGAGGTGCATGGCCATGGTGGAGCAGGCAAAGTGCAGGTCGAGCAGGAAGTCGCGGTCGGACACGGCATCGAGCGAGTTGGGAATCACCCGCGTAAAGCCCAGGGCGTACGCCGTGGCCACGCGGTCGAGCGGATACGTGGTCCCCGCGAGCGCGGCGGCGCCCAGCGGCGAGGCGTCGGCGGCCTCGAACGCCGCGTCGAGCCGCTTGAAATCGCGGGTGAGCATCCAGTAATACGCGAGCAGATGGTGCGCCAGCAGCACGGGCTGGGCGTGCTGCAGGTGCGTCATGCCGGGCAGGACCGCGTCCGCATGCTCCTGCGCCACGCGCACCAGCGTCTGCCGCAGCGCCAGATTGGCCTCCATGAGCTGCTTGACGAGCGCCTTGGCGGCCAGGCGCGTGTCGGTTGCCACCTGGTCGTTGCGCGAGCGCCCCGTGTGCAGGCGCTTGCCCGCCTCCCCGATGCGGCGCGTCAGCTCGCCCTCGATGGCCATATGGATGTCCTCGTCGTCGATGTCGAAGGCGAACGCGCCCGCGTCGATCTCGGCCTCGATCTGCCCCAAGCCCCGACTGATCGCATCGCAGTCGTCCTGGCTTATGATCCCCTGCTTGGCGAGCATCGCCGCGTGGGCGCGCGACCCCGCGATGTCCTGCTTGTACAGGTGCTTATCGACCGGCAGCGACGCACCGAACTCCTGCGTCGACGTCTCCACGCCGCCCTCGAACCGTCCGCCCCAAAGCGCCATCTACCTATCCCCCTTATCCGCAGCGGCCGGGCCGCCGATCATGGCGGAGCGCACGCGCGAGCCGTGCACCGCGCGATACCCCTTGAGCGTGTACACCGGCGAGTAGTCGTCGGCCTTCCGCACGGCGGGCTTCCAGAGGGCGGCGATGCGCATACGCGGGCCGGCGCCTGCCGTCCACGCCTTGAGCGAGGACGGAATGGCCTGTGCGGCGGCCGTGTCGAATGTGGTGGCGATCATCGAATAGCTCCCTTCCCTCGCGTCGCTTAGCAGTTCACGGCCTGGGCGAACGTCTGCCCGCATGCATCGGCGCACGCAGCGTCGCCCGTACCGTCGAGCACGTCGAGTTGCACGTCCTGCGAGACCTGGGCCAGCTCGGCGCGCTTGGTCGCCCACGTCTTGATGGACAGGCCCTGGATGTCGATGAAGCCCTTGGCGGCCTTCTGGTCGAACGAGTCGTCGTTATCGTAGGTGGCCAGGCCCGCATCGTACAGGGACGCGGCGCTGGAGCGTCCCACCACCACGCAGCCGCCCTTGTAGAACTTGAGCTTCACGCTGCCCGTGAGGACCTGCTGGGTATTGGCCATGAACGCGTCGAGGGCCTCCTTGAGCGGGCTGAACCAGCGGCCGTTGTAGACCTGATCGGCCCAGATCTGCTCGAGCGCGAGCTTGTGGTGGAGCACGTCGCGCTCAAGACAGAGGTCCTCGAGCGCCTTATGCGCCTGGATGAGCGCCAGGCCCGCCGGGACCTCGTAGCACTCGCGGGACTTGAGGCCCACGTAGCGGTTCTCGATCATGTCGATGCGACCAAAGCCGTTCGCGCCCGCGATTTTGTTGAGCGCATCCACGAGCTCGGCGAGCGGCATGTCCTGGCCGTTCAGGCTCGTGGGCACGCCGGCGGTGAACCCGATCTCCACGTAGGTGGGCGCATCCGGGGCGTCGAGCGGGTCGACGGTCATGGTCCAGATATCCGCCGGAGGCTCGTTCCACGGATCCTCGAGAACGCCACACTCGATGGCGCGCCCCCACAGGTTATCATCGATGGAATAGGGTTTCTCGATGCTCTGGGCCACCGGGACGCCGTGCTTCTTGGCGTAGGCGATCTCGTCGGGGCGCATGCCCAGATCCCACTCGCGCACCGGCGCGATCACCTTGAGCGCGGGGTCGAGCGTCATAATGGAGGTCTCGAAGCGGACCTGGTCGTTACCCTTGCCGGTGCAGCCGTGGGCGACGCACGTGGCGCCGTACTTGTGGGCCACCTCGACCAGGTGCTTGGAGATGAGCGGGCGCGAGAGAGCGGAGAGCAGCGGGTACTTGTTCTCGTACATGGCGTTGGCGGCGATGGCGCAGGTGAGGTACGTGTTCGCGAACTCGTCGGTCATGTCGACGACCTCCACCGCCACGCAGCCGAGCTGCTTTGCCTTGGCGGCGACCTTCTCCAGGCCGTCGTGCTCCTGGCCCACGTTGCCGAGCATGGCAATCACGTCGAGACCGAGCTCGTTTTGGAGCCACTTGATGCACACGGAGGTATCGAGGCCGCCGGAATACGCCAGCACGACCTTCTCTTTGGCGGTTGCGGATGCGGGGTTGCAGATGCGTTCATGGGTTCGTCCTTTCCAAGATGCCATATGGTGGCCTGTGAGCGGGCGAGCCCAACTGATATACCGGTGCCCCGGGATGTGTCTGCGGCGCATGCACGGCGAGTCGCGCACAGTGCATGCGTAAGAAAAATCCGCCTGCGCGGCGGACGTTCCCTCGACGATATCAGTTGGACTCTGCTGAAGGCCCTGGGCCTTCATGCGAACAGAGACGACAGGTTATCGTCGTCGGGAGATGGCGCGCTGGCGTCGGCCGGCTGCGTCGATGGCATTCTGGCGGGGCATGCTGGCGATCTTCGCCATACCCTCATATGTCGCCAGAGCGTGTGCCATGTGGACTACAACCTCTCCATACCAGTCAAATCGCAATCAGATTCCCACGAACGGTCGCTATGAATCCATGAACGGTCGTTCGCGTTGTCGCTATAGTAGCGTAAAGTGCCGCCGGGGTGGGCAATAAACATCGAATATTACAGCCCTGTTTCTCACGTGCATAAGAAACAGGGCTACATGCATATTACGGGCTTA
>VOFI01002526.1_pt1 | contig 41396 bp, 75 predicted proteins | sample 5384131 | NCBI WGS metagenome assembly VOFI01 (sample SAMN12384728, study PRJNA508395) | human gut metagenome | isolation source: healthy gut H | host: Homo sapiens | reverse complement strand
TAACTACAACATGACAAAGGATAAGAAATCTCATCCGGAACGTATGGAAACCAAGAAGTACTGCAGATTCTGTAAGAAACACACATTGCACAAAGAGACAAAATAATTGTTGTCGAAAGGAGTGGAATTATGGGTGAGAATACAAAAACTCAGAAAAAGAGCTGGTTCAAAGGACTTAAGGCAGAGTTCAATAAGATCGTTTGGCCAGACAAGAATACACTTGCTAAACAGACCACGGCAGTTGTTGCTGTCTCCGTAGTGCTTGGAGCGCTAATCTCAGTAGTTGATGCGCTTTTGAGATATGGAATTGACTTTTTAGTGAAATAGTTGATCGCAGCAGAAAGGTGATTGTATGTCAGAAGCGAAATGGTATGTTGTTCATACTTATTCCGGGTATGAGAACAAAGTAAAAGCAAACATTGACAAGACAATTGAGACTCGTCATCTGGAAGACCAGATTTTGGAAGTTCGTGTTCCACTTGAAGAAGTACCTGAGATACGTAATGGAGTGGAAAAGGTCGTACAGAGAAAGATGTTTCCTGGATATGTTCTGATCCATATGATCATGAACGACGACACATGGTATGTGGTTCGTAACACCAGAGGTGTGACAGGCTTCGTTGGACCAGGGTCCAAGCCGGTACCGCTTGATGAGAGTGAGATGGAGAACCTTGGAATCAAACAGGATGAGGTGATCCTTGATCTTGAGATCGGTGATGTTGTAACTGTACTTAGCGGTGCATGGGAAGGAACAGTTGGAGCTGTTCAGACAATCAACGAACAGAAGAAGAGTCTGACAATCAATGTTGAGCTGTTTGGCCGAGAAACCCGGTTGAACTTGGTTTTTCAGAAGTGAAGAAAATGGATTAAAATTGCGTGGGAGGGATGAGAATCCCCGCCAATACCACAAGGAGGTAATTGAAATGGCAAAAAAAGTAGAAGGATATATCAAATTACAGATTCCTGCTGGAAAGGCAACACCGGCACCACCGGTTGGTCCTGCGCTTGGTCAGCACGGAGTCAACATCGTTCAGTTTACCAAAGAGTTCAACGCAAGAACAGCAGATAAGGGAGACTTGATCATCCCTGTTGTTATCACAGTTTACAATGACAGAAGCTTCAGCTTCATCACAAAAACACCACCGGCAGCAGTTCTTATTAAGAAAGCTTGTAAGATTCAGTCCGGTTCTGGTGTACCGAACAAGACAAAAGTTGCTACAATCACAAAAGCTCAGGTTAGAGAGATCGCTGAAATGAAGATGCCAGACCTGAACGCAGCTACAGTAGAGGCTGCTGAGAGCATGATCGCTGGAACATGCCGTTCCATGGGTGTAGTTGTAGAAGACTAATCCAGATTTTATAACGATTATATTGTAGGATACAATCAGCCGACCTTTTCCGGTGTCCTCGGGGGAGAGAGCGCTGAGAGTTCAATTGTTTAGTAAATTCATAAAGTGGGAGGGGCAAGTTCCCGCCAATACCACAAGGAGGTTATTGTAAAATGAAACGAGGAAAAAAATATATCGAAGCTGCAAAACTGATCGAAAGAGGAAACCTCTATGATCCTGCAGAAGCAGTAGCATTAGTAAAAAATCAGCAACAGCAAAGTTTGACGAGACAATCGAGGCTCATATCAGAACAGGTTGTGACGGACGTCACGCTGATCAGCAGATCCGTGGTGCTGTAGTTCTTCCACACGGAACAGGTAAGAAGGTTCGCATCCTTGTGTTCGCTAAAGGACGCTAAGGCTGAGGAAGCAAAGAGCAGCAGGTGCTGACTTCGTTGGAGGAGATGAACTGATCCCGAAGATTCAGAACGAGGGATGGCTTGACTTCGACGTTGTAGTTGCTACACCGGACATGATGGGTGTTGTTGGACGTCTTGGACGTGTACTTGGACCTAAGGGACTTATGCCGAACCCGAAGGCTGGTACAGTAACAATGGATGTTACTAAAGCAGTTCAGGAAATCAAAGCCGGTAAGATTGAGTACCGTCTTGATAAAACCAACATCATTCATGTTCCGGTTGGTAAAGCATCCTTTACAGAGGAACAGTTAAGCGACAACTTCCAGACGCTGATCGACGCAATTAACAAGGTTAGACCAGCCGCTGTTAAAGGTCAGTACCTGAAGAGTGTAACTCTTACATCTACAATGGGACCTGGCGTAAAGGTTAACCCAATTAAGCTTGCATAATAAAATGTAAAAGAGACAGTTGCGAGACTGTCATAGAGTTTTTTATTTGTGAATAGGGTCTGCTTTCGGCGGATCCTCTTTTGAAAAAAAAAAAAAAAAAAAAAGATGAAAAATAGGCTTGACATATGGAAAATAACATGGTATTATAGCCTAGCAACTGCCGAAGACAGTAGGTGCTGAAAAAGCGTAAGTTATGAACGCCTACCGAGGAAGAATGAATTTTTACATGCGTATGAATTTGTAGAACCTCCACGTCTTTGGACCTGGAGATTTTTTAGTTTCAGCAGAGTGATCTGCTGGGAACTTTGGCAGTACACGAATAATATAAGGAGGTGTACCGAAAAGTGGCAAAGGTTGAAGTAAAACAGCCAATCGTTGACAAGATTGCAGAAGACAGGCTATTAAAGACGCTCAGTCAGTTGTTCTCGTAGATTACCGCGGACTGACAGTTGCTGAGGATACACAGCTTCGTAAACAGCTTAGAGAAGCTGGTGTGATCTACAAAGTTTACAAGAACACAATGATGAAGAGAGCTTTCGAAGGAACTGAATTTGCAGCCCTTGATGACTGCACTGGAAGGACCAAGCGCTATCGCAATTTCTAAAGATGATGCAACAGCTCCAGCAAGAATCCTTTGCAAATTCGCAAAGAATGCAAAAGCCCTTGAATTAAAAAGCAGGTGTGGTTGAAGGAACATTATATGATGTAGCAGGTATTTCTGAACTTGCTAAGATTCCATCAAGAGACGTGCTTATTTCCAAATTACTTGGAAGCTTACAGTCACCTATCACAAACCTGGCACGCGTTCTCAATCAGATCGCAGAAAAAGGTGGAGCAGATGCTTCCAGCAGAAGCAGCAGCAGAGGAGACAGCAACAGACGCAGGCAATATGCCAGCTGATCTGAATACAGACAGCATATATGGCAGATGCTCATCTAAAAAAAGAAAATAAGAAAAATGGAGGAAAATAAAATGGCAAAGTTAACAACAGAAGAATTTATTGAAGCTATCAAAGAGTTATCTGTATTAGAGTTAAATGATCTTGTAAAAGCTTGTGAAGAAGAATTTGGTGTATCCGCAGCAGCAGGTGTTGTAGTTGCAGCAGCAGCTGAAGGTGGAGCAGCAGCAGAAGAGAAAGATGAGTTCGACGTAGAATTAGTTTCTGCAGGAGCAGCTAAGGTTAAAGTTATCAAAGTTGTTCGTGAAGTAACAGGACTTGGACTGAAAGAAGCTAAAGAGCATTAGTTGACGAAGCTCCAAAGGTAATCAAAGAAGGCGCTTCTAAAGCTGAGGCTGAGGAAATCAAGACTAAACTTGAAGCAGAAGGTGCTGAAGTTAACCTTAAATAATTCGAGTTTGATTGAATATCAGGGCATTCCGACCGTGACGGATGCCCTTTCGGTATTATAGGGATGCTGAATATAAGAAAGAGCCTGCAAAGCGGATTTTTTCTTATGTTCAGCAGTACCGACAAAGTCTTGAAAAAACTGAAAAAAATGAGGAGTGAAACGTCAATATGGAGAAAAACAGAATTCGTCCTATTAAAAGCGGAAAAAGTTCACGAATGAGCTATGCCCGACAGAAAGAAGTCGTTCAGATGCCTAACTTGATCGAAGTTCAGACAGATTCTTACAAGTGGTTTCTGGAAGAAGGGTTAAATGAAGTGTTCGATGACATTTCCCCAATCACAGACTACAGTGGAAAATTAAGCCTGGATTTGTAGATTTTACTTTGTGTGAAGATGAAGTAAAATATACGATTGATGAGTGCAGAGATCGTGATGCAACTTATGCAGCACCGCTGAAAGTCAGAGTAAGACTTCACAATAAAGAGACAGATGAAATTAATGAGCATGAGATCTTCATGGGAGATCTGCCGTTGATGACAAGTACGGGTACGTTTGTAATTAATGGTGCGGAACGTGTTATCGTCAGTCAGTTGGTTCGTTCGCCTGGTATTTATTATGCCATTGCACATGATAAATTAGGTAAAAAACTGTATTCAGCTACCGTAATCCCGAACCGTGGTGCGTGGCTGGAGTATGAGACGGATTCCAATGACGTTTTCTATGTACGTGTAGATAGAACAAGAAAGGTACCGATCACTGTGTTGATTCGTGCATTAGGAATCGGTACAAACCCGGAGATCATCGAACTCTTCGGAGAAGAGCCTAAGATCCTGGCAAGTTTTGAAAAGGATGCTGCAACAAACTATCAGGAAGGACTTCTGGAATTATATAAGAAGATCCGTCCGGGTGAGCCTTTGGCAGTAGACAGTGCTGAAAGTCTGATCACAAGTATGTTCTTTGACCCAAGACGTTATGATCTTGCAAAAGTAGGACGTTACAAGTTCAATAAGAAGCTTGCGTTAAAGAACCGTATCAGCGGTCATGTCCTGGCAGAAGATGTTGCAAAGTCCGATGACAGGCGAAGTACTGGCAGAAGCCGGAACAAAGATCACAAGAGAACTGGCTTCTACAATTCAGAATAACGCAGTTCCATATGTATGGATCAGCGTAGAAGAAACAGAAAGACCGATCAAGGTTCTTTCTAATATGATGGTTGACCTTGACGCAGTTGTTGATGTTGATCCGGAAGAAGTAGGAGTTACCGAGCAGGTATACTATCCTGTACTTGCAGGAATCCTGGAGGAGACAGCAGGAGACATCGATGAGTTAAAAGATGCGATCAAGAGAGATATCCACGATCTGATTCCAAAGCATATCACAAAAGAAGATATCTTAGCTTCTATTAACTATAATATCCATCTGGAATACGGCATGGGAAACGATGATGATATTGATCACCTGGGCAACAGACGTATCCGTTCTGTAGGTGAGCTGCTTCAGAATCAGTACAGAATCGGTCTTTCCCGTCTGGAAAGAGTGGTTCGTGAAAGAATGACAACACAGGATATGGAGGGAATCTCTCCACAGTCCCTGATTAACATAAAGCCGGTAACTGCAGCGGTGAAAAGAATTCTTTGGATCTTCCCAGCTGTCCCAGTTCATGGATCAGAACAACCCGCTCGGAGAGCTGACTCACAAGAGACGTCTTTCTGCGTTAGGACCTGGTGGTCTTTCAAGAGACCGTGCGGGATTCGAGGTTCGAGATGTACATTATTCTCACTACGGAAGAATGTGTCCTGTAGAGACGCCTGAGGGTCCGAACATCGGTCTGATTAACTCACTGGCAACCTACGCAAGAATTAACGAGTATGGTTTTGTTGAAGCTCCATACCGTAAGATTGACCACTCTGACCCGATAATCCGGGCGTTACAGATGAAGTTGTATACATGACTGCGGATGAGGAGGATAATTACCATGTAGCGCAGGCGAACGAAAAACTGGATGAGGATGGACATTTTGTTCGTAATTCCGTATCCGGCCGTTACCGTGAAGAGACTCAGGCTTATGAGAGAAAAGCATTTGACTACATGGACGTATCTCCAAAGATGGTATTCTCCGTTGCTACAGCTTTGATTCCATTCCTGCAGAACGATGATGCTAACCGAGCGCTGATGGGATCTAACATGCAGCGTCAGGCAGTTCCTCTTCTTATAACAGAAGCTCCGGTAGTCGGAACAGGTATGGAAGAAAAATCTGCGGTTGACTCTGGTGTATGTGTAGTTGCAGAAGAAAGCCGGTGTAGTTGAACGTTCTACATCTACAGAGATCACGATTCGTCAGGATGACGGAAAAAAAGAAATATAAACTTAACAAAATTCCAGAGAAGTAACCAGAGCAACTGCTACAACCAGAGACCGATCGTCGTTAAAGGGCGACAGTGTGGAAAAAGGGTGAGGTTATCGCAGACGGACCGTCTACATCCGGCGGTGAGATGGCTCTTGGTAAAGAACCCGCTGATCGGCTTCATGACATGGGAAGGCTACAATTACGAGGATGCCGTTCTGCTTAGTGAAAGACTTGTACAGGAGGATGTTTATACATCTGTCCATATTGAAGAATATGAGGCAGAAGCCAGAGACACCAAACTTGGACCGGAAGAAATCACTCGTGATTTCCCTGGTGTGGGCGACGAAGCCCTGAAGGATCTGGATGACCGGGGAATTATCCGCATCGGTGCAGAAGTACGTGCCGGAGATATTCTGGTTGGTAAAGTTACTCCCAAAGGAGAAACGGAACTGACCGCGGAAGAAAGGCTGCTGCGTGCTATTTTCGGTGAGAAAGCGAGAGAAGTAAGAGATACCTCTCTGAGGGTTCCTCACGGTGAATATGGTATTGTTGTAGATGCAAAGGTGTTTACAAGAGAGAACGGAGATGAACTGGCACCTGGTGTAAATCAGGCAGTACGCATTTATATTGCACAGAAACGTAAGATTTCTGTTGGTGACAAGATGGCTGGTCGTCATGGTAACAAGGGTGTCGTATCACGAGTGCTGCCGGTTGAAGATATGCCATTTTTGCCAAACGGACGTCCTCTGGATATCGTGTTGAATCCTTTGGGTGTACCTTCCCGTATGAATATCGGTCAGGTCCTCGAGATTCACCTGTCTTGGCAGCAAAAGCACTGGGATTCAATGTATCAACTCCTGTATTCGATGGGTGCAAACGAGAATGATATCATGGATACACTGGATCTGGCAAATGATTATGTAAACCTTGAATGGGGAAGAGTTTGAAAAGAAAACATGGTGAAGAACTTCTTCCGGAAGTTACTGCAGTATCCTTTCATGAGAACAGAGACCACAGAGAGCTGTGGAAAGGTGTTCCGCTTTCAAGAGACGGAAAAGTTCGTCTGCGTGACGGACGTACCGGAGAATACTTCGACAGTCCTGTAACAATTGGTCACATGCATTACCTGAAACTGCACCATCTGGTAGATGATAAGATCCATGCGCGTTCTACCGGACCGTACTCTCTGGTAACACAGCAGCCACTGGGTGGTAAAAGCCCAGTTCGGTGGACAGCGTTTCGGAGAGATGGAGGTTTGGGCATTGGAGGCTTATGGTGCATCTTATACACTGCAGGAGATCCTGACAGTGAAATCCGATGATGTTGTAGGACGTGTTAAGACATACGAAGGCAATCATCAAGGGTGACAATATTCCTGAGCCGGGTATTCCGGAATCCTTCAAGGTTCTCTTAAAAGAACTTCAGTCTCTTGGTCTGGATGTCCGTGTCCTACGTGATGACAATACAGAAGTTCAGATCATGGAAAGTGTTGATTATGGCGATACAGATCTGCGTCATATCATCGAAGGCGACAGAAGATACCGTGATGAAAATGAATCGTTCAAACATGGATTTACAGAAGCAGGAGTTCGATTCCAGAATGAGAACTTGAGAATGTAGAACCGGAAGAAGATGACGATTCGACGATTTTGATGGCGATATGAACGATGATTTTGATGACGACATGGATGAGAATAGAAGGATGCCGAGAATATGACAGAAACAAAAAAAGAACCAACGTATCAACCGTTTCACATTTGATGCGATTAAAATAGGTCTGGCATCTCCGGAAAAGATTCATGGAATGGTCAAGAGGTGAAGTTACAAAGCCGGAGACAATCAACTACAGAACACTGAAGCCGGAAAAGACGGTCTGTTCTGTGAGAAAATCTTCGGACCTAGCAAAGACTGGGAATGCCACTGTGGTAAATACAAAAAGATCCGTTATAAAGGTGTTGTGCGACCGCTGTGGTGTAGAAGTAACAAAAGCAACTGTGCGACGTGAACGTATGGGCCACATCAAACTTGCAGCGCCGGTATCTCATATCTGGTATTTCAAGGGAATCCCAAGCCGTATGGGTCTGATCCTGATATCTCTCCGAGAACTCTGGAGAGAGTCCTGTATTTCGCTTCTTATATCGTACTTGATAAGGGAGAGACAGACCTCTCCGTACAAGCAGGTGCTTTCAGAAGCTGAATACCAGGAAGCAAAAAGAGAAAACTGGAGCAATGGCTTCCGCGTAGGAATGGGTGCAGAATCCATTAAGGAACTTCTTGAGTCCATCGACCTTGAAAAGGAATATGCAGAACTTCAGGCAGGACTGGAGAATGCGCTACAGGACAGAAACGTGCAAGAATCGTAAAAAGCGTCTGGAAGTAGTAGAAGCTTTCCGCGAATCAGGAAACAAACCGGAATGGATGATCATGACTGCAATCCCGGTAATTCCACCAGATCTGCGTCCAATGGTTCAGCTTGGATGGTGGACGTTTTGCTACCTCTGATTTGAATGATTTATATAGAAGAATTATCAACAGAAATAACCGTTTGAAGAAGACTCCTTGAACTGGGAGCTCCGGACATTATCGTAAGAAACGAAAAGAGAATGCTGCAGGAAGCAGTTGATGCTCTGATCGACAATGGACGTCGTGGACGTCCGGTAACAGGTCCATGGAAACAGAGCACTGAAATCCCTTTCTGATATGCTGAAAGGTAAATCAGGACGTTTCCGTCAGAACCTGCTTGGTAAGCGTGTTGACTATTCAGGACGTTCTGTTATCGTCGTTGGACCGGAACTGAAGATTTATCAGTGTGGTCTTCCAAAAGAGATGGCGATCGAGCTGTTCAAACCATTTGTTATGAAAGAACTCGTAGCGAACGGAACGGCTCACAATATTAAGAATGCTAAGAAAATGGTTGAGCGTCTGCAGCCGGAAGTATGGGATGTCCTGGAGGATGTTATCAAAGAACATCCTGTTATGCTGAACCGTGCCCCTACTCTGCACAGGCTCGGTATCCAGGCATTTGAGCCCATTCTGGTAGAAGGTAAGGCTATCAAGCTTCATCCCCTGGTATGTACCGCTTTCAATGCGGATTTCGATGGTGACCAGATGGCGGTTCATCTTCCGCTTGTCTCGTGGAAGCACAGGCTGAGTGCCGTTTTATTCTCCTGTCTCCCAATAACCTGCTGAAGCCGTCCGATGGCGGTCCGGTTGCCGTTCCTTCCCAGGATATGGTATTGGGTATCTACTATCTGACCCAGGAAAGACCCGGGGCAAAGGGAGAAGGAAAAGTATTCAAGAGTGTGAATGAAGCAATTCTTGCATATGAAAACGGAGTTGTAACTCTTCACTCCAAGAATCAAAGTACGTGTGACAAAGACTCTTCAAATGGAGAAGAGATGACCGGGATTATTGATGCAACACTGGGACGTTTCTCTTTAATGAGATCATTCCTCAGGATCTTGGTTTCGTAGACCGTGAGGTTGAGGGAAAATGAACTGAAGATGGAGATCGACTTCCATGTTGGAAAGAAACAGCTCAAAGCAGATCCTTGAGAAAGTAATCAATACACATGGGGCTACAGCAACTGCAGAAGTACTGGATGATGTAAAAGCCATCGGATATAAGTTCTCTACAAGAGCGGCAATGACTGTATCGATTTCCGATATGACTGTACCGCCGCAGAAACCTGAGATGATCGCAAAGCTCAGGAAACTGTAGACCGTATTACAAAGAACTACAAGCGTGGTCTTATTACAGAAGAAGAGCGTTATAAAGAGGTTGTTGAGACATGGAAAGCAACCGATGATATGCTGACAGAAGCCCTGCTGACAGGTCTTGATAAATACAACAATATCTTCATGATGGCAGACTCCGGAGCCCGTGGTTCTGACAAGCAGATTAAGCAGCTTGCCGGTATGCGTGGTCTGATGGCTGATACAACCGGTCATACAATCGAGTTGCCTATCAAATCGAACTTCCGTGAAGGTCTTGACGTACTGGAGTACTTCATTTCTGCACATGGAGCCGAAAAGGTATGTCAGATACTGCTCTTCGTACAGCCGATTCAGGATACCTGACAAGACGTCTTGTAGACGTATCACAGGAACTGATCATTCACGATACAGACTGCGTAAAACCGGGTCAGCCGATTCCGGGAATGTATGTATCTGCATTCATGGATGGAAGAGAAGAAATCGAAAGTCTTCAGGAACGTATTACAGGACGTTTCTCTGCAGAAGACATTAAAGATAAAGATGGTAATGTCATTGTAAAGGCAAACCATATGATTACTCCACGCCGTGCTGAGCGTGTGATGAAGAAGGGCGTTGACGAGAACGGAAATGCACTTGAGCAGGTTAAGATCCGTACAATCCTTACCTGTAAGTGTAAGAGTGGTGTATGCTCCAGATGTTATGGTGCGAACATGGCAACAGGAGAAGCCGTACAGGTTGGTGAAGCAGTCGGAATTATGGCAGCACAGTCCATCGGAGAGCCGGGTACACAGCTTACCATGCGTACGTTCCATACAGGTGGTGTGGCCGGTGACGATATCACTCAGGGTCTGCCGCGCGTCGAGGAGCTGTTTGAAGCACGTAAGCCAAAGGGTCTTGCAATCATCACAGAGTTTGCCGGACGTGCAACGATCAGTGATACAAAGAAAAAACGTGAAGTTATTGTTACAAATGAAGAGACAGGCGAATCAAAAGCTTACCTTATCCCTTATGGATCTCGTATTAAGATCCAGGACGGAGCAATGCTCTGGTGCCGGAGATGAGCTTACAGAAGGTAGCGTAAATCCACATGACATCCTGAAGATCAAAGGCCTTCGTGCAGCACAGGACTACATGCTTCAGGAAGTACAGCGTGTATACCGTCTGCAGGGTGTTGAGATCAATGATAAGCATATCGAGGTCATCGTTCGTCAGATGCTGAAGAAGATCCGAATCGAGGAGAAGGGTGATACAGAGTTCCTGCCGGGAACAATGGTAGACGTCCTTGAATTCGAGGAAGTCAACGAGCAGCTTGTTGCAGAAGGAAAAGAGCCGGCTACCGGTGAGCAGATCATGCTTGGTATCACCAAGGCATCTCTTGCTACAGAATCCTTCCTTTCAGCCGCTTCTTTCCAGGAGACAACAAAGGTTCTGACAGAGGCAGCAATCAAGTAAAGTTGACCACCTTGTAGGTCTGAAGGAGAACGTTATCATCGGTAAGCATATTCCTGCCGGAACAGGTATGAAGAAGTACCGTGATGTAAAATTAAATACAGATCTTCAGATGGAAGATGAACTGGATCTTGATGATGAGATCAGCCTGGAAGATTTAGATGCAGATCTGGATCTGAACGAAGAGATTGATCTTGAAAATACAGAAGAGACAGCCGGAGAAAGTGATGCCGCAGAGGAAGTATCAGAAAAAGCAGATACGACTGAAGAATAAGCATTACAGGAAACTCTCTGAATAAAAATTATAAAGGAACCTGTTGTTCCCCTGCTTTCGGGCAGAGGAGCAGCAGGTTTTTTCGTTGAGGGGAATACGAAGTGTTTTTCTGACAGGTGAATCGCTGGAAGGGAAATGTGCAAAATTAGCAGAAAAATGTCGAATATCAGAAAGAAAATATCGGAAAGATACATAAAACCACTTCCTGAATCTAAAAAATATTAATAATACTGTTAAATATATATAAAAAAATCAATGAATCATAAAAATTTTAATAAAAAAATCCAAAAATATTCTATTCTTTCAAAGGAAAGAGATGCTTATAATAAGCTTAGTCAATGAAGCAAGACGAAAATCTAAAAATAGGAGGACATGTAATTATGAATAAGAAAAAGATTTTTAGCTGCATTAGCTGTGGCAACACTTGCTTTCTCAATGGTCGGATGTGGTTCATCAGGTGGTGGAGATTCAAAAGGATCAGACAGTGGCGTAGCAAATAAAGACAAGCCGCTTTGCTGGTTCAACCGTCAGCCATCCAACAGCTCAACAGGAGAGCTTGACAAAGAAGCACTCAGCTTCAACGATGATACATATTATGTAGGATTCGATGCTAATCAGGGTGCTGAACTTCAGGGCGAGATGGTACTTGATTATATCAAAGAGAACGCAGCTAAGATGGACCGTAACGGAGACGGTGTGATCGGATACGTTCTTGCAATTGGAGATATCGGACATAACGATTCTATCGCTCGTACACGTGGTGTTCGTTCTGCTCTTGGAACAGGCGTAGAGGCAAGCGGAACTGTTGATTCTACACCGGCAGGAACAAACGTAGATGGATCATCAAAGGTTGTACAGGATGCAACGATCGAAGTTGACGGAAAGACATATACAATTCGTGAGCTGGCCTCTCAGGAGATGAAGAACTCAGCAGGAGCTACATGGGATGCAGCAACAGCAGGTAACGCAATCGGAACATGGTCAGCTTCTTTTGGAGAGCAGATCGATGTTGTTGTTTCTAATAATGATGGTATGGGAATGTCAATGTTCAATGCATGGGCAAAAGACAACAAAGTTCCTACATTCGGATATGATGCAAATAGTGATGCAGTTGCAGCAATCGCAGAAGGATACGGCGGAACAATTTCCCAGCATGCAGACGTACAGGCTTACCTGACACTGAGAGTACTTCGTAATGCACTGGATGGTGTAGATGTTGATACAGGTATCGGAACTCCTGATGATGCAGGAAACTGCCTGACAGAGGGTGAAGATTACAGATACAGTGAGGAAGAGATCCTACTACGCATTGAACGTAGCTGTAACAGCAGATAACTATCAGGACTTCACAGATTCCACAAAGGTTTACGACAAAGTTTCTAACCAGTTGGATGAGAGCAAGAGTCCATCTAAGAAAGTATGGCTTGATATCTACAATGCTTCAGATAACTTCTTAAGTTCTACATATCAGCCACTGCTGCAGAACTATGATGACCTCCTGAACCTGAAAGTAGATTACATCGGTGGTGATGGACAGACAGAGTCCAACATTACAAATCGTCTTGGAAACCCAGGAGAGTATGATGCATTTGCAATCAACATGGTTAAGACAGATAACGCATCATCTTACACATCAATTCTCTCAAAGTAAACTAATTGTTTTAAAGTAAAAATGATTTAACTCAGAGGGGTGTCAGATAAAAATGATACCCTTCTTTTACTAAGAAAAGGAAGTAGAGATATGGCAGAGGATAAGAACAAATATATCTTATCGATCAATGGCATGAGCAAATCCTTCGGTAGAAATAAGGTGCTGAAGCATATCGACCTGAATGTGAAGCCCGGAACGATCATGGGACTGATGGGTGAGAATGGTGCTTAGGAAAATCGACGATGATGAAATGTCTCTTCGGAACGTATCAGAAAGACGAAGGGTTATAATATTAGACGGCAAAGAGGTAAATTTCTCTGGCCTTAAGGAAGCACTTGAAAATGGTGTTGCAATGGTTCATCAGGAGCTGAACCAGTGTCTGGAAAGAAGTGTTATAGACAATTTGTTCCTTGGTCGTTACCCGAAAAATTCACTGGGGGTTGTCGATGAAGGAAGAATGAAAAAAGGAAGCATCTGACTTATTCAGAAAGCTTGGAATTACTGTCAACCTGACGCAGCCAATGAAGAGAATGTCGGTATCAAAGCGTCAGATGTGTGAGATCGCAAAAGCAATCTCTTATAATTCCAAGATCATTGTACTGGATGAGCCAACCTCATCACTGACAGCACCGGAAGTTGCCAAGCTTTTCAAGATGATGAGACAACTGAAGGCACAGGGTATTTCCCTGATCTATATTTCACATAAGATGGACGAGATTTTTTGAGATCTGTGATGAGATCTCAGTTCTCCGTGATGGTAGTCTGGTTATGACGAAGGAAAGTAAAGACACCAATATGAATGAGTTGATTTCAGCCATGGTTGGTCGTTCTCTTGATAACCGGTTCCTCCGGTAGACAATACACCTGGAGAGACGGTTCTTTCCGTACAGAACCTTTCTACAAAATATGCACCGAAATTACAGAATATTTCCTTTGATATCAGAAAAGGTGAAATTTTCGGACTGTATGGTCTGGTTGGTGCAGGACGTACCGAGCTGCTTGAGACGATCTTCGGAATGCGTACAAGAGCGGCAGGAAATGTAATCTATAATGGAAAGACGATGAATTTCTCGTCACCAAAAGATGCCATGGATCATGGATTTGCATTGATCACTGAGGAACGAAAAGCGAATGGACTGTTCCTCAAGGCAGATATTACATTTAATACGACAATCGCAAATATGAATCATTATAAAAGTGGAATTGCTCTGTCTCATGACAGTATGGTTCGTGCAACTGCTGAGGAGATCAAGGTCATGCATACAAAATGTATGGAGATAGGATGATATGATCTCGAGCCTGTCAGGTGGTAACCAGCAGAAAGCAATTTTTGGAAAATGGCTGGAACGTTCTCCAAATATCTTCATGATGGATGATCCTACCCGAGGTATCGACGTAGGTGCAAAATATGAGATTTACGAACTGATCATCAATATGGCAAAGCAGGGAAAGACGATCATCGTAGTTTCATCTGAGATGCCTGAGATCCTTGGAATTACAAACCGTATCGGTGTTATGTCGAATGGACACCTTGCGGGAATTGTAAATACAAAAGAAACGAATCAGGAAGAATTATTGAGACTTAGTGCGAAATATTTGTAAGAGAGAGGAGCATTGGATATGGCAGACAGAAGTACTATCCTTTCGGCTGATGCAGAAGAAAAGCTTTTACAGCCGATTGAAGAATATGTTGGAAAGATACAGGCACAGATTGATGAACTTCGTGTAGAAGGATCTGACAAAGTCCGCAGCCTGAAAAAATCATATTGCCATCGCAAAAGAAGACAAAAAATCTGTCAAAAGACGAAAGAGACAGAATGATTGCAAAGGATAAGGCAGACCTTGAAAAGGCAAAAGCCGTAGAAGCATCAAATAAAGATAAAGTTGCCAAATTAGTAAAAGAGGCAGAAGATTATCTCGCACAGCATTATGATAAAGATTACTATGACAAAGTAGCTGCAAGCTGTGCGGCAGAAAAAGCGATTGAAAATGAAGAGTACGAAAAGGTACGTGCCACGATCAAGACAGAGCATGAGCAGAACCTGAAAAAAAGCTTTCTGCTGCTGAAGATATCAAAGATGAAAAAGTATGTATATAAGAACAAGCTTTTCGATGCTGAGATGGCTCACGAGTCAAAACTGCAGGAGATCAAGGACAGAAGACATGATGCATTTGCTCATAAATATCACCTGATCGATCTGCTCCGTATGTCAAAATATACATTCGGACAGAAAATGGCACAGAGATTTGAGAACTACAAATACACATTCAATACAGCACAGTTCCTGTATAAGAATGGTCTGTATATTGTAATTATCCTGATCTTTATTGCATTATGTATCATTACACCAATCGTTAAGAATACGCAGCTGTTCACATACACGAATATCCTGAACATCCTGCAGCAGGCATCTCCTAGAATGTTCTTGGCACTTGGTGTTGCAGGTCTGATCCTCTTAACTGGTACTGACCTTTCCGTAGGACGTATGGTTGGTATGGGTATGGTTACAGCAACGATTATCATGCACAATGGAATTAATACAGGTAGTGTGTTCGGACATATTTTTGATTTCTCTAATATGCCGGCAGCAACCAGAGCAATTCTTGCGTTGCTTGTATGTATTTTATTTACGACTGTATTCTCCTGTATCGCAGGATTTTTCATGGCAAGATTTAAGATGCATCCGTTCATCTCCACAATGGCGAACATGCTGATCATCTTCGGTCTTGTAACTTATGCAACAAAGGGTGTATCTTTCGGTGCGATCGATGCAGCGATCCCGAATATGTTCATTCCACAGATTGGTAGTTTCCCGACGATCATTCTTTGGGCAGTTGTAGCAATTGTAGTTGTATGGTTTATCTGGAACAAGACAACATTTGGTAAGAATCTGTACGCTGTAGGTGGAAACCCGGAGGCAGCAGCAGTTTCAGGTATTTCAGTATTTAAAGTAACTCTTGGAGCATTTATCCTTGCTGGTATCCTTTATGGATTTGGTTCATGGCTTGAGTGTAACAGAATGGTTGGTTCTGGTAGTGCTGCTTATGGACAGGGCTGGGATATGGATGCCATTGCAGCCTGCGTAGTTGGTGGTGTATCATTTACAGGTGGTATTGGTAAGATCTCAGGTGTTGTAACCGGTGTATTGATCTTTACATCCCTTACATACTCTCTTACAATTCTTGGTATTGATACAAACCTTCAGTTCATCTTTGAAGGTATCATCATTCTTGCCGCTGTAACTCTTGACTGTCTGAAATATGTACAGAAGAAATAAGCAACGGTAGCAGAGAGGACGATCATGTAAAAATGAAACTGGCAGAGAATATCTGACCAGTGAGCCGTTCCGGTCAGATGAAAATTGACCGGGGCGGCTTTTTAATCCCGGAACGGGCAGGGATACATTCTTTTTTAATCAGGGATTCAGTATGGAACGGTTCTTTGCTATAATAAGAAGGCAGTTAGGGAAAGGAAGAAAGGAACTGAAAATGGATAAGTATAAAGTACTTCTTGTTGATGATGAAGAAGAAGCAATAGAGGCGATCAGACTCAAACTGGAATGGGAAACGCTTGGATTTGAAGTGATCGGCAGTGCGAATAACGGGGTAAAAGCACTGGAACTTGTGGAGCGGCTACAGCCGGATGTGGTGATCACAGATATAAAAATGCCTTATATGGACGGACTGGAACTGGCGAGAGCCCCTGAATGAGGACTATCAGAATATTCATATTATTATTTTTACCGGATTTGATGAATTTGAATATGCCAAAGAAGCCGTTCATCTGGAGATTGAAGAGTATATGCTCAAGCCGATCAATTCCCAGGAATTGTCGGAGTGCCTGAAAAAGGCTGAAAAAAAGACGCTGGATAATGAACGGGAAGAAAAGTTGAATGTAAAAAAGCTGGAGCATTATTTTAATGCATCACTGCCGATGTTTCAGACCAATTTATTTATCTCATTGATCGAAGGACGGATTACGGAGGCAGATTGTGAAAAATTTCTTGCAGCATATCAGATCCATATGACAGGGCACTTTTTGGATGTGCTGTCTTTCATACTTCCGAACATCATGTGCCGGAAGGGATGAATGCATTGCTGTTATCCATGTCGGTAGAGCAGGAGATCCGGGAAAGGATCGCAGAGAAATGGAAAAGCCAGATGTTTACTTATCTTGGAAATACAGTGCTTGTGATGGAATTAAATTCAGAAGAGGAAGCGGTTGCGTTTACGGATGATTGCGACAGATTTTGCAGATGGGCGTACAGAGTGATGGGGGAGCGGTTGTGACAGCCGGGATCGGAAGAGCCTGCGACAGTTTGTTTACGATCAACCAGTCGTATGCAGGAGCGAGAGAAGCGGTGTCTTACCGGGTGCTGTACAGGACACAGAGGGCGATCAACATTGGTGAGATCGCTCCGACAGAGCAGGAGATCTCGGTTCAGTCCGAGGATACCAAGATGCATGCTTTATTCAAGACGATCAACCTTGGAAGCAGGGAAGAGATCGAGAAGGCAGCTCAGAGTGAGATCAAAGCTGCACCGGAATGCGAAGACAGTGAGCCAGTACAAGCTGGCAACGATGGAGATGGTTGGGGCATTTATCGTTTCTGTGCAAATAATTTTATTGACTTTAAAGATTATTGTGCAGAGGTAGAAAATCCTTATGAAAAAGTGCCGGAGATGGATGAAAGTACCCTGAAGGGCTGGCTTGTAAATTCAGCAGTGGCGATCAGTGAAGAACTGAAAAATGCAAAAATACGACTTCAAGACGTATCGTGGAAAAGGCAAAAGGAATTGTGAGAGACCGGTATATGCAGCCAGATCTTTCCCTGGATACAGTATGTTCGGAGCTGGGAGTATCAAATTCGTATTTTTCATCACTTTTAAAAAGGAAACAGGAAAGACATTTATTTCCTGGCTGACAGATTACAGAATGGATCATGCAGCAGATCTTATGCTTGAAACCAATGAGAAGAGCTATAAAATTGCGGAACGTGTGGGATATCAGGATGCAAACTATTTCAGTTATGTCTTTAAGAAACGGTTTGGGATGTCACCATCCAAGTATCGGACGGAGCATTAAAGTCGGGGGCTTTTTGACCCCGACATCACATAAGAAATGAGATAAGAAAAAGCAGAATGAAGTGGTAAAAGGGGATCGAAGTGAAGAGAAACGATACGAAGAGAAAGGAAAATTATGGATATTCAATAAAATTGCGGATGCAGAGATGGTTTTGTCGGGGAAGGTTTATCAGTTGGGATATTCAGTCAATTATTATGGCTGTACTTACTGCACTGACGATCGTAACCACGGTTCTGATGGGATTCCTGATCTACAGCAGATTTAAAATGGCAATCCGGCAGACAGCGGTTGCGAACACGGAAAGTGTTGTGGAGAGTGCGGTGGACAGGCTGGAGGCAGATTTATTGAACGTCAGACAGATTTCCAATGCAGTCAATTATAATATCATTCAGGAATATGATATATCCAGTCAGGAATTTGAACGTCAGTTCAGTCTGCTTTATGAGATTAATACAGACAAGATCCAGAGCATGGCACTGTATGATAATGAAGGCAATCTGGTGGCGGCAGAACCACTTGTCAACGAGAAAGCGGATGCCGGGGCAGCACAGCAGGACTGGTATCGGAATGCAGCGGATGAGATTGAAAATATTCATTTTCCTCCCCACATATCCAGAATCTGTTCGAGGATGGAACGTATCGGTATTACTGGGTCATTTCTCTGAGCAGATCGGTGGATATTAACGATGGGGAGAAGCCGGTAAGCGGTGTGTTACTGGTGGATATGAAATATTCCATGATCCGTGAAATTCTGGAACGTATCAACCAGTCTTCGGATGAAGTCTATTATTATCTCTGCAACCGGGATGGCGAAATGATTTATCATCCAAGACAGGCAGAAATTGACAGAGGACTTCTGACAGAGGAAAGTGGACAGATCAAAGAATATGAGGATGGGACGTATGAACTGCCGGTCAATGGGCAGAAGGGCTCGGTTGTAGTTGGAAGTATTTCTTATACGGGCTGGCGACTGGTAGGAGTAGTTCCTGACAGTGTTCAGACATCCAAAATTCAGCAGTTCCGGTATTATATTGTCGTGACGACTCTCATTTTCTTCATGATGCTTCTGGGAGTGAACCGCATTGTAGCAAGGAAAATATCAAATCCGATTTTTAAACTGAATGAATCTGTAAAAAGCTTACGAGACAGGGAAAGACAAAAGATATTTATATCGGAGGATTCTCTGAGATCAGACACCTTGGGTATTCTGTGAAAAAATCCTATGAGCAGATAGAAGTCCTGATGGAAGAAATCATCCGGCAGCAGAATGAAAAAGCGGAAAAGTGAGATGGATGCCCTGCAGAGTCAGATCAATCCACATTTCCTGTATAATACGCTGGAATCAATCACATGGATGGTAGAGGCTAACAAAAATGAAGAAGCAGTCTTTATGATATCAGAGCTTGCGAAGCTGCTCAGGATTAGTCTGTCGAAGGGAAGAACCGTCATCAGAATCGCAGATGAGCTGCAACATAGCACAAGTTACATGAATATTCAGAAAGTTCGTTACAAAGACCGTTTTGAGACAGAGTTCCTTATAGAGGAAGAGATAAAAAAAGAATATTGTACGATTAAGCTGATCATCCAGCCAATTCTGGAAAATGCCATTTATTACGGAGTAGGAAATATGGACGAAGATGACGGCGGAAAGATCACAGTCAAAGGAAAAAAGGACGGAAATGATATTTATATTTCTGTTATTGATAATGGAATGGGAATGAGTGAGGAGATTGTAGAGAATCTTCTTTTGGATAATGGAAAGGCATGCACTAAAGCATGGTTCGGGCGTGGGACTGATCAATGTACATACAAGAATCCAGCTTATGTATGGAAAAGAATATGGTTTGAAAATATACAGTGAGCCAGACGAGGGAACGGAAGTTGTAATCCATATTCCTGCAATCCCATTTTCAGAAGAGAACAGAAAAAACTGGAGCAACAGACTTACAGGAAAGGAGAAGCATATGACGAAAAAGAAATAAAATAACTTTCCTGATAGCAGAAGCGTTGCTTGCGGTTCTTGCAGCCTATTTTTTCTCTACAGTATCTTTCATGGAGATGTGCCACCTAAAAAAGTGGCGGTGATCGTAGAAAATTCAGGAGACAAAGAGATGGGACAGCCTGCTTAACGGAATGAAGCAGGCGGCCAAAGTCCAGAATCTGTCGCTGATTATCTGTAATACGGACGAACAGGAAAGCTCTGAGGATGAGCAGGAGATGATCCGAGAGCAGTTGGAGAATGACGTAGATGCATTTATTATCAACCCTGCTCCGGGACAGGATACGAAGCAGGTTTTAGAGCAGCTGCAGGGAACGAAACCGTTTGTGCTGATCACGCAGGATATTTACAGTTATGAAGCGGATGCCATGCCTCTTCATTTGTAACAGTCAAGCCGGATAACTATAAAATGGGGCAGGAACTGGCAGAGCAGATGTTGAAAAATACATCCGGTCTTATGAATGGAAAGCGAATCGGAGTTGTAGCAGGAAATGCAAGGACTGAAGAAAGCAAGAACCGTGTCAGAGGATTCTGTGAGGTGATGGAAGCCGGAGGTGGCAGGATCATATGGAAGTATAATCAGGAGAGCAAGGAAGATGCCGGTGAAATATTGAAAGCGAAAGAAAAAAAAAGTAGATTATCTGGCAGTCCTCGATCCATATATTCTGGATGAAGTAGGAGAAAAGGCAGAAAATGGGTTCTATAGCGGAGCAGAAATTTACGGGATTGGGACAAGTATCAAAAAGCCTTTTTCGCTGTTGGATGCAGGAAAGATACAATGCCTGATCGTGCCGGATCTGTATGAGGTCGGATATGAAAGCATGAATGAGATTGCCGGTAAGTTAAAAAATTCCTGGTATCAGATGGAAAGTCATGAAACAGAAATACAGGTAGTTTACAAAAAAAGATTTATTTTCGGAAGATATAGAAAGGTTTTGTATTCTTATGAGTAGAAAAAAAGAAGAAAAGCAATGATATTTCTGACGGTGTCCGTTCTTGCTCTGTCATTTCCGGGGTGTGGAAAAAAAAAAATACCTCAGACCGGACACTGAGGGTAGGCATTGTGACGTATACACAGGACGATCCTTTTATCAATACCATGACAGAGCAGATCCGGAGGATCTCAAATTAAAAAAGAGTCAAAAGATATGAAGATTCTTGTTTCTGTAAAGAATGGTGATAATGATCAGAGAGACCAAGATGAACTGGTGGAAGAAATGATTGCAGCAGGGTGTGATGTGCTGTGCGTGAATCTGGTTGACAGAACCGCACCGTCAGATATCATCAAAGCAGCAAGACAGGAAAAGATTCCGGTGATCTTTTTTAACAGAGAACCTGTAAAAGAAGATCTGATGCAGTGGGATCAACTGTACTATGTAGGGTGCGATGCAAAGCAGTCGGGAGAAATGCAGGGAGAAATTGCAGCAGATTATCTGAAAGCTCATCCGGGAGCAGATAAGAATCAGGATGGCAAGATCCAGTATGTACTCTTAGAGGGAGAAGCGGGACACCAGGATGCTATCAGCCGGACGGACTGCTCGGTAAAAACGCTGATTGAGAATGGCATAGAGCTTGAAAAATTAAGTTATCAGTTCGCAGACTGGAACAGGGGCAGGCAGAGAATCGTATGAGCCAGTTGATCGACCATTATGGGACCGAGATCGAATTGGTTATATCCAATAACGATGAGATGGCACTTGGTGCAGTAGAGGCATATAAAAAATGCAGGATACAGTCAGGAACAAAGACCGGTTATTTTCGGAATAGACGGACTGGAGGATGCACTGGAGGCAGTAAAAAAGAAGGAACAATGCAGGGAACAGTATACAACGATAATGTAGACCAGGCAGGAGAGATAGCCCGGCTTGCTGTTGATCTTTTAAAGGAAATGATATCAGTAAGCATAAACTGAAAAGATGGAAGATACTATATGTCTTTATATCAGAAAGTAGAAACCGGGAATGTAGATGAATTTTTTAGAGAAATAGATCTTTTAGGAAAACAGAAATATAAGTAGAAGACGGAGAAGAAAAAATGCAGGACAGAGAAAAGAAAGAAGAACACAGAGAAAAGAATATCGGGCAGGAAGGAAGAAATGGGCAGGAAGGAAGAAATGGTCTGGAAAGAAGAACCGGACTGAAACTGACAGACAGGAAGACCGAGAAGAGAAATTGTGGAGAGAGGCATTTTATCAGGAGCTGGATGCAGTAAAAAGGCAGCAGATGCTCAAAGAGAGGGAAGAAGTAAGAAACATTGGTGAAAATGCAGATAGAACTACCGCGGAAATCCGGTTTATGGAAAAGCTGTGGATTGCAAGATACGGGAAGAAGACCAAAAAAAGATGCATTTGTAGGAAGTCTTATGGAATTAAAAATATATTGCAGAAGGAGGCTCTGTAGATCTTGGCGGGCAAAAAGAGAAAGCTTGCAATAGAAATTATTACGAAGCTTTGCTTATTTGATGCAGAGAAGAGAAATGTATGGGAACAGGAACTGTTACTGCAGGAACTGAAAAATGCTTTTCTAAAGCTGATTGATGTAAGCCGGAAAGGAAGAGGATTCACTTCAATCGTATTTGGAATGGGACAGTTATCAGAAGAAAGTGTGGCAAAGAAAATTGCCGATCAGATCAGTATGATCGCATTTGCCGCTCCACATATGCTGCATATGGATAAGGAGTTTGAACTGCTTCAAAAAGCAGCTCTTGCTGCCTTCAGACAGGAATATCCCCAGAGAGAACATTTTCTGAAAAAAAATAATCCGTCATGGAAATGAGTTTCTTGCGAAATAAAGTTATTTATGAACCCAAGTCCATTATGAAACCGTTTTTCTCGTGAAAATGAATTGCTCCGGGGAAATAGGAAAAGAGGTATCTGGTATTGTTAATTAATATAAGCTGTTTACATCATCAGTGGCGTACCATGACTCACCTTGCGGATTATCTTAAAGATGATGGTCGCAGGTAAAGAAACCAGGATGTAAAGTGTAGAGAAGACACCGACAGCCCCACCGATAATCATAAGTAAAATTAAGCCGATATTCATAATGTTGCACACTCCTTTTTGTATTCTGAACAGTGTCTATTTTAGAAAAAAAGAATGTGAAAAGGAATAAAAAGAAAGTCTTTTTAGCATAATTTTAGCAGGCCTGATATCAGACCTGCCCGTCATCTTCTGCCATGCGGTAGCCGACACCGACTTCTGTAAAGATATAATGTGGCTGGGCAGGATCAAGCTCAATTTTGCGACGGATATTCGCCATATTTACACGCAGGATTTTATTGTCATCATCTGCATAAGGTCCCCAGACATTGGAAAGGATCGAGGCATAAGTAACAACCTTTCCAGAATTTTTGTGCCAGATAGGCAACAATCTTATACTCAACAGGTGTCAGATGAACGGGTTCATCCTCCAGGGTGAGCAGCCTTTTGGAAAAATCCAGTGTCATTTTGTCATGTCTGTAGGCTTTAATATATAACTCCTGATCAGTATGCATCCGGTTGCTGTGCCGCAGGGAGGTACGGATCCCTGGCAAGCAGTTCGGAAGTGCCGAAAGGTTTGGTTATGTAATCATCAGCACCAAGGTCAAGAGCCTGCACCTTTTCGCGTTCCGCACTTCTGGCGGAGATCACGATGATGGGGATACTCGACCATGTCCGCACATCCTGGATGATCTGATTTCCGTTCATATCGGGAAGTCCGAGATCAAGAAGGACAAGATCAGGACATTGAGAACGGATGAGACTTAACCCTTCCGTACCGGCATCGGCACAAAAAGAACCCGGTAGTCATGACGGATCAGGATTTTTACGCATAAAAGTCTGGATATTTTTTTCATCTTCAATAATCAGTATCGAAAATTTAGGCATTGTCAGCTCTCCTTTTCTTTTGGAAGTGTAAAAAGTAAATTCAGCTCCCTTTGTACGATCACCGGTATGGTTGACAGCGGTAATCTGCCCGCCGTGTGCCTGTATGATCGTCTGGCAGATGGAAAGTCCGATTCCCATCCCTCTGTGGCTGTCACTGGAGCCGGACGAAACTTGTCCGCCTTCAAAAATATGAGGCAGAAGATCCTCGGAAAGTCCACGGCCGTAATCCCGGACTGAAAATGAAATGGCATCATCCAGTTCTCGGATGATCAGATCCACTGGTTCTGTGCTTCCTGAATGAATCAGGGCATTTTCCATCAGATTGATCAGCACTTGTTCGATCAGGGTAGGATCCATAGGGATCATGAGAAAATTATTTGGCATTGATACATGGATCACAGCATCAGGGATTCGTTTCTGAAGCCTCAGGATCGCCTATCAGAGACCACTTCTTCTACAACCTCGGCAGATTTCTTTACCTTGTCAGCAGAACTGCTGTTAATACGGGTAACGGTCAACAGATTTTCCACCATATTTAAAAGCCATTCTGAATCCTCCCGGATATTGCAAACCAGCTCTGTACATTCGGTTTCGGAAAGCTCTTCCCGGTTCTAAAGGTAGGAGTCGCGGAACCGATAATGCTGGTAAGAGGTGTCCTGAGGTCATGGGAGACGGCTCGGAGGAGGTTGGCACGCAGTTTTTCCTTATCTGCTTCAGCAAGCTGCTTTTTCACGTTCGGAGATAGCCTGCTGCTGTTGCTTGAGTGAGGTGGTTACTGCACCGGTGATCAGTGCAATCGTAAGCATTCCGGCAAAAGTGACAGGATATCCGTCCAATGTAAAATTTAATCGGAAATAAGGGTATGAAAAAAAGTAATTTACTGCGAATACACAGAAAATCGAAGCGATGATCCCATAAATATAACCACTTGTCTTTAATGCGATCAGGATCAGTGCCAGTGTATAGAGGACTGTGATATTGGCAGTATATTTATTTCCAAAATGAAAGAAGCAAAAAGAAATAATGGTCGTTACAGCCAGAAGCAGGACCGTGATTGCCAGGTTCCATCGTATTTTTTCATAAAGAATCACTCCTCTTAAAAATGAATCATCCTGATTGAAATTAGCACAGCCATAGGCTGTGCTAAAATAATCTTTCAGAGATCCTGCGGGAATCAGAAGATCAGATCAATCAGAAGATCAGATCAATCAGAAGATCAGATCTTCTCTCCATTTTTGTATTTGCGAAGAACATTCTGGATTCTTTCATTCGGAGTTAAAATCTGACTCAAAGAACCGTCATGGTTCAGAGTGTCGATAATCAGTGCAATATACTTGCTCATATCGCAGTTGATATAATATGGTTTGGAGAGCAGCTCCGGTGTCTGATAGATCAGGTTTGTAGTCAGAACACCTGTCAGAACACCCTCTTCATAAGCCTTATCAAACTTCTCAAGTCCATTTGTGAAGAGTCCGAATGTAGCAGCGGCAAAAATGCGGTTCGCTTTTCGGCGTTTCAGTTCGGTTGCAACTTCAATGATACTTTCTCCTGAAGAAATCATATCATCAATAATGATCACATCTTTTCCCTCTACGGAAGAACCGAGAAATTCATGAGCAACAATTGGATTACGTCCGTCTACAACCTGTGTATAATCACGGCGTTTATAGAACATACCCATGTCAAGACCGAGGACATTTGCAAGGTATACGGCACGGTTTGTTCCGCCCTCATCCGGGCTGATTGCCATCATATGGTCACTGTCGATCTGAAGATCTTTATAAGTACGAAGCAGTCCCTTGATAAACTGATAAGTAGGGGAAACTGTCTCAAATCCGCTCAGAGGAATCGCGTTCTGTACACGAGGGTCATGTGCATCAAATGTAATAATATTGTCAACACCCATCCGCACAAGCTCCTGAAGTGCAAGGGCACAGTCCAGAGACTCACGGGAAGTTCTCTTATGCTGGCGGCTCTCGTAGAGGAACGGCATGATCACGTTGATACGGCGTCCTTTTCCTCCGATTGCAGCAATGATACGCTTCAGGTTCTGATAATGATCGTCCGGTGACATATGGTTTGTATTGCCGGTAAGAGAATACGTGACGTTGTAGTTGCAGACATCCACCATCAGATACAGATCCTTACCGCGTACAGATTCTTCGATGATGCCCTTGGCTTCACCGGATCCAAAACGCGGAACACTGGCTCCGACAAGGAAAGTATCTTTCTCATAGCCGGAAAAGGCAGCATCACCTTTAAACTGATGAGCACTTTCATGACGCCATTTTACGAGATAATCATCCACTTTCTGTCCCAGCTCTTCACAGCCTCTAAGGGAAATAATTCCAAGACTTCCAACAGGGATATTTTCTAAGGTTCTTTCTGATCGAGTTAACATGAGTATCCTCCTAATGTTCTAACTTCTTTTTGATTCGTATATCATCACCGATGATCTTCAACAGACTGTAACTGCTTGTAATCCTGGAAAAAGAGCGTTCTGTATACAGATCCGCAAGAGATTCCAGAGAAAGGTTTGTTGAGATGATCGTTGATTTCCTGTGTAACAGTCTTTCATTGATACAGGTAAAAACTGGGATGCAATGAAAGAATTTGTATATTCTGTGCCCAGATCGTCGATGATCAGCAGATCACACTCAAAGATGTATTCACTCATATTGCGGGCATCCACATCTTTTTTATCGAAGGTATTCTGAGCCAGCGTATTGAACAACTGCGGAGCAGAAAAATAGATCACTGAAAATTCACGGTTGATGATCTCTTTGGCAATACAGGTGGAAAGATAAGTCTTTCCGACACCTACATCCCCATAAAGGAAGAGATTGTGAAATTCTGTTCCAAAGCTGTCAACAAAATGACGACAGATCTCTAAAGTATTTTCCATCATCGCCCCCGGGCAGAACGTCCGGTTTTTTTATCGTAATGTGAACGAGAGTAATAGTCAAGCCTGAAATTTGAAAAATCTGCATCTTCAGGGATTTTTTTATGTTCGACTGCTCATAAAGCAGTTCTATGATGGCTTTTTAAAGCAATGACATTTTTCATTACCGATATAACCGGTATCCTTGCAGTCGGGACATTCATAAACCGGTTCAAGGTAATTTTCCGGATAGCCGGCAGATGTCAGAAGCTTTTTTTTACTTGCACGAAGAAGGGCAAGTTCTTCTTTCAGGGAAGAAAGGGCAGTGGGATCTCCGTTGAGGAGCTTCTTTCCGTACTGGACAGAAAGAATGGAAATAGAGTCATCCAGTGACTTGAACTCAGGAAGCTTTGTATAGACTTCCTCATAGCGTGCAGTCTGGATGTCGTGGCTCTTCAACTGTCTTTTTTCATATTCACGCATGATGGCATGATACTGTGCATTTCTTAATCCCATGGGATGTCTCCTTTTAAATTGCTTTTGGTTCTTGGACCGGGTTGAAGGTTTCAAAACCAGTTGGTATTTCGAATCTTTAATTACTTTTCCGCAACAGGGCTTCTAAAGAGTCCATATCATAACTCCGGCGTTCAAAGTTATTCAGGTTCTTTGTATTTGGCTGCCTTGGGGCAGCAGCTCTGCGGCTGCTGCGTTCCTTCTGATACTGCTCGTCCAAAGCGGCAATATCCTGAAGATGGCGGACACCCTGCTCATACCAGCGGGTCAGGATACGGTCTGCATATTCAAAACTTGGCTGATGCGTTGCAGAAATCGTCCGGCGGCAGGCCTCCTGGATGATGTCGGCTTCAAAGCAGTACTGCTCTGCCCATTTATTAATGAAAGCAAGCTCAGAAGTTGCCGGTCCGCGGTTCTTGATTCCGAAGGCATTCAGGACAGTATAGCAGTTGCGGTTATAAACGGCAGACTGTTCCTTTGCCTGTGAGACCGTGCTGATCCCGTCCTTTGCCCATGCAATGGCAACCTTCTGTATATAGTGCATACTTTTATGCCCGCTTTCCACGCACGTCTCAAGCAGATATTCAATCAGGGAAGAGGACATATGAAGTTCATTGTAAAAATATGTAATCATATCGACATCCGTATGCGAAAGCGTCTTTCCGAGGTATTGCTCTGCAATAAAGAACAGAGATTTTAATTCTTTCTGTGAACGGAACGCATCCATGGCGATCGGTTCAGAGGAAGTACCGGAGAAAGAAGAATCCGGGGAAGACTCGAAAGTTCCGGAAGATTCATCAGGTACTGTTCCGAAAACGTTCATAACAGAAGCAGGCTCTTCCATACTGTCTGTCAGTTCCTGTGAAGAAACCCGGAGAAAACGCTGATGCATCTTCTGTATCAGAGGACAAAAGCTCGATTCCTGAAATACTTCCATCCGCATCTTTCGTGAGACGGAGCAGTCCGGTGGACTCCCAGTAACGGAAAGCACGAAGGACGTCATTCTCCGTATTGTTCAGGCAGTCAGCGATCATGGAAACCGTCAGGACAGAACCCGGCTCGTTCAGATAACGAAGAAGCAGCAAATATACTTTTTACAAATTCCCCGTTGGCACTGACCATATAATGATCTATAAATTCATTCGGCAAGATGGTTGCATTTGCCTGAAACCGATTCTTTAACTTCAATCTCTTCATGACGTTATCCCACTTTCTATTTTATCTCTTTTGTCAAACTGCTCCGACATCTTATAGGTGTGATTATTATAGCATTTTCCGAAACTGTTAAAAAGGACTTTTTAAGTGGGTAAATCCCCCTTTTTGTAGATAACTATGTGGAAAACCGGGGGAAAACTCGTAGAAAATGTGAATATCTCTGATCAAAAGTCAGTGTGGCAGGTGCAAAATGCGGACATTTCCGGTTGAAAGCCAGTGGGACAAGCAAAACCCGGCAGAAGCTACAGTCCGAAGATCCTGTACTCTGCCGGGGAATATCCGCCTGGGCGGGATTATTTTAAGATGTCTTCACCAATCTTCACTACATCTCCGGCACCCATGGTGATCAGCAGATCACCGGACTTGCAGTTCTCTTTCAGAAATGCCCGATCTCTGCAAAGCTTGGATAGTAGTGTGTGTCCGTTCCGAGTTTTGCGGCTTCTTTGGCAAGGTCGGAAGAGGAAATACCAAGGGTATCCGTCTCACGGGCAGCATAGATATCTGCGAGGACCAGATGGTCGGTATGAGAGAGGGCTTCTGCAAATTCATGGAAGAAAGCCTTGGTACGTGTGTAAGTATGCGGCTGGAATACGCACCATATTTCATTGTGTGGATAATGCTGTGCAGCCTTGAGGGTAGCAGCAATCTCCGTCGGATGATGTGCATAATCGTCCACAACGGTCACACCGTTAAAAGTTCCCTTTGTATTCAAATCTGCGGTCTGTTCCGCTGAAGGATAAAAGTCCTTTTCTGATCGTATCCATCGGAATACCGAGCAGCTCTGCTGTTGCAATGGCAGCCAGGGCATTGGATACATTATGGTCACCGGTCACGGAAAGCTGAACGCGTCCACAGGAAGTATTGTGCTTTAATAACTCAAAGGAAACAAATCCTTTTTCATCATACTGGATCTCAGTTGCACTGTAATCAAATTCTGCAGAAGAACCGTAAGTGATAACATTGCAGTCCAGTCCTTCATAGATCTCCTGGTAATCCTTGATGTCTCCGTTGATGATCAGAGTTCCATCAGAAGGAAGTAAGGCACTGAACTGGTGGAACGAATGACGGATATCCTCCAGATCCTTGAAGAAATCAAGATGATCCTCTTCAATATTAAGGATGACACTGATCTTCGGATAAAAATGAAGGAAACTGTTCGTATATTCGCAGGCTTCTGTGATAAAATTCCCGGACTTTCCTACCCGGATATTTCCACCGATCGTCTTCAGGATGCCGCCTACAGAAATGGTCGGATCCATATCTGCTGCAAGAAGTACCTCGGAGATCATGGAAGTAGTTGTGGTCTTTCCGTGAGTACCGGATACGGCAATCGGAGTATCGTAATTTTTCATAAGCTGCCCTAAAAGCTCCGCACGGGTCAGCATCGGAATCTTCTTGCCGACAGCTTCCATCAGTTCCGGGTTACTCTTGTTGATCGCTGCTGTATAAACGACGCAATTAATATCATCTGTAATATTTTCGGCACACTGTCCATAATGAATCACTGCACCTTCAGATTCCAGCTTTTTGTCAGAGGTGATTCTTTTGCATCGGATCCTGATACAGTGAAGCCTTCTTCAAGAAGAATCTCTGCCAGTCCGCTCATGCTGATACCGCCAATGCCGATAAAATGAATGTGGATCGGTTTTTGAAAATTGATCTTATACATAGATATTCCCTTCTTTTCATAAACTTAGTAGTATAAAAAAATTCTGCAAAAAGCACTCAGAACAGATGGTACTTTTGCGGATTCAGGCAAAAAAAATGCCTTTTTAGTCATAAAATAGCGTTGTCTTCTATATTATACTATATATACAAAAAATTAAAGGGAGATATTTTTTGGTGGAAATTGATAAAAAAAGAAAAAAAAAAAGAAAAAATTGTAAAAAATGTTTGCGTAGCAAGAAATTATGCTATAATAGGTATAACTTACTAGAAATGAGGTGACAGAATGTATAAGAAAGAAATGATTGCCATGTTGCTTGCGGGAGGACAGGGCAGTCGGCTTGGTGTACTTACGTCGAAGGTCGCAAAACCTGCTGTAGCTTTTGGCGGAAAGTACCGTAGTATTGATTTCCCGTTGAGTAACTGCATTAATTCGGGAATTGACACTGTCGGAGTACTGACCCAGTACCAGCCCCTGCGTCTGAATACGCATATCGGGATCGGAATCCCGTGGGATCTGGACCGGAATGTAGGAGGAGTATCCATTCTCCCACCGTATGAGAAGAGTTCCAACAGTGAGTGGTATACAGGAACAGCGAATGCAATTTATCAGAATCTGAACTATATGGAGACTTATAATCCGGATTATGTATTGATTCTTTCCGGTGACCATATCTATAAGATGGATTACGAAGTGATGCTGGATTTCCACAAGGCAAATCATGCAGATGTAACGATTGCAGCCATGCCGGTACCCAATCGAAGAAGGCAAGCCGTTTCGGAATCGTGGTGACGGATAAAGAGAACCGGATCAAAGAGTTTGAGGAAAAGCCGGAGAAACCAAGCAGTAATCTTGCATCCATGGGAATCTACATATTCAGTTGGCCGGTTTTACGGGATGCACTGATCAAGCTGAAGGATCAGCCAAACTGCGATTTCGGAAAGCACGTGATTCCGTATTGCCACAGCAAGGGGGACAGGCTTTTTGCATATGAGTATAACGGCTATTGGAAAGATGTAACCTTAAGTTCTTACTGGGAAGCAAATATGGAACTGATCGATATCATTCCGGAGTTTAATCTTTATGAAGAATACTGGAAAATCTATACGAACAGTGCGAACCTGCCGCCACAGTATATTTCAGAACAGGGGTAGTGGACAAGTGTCTGATTGGTAATGGTTCTGAAATCTATGGTGAAATACACAGTTGTGTGGTCGGAGGAAGTGTGACTGTTGGAAAGGGAACGGTGATCCGGGATTCGATCATCATGCAGGGTGTTACGATCGGTGAAAACTGCGTGATCGATAAAGCAATCATAGCAGAGGATACGGTGATCGGAGACGAAGTTTCCATTGGAATCGGCAGTGAAGCACCGAATAAACTGAAGCCGAATATTTACAGTGGCGGACTGGCAACGATCGGTGAGAAATCCGTGATACCATCCGGTGTGCAGATCGGAAAAAATACAGCCATCAGCGGTGTTACATCAGCGGAGGATTATGTTGGCGGAGTACTTGAGAGCGGAGAGACATTGATAAAGGCAGGTGAAAGAGTATGAGAGCAGTAGGAATTATTCTGGCAGGCGGGAATAGCAGGAAGATGCGGGAACTGACTTCCAAGCGTGCGGCAGCCGCCATGCCGATTGCAGGCAGTTATCGTGCCATTGATTTTACGCTGAGCAATATGACAAATTCTCATATTCAGAAAGTTGCAGTGCTTACTCAGTATAATGCAAGATCCCTGAATGAACATCTCAATTCTTCCAAGTGGTGGGATTTTGGCAGAAAAAGCAGGGAGGCCTGTATGTATTTACGCCAACGATCACGGACGATAATGGATACTGGTACGCGGAACGGCAGACGCGATTTATCAGAATCTTGATTTCCTCAGGAAATGCCATGAGCCATACGTGATCATCACTTCAGGGGATGCAGTCTATAAGATGGATTATAATAAAGTCCTGAATATCATATTGCAAAGAAAGCGGATATTACAGTGGTCTGCAAAGAACTTGCACCGGATGAGGATGCGACCCGGTTCGGAACCGTAAAGATGAATGAGTCCTGCAGGATCGAAGAATTTGAGGAAAAACCGGTAGTTGCAAGATCACAGACTGTTTCAACCGGGATTTATGTGATTCGCAGAAGACTGCTGATCGATCTGGTAGAGCAGTGTGCAGAAGAGGAACGGCATGATTTTGTAACAGATATCCTGATTCGTTACAGGAATGTAAAGAAGATTTATGGTTATAAAATGGGAACTTACTGGAGCAATATTGCAACTGTAGATGCTTATTATAAGACGAATATGGACTTCCTGAAGCCAGAGGTAAGAAAGTATTTCTTCAAGGAATTACCGGCAGTTTATTCAAAAGTGAGCGATCAGCCGCCGGCAAAATATAATCCGGGTGCTGTGGTAAAGAACAGCCTTGGTCGGAAGCGGAAGCATTATCAACGGAACTGTGGAGAATTCCGTAATATTTAAGCAGGTATTTGTGGGAAATAACTGTGTGATCAAAAATTCAATTATTTTAAATGATGTGTATCTTGGGGATAATACCTATATTGAGAACTGCATCGTGGAAAGCAGGGATACGATCCGTGCAAATACAAGGCACGTCGGAGAAAACGGGGTCAAAGTTGTCGTAGAAAAGAATGAGAGATATGCATTATAGTTCAGACAATGCTTATGAGAAAAGGAGAACGTAACTATGCAGATTACAGATGTACGTGTGAGGAAGGTAGCAAAAGAAGGAAAGATGAAAGCGGTTGTTTCCATAACGATCGATGATGAATTTGTAGTACATGATATCAAGGTCATCGAAGGTGAAAAGGGCTTGTTCATTGCGATGCCGAGTAAGAAGGCAATGGATGGAGAGTACCGGGATATTGCACACCCGATCAATTCGGGAACAAGGGAAAAAAATCCAGTCAACGATTCTCGGAAAATATGAAGAAGCTCTGGAAAAGAACCTGAAGAGGAAGTGCAAGAGGCATAATGCATAACGGTTGATCAGAAGAACGGAAATAAATGTGGTGTGTAAATGAAGTGAAAGCCGGAGAACAAAAGCAGTCAGGTTCTCCGGCTTTTATCTTTATGTTAATAGAAGTTTAATACGGACTATTTGGAATGAAAATATGGTACTGATTTTAAAGAACTTTCCCCGAGGACAGCGGATATTCTTCCGGAACCGGCAGTATAAATTCCATTTTTTTACCTGTTACAGGATGGCGGAAACTGAGCCGGAATGCACAGAGGAGCAGCTTCGGGGAGGAAGTTCCTGTCAGGTTATATTTCCGGTCACCGATCAACGGATGTCCCATATGTGCCATTTGAACACGGATCTGATGATGCCTGCCGGTATCCAGATGAATTTTAAGCAAGGAACAGGAACTGCCGTCAGCAGTCGTTCCGGCTGCAAGTACCTTTTATAATGAAGTTTTGCAATTTTTGCCTGTGGTGTATCTTTGGAGCAGATGTGAGAGGTATTTGCGCGTGCATCTTTTACAAGATAATCGGTCAGATCCGCTTCTGCTTCAGAAGGAACTCCCACTGCCACTGCAAGGTAATATTTGCCGAAACCGGAAGTCGTCAACTGTCGGGAAAGCTCTTTGGCACCGGGGAGTCTTGGCAAAGACCATCAGTCCCTCTACAGGCTGATCCAGCCGGTGAATCAGGGCGAGATAAGGTGAACGGGATTCTTTCCTGAGATGATTTTTTAAAATACTGACCAGGTCAGGCGTTCCGATTCGGTTCGTCTGTGCAGGAACACCGGAAGGCTTATGGCAGACCAGAATTTCCTGATCTTCAAAAAAAGAATCCGGGAATTTTAGATAATGACATGAAATACGTCCTTTCTTTGTAGTTTCTTGACAATTTTCGTGGCAGCGTCTAAACTGAATTATGATATAAATGAAAGAACAGGTCAAGCCTTTAAGGAGGAAATACCCTATTATGGATTATAAATGGGAACAATTTGGGGACGAAATAAAGCAATCAGTTCAGGATGCAGTGGAACGCGGCGATTTCAGCCGGCTGAATCAGACGGTAAATGACTCTGTGAGCAGAGCGGCAGATGCAATCTCACGGGGAATGAAAAATGGGGGCTGGTATCGTGATCCAAAAGCCAATGGTGGCCGGAATCCAGATCCAAAAATGAATAGCGGCCGGAATCCAGATCCCGGAATGGCAGGCAGCAGGAACAGGGCAGATGCCCCATGGAACAGAGGCGGACAGCAGAATGTCAGACCACAGTATCCGGCACAAAGTCAGGTGCGTTATCTGAAAGGAACATCAGAAAAGATCGGAGGCGTCTTCCTTGCGGTGACAGGTGGAGTCTTTGGAACCGTGACACTTGCAGCAACGATCATCATGCTCGTAATGCTGGCGGTTACCACTGCCGAGGCAGCAACGATTGCCGGTACGCTGATCTGCGTATTTTTCTTTCTGATCTTTGCAGGAATGTTCGGGAAGGGAATCGGGATGGTAAGCCCGGTGAGCCGTTTCAGAAGTTATGTGAAAGTGATCGGTGAACGGGAGTTCTGTGATCTGGGAGAACTGGCAACAAGAACCGGACGGGATTTGAAAAAGATCCTCAAAGATGTGAAAAAATGATTGGCAAAGGATGGTTCAGGCAAGGGCATCTGGATGAAAATGAGAAGTGTCTCATCGTCAGTGAGGATGCATGGAATCAGTACCGCAGCACGATGGAAAATATTCACAGGCAGCAGGCAGAAAAAGAAGCGGCCGAAGAAAGAATGAGGCAGGAAATATGACAGCCTGACGCCGGAAATAAAAAAAGTAATCCAGACAGGAGACGAATTTGTAAAGCAGATCCGGGAGGCAAATAAAGCGATCCCCGGTGAAGAGATTTCAGCAAAGATTTCTCATATGGAAATGCTGGTGGATAAGATTTTTGACCGTGTAGAGCAGAATCCGGCATCAGTGGGAGATATCAGAAAGCTGATGGAGTATTATCTTCCGACTACGATCAAATTACTCCGGGCATATCAGGATCTGGATGCACAGCCGGTGCAGGGGAAAATATCATTTCTTCTAAAAAGGAGATTGAGAAGACGCTGGATACTCTGAACAGGGCATTTGAAAAATTACTGGATGATTTATTTCAGGAAACTGCATGGGATGTATCTACGGATATTTCCGTACTGCATACCATGTTGGCACAAGAAGGACTGACAGAGGATGGTCTGAAAAAATAAAGAGCAGATGGAGGACGAAAAGATGAGTGATGAGTTTAAGGATGTGAGCACAGTTCCAACTCTGACGCTGGAGCCGTTCCAGCCGGAAGCGGAAAAGCAGGCTGTTGTAAAGACAGAGGAACCGCGATGGATGAGACGATCCTGACCGAAGAAGAACGGAAGATGGTGGATGAATTTGCAAAGCAGATCGATTCTGACCAATTCGGGTCTGGTACTTCAATATGGAGCTGGTACGCAGAAGAAGATGGCGGATTTCTCCGAATCGGCGTTGGATAATGTGAAATCTCAAGATCTCGGCGAGGTGGGGGAACTTTTATCCGGTGTTGTAAAAGAACTGAAAAAGTTTTGATGAAGATGAAGAAGAAAAAGGCTTTTTCGGCATTTTTAAGAAAGCGTCGAACAAAATTGATTCTATGAAAGCGAAATACGCAAAAGCCGAGACGAATGTAAATGAGATTATCAAGGCGCTGGAGAAGCATCAGGTACAGCTTATGAAGGATACAGCGCTTCTTGATAAGATGTACGAACTGAATCTGACATATTTTAAGGAATTGTCGATGTATATTCTTGCGGGAAAGAAGAAACTTGCGGAAGTGAAAAGAACACAGCTTGCGGATCTGATGAGCAGGGCGCAGGCATCAGGACTGCCGGAAGATGCGCAGGCGGCGAAAGATTTGGATGAGATGTGCATTCGGTTTGAGAAGAAGATCCATGATCTTGAACTGACAAGAATGATTTCTATTCAGACTGCGCCTCAGATTCGGCTCGTTCAGAATAATGATACAATGATGGTTGAAAAGATCCAGTCTACAATCGTAAATACGATTCCTCTTTGGAAGAGTCAGATGGTTCTTGCGCTTGGGGTAGAACATTCGACGCAGGCAGCGGAAGCGCAGCGGCGTGTTACGGATGTGACGAATGAGCTGCTCAGAAGAAAAATGCAGAGAAATTGAAGATAGCAACGACAGAAACGGCGAAAGTCAGAACGTGGTATTGTTGGATATTGGAGACACTGAAAGCAACAAATGAAACTCTGATCTCTACGCTTGATGAAGTAATGGCAATCCAGAAAGAGGGAAGAGAGAAACGTCAGGCAGCAGAGGCTGAACTGAAAGTGATGGAGCAGGATCTGAAGACAAAGCTGCTTGAGATCCACAGTTGATGACGGAACATTGGAGACACGCTCCGGATCCGCAGTTGGCAGGATCAGCAATTTCATGCTGGAAAAGATAAGATTCTTGACACGTTCGGATTTATCAGTTAGAATCATCAATGACAGAAAGCGAAGAACGGGATTAGTAGATAGAATGAGTGCTTCAGAGAGGAGACGGCTGGTGTGAGTCTCCGCAGGAATCTATAGAACCGGCCTCGGGAGCTGCTGTATGAAAATACAGCGTAGAGCCTGCGTTAAAGGCGAAGTGAGTGGATGATGTATGACAGATACATTATTAATTAGGGTGGTACCGCCGAGACATTCGGTCCCTATCGTGGGGCTGCGTGTCCCGGCGTTTTTCGTTTACGTGAGTAATGAGTAAAAAAGGACAGAGAAGGAGAAGTACGATGGCAAAGAAATTAGTACAGAATATCACTGCCAGGGAAGAAGATTTCGCACAGTGGTATACAGATGTAGTCCGTGAGGCAAAAAAATTATGTGATTATTCAGACGTAAAAGGCTGCATGAATTATCTCCCGAATGGGTATGCATTATGGGAGAATATCCAGAAGGAACTGGATGCACGTTTTAAAGAGACAGGTGTAGAAAATGTATATCTTCCGGTTATGATCCCGGAAAGTCTTCTTCAGAAAGAAAAGGATCATATTGAAGGATTTGCACCGGAAGTTGCATGGGTGACTCATGGAGGAACAGAACCGTTACAGGAAAGATTCTGTATCCGCCCGACATCTGAGACACTGTTCTGCGATGTGTGGAGCAAGACGGTACAGTCTTACCGGGATCTGCCGAAAAGTATGGAATCAGTGGTGTTCCGTATTGCGATGGGAAAAGACCACGAGACCTTTCCTGCGTTCCAGAGAATTCTTGTGGCAGGAAGGACATACGATCCACGCAACATATGAAGAGGCAGAAGAGCGTACAAAGCAGATGTGGAGAGTCTACAGAGACTTCGTACAGGATGTACTTGCAATCCCGGTAGTATCAGGACGCAAGACAGAGAGTGAAAAATTTGCGGGAGCTCAGGATACTTACACGATCGAAGCACTGATGCATGACGGAAAAAAGCTCTTCAGTCAGGAACCAGCCATTTCTTCGGAAGTGCATTCCCGAACGCATTCGGTATCCAGTATTCAGATAAAAATAATGAACTGCATGAAGTTTACGAGACATCCTGGGGAATGTCCACAAGAGTAATCGGAGCATTGATCATGGTACACGGAGATGACAGCGGTCTTGTGATTCCACCGAGAATTGCACCGGTTCAGACGATGGTGATCCCGATCGCCCAGCATAAGGAAGGCGTACTTGATAAGGCAAATGAACTTCTTGATACATTGAAGGCAGCAGGATACAAAGCGAAGATCGATGATTCAGACAAAGCACCGGGATGGAAGTTCAGCGGACAGGAGATTCTCGGAATCCCGACACGTATTGAGATCACCGAAGGATATTGAGAATAACCAGGCGGTTATCGTTCGTCGTGATACAAGAGAAAAGATCGTAGTTTCTCTCGATGAGATTACAACAAAGCTGGCAGAGGTTCTTGAGACGATGCAGAAGGACATGTTTGAGAAAGCAAAGACATTCCTTGAGGCACATATCAATACAGCGACTACCATGGACGAGATGAACGAGAAATTCAATGAAAATCTTGGATTTATCAAGGCAATGTGGTGCGGTGATGAAGCGTGTGAAGAAGAGATCAAAGCACAGACAGGCGGAGCAACTTCCAGATGTATCCCGGAGGAAGAAGAACAGCTTTCCGATGTATGTATCTGCTGTGGCAAGCCTGCAAAGCACATGGTATACTGGGGCAAAGCATATTAAAATAAAATCGCTTGAGGCAGAAAAGAGTGGAAATTATTTCTGCCGGAAAAGGATTGTCAGAAGGACATGCCGGAAAGTGGATTTTGCTCAGGAAAATAACAGAGGACATTTTCTGAAGAAAAGAGAGTGTACTCTGTTATTTTTTATGCCAAAAATGCGGAAAAGCCTTGACTTTCGGCGATAAACGTAATAAACTGAACGAGCGTGCGAAAAAAAGGCAATGTTCTTTTGATGCACAAAAAAAAAGGATAATGATTTGATTATCCGCAGCCCCTTGAGCAAGCATAAGCCCAAGGTAACGAATAATTCATAGGAGGTGAAAAGAATGCCAACATTTAACCAGTTAGTTAGAAAAGGACGTCAGACTTCTGAGAAGAAATCTACAGCACCGGCACTTCAGAAAGGATATAACTCACTGAAGAAGCGTGCAACTAATGTATCTGCACCACAGAAGAGAGGTGTTTGCACCGCTGTTAAGACAGCAACCCCTAAGAAGCCTAACTCAGCGCTTAGAAAAATTGCCAGAGTTCGTCTTTCTAATGGTATCGAAGTAACAAGCTATATCCCCGGCGAAGGACACAACCTTCAGGAGCATAGCGTAGTTATGATCCGTGGAGGAAGAGTTAGGACCTGCCAGGTACAAGATACCACATCATCCGTGGAACACTTGATACAGCAGGTGTTGCTAACAGAAGACAGGCTCGTTCTAAATACGGTGCTAAGAGACCGAAAGACGCTAAGAAATAAGTCGCGGATCGCAGTATAGTATTTCAGATTAAGTGTAACTAATAGTTAAATCGTATCACAAACAGAACTATGATTAGTCGTAGGTTGCGGATGCTATATAGATTTCGCGGCTGCGAGCACATGGAATGTGATCTCATAGAAAGACACATGTGAGTACCGATGAATTAATCCCGGTGAAACCGGAAAATATGATTAAGGAGGGAAGGACCGTGCCACGTAAAGGACATACTCAGAAGAGAGATGTATTAGCGGATCCAATATACAACAATAAAGTTGTTACCAAACTTATCAACAACATCATGCTGGATGGTAAGAAAGGCGTAGCACAGAAGATTGTATACGGAGCATTTGAAAGAGTAGAAGCTAAGGCTGAGAAGCCGGCTATTGAAGTGTTTGAAGAAGGCTATGAATAACATCATGCCAGTACTAGAAGTTAAAGCAAGACGTATTGGTGGAGCAACATATCAGGTGCCGATCGAAGTCAGAGCTGACAGAAGACAGGCACTTGCACTTCGCTGGTTGACTATGTATTCACGTCAGAGAGGCGAGAAGACCATGGAAGAAAGACTGGCAAACGAAATTCTTGACGCAGCTAACAATACAGGAGCATCTGTAAAGAAAAAAGAAGATATGCACAAGATGGCAGAAGCAAACAAAGGCGTTTGCTCACTATCGTTTCTAATTATTTTAGGAGGAAAAAATCTTGGCTGGAAGAGAATATCCACTAGAGAGAACCAGAAACATTGGTATTATGGCCCATATCGACGCTGGCAAGACAACGACGACAGAGCGTATTCTTTACTATACCGGTGTAAACTATAAGATCGGTGATACTCATGAAGAGGTATCACAATTACTTCAGCCGCTACAACATGTCACTGGACATTGGAAGAGAAGACAAAAGTGAAACCGGGTGCGTTAGAGCATCGTATCAATATCATTGTACTCCGGGACACGTTGACTTCACTGTAGAGGTTGAGCGTTCACTCCGTGTTGATGGAGCTGTCGGCGTATTCTGTGCTAAGGGTGGTGTTGGTATCAGTCAGAAAAACGTATGGCGTCAGGCAGACACATACAACGTACCGCGTATGGCATTCATCAATAAGATGGACATCCTTGGTGCTGATTTCTACAACGCTGTAGAGCAGATCAAGACAAGACTTGGAAAGAACGCAATCTGTCTTCAGCTTCCAATTGGAAAAGAAGACGAATTCAAAGGAATCATCGACCTGTTCGAGATGCAGGCCTACATCTACAATGATGAGAAGGGTGATGACATCTCTGTAACAGACATTCCGGAAGAAATGAAGGATGAAGCAGAGCTTTATCATACAGAGCTCGTTGAGAAAGATCTGCGAGCTGGATGATGACCTTATGATGGAATACCTTGAAGGTGAAGAGCCTTCAATCGATGCAATGAAAGCATGAGAAAAGCTACATGTGAGTGTACAGCTGTTCCGGTTTGCTGTGGTACCGCTTACAGAAATAAGGGTATTCAGAAGCTTCTGGATGCTGTTATTGAATTCATGCCATCTCCATTAGACATCCCGGCAATCGAGGGTGTGGATGAAGATGGAAACGAAGTAGAGAGACATTCTTCAGACGACGAACCATTCTCTGCTCTTGTATTCAAGATCATGACCGACCCGTTCGTAGGTAAACTTTTTTCTTCCGTGTGTACTCAGGTGTTATGAACTCCGGTTCATACGTACTGAATGCAACAAAGGACAAAAAAGAGCGTGTTGGACGTATCCTTCAGATGCATGCCAACAAGCGTGAAGAACTGGATAAAGTATATTCAGGAGATATCGCTGCAAAGAATCGGATTCAAGTTCTCTACAACAGGAGATACAATCTGTGATGAGCAGCATCCTGTAATTCTTGAGTCCATGGAATTCCCAGAGCCGGTTATCGAGCTTGCTATCGAGCCTAAGACAAAGGCTTCTCAGGGTAAACTTGGAGAATCTCTTGCAAAACTTGCAGAAGAAGATCCAACATTCCGTGCGCATACAGATCAGGAAACTGGTCAGACAATCATTGCTGGTATGGGTGAGCTTCACCTTGAGATCATCGTTGACAGACTTCTTCGTGAGTTCAAAGTTGAGGCTAACGTAGGTGCACCTCAGGTTGCTTACAAAGAGTCCATCACAAAGCCAGTTGATATTGACAGCAAGTATGCGAAACAGTCTGGTGGACGTGGACAGTACGGACACTGTAAAGTT
>VOFI01003513.1_pt1 | contig 41402 bp, 65 predicted proteins | sample 5384131 | NCBI WGS metagenome assembly VOFI01 (sample SAMN12384728, study PRJNA508395) | human gut metagenome | isolation source: healthy gut H | host: Homo sapiens | reverse complement strand
GACAACTACAAGGATTTCTATTTCCGATTATGATTATCGTTATTTAAGACACATCAATAACAAATACAGAGTATGGCTGGAAGACAAGATCACTGTCAAATATATCTGCAGTGACTACAATCAGTTCTTCCCGCAGTACTATTACCATATCTCCGTCAGAAACGGTCAGAAGCGCATCATACCGCTGATGGACTGTCCGGAGGGCTTTGGAGCTGATTTCGAAGACATATTCAGATTGGTTGAAAAGTAGGCGTCTTAGCCTGCAAGCCGCAGAGAGGTTCACAAGGCGAGGGTTTTTATAAGTTTTCTTATCACAACGGAAAATATTATCTGAACCACAAAGAAAGTTCAAAAGACGAAGTATACGAAATACTCAACAACGAGGAAAGCCAATATCTGATTACAGAGTATATTCAGATGCACTCTTCTCTGAAAAAAGATCTATGACGGCGCGGTGAATACGCTGAGAATCATCGTCTTCAAAAAAGATGGCAAGACGCCTGAAATCGGCAACGCATACATGCGATTCGGCTCTTCAAAAACAGGCGCTGTCGATAACATGGGCGCAGGCGGCATGTTTGTGCAAGTGGATATTGAAACAGGAAGATTCCACAATGGAAAGATTATTACAGAGAATAACATCTTGCCATGCTCCCACCATCCTGATACGGGAGAATTGATTGAAGGTATTCTGCCAAATTGGGACATTGTAAAACAAGGCGTCATCGATTTAAGCTATGCAATGCCTCAATTGGAATATTTAGGCTTCGACGTAGCGATTTCAGAGGACGGCATGAAATTGCCTGAAATCAACAGAGCGCCTGGTTACCCTAAAATTGAAAAGTTTACACCGCTGACAAACGATTATCTGCTATACAAGTTAGAGCAAAAGAGAAAAGAAATACAACGTTACACACTATACAAAAAAATAGCCCTGTAATAAAAGCATTGAAATAGTTTGTTTATGAAAACACTTCACCTGAATATTCAGTGTGAGGTGTTTTTTAAACATTATTTTTTTTCCTGTTGTAAACCACACGGAATTTGTTTACAATACTAATGAGTGAATTTTTTTTAGGAAAGGTATGGAAATGAATTTAAAACGAAATAAAATATCATCAGCAGCTATCATATTGGTACTAGCTTTAATTATATCCTGTATCCCCTTTGATTCTGCCTTTGCTGCAATTCAAGAAGTTGATACACCGACCCGGACAAATACCTTCAGTTCCAGCAACACTTCTACCAGTGAATATTGCAAAGGAACGATTGAGGGCAGTAAACTGCATATTCAGCTGCGGACAGTAGTGCCATCTGTGCAGTTCCGCGTTGCCCTCTATGGCGTCAATCCAAAACCGAAGTGAACAATCCCGGCATTTATGTTACAGCACAGTATATGGGCAGCTCTTCTATGGGTAAGTCAGTTTACGGATTCGAATATACTTTAGATTTTGCCGATATAGAGGTCCCTGATGGCGAGTATTTTTTATATATATCGCAGTTGAAAAATTACGCTGATACCTATGAAACAATACCGAGTAAGGGCGCTTTATACAAGAATCTCCCTATCATCATTGAAGATGGAATGCCATCGATTCCAAGATACGATGACATCATCGAAGAGAATGCTTCTGTGCAGAAAAACAGCGGACTTGCTCACAGTGAATATCTCGACAAGTCTATGGAAGACGTTCGTTTCCTATTTGTCGATCCTAAAACAAATGTCAGAGAAGATATGAATAGTGAAAAAAGATCAGCTATATCAAGCGATTATCTGATAAAATTACGACTGGCACATATAACGACTATGATAAACTCATAAAAATCTACGAGTATGCTGCAGGAAACTTCTATTATGATACGGTGGCCTTTTCTACCCATTCATACCAGTATGCGAATCCTTACCAGAACATGTACAATCGTGAAAATAAAATCGCCAGCGCAAACAGTGATAATCAAAGACGGTAGCAACGACATGCCAAGGCTTTGCAGGCATCTACCTGGCCCTGGCTAGAGCATCAGGGAATCCCTACCAGACTGGTATATGGTCATCGAGCCAGCGCACCAACATATAATTGGAATACCGAAGGCGATTTAACTACTCGAGATCACTGGTGGGCCGAATCTTATGTCAATGGCAGATGGATTTTCGTCGATCCCACTACTGGCACCAACAATCGTTGGAATAAACGACAAATGCCTGGCAGTATTACGGTGTTACCAATTACACTTATTTCGATCCTTCCGATGAACAGTTTGCGGTATCCCATATTTCTTTCAATGTGTACAGAAATAATTTCGTGGGATATTTAGTGTCGAACAGCAACGAAATAAAGAAGCTGACTACTTTCCTGGAGACGAGTGCAGGCGGTGTAACCAACGGTAAGCTTTTGAACAAGGACTACGTTAAATCCAATAAAAAGACTTGGGGCGACGGCGTTATAAACAACTTCTATGGTGATGGAAAAGGAAGAATTGCCCGCATCAGATGGAACGGATTCGGCCTGAATGGCGACGCAGATTTTTCCAGCTTCAGCAAGATGAAATATCTATATTTGAAAGACAATCATCTCACCTCGCTAAATCTTAGGAATAACACTGAAATGAGAAAGGTTGAAGTGCAAAACAATCAGATGACGACCATAGATTTAACCAATTGTAAAAAACTAACTTCAGTGCAAACAATAGGAAATGAATTACAACAGGTCAAAATCTATGCCAATAAGCGTAATACGACCATTACTGCTGGTGAGAACGGATACATCTATATCACTTTTGATAAATCAAAGAAGTACAAGCTGAGGACATTCTTTCAACCGGATATCGGTTACAAGGTAGGCGGTTTTTACAACACCAAGGAAAAAAAATTGACATCTCTGAAATCTTACTCTATGAATCCAATAACCAAGACTTATAACGTGGTATTCGAGTTAGATCCTGATAGTTTTAAATATGAGCTCAGCATAGGAAATAATGCGGAACAATACAAGGAGTACAATAAGGCGGCACAAAAACGTCTGAGAGAATTATTAGGTTACTATAACGGTACAGAAGACGGACTCTTTGACAGTGAAATGAAAGCTGCCGTGGAAGAATTCCAGACAGCCTTTCATATTGAAGTGACGGGCGTTATCGATGAAAACAACTTGGTCCATCCTATTTGATCCTGATCCACAGCCAATTGTAGATGAAAATGACGATAAACCTGGCGAGGAAGACCCGACAGATGCTGATCCAGATAAAGAAAAAAGACAACAGCCATCAGCCGGCGACGAAGGATGCCGACGTAAAAAACGAAAGAAGATGCTGATAACGAAGAAAATGCTCACAACACAGCAGATACAGATGAATTAGTATAATTTTATAAGGCCATAAAAAACGGACAGGTCGGTCGCTAAATTCTTGCGACAGTTCTGTCCGTTCTTTTTTATAACCTGATTTTCCTACTCGTCGACTTCTTCATACTCCAAGCTGTCAGGAGTATTGGGACCTTCCTTGATAAAAAGTACCTTCCAGCTTACAGTTAGGGACATTGACCAAATTGCTCTCCTGCCACGTCCAGCAGGTCAATCGCGTATTTAAATTTCTTTCCACATTTTGGACATGCATAATACATATAAAAAAGCTCCCAAGTCATCTGTTCTCCTCCTATTTCTGTATCGGTGACAGATATGTCACTGTAAATTGATTATTCTCTTCCATCAGTTTCATCAGCTGATCATACTCTGATTTCGCACTGCTTTCGTCGGTTGAAGTTTTGCTTTCCAGCCAGGATAAGAACGTAGTCTTTGGCGTATATTCCATTGTCTGCAAATCGCAGTCTGCCAGCTCGTAGGTAGACTGCATATCTCTGACTGTATCTTCCAAGGTGCCTACTTGATCAATTAGGCCGTTTTCTTCTGCCTGTTTTGCCGTATAGATTCGGCCGTCAGCTAATTTTTTCACGGTCGAAAGCTTCATGTTGCGTCCTTCTGCGACGATGTCGACAAACTGGTCATAAGACTCATCTACAATGCTTTGGTAAATTTCCCTCTGTTCTTTCGTCAACGGATTTACAGAACTGCCCATGGCTTTGTTATCACCTGATGTGATGGTCACAGTCTTAATTCCCATCTTCTCTAAAAATCCTGAGATATCATATACGGTACCGATGGTCACACCGATGGATCCTGTAAGAGTGTTTCTGTTTGCAAAAATTTTTGTCGCTGACAGATGCAATATAATACCCTCCAGAAAAGCTGCCGTGGATTCCATATAAGTGTAGACTGGTCTTCCTGTCTCCTCCGCATATTCTTTAATCTGCAGATACAGCTCATCTGTGGCATAAACACTGCCGCCCGGCGTATCGATGCTGAGAATCAAGCCCTTGTTATAAGAATCATTCTTCATCTGTTTGACGCGGGCCATAAGCCACTGTTGATTGTAAGTATCTGACGTGCCGCTTTCTTCTGTTATGGTTCCATGCAATGCAAGCACTCCTATGTAATCGCTGTTATAGTCATAGTCATCTTCTGCCGTACCGAGCATATTGTTGACACCCATGTTGCAGCTGACGCCAAGGATCACAATCGCGACAGCGATAATCAAAAAAAAATGATCAGGCCTTTCTTCCAACTGCTGAAACCCTTTTTTGCGGGCATTGCCTTTATATAGCTGGTCAGGATCGTAGGTGTTCACCTGACGATTTTCCTGTCCTTGATTTTTATCATCGTACATCTCTTCCCTACTCCTTCAATTAATTGAAATTCTAACGATATTCATTGTATCATTTTTTGTTGAAATTTGTAAACGGCTGTCGAAAGAATGACAATATATACCGAAGCAATTGAGATTATCGTTGACAGTGTACTAGTCAATATAGTACACTTAAGACAGAAAAGGAGGTCAGACTATGTTTCAGATAGATATGACCAGCCATAAGTCCATCTATGAGCAGGTCGTCGATAATATCAAGGAGCTGATTATGACCGATGTCCTTGCACAGGGGAGCAAGCTGCCATCAGTCAGAGAGCTGTCGAGAGATCTGACGATAAACCCCAATACGGTCCAAAAGCTTATCGAGAATTAGAGCGTGAGGGTTTTGTCTATACCACTGCCGGCGTAGGTACTTTTGCTTGTGACAAAACTAAATTACGACCTGATCCGCGCCGTATCGAAGAAATTGAAAAAGAAATTCTATCAGCATTGAAAGCCCTGCAGTATTTGGGACTTAGTCATGAAGAAGCAAAGAATATCGTCATAGCGGTAATTGAGGAGGATAGAAAATGATTTATGTGCAAAACCTGAGTAAAGCCTTTGATGGCTTTCCTGCGCTGACTGATTTAGACCTTTGTGTGCAGAAGGGGTCAATCTATGGTCTAATCGGCACAAATGGCGCTGGAAAAACCACAATCTTACGTCTGCTCGCAGGTGTTTTAATTCCTGACAGAGGTAAAATTTTAATAGACGAGACACCTGTATTTGATAATGAAGAACTCAAACAACGCATCAGCCTCGTGTCAGATGACCTGTATTTTCCCGCCGGCACATCACTTTTTGATATGGGAAAATTCTATCAAGATATTTACATCGGCTGGAATCAAAAGAAATTCGAGACTTTGATTGCCCTCTTTGGTCTCGACGATAAGAAAACAATCCGCAGCTTTTCTAAGGGCATCAAAAGCAGGCAGCCTTCACCCTTGCCCTATCCACATCGCCAGACTATTTGTTTTTTTGGACGAACCGATAGACGGTTTAGATCCTGTTGCACGTAAGCTGGTCTGGAAACTGATTGTTGATGAAGTCGCCGAGAAGCAAATGACCGTTTTAGTCTCTTCTCACAATTTAAGCGAGATGGAGGGAATCTGCGATTCCATCGGCATCATCAGCAAAGGCCGTATGCACCTCGAGAAAGAACTGGACGCCATGAAGAGCAAGATGAACAAAGTACAGGTTTCTTTCGGTACCAGCGGTTGTCCTGACAGCGTACTGCAAAACCTGCATATCCTGCACCAGGAGAGCAAAGGCTCAGTGGAACTGCTGATTATTCATGAAAAAAGCTGCCAGAATCAGAGAAGTCATTGAAGCCGAACAGCCTCTGCTTTTCGACCTGCTGCCACTGACATTGGAAGAAATATTTATCTACGAATTGGGAGGAGAAGACGATGAAATCAAAAAAATCCTTTTGTAGGATCTCCACAGTATTGGTGAAACGTAATTTGAAGCAGTTCTGGCTCATACCATTTACAGCTTTTTCGCCTATTTCATCAGGGGAGTGTTACCGCTTATCATAAAATCGAGCAAATACGAGGACCTGCGTTATCTCACCAATGACGTTCTCTCAAATCACGACTACGTCTATCTCGGCGTATTGATGGTACTCCCTATTTGCGCCTCAATCGCAGTCTTTTCTTGCTTACATGGGAATGCGCCAGCTACTGCCATGCACGCCATGCCCTTTTCAAGAAAGAAATTATACCGCTCCAGCGTGGTTTCCAGGTATGATCATGATTGTTTTGCCCATATTGCTCATAGGGCTGTGCTACACCGTTTTTACTCTGCGGTGACGTTTATAATTTGGCCCCAGAGATCCTGCCTTCCTGGATCTTTCGGACATTTGTTTCCACATTTTTTTGTCTATGCGGTTTCAACCTTTGCTGCAGTAGTGGCAGGCAGTGTGGTAACCCACATTCTGCTAGCCATGTTTTTTAATGGCCTTCTGCCGATTACGATTTATCTCGTCAATCGATTCATGTCAGCCTTTCTCTTTGGTTACTCCAATTCACCGCTGGCAAGCTATATCTTCTCTCCTGTCAGCTTTGAGCGGAATAATTATATCTCCATACTTCTACGATGGTTACACGATGCTTACATATCTCGCCTATTTGCTCGTAGCCTTCCTATTAATATGGTGTTCTGCCGCGGCCTATCGACGGCTCCCGTTGGAGAAAGAAGGAAACGCTACAGTAATTTCATGGCTGGGAGAAATCATCTGTGTCCTTTTTTCGCCTTTGTCGCTACCATCATCCTCGGTTTCTTCATCATGAATTTAGGCGGTCAGACCACTAACCTGCCTCCGCTTCTGGTCAGTTCTCCTGATTGGCTCTTTTCTGTTCTACATCATGACTAGAATGATTCTGGAAAAAAGTCTTTCGGTATTCCGGCCTGCTGTGTTCAGAAAATACATAGCAGTTCTCGCAGCCCTCGTCCTCTTTTTCGGGCTGACTGTCTTCGATCTGACTGGCTATACGACCAAAGTGCCCGAAGCCGGTACCATAGAATCGATCGCATTAGACGATCCGTTTCCACTCATCGGCATGCCTGAATATCTTTCAGATAATGAGGTCGTTTTAACAAAAAAAGAGAGCATTGTTAATTTAACGAATTTCCATCGTCTGCTCGTAAAAAATAAATCATATCTGACGAAGGAGACCGAAAACACGTATTTCTTCGAAATCAGTTATCATTTAAAGGACGGCAATGAGATAAGGCGATTTTATTCGGTTCCTTTTAGAAAACAAACTCGGTTTAATAGATGCCTATCGCAAGATATATGAGAGCAGTGAATACAAGCAGTCAGCCCTGACCTCTATTCAAAATGAACAAGCTTCGGACTTCCAGCTTCTGGACAAAACCGGTGAAAAGCTGATCATGAAACTGCCTGATTCCTTTGGAGATAAGTTCAAAACGGCACTCATTCAGGACGTCGAAGGGATGACCTTTGGAAGATGCAATGGTAATCCAAACTGATTCATATCAATACACTTTGCAATACAAAGCATTTTATCCTGGTGTCCAAAGTGAAAAAGAAGAAAAGATGTTCAATGTTTATGCCGAGATCTATCCGCATATCAATAAAACTACTGGCAAAGGAGTTGTAATCCTGCCAAAATAGATTAAGCTGAAGATAACCAATGACTGAAAGGACATCACCTATGACATACGATTGTATCATTATCGGCGCCGGCGCTTCTGGTCTTTTTGTAGCGCAACTTTTGCAAAAACAGTGCACGGCCTAATATTAGAAAAGACAAAACATCCCGGAACCAAGCTTTTGATGAGCGGCGGCGGTCAGTGTAACGTCACCCATGACGGCTCCATCAAAGATTTTGTGGGGTGCTATGGCAAAATGGCAGTAAAATCAGAAGCTGCCTTTATAAGTACAATAACCAGCATCTCAGAGAATTTCTTCACGACGGCGGCGTAGATACCATAGCGAGGGAAGACGGTAAAGTCTTTCCCAAATCAATGGCTGCCAGTGATATTTTGAAATTGCTGCTATCTAAAAGCCAAAAACGGCTTTTCTGCCATACAATATGAAAGCCCTGTATCCCATATCAAAAAAACGGCAGAAGGATTGTGGCAGGTCACTGCAGCAGAGAAGACTTATCTATGCACGCACCTAGTTATAGCAACTGGCGGCTGTTCCTATCCAACGACAGGCTCAGACGGCTCTCTGTTTCCCCATCCTGCGGAAAAGTCTTGGTATTGAAATCGCACCCCCTGCATCCCGCTCTCTCCCCTGTCAACGTGGCCGATTATCCCTATCGTGAAATTTCCGGAGTTTCCTTTTCGGAATGTATGTCTCTCTCCGTATGGAGAAATGAAAAGAAAATGGCAGAAGCTTCTGGCGATCTGCTTTTTTACCCATGACAATCTATCCTGGTCCCCTAATACTGAATCTCTCCAAAAGAGATTCGTCAAAGGAGACACGATAAAACTGAATTATCTTTATCCTGAGGATAAAAATATCGTCATAGAGAAAATAAGCGCTGCCTTAAAAAACAGCAGAGGTAGTCTGCCCAAGCTCTTATCTAAAGAGCTCCTTCTTCCAAAAGAGCTTTCTACAGCTCGTGGCGGATAGGTCAGAAAATCGGACAAAAGGAAATTGCGGCGAATTTGACAGGAGATACCTTTTTAGTTGCCAGCGTTGCCGGATATAATAAGGCCATGGTTACAGCTGGCGGCATCTCTTTGACAGAAATCAATTCTAAACGTATGGAATTGAAGAGATATCCTGGTCTTTATGCAATTGGAGAGGTCTTGGATATCGACGGTTTTACTGGCGGCTACAATCTGCAGTTTGCATATTCGTCAGCCAGGGCTGCCAGCAGCAGCATTACAGAGGGATTAGGAACCCGACGACAAGACTAGATGTTTTCGGTAATCGTGATAAAGGCGTTTTCATCTAAAGCGTGAATGATAGCGTTCATCTTTCCAATCTGAAATCGATTGACTACCAGATAAACCATCGTCTTTTTCCTCGTTGGAATAATATCCCTTGGCATTAATTAAGGTGATGCCCGTCCCAAATTCCTCAGAGAGAGCATTGCAGATTTCCTGCTCTTTACTCGTAACTATGATGGCCGTCTTATCCCTGTCTAAACCTTCAACGATGAAGTCGATGGTTTTGAGGGCAGCCATATAAGTGACGATAGAATAGAGCGGCAAAATCCAGTTGCTTTTTGATGATGCCAATGATAACATAGAGTACCACATTGTAGCACATGCAGAAAGTCCCCATAGTAATGCCTAGTCTCTTTGCAAAGATTACAGCCATAACTTCAATGCCGTCTATGGCTCCGCCAAAGCGGATCGTCAATCCACTGCCGACGCCGGAAATCATACCGCCGAACAAAGCGCACAAGAATAAATCCTGTTCCGCCAACGGCGATGCGATGCTGACGTTAACCGGCAATATGTTGATAATGAGAAAGGATACGATGGAATAGACTGCCACTGCATACAGAGAATAAATCGTAAAACCGATCCCTGCTTTTTCATCCCGAATACAAATAGTGGAAAGTTCAACAGGATTAAGAAGATTGACAGTGTCATAAAGTCAGGCGTCATCTGTGCGAAAAAGCATCGAGGTGCCTGATATCCCACTGTCATAAAGATTTACTGGTGCTAAAAACATCGTTACACCGATTGCATTAATGATTCCTGCAATCGTAATAACTAAAAAATTAATAATAGATAATTGATTCAATATCTTTTTCATATTTCACCCCTTTATTTTCATCTATTTACATTGTAACATACCTATGTGAACAGCCAAAGGAGGAATTCGTATACAATATTCGTCATATCTTGCGATACCGATGCTTAGAAAAAAAGAAGCCGCAGATACTTGCGTTTTTATAACGCAGTGCTGAGCGGCTTCTTACTTTATTAATTCTCTTCTATCGGTTCACAATCATCTAAGTCTACAGGAACAATTATATTTTTTGCATCCTCCAGGCTGTCCTCTGGTACATAGAGTTCAATGGGTGCCGTGGTGTTCTGTCCCATAAAGATTTCAATGTAGTTACTGGCGCCCTCATACTTCTTTACACAAGAATCCCTTCGCCCTTCAGCTTTGACTCCAATAAGTCCGCCTGAAAGCTGTCATTTACCGTACACAGGTAAACGCCGTCCCTCCACGGTTCATGCTCTCTCTTCTTTCCAAACATGTTACACCGCTTTCGACTTTACTTCTTCAACTAATTTATCAATAAATTCATCTACTGACATCGCTCCCAGCTCGCCCACCTTGGTGGAACGAACAGAAACCGAGTTGGCCTCCGCTTCTCTTTCACCGATGACGCAGATGTAAGAAACTCTTTCATTTCTCGCTTCTCTCAGTTTGTAACCGATCTTCTCATTTCTGATATCCAGTTCTACTCGAAGACCCGCTTCTTCACACTTGGCTGCAACCTCTTTGGCATAGTCCGCAAAAAGTCTCCGCTACGGTCAATAATTTTACCTGAACCGGCGCTAGCCACAATGGGAATTTACCCGCAAAGTGCTCTGTCAAAATACCAATAAATCTTTCAATTGATCCAAAGATCACGCGGTGAATCATAATCGGTCTGTGCTTCTCATTATCAGACCCTACATATGTGGGATCAAATCTGTGCGGCATCTGCATATCCAGCTGAATCGTACCGCACTGCCAAGTTCTGCCGAGGGAGTCCTCAAGATGGAAGTCCAGTTTTGGTCCGTAGAATGCACCATCGCCTTCGTTAACCACATACGGCACGCCAACTTCCTGCATGGCTTCACGCAGAGCCTCTTCTGCCATCGCCCATTCTTCGTCAGTACCCATAGAATCTTCCGGTCTTGTGGACAGTTCGATATGGTACTTAAAGCCGAACATGCTGTACACGTCATCGATGAATTTTGCCACTCCGACGATTTCATCTTTTGATCTGTTCCGGCAGCATGAAAATATGCGCATCGTCCTGTGTAAAGGTTCTCACTCTCATGAGGCCATGCAGCGCGCCTGACAGTTCGTGCCTGTGAACCTGGCCCAGTTCACCGATTCGCAGCGGAAGATCTCTGTATGACCACATCTTACGCTTATAAGCTAACATGGAACCTGGACAGTTCATCGGTTTGATGGCATAGTCCTGGTCGTCAATTTTGTAAAATACATGTTATCTTTGTAATGATCCCAGTGGCCGGAAGTTCTCCAAAGCTCCTCATTGAGAATCAGAGGTGTCTTGATTTCCTGGTAACCTCTCCTTCTGTGTTCCTGCCGCCAGAAATTTTCAAGTTCATTTCTGATAGTCATGCCTTTTGGCATAAAGAATGGGAATCCCGGACCTTCTTCGGTCAGCATGAACAGATCCATTTCCTTGCCGATTTTTACGATGATCTCTTTTTTCGCTTCTTCCAGGCGATTGATGTATTCATCAAGTTCTTCCTGTGAAGGAAAACAAGTACCATAGATTCTCTGCAGCATCTTGTTGTGCTCGTCGCCTCTCCAATAGGCGCCTGCCACACTCATCAGCTTGACAGCCTTGATCTGTCCTGTGGATTCCATGTGTGGTCCTGCGCAGAGGTCAACAAAGTCGCCCTGCTTGTAGAAGGAAATAATCGCATCTTCCGGCAGATCCTGGATTAGCTCTACTTTATAATCTTCATTTCTGTCCGCCATATATTTTGATGGCTTCTTCTCTAGGCAGTTCAAAACGTTCCAGTTTGTGGTTCGCTTGAATGACCTTCTTCATTTCCTTTTGAATCTTCAAGAGATCCTGATCGGACAGCTTATGCTCCATATCGATATCGTAATAAAATCCATTGTCGATTGCAGGACCGATTGCCAGTTTTGCATCAGGCCATAAATTTTTAACAGCCTGCGCCATGATATGGGAAGTCGTATGTCTATACTTTAACTTGATATCTTCGTCTTCAAAATTGATCTTTTCCTTTGCCATTTTTTATCTCCTATTCTCTAACTTTCTTAATTATTCACTCTGTGATGTCGTACCGCCACCGTCATCCGGCGTTGGATCTGGTGTTGGAGTCGGTTCTGGATCCGGGGTCGGATCCGGCGTTGGTTCTGGATCTGGAGTCGGTTCTGGTTTCGGTTTATTAGAATTACCGCCAGAGCTGCCGCCACTATTGCCACTGCCTCCGGAAGAACCGCCGCTGTTTCCACTGCTGCCGGAATCGCCGCCGCTGCCGTTAGGTCCGGTATTCTGATCTGTATTTCCGGTATTTCCGTCGGTGACATCCTGTGTCGGATCAATTGGTTTTGAATTCGATACAGAACCATCAACAATGCTGATTATTTCATTACTGATCGTAGTTACCGTTTCAGACGGTTTGTAATCCTTTGTCCAAAGACCTCCTGATGCAGCTTTGTCGTATTATCTGCCAGGTTATCCGGGAATACATAGGAAACGCCGTCGATCATTCCACCAGTGATATCATATGGCCAGCCTATGCTTTCTTCAATCTTAAAATTAGTCAGCCTTGCTGCCAATCCCAACATGTCACTATTGCCCAGATTTGTCTGTGCCTGCGGCAGCAAAAGATCCAAAAGGTCATTTAGTTCGCCGAAACTCATTTTCTTCACTTTGTCGAAGACTTTTGTGAGAACAGTCCTCATGCGCTCTGTTCGCTTGAAATCATCGCCGACACCCTTCCTTATCCTACCATAAGAAACGGCCTGAACACCTTCCAAAGTCTGTTCGCCAGCTTTTTCCACCAGCTTATAGTCCTTCTTTCCAATATTCTCTGCGGTTTGAATGGTATACTTGTTCAACTGCGGAATTTCAAAATCCTGCACGTCAACTGTGATACCGCCCACTTGATCTACCAAATCCGCTACGGCTTTAAAGTTTACGACCACAAATTTGCTGATATTCATATCCATGGCCTGGTTTAACGCTTGAATGGTCATCTTCGGGCCGCCGATTCGATTAGCGTCAGTAATCTTATTATAGCTGTCATTTTCGCCCATCTTCAAATAAGTATCTCTGTATACCGATATCAGTTTGACCTCACCGGTCTCCTCTTTGATACTGAGAATCATGATTGCATCCGCACCTGAGCCTTGAATGTTTTTCATGTCTCTGCTGTCTACCCCTAGAAGCAGTATGTTGATGTAACCGTCTACATCCACACAGGATAATTCTTTTTCGTTTAATCTCACGCGGTCCAACAATCCCAGCTTTGCAAAGACATAGCTGGCAACTCCGATTGCAACAATCAAGATGACGGTCAGGCCGATCAGAATGCCCTTCTGCCAGCCTCTGAGTTTACCAAACCAACGTCCGAATCGTTTAAAAATATTGCCTTCGTATCTGTTGTTGTGTGCGAAGATTTCTTTTCGACGTCTTGCCATAATATTCTCCTATCCTAAAACTTTATTGCTGCCTTTTTTCTTTTTTGCCGCTACTTCCTTATCTACCATGTCTTCATAAAACTGTATGGCATCTTCAATATCGCCGTCATAAACCAGCTTTCCAGCTTTCATGACGATTCCTCTTTTGCAAAAGCTTTTGGCAACATTTGTTGAATGGGTTACGAATAAAAATGTCACTTCTCCACCGCCGACGATTTCGTTTATCTTTAGATTACATTTGCGGCGGAATTCTTTATCTCCGACGCTAAGTGCCTCGTCCACGATCAAAATCTCAGGCTTTATGTTTGCATTGATTCCAAAGCCCAGTCTGGCTTTCATACCGCTGGAATAGGTTCTGACTGGTTGGTCGATATAGTCGCCTAAGTCAGCAAATTCTATAATTTCGTCTTCCAGTTCGCGAATTTCTTCATCGCTGATGCCCAGCAGCTGGCCGCGAAAGAAGATGTTCTCTCTGCCAGTAAAGTCCGGATCAAAACCCGCTGTCAGCTCCAACAGGGCGCTGACTCTGCCGTCCACGATGATTTCTCCCTTGGTGGGATAGGTGACGCCAGTAATCATCTTCAGTATCGTGGATTTTCCTGCGCCATTCCTTCCGAATAAGGCTACGGATTCACCTCTCTCGACGGTAAAAGAAACCTCGTTAATCGCTTTCTTAATCTTCGGTTTCACTCGCTTTGAGAAAATAGCCCTAAATCTTTGTTTATCGTTCTTAAATAATTTATATACCTTCGTCACATTTTTTAAACTGTATCGCTATATTATTCATAAAAATTCCTTTTCCCCTTATAATACATCCGGAACGTCTTTCTTCAGTTTTTTGTATGCCCAAACTGCCAAGACAGCCATCACCAAGAGAACAAGGACATAATTCCTCAGTTCTACAGGGTTTTCCCAGAACCACTCTTTATAGACAAAGCAGTCTCTGTAGCCGTTAGTAACCAGCGTAATAGGGTTAAACATCAGTATTTTTACGCAGTATGATCGGTTTAACCTCCTGGGCGTTATACAATATGCCCGACAACCAGAAAAAGCGCTGTCGTCAGCGATTTTACCAAATTGAGAAAGTCTCTGCTCATGGCCGAAAGCACCGATGCAAACAGTCCCCAAGTAGTAAAGAATAAAAACATCAGAAGCATGTAAAACGGAGCTGTAAATAGTAGATATCCGGCATGTACCCAAAGCCCATATAAATTAAAATGACGATGGTCAGCAGCCCCATATGGACAAGAAACAAGGACATGCTGACAAAGGTCGGTATGGTGCAGATCGGATATTTAATTTTCGTTACGAGATAGGTGTATCTCCGCAGTGAGGCCGCACCGCCTGTAATCATATCCCTCATATAAAACCAGGGAATCATACCTGCAATAAGCCACAGAAAGAACGGATAGCCCTCTACCGGCTTTCCGTGCCGCAAACCGATGGTAAAGGCAAACCAGAAAACAAAATTTGTATGGCCGGCCTGATCAGCGCCCAGGCCCAGCCCAGCGCTGCACCCTTATAGGTTTTAATGATATCTGACTTTGCAAGCTTAAAAAGCTGTTTTCTATAATCAATATGCGCTTTTAGTATCTCTTTTAATGTCTCCACTTAATTTCCTTTCCTCTCACTCTTCTCGTAATCCTCAGGCGAATTAAAATCTCTCGTTCCGTCCTCCATGTAGACATACTTTCCTGCAATTTTTTTTCGTCAAAGGACATTCCCATAAATGACTGGTAAACCTGCCACCCTATGCACTTCTTTATTTCCCCCTGTAAAAACAATTCCCTCACACGGTTTACGTGATATTGAAAAATCCTTGCATCTTTGACTTTGACGGCAACGATTTATTTTCATTGCCAAAAACATCAGATCGTCGGTTTTGTGCTGACGATAGATTGAATCGCCGAATCGGAATAGAAGGTATCTCCATAGAGAAAGCAGACGTTATCCTCAATCAACTCCGTGGTAAAACGGTCTATTTCCAGCACGTTATTGACAGGCTCATGGCGTCTTGCACCTTCGACCTCATATCTGGGATCGTGGGATGTGATGATAATTTCACAGCCTGCATCAAAGAGCCGGAGCAGTCTGACTGTTCTTGTGAGAAGTGTTTCCCCGCCGACTTCGATAAAGTGCTTTGGTATATCGTGATAATTATTCCACCGGGTGCCTTTTCCATCAGCCATGATAATGTATTTCATTGGTAGTCTCTAACTCGTCATTTATTTCTTGATTACCTTATGATAGCGGTAAAAGTCACCTAATTCGTCGTTTCTCTGACCGCCCCAAAGCTGAATGATATTCACTCCTGAAGACGTGTTAGCTTCTATAATACAGATATTGCCGTCTTCGGTTACCAGGATATCCCAAGCGATAAAGTGCATGTAAGGCATGTGATCTGCCAGCTCCAGGATTTCTACCTTGATGGTTTCCCAGTTTGGAATGACAGCGCCTTCAATGGGTGCGCCCGAGTCCGATGTACCTTGTACACATTTTTATTGTGCAGGCATCTGGCTTCACTTAAGACGCCCGTCTCTAAATCGATTTTCGCAACCAGACCTCCCCTGCTGCCGTTATCCACCGGTATCGTAGCCGCAGTGCCGATTCTCTGTACTGCAAAGAAAACCTTAAATTGGTGGGTGTGTATGTCTCTCAGGGTAATCAGCCTGATGGTATTTACAGTCTTGTCGTAGATATTGTCAGAGTATTGATGCTGCTTCATAGATTCGCAGATAAACCAGTCATCCCTGCCCTGCAGGAACTTGACAAAATCTGCTTCGGAATATTCATCTCTGTCGACAAAGATTTTGCCGTCCTCATAGATCAAAATGTTAACACCATTTCCTTTACCGGCACCGTATGGTTTGATGAACAGCTTGCCCTTTTCCTTCAGCAGGGTGATAGCGTCTTCGTACTCCATATGTTTGCTGTCAAAGCTGGTGAGAAACCATGATTCTTAATCATGTAACTTGCAGGGAACTCTGATGTATTGCTGCAAAATTTCTGCCGCCGCAATCTTGTTATTGAGCAGAAAGTCGAATGGTTCATTGATGTACCTCGAACGGTACCAATCAAACTCAGAGAGGTATTCGCTCTTGTCGTTGTGATCAAAATCATAAAGCATCCACTGATCTGCAAGAAATCCGCCGCAGACGTTTGCTCTGATCTTCTTCCAGAAAGGACATTTAAAATTATTTTTAGCAAAGACAATCCTTCTCCAATAAAGGATGAATAATTTCAATTTTTTGATATATTTTTTTGCCAATTTAAACATGCTTTTCTCTTCCTTATGCTAGATTTCTGATGATGAGTTCTGCCAGCTTTCTGGTCGAAGTCCCTAGTTCTTCCGGCAGATATTTTCTCCGATATTCATCCAAGGCCTGCTGATTGTACTTGCCTGATTCCAAATCCCGAATCAGCTCCCCCGCGTCTTTAAAAAGCACAGCCAGGCATGGATTCAAACGGGTTGACGTTGATGCCATTCTTTTCTGTATATTCCTCATAGTCGTAAAGATAGTAGTAAGTCTTTTTGCCCAGAACGGCTCCTTCAACCGCAATAGCGGAATAATCCGTAATCAGGTAGTCGCAGACAGCCAAAAGATCCACCGCCTTAAAGTCCGGGCAGAGCAATACACCGTCTCGTTTACATTCTATCTTCTGATTAGGATGCCCCTTTACAATCAGTATATATTTATGGAAATCAATTTCTTTTAATAAATTTTGCCAGTTCAGCTCCATATTTCTTCTGAAAGTTGGCGCATAGAGTATCACCTGCTTTTTGCTGAGTTCAGGATAAGCCTTCAGTGCAGCTTTACGGTTTGCTTCCTCACTCTGCAGTAAATGGTCGATTCTCGGCAGTCCAATGTTGAGCAGCTTATTTTCCGTCGTATGGAAAGTGGCGCAGTAATATGGATTCCATGCCTTACCGCCTGCAATGATGATGTCGTAGTTCTCGTGCATGTGCAGCAGCTTTGCAATCTGCTCTCCTCTGCCCGATTCTTTGCCGAGGGTCTGATAGCCGGATTTCTTGATTTTGCCGATGGCATGCCACATCTGAATCACAGTCAGCTTGTCCTTATGATGTAGCAGGGATACTGCCGGCCAATAGGCATCCAATACGCAGACTTCGCTGGTAGCCAGGTGATACATGCTTTTCAGCGTGTCCGCCGCAAAGCCTACGAGTCCACTTTTGCTGTCGTCCAAACGATTGCAGATTGCTATGATTTGAACATCTGGATTCTGTCGCAAGAGTTCTTCTTTTAACATAGAAAATCCAGGCTCAGTTCATCAGACTGCCTGCTCAAAAACAATACTTTATTCTCTTTGCTCGGGAATAGTTTTAGAATCCCGTATAATATCGTCAGACAAAATTTGCCTATATTAATTACAAAACTCATATTTCAATCACCTGAACATAACATTCTGTTCAGTCAGCCGCAGAGCAGCTTTCTTTGGCAGAATTTATGCTGAAACCCTCGAAGTTCACTTCGTCCGGGCTTCTTCGTATAGTATAATAGTTTACCATAACTATGGTTTTGTAAAGAAAACACAAAGTCTTTCGGCTATATTTTACCATAGTCTTTCGCTGATTGAAAGTAATATTGAAAGCAAAAGCCGCCCGCTCTTACGGAACGGGCGGCTTTTTGCCGAACATGCGATAGCTCTATTCTATTTTTCTCCCCTTTAGATTTTCAAGGGCTGCAAATCGTTTTTTATCAAGCTTTCATTAATTTTCACTACGTCGTGCTTTCTGGTGTTAATCGCTACCGCAATTCTCCGTCTCTTTCGTCTTTTGGATTCAGTCTGCAATAGCCTCCAATTTCTAAGGCCTTGTTGGTCTCCTCATAGTTCATACATGCGCCAATACATAATGCTATGATTTTGTCTCTTCCCGGATTTCGTTTCACGCCGCCTGTTATATTATAAACGTAGTTTCGATTTACTTTACTCCTTGCAACCACTTGACTCATGGGTATTTTTTGGCGTCAGCAATTTGATGGAGGTATTGATAAAAATACTTTATTTCGCCATCTTCTTGCTGGCAGCACAGGTAATCTTCAATCTGCTCATCGGTTTGCAGAGCTTTCATAGCCTTTTCTAAGTTTTGGTATCACTATCCATTTTTTCCTCGCCGCAATCAGTGTGCCGGCGATAAAGACAATACCGAATGCCAGTGAGACGGTAGACCAGATTTTTAAATCTGCGTAACTCCCTGCATTGACATAACCGATGACTGCCCCTGCCAGATAAAAGCCTCCTGCTGTGAAAGCTCCGCCTTTTCCGCCTTTTCTGGTCACCATGCCGACAATGGCTGCGATAACCATGCAGATACCCAGCATGAGTCCCGCTGTACCTCCCAATTCTCCATTTTCCTGTAATGTATTGCTAAAAGCCAGCCGCGCAGGACTGCAGTGCGATAATGACAAATAGTATCATGGAGATGATGCTCAATATCAATTTTGTTGTTTTCATGTCGTGTTCCTTCCTTTCTATGATTTACAAGTACATCATAGCGAATGATGAAGTAAAAATGTCGTGCTGACAGCAAGAAAAATTTCTTCGGCTTAACTCAATTGTCAGTTACACCGCACAAGTTATGCAGATTTTCCAGAATCGTAGTGATTCGTTATGCAAATGTGGTCGGTAACCCCTTATTTGATTAACTGCCATGTCTCCAGACAGCAGCTGCACAAAAAGCACCCACATCAGGGTGCAATCGCGTCTTTATTTATAGAGCGGTATCATACATTAATAGGTTCAAGCCCATACTCGTCTAAGATCAAATTGATCTTCATCACGTCGCCTGCGCCGCTGTTGATACCTACTGCAATGCGCACGTCCCGCTCGTCCTTGGGATATAGAGGCGCAACATTTCCAATCTCCAAGGCTCTCTGGGTTTCGCTGTAGGACATCCTCGCACCGATGCAGAGGGCCAGAATCTTGTCCCTGCCAGGCTTTTTCTTATCACCGTTGAGGATGTTATAGACATAGTTCTTGTTGACCCCGCTGCGGGTGATGACTTCGGCCGTCGTCAGTTCCTTCTTTGCGATGATCCAATTGAGATACTCATAAAAGTAGGCAAAGTCCGACTGACTATGTTTCTCTATAAACTGATCTGCCTCTTCACTCATATGTATTTTTTCCAGCGCCTTTGACAAGGTCCGTGTCGTATCTTTCTCCATAATCTCCCTCACACTATGTTCAACTTCCTGTCCATATGTTACAATACCCTTAGAGAGAAATCAAGAAAAAGGAGAAAGTGATGTCTTTAGAAAGTGAATTCACCCTTTCTTTTTATAAGGAAGTTGCAGTCATAAATGAAAAACACCAGGTTTCTTTGGTGCAGCACGTGGAGTCCCGCAAGCTTTATGTCAAGAAGACGGTATCTCCTCATAATCTGGAAATTTATCAAACCCTCAAAAGAGAACACTTTGCCAGCATTCCGGCAATCAAAGAGTTGATCGAAGAGGATGACCGTTTGATCGTCATAGAAGAGTATATTAACGGTCAAAACCTGGAGGAAATCCTGGCGCAGCGGCTGTTTTCTGAAGAGGAAACCAGGCGGATTCTCATGGATCTGTGCCAGATTCTAAAGCCTCTTCATGAATATGATCCGCCGATTATTCACCGGGATATTAAACCGTCCAATCTCATACTGGACAGTCAAAATCACTTGTTTCTCATCGATTTTGACGCGTCAAAGAACTACAATCCTGACAAATCTAGGGATACGGTTTTAATGGGAACAGAAGATTACGCCGCGCCAGAACAGTATGGTTTCCTGCAGTCCAGTGAAAGAACCGATATTTTTTCTGTCGGCGTACTGGCGAACAAAAATGCTGACTGGTGTGCTGCCGTCGGAAAGCAGGCCGGTCGGGCCTTTTCAGAGTATCATTTCCAAATGCCTGTCCATTGACCCGCAGGATCGGTATCAGACTGTAAGTGTTCTAAGGACAGCCATAGAAAAACCGGTCAGAGTTCTCGCGCTCTGCCCGGTTTTCGAAAAAATCGCCTCGCAATATGGTACTTTCTGTTATTTGGTATCTTTTTATCTGTTGTTTTTCCCTTTACTCTGCAGATCAGCGATGAAAAAAGGAATTCCACTTGCAGGATTTTACCCTCTATTTAAATCGAGCGGCCATTGTCTCATTCCTTTTTCTTTGGACGCTGTACTTTGCCAACTATCAAAACTTCAGAGACAAATTTCCCTTTAAGAGAAAGGATCCGCTCTTTTTAAATCTGCTTCGAATAGCTGCCGGTGCATTTCTCCTGCTTGCCATACCGGCCTGCATCGTCGCAATCATAGAGTTTTCTCTAAATGCACGTTCCCTATTTTAAAGGGGATTTTGGTGTGAAAATCAGCGATACAATATATCCAAAGGCGATTGCAACTGCGATACCTGCGGCGGAGTCTTTGACCGCCCCAGTAATTGCACCGAGGAAGCCTTCCTTTGCTCCTTCCATAGCCCCTTTGGCCAGAGTATAGCCAAAACCTGGCAGTGGTACGCTTGCCCCTTGATGCGCCAAATTGATTAAAGGTTCATACAGCCCCACTGCCTGCAGAACCACGCCCGCCACCACAAAGATAACGAGAATTCGCGGTGTAGTCAGTTTGGTCGTGTCCATCAAAATCTGACCGATCACACAAATCGCTCCTCCGATTAAAAATGTATATACATAATCCATTGCTTTACCTCCTAATGGAGTTGCCCCAATTTATTTTGCAAATTGTTGGGAACTCCCTTATGCTTTTAATAGTTAACACGTCTCCAGAACCACCCCGTGAGCGATACCAGGAATGCTCTCACCCTGGAACGGACTGAGGGTAGAAAGCATAGCACCAGTAGAAACCAGCAGAACTTTGTTCAGTTCGCCTTTTCTCATTCTGTTTATAATATTGCCGCAAAACACTGATGCTGAACAGCCGCAGCCGCTGCCGCCGCCGTGAACGTCCTGCTCTTCCCTATAATACAGCATAGTTCCGCAGTCATCGTACCTCTCTTTTTACAGCGTTAGCGTCCAGCCCTGCATCGATGAGCAAATCTGTTGCGATATCTTTACCGATATAACCCAAATCGCCAGTCAGGACGAGGTCGTAATAATCAATGGTCCGTCCCGTATCTTCTAAATGATTTAAAATTGTATCTACTGCCGCCGGTGCCATTGCACTTCCCATCTGATTGGCGTCTTTTACGCCTGCGTCGATTACTTTTCCTATGGTACCGCAGTCAACTTGGATGTTGCGCGGATTGACGATCTTCTGCTTATCATCTACACTGCCGATTTTCGACAGGTCGACCATCTGATCTGACACAAGCATAGAGCCAGCAGCCGTTGCTGTCCACTGTGCAGAAGGCGGTCTTTGATTGCCATGTTCCACAGGCATTCTGAACTGTCTTTCAGCTGTACAGAAATGACTGGATGCGCCGACGATGATGTTATGGGCAAAGCCTCCGTCGGTAAGCATGGAACCCAGCAGCAAGGACTCCGTCATTGTTGAACACGCGCCATATAAGCCCAAAAACGGCAGGTGCAGATCACGTGCCATAAAAGAGGACGACATAATCTGATTGAGTAAGTCGCCGCTCAGTACCAAGTCGATATCTTTTTATCTTTGCCTGATTTCTGCAATGCCAGCAGCATGGTCTCCTTTGAGAATTTTACTTTCCGCCTTCTCCCATGTCTTTTCGCCAAAAGTATCGTCATCCAAAATCAGATCGAACCATGATTTCAGAGGTCCCTCGCCTTCTTTCTCTCCGCCTACCGCTGCCGAACCGATTACGTAAGGGCCTTGTGCAAAATTCACGGTTTGTTTTCCTAATTTCTTTTTCTGCCATAATCTATGCCTCCTTAAAATAACCCGATAATCCAGTAAATCACACCCACGATAGTCGCAGACGTGATACCGCAGACTAAAACAGGGCCTGCGATACTGAACAGTTTTGCTCCTACGCCCAGAACCGGACCCTCTTTTTAAATTCGATTGCCGGAGCAACCATAGAGTTTGCAAAACCGCTGATTGGAACGATAACGCCAGCTCCGCAAATCGGGCAATACTGTCGAAGACTCCAAATCCAGTCAAAAGCTGCGCTAATGCTACGATTCCAATTGTAACGTATATAATAGCATCTTTTTCAGGGCAAGCCTTTTCCAACTAAAAAATTACTCACATAATAGGCAACTGTGCATACTAAGCCGCCGACAATAAAGGCTTTGAGGCAGTTTGAAAAAATAAGTAGGTTTTGAGTAAACTGCTTGGAATATTTCTCATATGCTTTCGCCACATCTTTCTTTTTTACTTCTTGTTTATCCACTTTCATCACCTCCGGGATTTATTTCTTTAGTATTCAGGCAAAATCTAATTTTTATGCCTGCAATCATCAAAATGTACCGTCCTTAGAGCAGTATGTATCTCCATCTCAAAAACAAACTAGTCCTATTTCGGACTAGTTTGTTTTGTCTCAAATAGATATACACGTGTTATTGAAATCAAAAATGCCGCAAAAAAGCGGTGAAAAAGTACCGCATATATGCTATCATAACTTTTGTAGCGTGAAACATAAGGAGGTATACAAAATGCAAAAAGAAAATTATCCTGGCTTCTTCTTCGCCAAGACGAATTGAAATGATGAAAAAGCACGGTTTCGATCCAGAGATCAGACCAGCAGATATAGATGAAACACTTCCGGCAGGAATTGGCATGCGAGATGCCGTTTTGTTTCTGGCGTTAAAAAAGCGTTATCAATTGAGCAATGTGCAGAAAAAGGGCTCTGTTATTATTGCCGCCGACACAGTTGTTTATAAGGACGGAATCATGGGAAAACCAAAAGACAGGCAGGATGCCTTTGAAATGCTTTCAAAAATTAGAAACACCAGCCACTTCGTGACGACTGGCGTCGCTCTGATCGCGGCTGGCGAAAATTATAAAAAAATATTTTGTGACGTTACAGAAGTATTTTGCAGGGATTACACCGATAAAGAAATCAACGACTATCTCGATACAGCGGAACCCTACGATAAAGCTGGCGCCTACGCTATCCAGGGGATTTTCGGTAAGTACATCGACCATTATAAAGGTTCTTTTGATAACGTAGTCGGTTTTCCGTGGGAATTAATTGAAGAAGAACTGCAGCATTTTTTTAAGAGCGGTCTTTTTCTTCAACCTCGGTAACGATATTGATCCATTTTCGACTTTTGAACCGCGGCATGCAGACAAAGGTACGCACTAAATCGCCAACTTCAATGAGCAGCATGGTCAGAGGCAGACTCAGATGGAATACCAATACAGAGATGTATGCCAGAGGCACCATGATAAACATATTGCAGAAAATTTCCAGTTTCATGCAGAACAGCGTATCACCGCCGGCTCGCAGAATTCCCACAACATAAATGTAACCAATCATTTTCGGCGTAATCGTAATGGCCATGGTAATTAAAGTGATAATCAAAAGACGGTTGGTTTCTCCGCTGAAGTTGTAAATCGATGCCACTGGTTTGCTGAGCACGATCATCAATAACGTCATGACACCGTTTAAGATCCATACCAGCTTGACGGCCCGCTTCCCATTGTGAAAGGCGACATCCTTGTTGCCTCGGCCAAGGGTTTCTCCGATCAGCATGGCGGTAGCATTTCCCACGCCAAAAATACACTGATTGCAGCATTTCACAGATGACATTGGCCACTTGTGCGACTGCCAAGGCCGACGTTCCCAGTTTGCCATAGGCCGCAAAGATCAAAGCGACTGATGCAGCCCAGCATCCTTCGGTGAATACACAGGTATAGCTGTACGCATCACTTTACTAAACAGCTCTTTGCCAAAGCCGAAAATCTTTGCCGGAGACGCTTTGAAAGGATGCTCTTTACGCGTATACACATAGATCAGAAGTGCTGCCAGTTCAAAGACTCTGGCAATCAAAGTTGCGACAGCGGCTCCTGTACCCCCATCTGCGGGCAACCTGCTTTTACCAAATATCAAAAGGTAATTGAGCACTGCGTTGACGCATAAGGCTGACGCGTTGATGATCGTCGGCACGGTCAGGTTTTGTATTGCTCGGCTGTTGTAGGATATGGCTCCCGAAAACCTGAAAAAACGTAGGAAAAGCAGGCGATTCTAATATAATCCACGCCAAAACCGATTACTTCCTGGTCCTGGGAAACAGTCCGATAATCTGTGGTGCAAAAAGATAAGCGACAACAGATACTATCAGTGCAAATAAAAACCGACAATATAATCGATTCCTAGTAGCTTTCGCACGCCGTCAATATCCTGCGCGCCCCAATATTGCGCCGTATACACTGCCGCTCCACTATAAAGTCCAAATAGTGATACCGTAAAGATGAAGTAAACCTGATTGGCCGCTCCCACGGCTGCCAATTCCTGTTCGCCCAGCATCCCAATCATTAGGGTGTCAATCAAATTCAGGCCGATGCTGATCAGATTCTGAAACACGACTGGCACGCCGATGAAAATCATCTTTTGTAGAAGATCTTTTCGTCTGTTATTCTTTCCATACGTTCTCCCTCATACTAAAGTCTTAAGAGTTATTTTATCATATAAAAACCGACTTTTCCAAGATGGGGAAATTCTAAAATTTTCCGATTTTTTGAAATAAATACAGATATTGCTTTTGGTTGATGAGAGATTTTTATATGTTGGCCTGTATTTTGACAGAGTTATAAATAGAAAAGCAAAAAAAGTACTGCCGAGCTCTCGCCCATTTGCAGTACTTTAATCGCTGATTGTTTTTATGATTCCGGATTTGATTTTAACGATGGGTATGGAAAGCCCCTTCTTTATTTCCCAAATAGTATTATCAAATCCTTTAAAAGTTGATAATCGCTTGTAGTCATCTATGTTGAGGACATAAGTCACACCTGGTTCCCCGGTGCCGCTGCGATACATGTAGCAGTTTGCATTGTCCTTTAAACTCTCTCCGTTAACAAAAAGGATTGGCATTCAATAACAGAGAATTGTCATGTGCCAGTTCAACTGCATGGCAATTTTGACCGTGCCGGATACATTTGTCACCTTTTTTCATGCAGACCTGCAAAAGTATATAACGTCGCAAAACCGACATTGAAGGTGTTCCCATTGGATAATACGGCATAGGAGTTAACTATCTTAGATTCACCTGATATCTTTCCGACAAAACCGCCAAAATAGGTGTGAAAGCTTCCTATGCCAACGAATGAAGTCTTGGTCCAGGAATCTTCGACTTTTCCTGATTGGTCAATTAAGCCGATCAGACCGCCAATAAAAGCAGTTTTGTGGATTATTGACTTGATAAGTAATTTTCGCATTTGCTGAAGAATCTGAGATTTCTCCCGAATTATCTCCTACTAGTCCACCTACGTTAATAGTCCCCGGCGTTCCGCTCTAAGTTCACTCTCAGTCCGATATTATCATTTACGGATGTATAGTGACAATTGCTGACTTTTGCGCCGACTGCCACATCGCCAATCAGACCGCCGATATCACCTGAATAGCTGACGGAATTTACATGAGATTCATCGTGACATCAGAGAAGCAATTTTGAACTTCTCCAGAAAGTTGGCCCGTCAGGCTGCCGATCTTGTCTGTAGTAATATTGTCGGTCGTTATCTTCCCATGTGGGTTCACATAGGATACCGTAGCGCCAGAGCCAATCCTTGTAATCAGTCCCGTCTTCCCTGCGGAAGTGATATTTTGTTTGAAATCGTCTATATCATAACCTTTTCCATCTTTATAAAAATGCATTGTAGGTGCCCAAAAAGGCTTCTCCGCCAAAAGGTTTAAAATTGGTATCGCCGTTTTTGTCTTTCATCAGTTTGATATCGACAGTCTGCTTATAGTTACAATTCCGATACGTCTCCTGATAGGAATTCGACGCCACATTTCTCAGCTGCATGTTTGTTCTCACCTGATATGGAACTGTATGACCTAAAGCCGTTTCACTGTTTGCACTGATCGCTCCTGCAAAATCGGGATTAAAGTAAAATGTAACGTCATCCCCTTTGCTGCCTTTTTGTTTTCCAAGTGAGAAATTTAACGATGCCGGTATCTTCATCTCTCAGTTTGTCAATTTCGTTCATCTTGATTTGATAATAATGATAGGTCGTCGTTTCCTTGTCATTCAATTTAATCTCAACTGTTTCCGGCTTCGATTCAAGGTACTTCGTCGGATCCCCGTTCTTAAATAATCCTTCCAGCTTTCCGTCGTCTTCCTCTGCTGGAATCAAAATTCCGTAGCTATAGGCCGTATCGTTAACGTTGACCTCCTTATCCCTGGTAAGGGCATCTTTCCTGTTGATTATCGTCTTTCCTTCGTCGTTTTCATCAGCGCTGACAATATACCAGAAATCTTTACCCGCTATCTCCTCCCGGTAGGCGAAAGCTCTGGCACTTGATGCTTCCTCCTCAGCAGGTTCCTGCCAGTCTCCATAGTGGACTCCCTCTGAAGAGGTATCGTCGGTCAGCTTGAGTCCAGTTTTGTTCACCGTCTTAAAGGGATAACTTTTATCTGTCAGATAAGAATCCATGGGATGCGTAGTTATGGCAGCATTGTTCTTCGGCATTTCGATATACGAATAGGCCTTGATCGCCCTCACATTGGCATGGGTGGAAGCCGAAACTAAATCGTCTTTATTGATTCCCTTCAAAAATAGCAGTCTTTAAAGGTATCTGCGCTTTGACTGTAGCCGATAAAGGCTCCGACATAAGCGCCCGTATCGCCGTTCACCAGTCCTGTTGCATAACAATTCTCATAGGAAGCACTTCCTATACGCTGTTTTCCTCTACTAAGCCGCCGGCAGAACCAGTGATCTTCTCGCTTTTATCATCTGCAACGTATACAGAACAGGTGCTGTAGCTGTTTACGATTTTGGTATTGCTGCTGCCATTGATTTTACCAATTAGTCCGCCTGCACTATCCACGCCATAGATATTGTAGTCTGTTTTGACTGTAGATTTGTATTTGCCCTTTTCTGTCTGCCCGCCGCTATAACTATTAGAGATTCTGATTTCTCTGCCATCGCTTTTCATCTCGCCGATCAGCCCGCCGGCATCTCCTGCATAGTCGGCATCAAGACGAGCGCCTTTCGCGGTAATCTTTGCATTAGCGGCACAGTCGCTGACAACGGTTCGTGTCCCTGTATACCCTATTAAACCGCCCGCATTTCCTCTCGTAAAGTTTGATGTGATGCTGCCTCCAACTACTAAAACATTTGAAATTCGGAGCCCGGTCACATTTCCACTTTTTGGGTTCTGCATTTCGGCGACTAAGGCGGCCGCATTTCTCTCTGCCGTTACATCAAAGTTCTCTAATACCAAGTTTGAGATTGCAAAGTTCGTCTGGCAATACCTTATCAATGCTCCGTCAACCTTGCCCTCGCCACTGGAATCCTGATGGCTGTCTTGGTTCTTATTGTCGATATATACATTAGAAATCTATGCTGATAACCGTCGTATTCATAAAGCAAGTCATTTTTAATTCCATAATAGCTGCCGTCCGCCAGCTTTTCAGCATTGACCGCATCTTCCTTCAGACCAAATTTATAGACAGACTTCCGATTCTCTACATTCTTGCCGAAAAATTCGTTCCAGTCCATATCTCTGGTCTGTTCGGCTCTCTTTACAAGGTACTCCGGCTTATACAATATCTTCGTGCCGTCTTTCACTGCATTGGTATTCTGCGGCAGCTTTGAAACGCCCGGGTCCAGGTTCTCCAGATGTCTTAGATATCCAATAGAGGCGATGGCCTGTTTTTTGTTCTCCTTTGCAGCATCTGCATCCTTCTTCACTGACTCGAACAGGCTGTTGGTCATGCCTTCTGCTTCTCTTACCGTGGCCAGAGCCGTCGTGCTGGCGCTGACAACCTTTACGACAACATCCTCGCCAGGCATCAAGGTTGGAAAGATGTCAGCAAATGCCCTCCCGGCCTCGTAATATCGTCCAGAGTCATGGTATATTGTAATCCTGTTTTCTTATCACTGCTGGCCGCGTCCTTTAACTCAATGGTATCAACATCCCACCAGAGATTCTTCTTGACCTCTTTTTTTTGTCGGAACAATTGACGGGTTATCGCTGTCTGTCAAATCCAGCGTGAACTTCTCTTCGTTGCCGCTTTCCTTTCCTTTTACGATCAAAGTCAGATGCGTTTGCAGCGTGCCTTTATTATCCGTCGTTTTGTTAAAATAATTGGGATCGATAACGGTGATCTTCAATGTATCCTTGTCCTCAATTTCCATTTTCAGATCTGCTGTCTCACCAGACAATAGATTTCCAGCCATGGCGCCGCCGTAGTATCCGATGATACCGGCATCATAATCTCTACGCGTATGCCTGCCGTCTGCGGTATCCTTTCTGCCGTCTTTTCTGTCAAGGGCGGTGATATCTATGTAACTGAAGTTGACGTCATTTTCGGCATAAAAGACGCCATATACGGTAGCCGTCTTTACATTGTATTCGATGATGTAATTCCCATCAGCTCTAACAGTCTCGTCAATGGCGCCAAAAAAGGAAGCATATACTGCAATATGCTTCCTTCCAGATTCCCCCACCGTGCTATCATTCACATTGTATTTGATATAATAATAGTCTTTATTGGTTGACGGCCAGGCAATTCCATCAGGTACGTCAGAGGGCTGAGATGGGATCAAGGTGCCTAAGGCGTCTTCGTTTACAGAGGTCTCTGTAGTGTCAAAGGCATCTTTCCGATACCGTCTTTAACTCTCCTGACGCATCTGCCCGCGTCAAAGTGATTCTGCGCCGCAATAAAGATTTCCTTTGCCGTTGTGTCCATTTCTGTCAGCTTCATATTCTTGTAATATTGAAGGATGCCGACCATGGTAATGGCAAGAAGAATGATGGAAATAGCCAAGGCCACTAAGGTCTCGGCAAGGGTGAATCCATTCTCGTTATTTAGTTTTTGATGTAGTTGTCCCCTCATCTTTATTCTCTTCCAATCCATCTGTGGTATTTGCATTGTACATCGTCTCAAAAAGGTGACGGTCATGCTGACACTGACTGAGCCAGAACTGATGCCTTCACCAGAACTGGTATTGATACTGATATTTCTGATGAGACATCTGTATTTACAATCATGCAGTTTTTCAATGATAGATTCTGCAGTACTGTAACTGCCCGCAGTAAAGCTGATGTTGATATCTCTGCGCACTGCATCCCCATCTTTGATCGCCTGGTTAAAGTCAAAGTTATAAGTTGAAGCAGCACCAAAAATATCGTTCAGCGCGCTGATCTCATTTTTTGATATTGTTGTAGCTTGCAACGACACTGCCGGTCTTCGCTTTTGTATTCTTCATCTCAGATTCCATATCCATGATGCTCTGCGCCTTGGCCTGCTCGATCAAAAAGCTCTGTTTCCATATCCTCAGTGTTGTACTGCTTTATCGTTTCATCGACGTATTTGATGATAAATTCATAGTAGACGATTCCCAGGAGCAGTACACAGAGAACCAGCAGCAGGATTTTTCGCGGGTCGTAAATTCACGGCTCATCATTACTGCTCACCTCCCTTTGGTACGAAATTAATAATCACAGTAGCTGTCACCAAAGCGTTGGAGTCTGTGTTAGTGCCTGCTGTAGAAACTGTTACAAAAGGAAACGATATCGTCGTCTTCCAACGAGGCGACAATATCAGAGACAGTTTTAGCCTGATATTATCAATAGTCAAAGTCGCAACGTTGCCTGAAATCTCCACGGACTGAATTTCAGACTTGGAAATTACATTTCGCTGGATTACACGCATCATGGCCATACGATTCTGCTCTATCTTTTCTTCATCGTTAAGATAGCCGTTCCCATAATGGCTGTATTCTTCTCGCACCTGATCATATTTCTCATTTGACGCTCTCAACTGATCGATTTGTGTCTGCATCTGTGTATATGCCTTTTCCGCGTCATAGGCCTCAGCCAGTTTATCAACGACCAGGAATTTGACGAACAATGCAAGGGACTACTGCGAATATCACGAAGAGGATGATTTGAAACTTGGGGTCTCTTACGCTGTTATCCCGCATTAACAGGTTGATGGAAGTCTTATCTGATATCTTACTTTGCCAATGGGCTTGTTGAGTTTACTCACAAATAACACCTCCTATTCCCATGTGATGCCTAAGGCCTGCGGCCCCATCAATATCTTTGTCGTATCTTCATATTTATCGGTCAGCAGCTGATCTAGGCTCACCACATTTACTTCTGTCGCTCCTGCAATCGCATCGACCAAAGGTGTAATCAGAGAGCCTCCGCCGCAATAATAGAGGCGTCCAGTCGGTTATCCGGATGATTGAAATTATAGAAATTCAGAACTCTCATGACTTCGATTGCCATCTGGCTGTATATTTCCTCACAGCCAGTATCGTGAAGAATGTCATCTTTGTTTGTCTCTTTTTATAAATTCGTGCAATATGTTCTTCTATATTGCGGGTTTCGGCAATATAGAAGTCTATTTCTTCACAGCCTGCCTCCATTACACGAGTAATCTCATATTCACCTTGGGTAAAGAAATAGAGTTTCACTGTTTTATGGCCGATATCCAAGACTGCATAATCCCCCGGTTCTTTTACCGCGTTAACCTCTTCATAATCTTTTGATGATGTTACGTATGGCAGAATAATCCGGGGCAATCAGCGTAAGGCGCAGGCCTGCACGGCGAAACAGAGTCTTATACTGGTTGATTGTTTCTTTCGGTGCCGCTACCGCCATCAGCTCCATCTCTGTAAGATTTCCGTCTGTATCCGAAGTCTTGTTGATAACAGCATAGTCGTAGAAATATTTATCTTTATCCTCTGTTATGTAATCATGAAACTCATAAGGCAGGTTGATTTTAATTGGTCTACCGTCATAGCCGGCATGACCACGTGTTTGGTATAAACTAGTTTTTCTGGTATTACGACTGCCGCATTTTTTCACAGAAATCTTGTTCTCTTTGATCACCTCTTTTATAAACTCTGCCATAGCCTCCCAGGATACAATTTCATCTTCCTGTACCAGGTTGTCAGGCAGGTCTGCGGTAATCAGCCGCTCTAAATTGTAATCAGAACAGATTGCAATTTTTTAGACGGCAGTTGCCAATTTCAATACCTAATATTTTCTTTTGCCATATTTTTTCCTCTTTTATCTATAATCTTCTGCCCAAAAGAGCCTTGACCATTTGCGCTGCAGAATTTATTCTGAAATGAAACTTGCGGTATAAGATGTCTCTTGACTAGATAAACAGTCCCAGATACCAATTTACAACATCATTTCCCACCAGAAGGCTGATGAAAGCCGCCAGGGAAATTGCCGGTCCAAAGGGAATTCGCTTTTGTCCCATAAACAGAACGAAACCGATTCCGATCATGCAGGGACAGGATTAGGTTGAAAAGTCCCACCCACGGACCCAAATATAGTCCTGTCATAAAGAACAGTTTGATATCGCCTCCGCCCAAGCTTTCTTTTCCTGTCACTTTATCAAACAGCAGCGACAAAAGCAGCATTCCTACGCCAATGGACAGTCCTCCTGCCAAACCTGAAAGAAGTTCTCCTTTCCCTTCTTCAGCGAAGGTCAGAACGCCAAAGTACCATACGATCCCCGCAATAATAAAACGGTCGGGAATGAGGGAGGTTTCAGGTCCACCGGTGACAAAGTCATCAGAATACAGGCCAGGCCGCAAATCCACAAGGTCTGCAAGGATAAACCAAAAGCGCCATGCCGTGAGAAGAAATGCCGCCGCCATCAGCAGTTCTGCCGCCACATAGCGAGGTGAAATCTTTTTCTCTGCAATATCTGCATTTTCCTCTCAGAAAAGGAAACTGAATACCGGCACTAAATCCGCCGCTCCCAGCGGATGCCCGCAGACAGCGCAGTGACTTCTTCCTTTCAGTACACTTTCGCCATGGGCGATACGCCACGCCATGCAGTTGATAAAGCTGCCGAAGACAGCGCCAAAGATTCCCCATCACGACAAATATGTAAACTGTTAAAAACGTGCTTTCCTCTATTATCACGATCGTTTGTCTCCTTCTGCCTTGGTTTGTTGAAAGTCCTTTACAGGGTCTACGATGAAAGCGAGTTTTTGATCCATTTTGCTGTCCCGGTTATTTCTCTCCGTTATTATCACATATGTCGTCATAATAACTTCGATTTCTACTGCAGAGAATTGTGCAAAATCTATGAAAACCTCGCAGAAAGCACAAAACCATTGTAGATCCTTATTTGCGTGCAAATCATTCTTGGTCTTTTGATGGAACCCAGCTAAGATAGATTTTGTCCTCTTTCCCCTGCACTTTAATAACCATCGTATTTTTTTTTTCTTGCCCTTGTATATTTCATCGCCGATTTTCATCTCTGTGTATTCGTTATAACCGGCTAAGTTGTCAGCAAAAAGATTTTTCTCTTCACGGCATCGTAATACCCGGTGGTGTATCCGTCCTTATCCATGTGTTTGCAGGGTTTGTCAAAACTGCCTTCACAGCCGTTAATGACACAGCCTGCCGTACTTAGATTCATTGTTGCGACGGACTTTGCCGCATTGACCTTGAGGCTGTCGTTGCCTCTAGCCATGCTGTTGTGGTAGTAGAGAATACCTTTGTAAGCCGCAAAGACTGCAATGAGACAGATTCCCACAATACAGAAAAACTCAAGCGGGAAAGGCCTTTGTTATTATGTAAAATTGACATAAAAGCTCCTTATTTCAGTAGATGCCAATACAACTCGACATTTGCTTTGCCACCGCCAGAAGAAGGTGTAATTGTCACAGTAATAGCATGATTATTTATGCCGCTCCCCTGCTTTTCAGTCTGATTGTATCCCTTTATACCACTGGTAGATTCTGTATTCGGGTCAATCATGGTACCACTATCTGCATCGTAGAATTTATAATATCCGGACTCTTGATCAGATTGCATGTAATCCGAAATTGCCGCCGCCTTCGCTGCCCGCTCATTGGCAAGGTCAGTATTCTTCCTCGCTTCATCAAGTTTCCCAGTAAAAATAGGAATGGATACCGCGACTAATATTGCAATAATTGCTACCACTACTAAAAGTTCTGCCAGAGTGAAACCCTTCTTGTTTTTTGTATATACTTACTCGCACTAATATACATCCCCTTACTATTAAATCAAAATATTGCATTACGACCTTTATTATTGAACTGCCTCAAACCATCTAATGATAATTTCTTCTCTATCTACTAGAATAACCGCATCAATCATAAAACCTTTGTATGACCTTGTTCCATCATAGTTAAATAGTTGTTTATCTGTATTAGTATAACTATTTCCATTAGGGGTAATATGTAGTCCCTGCATCCTTTTCAGTTCCTTGTCCATATGGCTCCCCATAACTTCCATCGCTAACGAATATTCCTTTATCTGCATCAAAAACTGCGGTATACTGTCCAGGTGTATTGCTTTGCCCATGAGTCTTCATAGTCTCCACTCAAGAACGCCTCTGTCGCAGCTGCCTTCGCTGCTCCTCATATTAGCGACATCTGTTGTTTCCCCGAGTTTCTTCTAGTTTCCCTGTAAAGATAGGAATCGATACTGCTATTAGGATTGCAATGATAGCAACCACAACTAATAACTCTGCAAGGGTAAAACCCATTTTATTCAATTCTGCTCGTCTTTTCATATGCAAATCCTCTTTTTAAAACAATGATAAATTATTTGACTCTTTCCGAAAAACCAACTATGGTGACCTTTTGGAAAAAAACAAATAATGGAGAGAAGCCGCAACCCCACGGCTTCTCTGACAATTTAGTTTATTTAACCCATTTAGCCGTAACTGTTGGTTTTGTAGCATCAGATCCGGGTGTTATTTCAATCATCACAACACCTTCTCCTTTATTAACTCCTCCAGTTTGGTCAGTTTGATTATAGCCTTTTCCATCTTTTTTTAGCAGATGCTATATCTACAACCATAGTACCTTGATCAGCATTATAATATTTGTTCGTCTGTGTTTCGTCATTAAGATATTCGGTTACAGCCGCTGCTTTTAGCGGCTCTTACGTTAGCAATATCCGTGTTTTTCTAGCTTCATTCAGTTTCCCAGTAAAAATAGGAATGGATACTGCTACCAGAATAGCAATAATTGCAACAACGACCAGTAATTCTGCAAGGGTAAAACCCTTCTTATTTAACTTTGTTTTTAAATACGTTTCTCATTTCAATCATATCGTCTTTCCTCCTCGTATGTACATACATTTTCTATCTCAAGGGCATTGGGGTTAAACGCCCTCTGATACTATAATAATTATTCATCGGTCTTGCAAGACCTAAAATTTACCAATAACAGATTTCTTCTAAATCAGCTCATACATGGTAAACATCGGCAGGTAAATCGAGATAACAATGAATCCAGCAAAATTGCCATCACAATCAAGATGGTCGGCTCCAGCTTGAGATTGCTTTCTGTCGCGTGTTCCGCCTCATTGTCAAAATACGAACCTACCGTTACAAGTGTCTCATCCACCTCGCCGGTATTTTCACCGATGGCGCACATTTCAATCAAAGTCTTAGGGAAATATTTGCTCTGCCGCATGCACTCGCCCAGTTGTTTCCCTTCTTCAATCCTGCCGCTCATCATGGAAGTTTCCAGGCTGAGAACATAATTGTCCAAAACCTTGGCGGTGATATCCAGAGATTGATGCACCGACAAACCAGCGCTCATCAATGCAGCCATGGTATTGGCATATTGACTGGCTCCATTAAGCAGAGCGATCTTTCCAATCACTGGAATTTTCAGCTTTACCTTGTGCCAGAAGACCCGCCCTTTCTCGGTAAAAATGATCTTTAAGGCGACAGCCAGCACAATCAAAGCGCCAATGATATATAACCAATACTTGCTGAAGAAAGTGGATTATCATATTCGCTGTAATACCCGGCATCTCTCCATCTAAATCAACAAAAGTTTCTGCCAGGGACGGCACTACCTTGGCCATGACGATAATCAAAACCACGACCGCCACACAAATGACAAAAAATCGGATAACTCATAGCCCTCTTTAACTTTCTGACTCGTTCTGTAAAAGTTTTTTCATAGTACTTTTCCAGCGTTTCAAAAGAGTGTTCTAAAGTACCAGAGTGCTCGCCAGCTCTGACCGTTTCAAATAAAGGTGATGGGCGAGAGCCCTTGCAGTTCTTTTCGAAACTCTTTTGCAATACTGTTGCCTTCAGCCATCATCGTCAGCTGCGCTGAAGAGCATCTTCCGCAGCCGCTTATCCTGCGTCTGCTCTGCAATCATCTCCATACATTTGATATCGATACTCCCGATTTAGGATAATTGCGAACTGAGAACACATGACAGAAAGAGCTTTTTGTATTGATTTTGCTATGCCCTACTTCCATCTGCAGAATATCGTTAATCCCGCCTTCTTTTACGGGCGTTATCTTCGTTACTATGGGGCAGGTCGCTTTAATTTTTTCCACTGCGGCATATTCGTCCACACAGCCTGGACGACACCCCTCGTCTTAACGCCATCTTCCGTAACGGCTCTGTACTGATAAGTTACCAAACCCGGCCTCACATCCCCTTTCTTCTAAGTTTCATCTATCTGATGCTCACATTTTTTCATGTTACTTTATCGTTGCAGGCCTCATAGGGAAGTCTTTGAGGAAATACTTCACCTCTTTGATTCATTTTGATGAGGCAATTATCCATGGTCAAACTCCTTCAGAAGCGCCAGATAACATGGAAGACATCATCTGCGGCGCGTCTTTCCTTCTCTGATCAAAATTCTTAATCGCTGGCGTTACAACCATAACCTCGCAGGCCGCCACTTGCCCCGACCGCTTTGCGGACGAGAAGCTGTTGAGACAACACAGCCTTCAGCGTCGTAGATAACTGCAGTCTAATCTGCTGCTGTCTTATGACTGGGAAACACACCAACCATACGATCGATGGAATCCGGCGCAGAGTTGGTATGCAGTGTAGCAAAGACCAGATGTCCCGTCTCGGCCGCAGTCAAAGCCGTTTCTATTGTATTGAGGTCACGCATCTCACCGATCAAAATCACATCGGGGTCCTCTGAGGATTGCGCGCAATCCATCGTCATAGCTCTCTGTGTCCTTTGCCGATTTCCTCTGGTTGATGATACATTTGTCTGGATCAGAGATACTCAATCGGATCTTCTGTATGTACGGATATGGATCCGTCCCTCGTGTGATTGATTCGCTTAAAATCGCTGCTGAGTGGTCGACTTACCACTTCCAGTCTCACCAGTTACTAAAATGATGCCCCTTTCTGTAGGAGGGAAAATAATTACCTACTGGCGAAGACCCAACTGTCTAACTTTATATCTGGATTTGTTTCAGGATATTTGTGTGTGGGGCTGCTGATATGTCCTTCGCTGAAGTGAAAAAAGATTGATTCTGATTCGCCTCCTGCAATGGTTCTTGGCCAAATCCAGCTCGCCGATATCCTCTTATTTTGTTGTATAACTACCAGCTAGTTCACTGGCAATTTTCTCACAAGTATCATGGGTCAAAATCTCTGAAAGAGATCGATCAGTTGCCCATCTTTTCCTGCACTTTGGCGGCAAACCGGCCACCACATGCACGTCAGAAGCACCCAGTTCACTTGCATGCTTAATATATTCTTCAACTATATTCATATCCTCCAGATTAATCCAATAGACTTACCGTTCTGCAGACCCTTTTCACAGTCGTAACGCCCTTTTCTAACAGCCTGTCAGCATTGTGTACCATAAGTCCGTCTTACAATCTGACGGCTCCTGTTTATCACAGTCCTGCGTACACGATCTCAGTTCATCGTTAAAGGTCAGAATTTCAAATACGCCGATTCTTCCTCTATAGCCGCTGTGAAAACACATCGGACAGCCCTTTCCGTGGTAAAACTGCCTGTCATCACTACTCAAATCGATACCCGCCATATCGCACAATTCCGGGTCCGGCAGATAGGTTTCCCGGCAGTTATTGACTTACTTTACCAAATCTCTGGGAAATGATGCCCTGATGCCTCCAGCGATGAGATAGCAGTTCAACCCCATATCCTTCAATCTGTCGATTGCGGATACGGCATCCTCTGTATGGATTTCGTAGAGATCACCAGATGACCTGTCATAGCAGCTCATTGCGATTTCTGCCGTCTCACCGTCACGGATTTCCCCCACGGGCGATGATGTCCGGATCCTGACGCAAAATACATTGCCCCCTCAGGCCGCTGGGCAAAAGTCAGGCCAGTCTTCTCTGTTAATCTGTACCTGCGTCGTTCGTCAATGTTGTATTCCACCGTCCTCTTAACGTAATCAAATTGGTGGACCTGCTGATCAACTCTTTGATAATAGTATACATGGTAGAAGATTTGCCGCTACCTGTTGGGCTCCACGATCAAAATCCTCCACAAATCGCTGCTGTGTTTGACACCGGTCCGTTTGAGTCGTCATCCATGAGGCCGATTCCTCCCGGTCTAACATCTGTTCATCTCGCCAAAAGTCTGATAACGATCTTTTCACCGAAAAATTGTCGGCAGCGTAGAGCATACGAAGGTCGATGTTCTTACTCTTTCAGCCTTAGTTCGTTGCGGCCATCTTGTGGTATGCGACGTTCGAAATATCCATTCTGCCCATTACCTTCAAACGGGAATCACGGAATCCTGAAGATCTCTTGGTATCTGCAGGATATTGCAGCAGACTCCCGTCTATTCGCATTCTCACATTCATATTGCCGCTGCTCGGTTCAAAGCGAATTATCGCTGGCGCTCCTGTGACAGCTCTCGATAATGGAGTTTGACCAGTCTGGATGGTAGGCGCGCTGTTTTCTTCTGTATCAGCAAAATCCATGGTAGCTCCTCGTCCGGTCTGAATCCTGACTCTGCCCGCATCTGCGCCATGGCCTCGGTCGCAATCCTCATTTTATTAAAGGGCGCTTGGTCGCGTGTTCTACTGCATTCTGAAGCAATCATCGGATGATTTTTTCCTCGAAGTAGTTGAACTTCTTCTACCGCCATAAAATTCAAAGGATCCTTCATCGCCAGGTATAAAGTGTCCTTTACAACCTTTACCGGCACGACGCCGTGTTTCGGCAATGTTCTGGAATTTGCTCTTCACCATTTCGGGAAATAGTCACTTTGGTCAAATCGATAAAATCGATGCCTAGCTGCATTCTCAGCGCTTCTATCAGCTGTGCTTCTGTAATGAAGCCGTTATTATCAAAACTTTTCCCAAACGGTCTTTCGACTGTTTTATGCGAGCGCTTTCACCCAGCTGTTCATCCGAAATCAGCCCCACTGATGTCAATACGTCTCCAAGTCGTTTATGTTTCATCTAAGGTTCCTTCCTTTAGTTGATTGGTTTTACTTTGATTTCCTGTTGCAGGAACTTCTGGATTCTCTTTGGTGGCAATGGTTATGGTAGCAGTAAAACAAATTTTTATCTTTATCGTATTGATATGTAATCGTCGGCGTCAATCTGCTGGTCATGGTCTTGTCGGTCAGCAGTTGCGTAGAAGTTCCTCCCTAGATTGCAGACTAAAATTCCCTTTTTACCACTAGTCCCATCGCCATCTTCAAAACCATATTTCATATCCGCGAATCCCGCTGGTAAATTTTGCTGGCGATGTTCCATCATCATTGATGTACTTGCTGAATCGAAATTCGTCTGTTTACTTTGGTAATCGTCGTGGAGAGAAGGGTCTGCGCTTCTGCCTTTAAGGTAATCCTCTCATAAGCATTTTTACTACCATGACGCCGCCGTTCAGTATGACGATAATCAGGCTCAGAATCATCACTACCATCAGCATCTCAGAGATGGAAAAAGCCTTCTTTGTTTTTCATCCGCGCCCTCATCACTTGCTGCCCTCGTGTTTTTTCGTATGACATCAAACCGGACTTCTCGTCGTTGATAAATATCAATTTTAATCTGTGTATTCCCCCTTTTTGCTCCCGGATATGGTCATTTCTTGATTGGATAATATGCCATCCCTGTTTTTCTTCCATGGCGTTAACCCTGTTATAAATCTTTGTAATCTTTTGGCATCTCCTTTTTTCTATCATATGAGTAGACGCATAGATCAGAGAAGACAACATAAGCATCCCTACTGCTGAAATTAAGATTGCTACCAGAACTTCTGCCAGAGATTCTCCGTTGTCTTTTTTATTTTTTTTTATAAATAAACTGCATTCAATCACTTCCTAATCAGCCCTTTGTCAATGGTGCACTCGTTCCAATAAACATGGATATCCTCCCGTTTAACCTCCACAAGTTTGCCGTCTTTTTCTTCTTCGTATCGAGATGTTCTTCTGTTCACGATGGCCTTGGCGGTCAGTTTTGCAAATATATTTTTCGATTTTTTTCCATGCTGAATGTAATCTCAATTCTATAATCGTCCGTCATAATAAAATTCGCAATTACTTTGCCCATCACATCCGTTAATGTCTCGCTGGAAGGATAGAAAGGTAAGCGTTTCTCCCGACTCCGCCTTTTTTCTCTCATAGATTTCTATAACTGCGTCTATGAGAATCTTTTTAATCTCACTGTCCACGGCACTGCTGTATGGGTTGGAGAGCCGCCATCTTCTGTATAAAGCCTGAAACTCCTGCCCTTCAATTTCTTCCCTCATAATCTGGGCAGCCGAAGTTACGGAATAAAAAAAAGACTGCTCCGTCTCCTTTAATCCACTGATTCTGCCTGCTGCGGCGCCTTCCGCCGACAGAATGATTGAACCCGCCAAGCACATAACAAGAAAAACAGCTTAACGCTAACGAGTATTGTCGCACCTGAATTAGAACGTATTCTGTTTCTCAGCATTTCACCTCTTCTTACCTCTTCACTACTTACATTTATCCTTAATATTTATCAAACAAACAGTTGATGTTATTCAATAACGAATGCTATGACTTATAAAATTGTCTTCCATCTTTGCCGTGCCTCTTAGCATGACAAGGGGTTTTGACAGATAGATACAGAAAAAGGAGCTGTCGCTCCCAGTTGATCAGGTCATCGTCACATTTGCAACAACTCCTCGCAAATACTTTATTTTGCTTTTACATGACCTTTTAACATTTGTCCATGGGTAGTCTTTCCATTGACTTTACTGATTGGTCTTACTCTATAATAGTAAGTCGTTCCTTTTTTTTTAGGTTCTTGGTATTGGTAATGCTAGTTTTTAGTCGGCCATTCTTGTTCACATTCAAAAACAACTGCTGAATACTTGGATTTCTGAACCTGATAGCCGGTAATCTGTCCTTTTATTTATTCAGGTCAGTTTGACCTTGTCCTTTGGGAGCAGATGCTTTGACCCAGTCAGACTGATCGATGTTCCGACGAGCCTTCTCGTTTTCGAACATCTTGAGGGATGCCCTTCATCACGCCGTTGACCATGACATCCTGGCCCTCAGGCGCTTTGTCGACCATTTGGGCCGTTGCCGAAGTTTTGAACAGCAACCCTCGCTTGCCTTCCATGGACGATATTCGCTGGTCGCTTTATCTTTGATCTGCAGTTTGGCAGGATCAATGCCAGCCGCTTCTAAATCTTGACCGCTTCTTCGTGGGTGTAGACTTCTTTACATCTGGCAGTTTGTTGTTCCACTTACAGCCTTTATCAGATGAGAGATCGTGATTCGGATCGTAAGCGGAGTCTTCGCTGCTTCCGCCGCTATATACCTCGATGGTATATGGGTGGATGCCGAACTTGCCATAAGCATAGTCAATCAGTTCCGAATAAGTCGGATAGTCGTGATAGGACTGCTTGTAGTAGAAGTTTCTCTGAGTTCCCTCTGCGATGGTCTTTGCCATTTCTTTTGCAGTCTGATCCATGTACTTGATGTCGTCCATATCGTCCAGATCCTTATGTGCTTTGCGATAT